>Ga0137358_10002044_pt1 | contig 11301 bp, 19 predicted proteins | sample Mad1_20_16metaG_FD_105551 | JGI IMG/M metagenome (GOLD analysis project Ga0137358, IMG submission 105551) | Vadose zone soil microbial communities from Angelo Coast Range Reserve, California, USA - Mad1_20_16 metaG | ecosystem: Environmental > Terrestrial > Soil > Vadose zone | place: USA... | reverse complement strand
TAATCAACAGTTAATCAACACGCGATAGCCTCGTGGGCTCGCGCTTTTGGACAACGTTCAACAGTGCCTATCGGAGTTGGTTGACATCAAACGTGGACACGCACGTGAATATCTTATGGAAATGCCGTTCACGAGGCAGCAAGGGGATAGCCTACCACTATCATTAACGCCAGCCGGTGTCCAATAATCAAGACTCGCCATCAGTCCTCTTATTTCCTCTAGCACTCTTTCTCGGTTCGACATCGGCACTCCAAGGAGAAGGGGGTCAATGAAGCGAATTGGTAAGGGGGTAGATCGAATTCAAACTTCTGCCCCCGGAGTGACAAGTAGTACTACGACATGACCGCGGAAGGCGCCGAATATGGGTCTGGCGTCGGAGGTGAAATGAGAGCGATGCGGTGGTGATGCTGGAACAAACGGTGTTATTGCAAGTAGTGAGGGTAAGAAGGCAGTGTTCTTGGTCCCTGGAGCCTGAAGCCCCGAAGGCTTCAGTTGATGCATCAAGTCCACGATGCTGACCCAGGGTTGTTGCATAAGGCAAAGGCGTTATTTCGATTAGGGAGAGACGCTGTACGGTACAATAACGATGCACTACTCCTATTACATTGAACTACCGATCCCACAGTACAGCCTGAGCATGTCTGCACAGAAGTATCGCCAGTTGTCTATTAGTAGTACTGTGGACTCCGTGCAATAGTAGCGTGGAGCAGCCTGAGATTATGGAGCGAATAACTACTTTACCCGAGTACTCCGCCGTCCGTCTATGACCTATGAGTATCCGGTACAATACCAATGCCAGCCTCCCAATGGTAGCAATCACGAACCCTCGCGGCCGTGCCAATTGGTATGCCCCTGGAACACATACTCGGTAAGTTGCACTATGGGCATCCAACTTCCAGCAGACACATGGATGGCACCAATAATCTTCACGTGGCTTTGCATAATATCGTGTATACCGATTCGCCAATTGGGGTCGCCCACGTAACCCTCCCTAATGCATTGCTAAAGGAGAAGGAGAAGAATTTACAATCAGTGGCGGTGATAACGGAAGAAGTGAGAATAAACTCACATTAAAGAATTTGTCGACGGAAGTGGCGACATGTTTCATGAATCGGGCACGTGTGATTGGGTTCCGGGCATACGTTTCATCTCTAGTGGGAATCTGTCGCCTCCAATAGCCACAGCCAGGCCACTATGAGCGAGCAGTGGTCGAAGAACATGGTTGAGAATCTTTGCAGCCAGCATAAGTGTGGGAACTCACATTGATACGTAAATGAGTCGTCGCCCTGCCCCCGAGTGGCGCTTCTCTGTCACCATGGTAGAGATCGTGGACGCGTCCCTGAAGGATGTCAGGCAGCCAAAAACCGATGCCACCATTTCTGTTGACGAAATAGACGGGAAGCTGAAGCGTGGCGCCTGCAACGTATCGGCGAACATCGACTTCATCCGCTGGCGTCCATCGCCTTTGAGGTACAACAGTGCCTTGAGTAGTGCGGACACTAAAGTCTAATGGGAGCATCAAGTTCTGGGGTGGAACACCTGGCGGCGGCGAAGGGAAATAAGGGGGGTTCTGTATGATATACCAGACGCCTTGCGTGTATGACATGCGATAATGCTGCAGGAACTCTCGCGTCCTGAGCAAGAGTGAGAGGAAATTATGAGTGTCTTCGGGAGAAAATGTATGGGCGATAAATCCGTAGACAAGGATATCGCTTGCCTGGATGGGAAGCTTTGCGTCATAGAACGTTAGATGGCATAAGTCAATAATCGCAGAACATGGATTCTCTTACTTGAGATGTGGCCATATTGGATAGGGTTCCAGTAGAAACGAAACTTCAGCGATGCTATAGAGACTGGGTTAGCGAGTCTCACCAGGGGCCATTTATATCAACGCCACCTGTATCGCAAAGCATGTTGTAGAATAAGCAGACGTTGTTAAATGCTGCGCCTGCGGACGATGCATCCAACCGTACCGGAGGGCGACTACATGGATGTAGTCAAACCGGAACTTCAATTGCCAACATACCAGGAGTACCACTGAAGTCATGAGAAGCTGTGCTTAGATCTTTATTGGGAAATCAAGGCTGCGGTGATTGTCAGATATACCATCACGCATCGGGAACCGGCTCACCGTGGTTATCATAGCCGAGGCAGAGAGTATCCTGGCTGACAAGCCACACTTGAGTGGGTCGAGTCATCTCTTTAGCTCACGTCGGGGCGAGTAAGGCAGGCCGGATAGCAGTGTCGTTGGATTGTGCAATACATCCCACATACCCTGTCGTGGCGGCGAGGTCTAAAGTGACCAGTTCAAGTCCCAGTTCAGCGGTGCTGCAGGTGGATGAGGGAAGGAAGATTAATGTTTGGTTGATTAATTCCATATTATTGAGCGCGTGGGTAAACAAGGCCAAATTTCTGGGACACGGGTTGGGACGAGGACTCGCAACTCGGCCGTAACGTCCTTTCCCATTCGCACTCGCACCGTTATGTCAGATACAGAAGATTCCAAGCCAAAACTCAATATCGTCATCAGCCATTCCGGTACACGTACGTCTTTCCTTGTCCGTTATCGCCGTTGATGCCAGCCAGTGCTGAGGACAAGTGTGTTCCCATTCATCCCTGTCTTCATGTAGAGGTCACAGTCAAAGTAAAAGCAAACATGCAGTTCAAAAAGATCTTCGAGGTCGCTGAGGTGATTGTACTACCCCCTCCGCGTAAACCCTACGCGCTCATAGTACCCCTCTTTCAGAAACGCTTCGGCAAAGATCCTGGTGCGCTTCCCTCTACATTTGCGAAACACAAGCTCCGCCAACCTTGACGCGTGTAGGATCACTCAGATTCGTGTATGATGGTGAGCGTCTGTCTCCCACAGAAACTCCCGCAGAGGTGTGTTGCCTCGTCCCTTTTATTTCTTCTTCCGACGCGCTTTGCCTACTTTAGCGGTCAATGGAGGATGGAGACGTGATTGACGCACTTTTGCAACAGGCATGTGCACATTTCATTTCACACAGTCTCTGCTCATCTTCACGTCTGTTTAGGTCGGAGGTGGCTTACACGTTACTCATGACCTTTCCATATTCGATCTGGGAGAGCCATATCTCTCACCATCGACATTGTGATTTCTTTCTTGTGTTGTACCTATCATTTCCTTATCTATTACCCAAGACAACTTCGTGCTCAATTTTGTCATTGAGGCAGCAAGTTCGTCTAGAAGGGCGGATGCTGACGTAAGATGTTCCACGTTCCGTTTAGCCTCCAAGTTGTAGGTCTAAACCTGTGTTCTGTCAAGTAAACAGGCGATGGGTTGAGGTAGAGATGAACCCTTGTCATCGTATCCTTGTTGTACTGCTAAAGGCTCCACATCGCCTTCCGCCAGAACCGCATAACATCCCATGATCCCAACATCTGACACAGGCCCAAAGGCTCTCTTGGTAATTGGTCCGTAGTAAATGGTACGTGGAGCTCGATCAGGGCCCGAAGCTATGCAATGGCTACATGCGCGTGTTGGGAAGGTGCCCCAATAAACGGAACTGCGTATCCAGCCCATGGTCGCAAATTACCGACGCAATACAGTCACATGTACTCATCTCTCCTTTATAGGAGGTGTCGTACGGATGTCGGGTGTTCGCAGGAGCATCGCCCAAAAGGACTACAACTGGGTGGATGCACCGCCTCGCCATAACGTAACTCGTGCCAATTAGACTAACTTGAGTCACCCAAATGCAGTCCCAGACCAATTACAATCGGAGAATCCAGACGGCTGTGTAGTCATGCAAAGGGACCGCCCCTTCCTCCCTCGTGTGTAGCGTGGGGTTTGTCGTCCCTTTAGCCACAGACCAGAGAAGCCAGGAGTGAGTCAGTGACTAAGTGGGCTGAACAATACAGTGCATCATGAGCAGCCGGCGATAATAACGGCTTGTAAGAAACATCAGCTCCAACATTGCGATGATTAAGGCGACCCCTTCTGTCTGGGTCCCTTCGGGCGTCATGGGTGACACCATCGGTGAAAACAAGCTTTGGTCTTGGAATCTAGTGGTTCCAGTACCCTTGTGCCACCGGTGCAAACAAGGTAAGAAGGGATGCGAGCTGTACGGATCTATTCGAGGAGACAGGTCATCTTATAACCTGACGAGGTCTGAGGACGTAGGGGGCGGTGATGGGTGATGGGCGGTTGAAATCCGAGACTATTCCGAGACCGTTTGAGCCCAGCTGTTCGCTTTGGTCACGTGGCATGATGAGTGAGCACGATGATTGGCTGCGCACACCCCGCGGTCAAGGCTCAAGTAGGCCTGCGGCTTGTAGCGCCCTTCCCGCAGCCGTAGCAGACCGCAGTTACATATATCCTGTTGTAATCTCAACAGCCTTGTACCTCGGCTTAGCTTGCTTGCGTGTCTTTGATTGATGATTCGACGATGATACCCAAAAGTGACTCACCGGACCGCGTTCTGGCTTCTATTCTGGCTTGCGCTTGATAGGGTCCATGTCTTGCCGATTTACCGTCTATTACTCTGTGCTCTTGTGATCAAGGAGAGGGGGAAACGCAACACAACCCACCCGCAACGGAAGGGAGGGGAGGGAGGCAGCTCAGGGATGAGCTTTAGAGGCAGGACATTGAGTCTGGGAAGTTTGAGAATGGCCGTGGTTTCCATCTCTTTAAATAGCTCCGAGTCGGCGGCACTGATATTAAGGTCAGAGATCCAGGGCAGCAAGTAGTACAGTAACCCATACACTGAGAGGCGATATACCTTCCTATCCAAGATCGAAGTCATCTGCCAATGCATCACATTAAGTAAAGCGACAGCCGGTTGGGGTGCCCACAGTTTGATTGACTAAATACAGTACTTATCATTGGCACCAGTACAACGCCGATCAGATAGTGAGTCACTGTTGGCACGCCGTGGCGCTAAGCGTGCACCCAGGCGTATTACAGTACCACGGCACGAGGTGCCAAAGGTGGCGAGATGTGAGGACAGAGTTTCGTATTGGGAAATCCGTTACGCCGTCATTCCTGATTTCCTGATAGCCACAGGAGCATCTTCCAGTAGGAGTTAGTTTTGTATGCGTAAGCGCTATAACGACCGCGAGGTCAGCTCATGGCACAAGTGGTGTACATCACCTTGCGCCGATGATGACCCAATGGCAGCGGGCGGGATCACACCACTTGGCGATTCGATTTGACTACACCATAACCCGATCCAGTGGAGATGTCGTGGAGTATACAGTCACACCCGGAAATTTGAACAGGAAGCCGAGAGTAGAAGGATGAATGGTGTTACTATATCAGTAGAAACAACCGGATCTGGGGTAATCTCCGTCGGTCCTTAGTGATCCGACGGCTCGAGGATTGGCAAATCCACCGTACTAGAACTGGTGAGGAGTGGTTGAACCACCAGAGCCGGCACAACCTGGACAAGGACCAGTAAGATTCCCTAGCTCTGCTTCGAGGGACAAGGCGCTCCAACAAAGAGTCTGACAAGATCCGTGTACGTAAGAAAGGGAAGAACACGAGGCGTGCTTTGTACTTGACGAAACACGGCGTCGAATCAGGACCCCACATCTCCCGGTGCTGGCCGCGTCCCTTCATCGAAGGTTGGTTGTAGAATCCCTATTTAAATTCCTACGTGGTCGCATGTCGGTTCTCAGGTCGGTATTGGAGAATGAAAGTGTCATAGAAGCAAAGTATGACTTACACGTTTTTCATCACACAATCTGTAGGTTCGATACCTCGTCAAGGACGGACCCAGGGACACAAATTTGGTGGACTTTCACAGTGCCAAAGTTAGACGATTTGACAACCTGAGGGTCAGCACAGCAGATCCGTGTAACAAATACATCAAAGCGGGTTTGCCGGTGTGCAGAAAACACCCTAAAAAGTACACCATGGCCCAGTGCTCCCGGGCCGCTATGATAAAAGTCAGACAGAGACCTTCATTTTGGACCAGACGCCACCGTAGAATCGTCTGCACTGATTCAAGATGACATTTGAATATTGATGACCTGCGCGGCTACTTAAAGCGTCGAAATGTGGGGAACGCATGGCGAATGACTTCCAGGTATTACTGTAGTGACGTTTTTGACGTTTTTGGGGTTTTAACAAAGATAGGGTTAGTTGGCGCAACATATATAGTAGAGGGGGTCACGTGCTGGGTAGGCCCTTCGTGCTGTACATGGCAATCCGTGTACGCTGTGACGTCATGCTATTTGCCACACCCCTACTTGAACTCAGTCCAGCATCGTAACAAGCGAAAGCCCATGGAAAATCCGGAAGGGGATATCGAAAGAGTCGTGCAGATGCTCGTGAGGGCAGCTTCTCCAGACGTTCAGCAGGCCGCCGTTCGAAAGTGCGTGCTTCTAAGGATACTTGCCCCATCTTAACCCTGAAGCGAGTTCGTCCCACAACCCTGGTGGTCGTTCAGATATTTCACTAGCAATGCTGGCTTTCGACACCCAATGTATAGTGTAAAGCCGGCTTTCAATTCGCGAGAGGGGGTACTTGGCATCTACCAGTGCGTTCAATGTCCCCATCTTTCACTCCTTTCAGTCTTGGCTGAGCTGAAGGAAGATGGTATCGCGTCCTGTCGGGCTACATCGAACTTTATGTCGATAATATCAGCACGTTAACCCCGCCGTCCCTAGATCGCACACAAAGCTAACCTGTGCATACAGCATATGACGCCGGAAAGTCAATCCTTTTCCTTGATGTGTCCCAGGTATTTCACATGAGATGCTCACCTTTTCCACCTGCGCGCACACGGTATAATCCAATCCACCTCTGTTCATAGGAGTTGACGTAATAATTTTTTTGTAGTCTGCTGACCCGCCTCACACTCCACAAAGAAAACGGCCGCTACTATATCGCTTATCAGGAGGACTTTTTCCATCCGGACGTGAGTAATTTCTTTTCCATACTTGTGATGGGGCTCCTCATGTCATGTTATGTCGTCTCACGTCTCGCCGCCTTCCATACAGGACTTTGTCGCGATGATAGTGCCGCCACTTTTCAAGCCTGTAAGTCTCCTTTTGCGTATTGGAGGCTTTGCATGCGGGTTGTCTGCGCGCATTGCCCAGGCAGCATTTAGCGTATGGAGACCTCGTCGGGGCGACTGAATTGCTGTAGGCACAATGTTAATGCGTTGTTGACATCCACGATTGGTCTTTTGAATGGAACGTGTAGGATTCTTCTGGGAACTTGGGTATCGCCACCATACGTACTGTCTTCGGATAAAATTTTATTAGGAGAGCGTTTTCCTTAAAGTATACCAGCAGTGGTGAAGCTCGATTAAGAATGACGTGCCGTGACTTGGGCCAAGCATCTTCATTTTGGTTTTGGTGACTACTGGGAATAGGGGCGCTGCGTTGTGGCCCTCGCAGTGGTCTTCCCCTCAGCCGCCGCCCAAGTGAGATCGGCAATCTTTTACCTACATCCCTTCCCCTTTTCCCTTCACAGGATTGTATATTCCAAGTGCTCGACTCATCTCTTAATGGCGATATGAGGGATCCCTCGCTGATGAGGATGTTCTCAGCGTTTATATCCAACTAGTATCCTTTGTTATAGGGCGTATATTTTCACTGCAATACTCCATGCGCTTCTTTGTGCAAGAGATGAGGCTCGTACATCTTATCGCGTCTGTTTCAAGGGATGTGTGGGTCTGGCACTGTGGCATGAGACCACGACATAACAGATAATGTTGAACGTTGAAATTGTGTGATGGACAGCGTAATCGCTGTGCAGGACCCACAGGTCGACAGTCACAGGTCATCAATCACCGGACGATGTTGGGGCATCGCACATTCTTGATTGCTCCATCACAGTGCGCCGGCGGCAAGTTGTACCGGTTAAGGTTACATCGTTAATGTTGCCATAATGAGGCCTGGGGACGCTTGGCAGGCATTTCGTGGACATAAAAGACCCTGGGATGGTAAGTTAAGTTGATAGTTATGGCAGATACTAACCTTGTAATTGTTGCCCGAGGATAAGGAAGGCGACGCCCAGATCGGGAACTCCTCCAAGTTCCTGCTGGTATTTTGCGTTCTCGGGGTCAGACGTATTTTTGCATTTCTGACCAGTGTAAACAAAGCACTACGAGATACTACAAACCTGGAAGTTGGCAGAAAAAATGCCTCTCTCAGGGCGCATTGATTGCAACAAACGAGGTCATGAACAAGTTTAAGGTGACTTGCACGCCACGAGTTCGAGCAGCCTCGCTGGTGGGCAGGACACTGCGTTTACTAACCTAAATTGCGCAGGAGAGTGGGGTATTAAACGGGGTATAGAGTTTTGTATGCAAGTGCGCCATTTCAAAATGCTCTGTCGAAGATGTGTTTGTGTCGTTGATGGCCATGATCATAGTCACTATTGGAGCTTCCTCATTACCTCAGTTCAAGATCTTATCCAAAATTAAGAAGTCCCCACCAAAAGGAATAAAATTTTGGGCTCATTTCCCTCTTTATGGGATCATGGTCCCAAACGTAACTGAAGCAGAATAGAGCTACAGGAATTGACGAAAGTGGCGGTGTCACGTGTTTCGATAAATGCTAGTTCCCCGCCTCGTCATACACTAACTGTTCCACACGCCCTTGATATGCATAAAAGCGCTGAGTATTGTCGCCAATTCCCCCTCAGAACTCCCACTACATTACTTTCACTTCTCCCCCTCTACTCTCTCCAACGATGGCCTCTGCAGCGCGACAGGGAGGCGTTCCGTCGAGAACACGGCTTGCGAACATTCCGCAGCGGGCTATCGATAAAGCCGCAAAATTTCTTAAAAAAATGATACTCTTCGACGAGGACGACGAGGAGATACGGGGCAACCTCAGACATGTTCGGACGGCTGTCCAAGAAGCTCTCGAGCACAATCCGAAACTGAAAGATCATCTGGCAAATAAGGACGAATTTCTTGACAATGTCGAGAAAAAAGGAGAGCAAAAATTTGTCGAATCACTGAGGGCTATGGCAAGCAGCAAAAATAAAGATGCCTGGGAGGATTTATTTGAAGACGGTACATCGTTATCTTTCTTTGGGTTCGAGCACTCTGATCGTGTTTTCCGCGTAGAGGTCTTTCTAAAGGGCATGCTGGTGCCGGATGTTGATCCACTAGACGAAAATACCGACGCGGAAGGTGCGCAATGATTCCAAAGCCAGTCCACACTCATTTGATCACAACATCTGATGACAGCTACCGAACGTGCGTGGCAACGAGAGTTCAAGGGCGATGCTGCAGAGGTGCTTCTCCAGGCTATCTCGAACTTCCTCGATAAGAAGAGAGACCCTTATTCCAGACAAGCCACCATCGTCAATTCATCTGGGCACTGGAAAGTCTCGAATGGTCGATCAACTCGCGAGGAAGATCATAACAGTACCCATGTGTCTCCGTCCAGAAGAGAGCGATGGTGATACATTTTTACTCATGCTATTTGGCGTGCTCATAATCCGGTTTAAAAAGGGTACCCTCCTCCTGGTGGACCACCTCTTTCTTGGCTTCTTTCTGGGAAATCATGGTTCGAAGGGCTATTTGGTTTCGTTTATGCTCTGTTAATCGTTACTCGCACCATGCTCGAGACTATCGACTACCCGACTGAGGAGAAAGGCAAATTAACCGAGACTGATGTCGAAATTCGCCAAGCGAAGCTAGCATTTGCTTTCCGCGACCTTATGACTAAAGGACAGTCATACAAGCGCGCGAATGACTACCGTGTAGGTTTCTACAAGAAGGTAATTCAGATGGCCGGCGAGGTGAGTTTCTATGGCCTTCCTCATTTTTGGCGAGGATGACGGTTTTTTAAAGTTCGTGGAAGGAGTTAGAACCAAGGTGCCGTACGAATTTGCCCCGTTCGTTTCCAAAAGACCGGAAGGGGGTAGATGATGCGGGAAGACTCCTCACTGAGTTCGTAGACCCGTACAATTTGTTGGATCGCGATGTAGGGCGGCGGCGGCGACCACTCGTCATTTTTTCGTTTAACGAGGCCCACATCCTCACCGGTAATCCGCAGAAAACGAGATCGGCATCGCACTGGTCTCTGTTTTCGGAATTGCGTCGTATTCTTCGGGAGATTTCCGACCACGCCATCTTTCTTTTTCTTTCAACGGCGGAGCGGTGTCACTTATTCTCCCCGGAGATACGTTCCGACTTCTCGAAGCGCATCCAAAATTCTGGCTTGAGTACCTTGGATCCAATTACTGAGGTCAGCCTTGACGACCTTGCGCACGATGCGCCGGAAAAGGATATTATGTTGACACGAGTAGTGGAAATGGACTGGATGTATCATCTCGGTCGGCCACTGTATGTCCCCTTCAGCTATCCGTTTAGCGAGCAGCTTACTTCCCACCTCGAGCAGGTTCGCGTCCATTTATGAGTACGTAAGCGACAAAGAGCTTATGGTCCTCGCGAAGGTGAAGTTGCTGGATGGTCTGAGCTCGCTTAACGAGGACAATCGGTCCGGTTCTCTGGCCTGCCTCTCTGTGCGTTTCGTGCTCGAGTTTAACCAGGGCGGAACAGCTGGCGACATAGCCCGTACACAGGTCGAACGCCACATGCGGCTTTGCCTCGCAGCAACTGCAGGAAGGGAGACATTCATCACCCTTGCTGGGTCGGAGCCGCTTCTAGCTGAGGCCGCCTATGAACTTGTGAAATGACCCAGTCAAACCCGGTGCGTCACTTGGCAAACCACTCAGACCTCAACTGCGTGGATCGTGGGCGCCGTGGGGAGCTCGTTGCAGCTCTTCTCATTATGCGAGCATGTGACGCCGCACGGGCGGCGTCATCAGGGCGAAGATGGGTTTCCGTCAATGGCTTTATGGAGGAATTACTTCCACCTTCCAAGTATCGAGTGCTCAAAGAATCCTTTCCGAACTTCTACCGTGCTAGAGAAAAGCAACAAATTCGCGACAACATTCAAGGACTACGGCATTTGGTTTGACCATGTCATTAAAGTGGAGAAAGATAATATGTTCTCTGCCGACCACCTCTGGAAATTTATCATGTGCGGGGCAATGATCTTGTGTTCAAATAATCAAAAGGGCATCGACGTTGTCATACCGATTTGTCACACGCAACAACCACTCTCTCGCGACTCTGTGACGGCCATTTTAGTCCAGGTGAAGAACACAGAGGAGTACCAGCACGAGTTCAAAAAGACGTTGTTCGACCCCATAGATCCAATCAAGTTGGGTCTGTTCCCCCAAGGTGGATCCGAAACCGGTCATACGCATCGTTTTAGCCCTCGCTTCCCTTGTCACTGGCGTAGACTTTCCCGATGCACGTCTGTGCGAGCATAATTATGACGATCTCTTCACTGCGTTCGACG
>Ga0137358_10002041_pt1 | contig 11304 bp, 9 predicted proteins | sample Mad1_20_16metaG_FD_105551 | JGI IMG/M metagenome (GOLD analysis project Ga0137358, IMG submission 105551) | Vadose zone soil microbial communities from Angelo Coast Range Reserve, California, USA - Mad1_20_16 metaG | ecosystem: Environmental > Terrestrial > Soil > Vadose zone | place: USA... | reverse complement strand
GTGTGAAGTGTATTTTAGGCGGTGCCGCCCGGAATCTGGTATGACCCCGAAAGAGGCGTATGGTCAGCAGGGACTGTATGCCGTGTTCAACAATGGGGCAAAATTCTCCCGTCATAGCAGAGAAGGGGACCAGCGGCGTGCATCCATTGGTTGCAATGTCAAACGGGCTCAATTTGATGCACCGTCAAAATATAGCACCCAGATCAATCAACTCAAAGGCTACCGTGTCCTTTAGGACGGGGGTTATACTGGGGCCAGACCCGCCTCAACGCATCACGAATCTTTTGCTGGCGTTTGAGAATCAGCCTGCAACACGCCACGCGAAGACCCAAGTTTGATCGATCCCTCAATCTTGGTTTGAGGGGAAAAAGCCTCGCACAAATGGGGAATGATACCGTACGGTGTAAGTTGGATTAAGCTGTCGATAATAACCGAAGCGATACTAACCGAAGCTATTGAGATTGGGTATGCCGTATGGGGCGTTCCATATGTACAGGATTTTGGCACCTCTACCGTAGGAGAAACGTTCGTGGACGAGACATGGCTTTTCTCGGATTTTGGAACTTTGAGCTGCACAGGTGGCGTTGTGTTCCTTGTCTCTTCCGCGAAATCGCATTGGCATCCTGAGGTAAGAGTGTCCTTTTTCAAATTACATCAGACTAAACTTGTGTTGACCTAGAGTCATGCTGGAATCCCATGATCAGATGAGTTGGCATCATCATTTTGGTCCAGGCCGATACACTACCTGGTAAACCTATCTCAGCTCGTTAACGCAGCCCCAAGTTGATATGGTGCCACTACTGATACCAGTCATGACGTGTAAGACCAGGGTTCCATGTCAAGGACGGCAGTCATTCTTAGGCGCATCGCTGATGGAGTAATTGTCACATTAGCTTGTTTATAACCATTGGTCGTGATGGCAATATATGCGAGCATTTGTGACATTCCTGTGAAGAGTGTACCTAGCGTGTGACTTTCCATTTGACACAATGGTCACCCGACCTATGCCGTATGACCTTTAGAGTACATATTTGCGATCTATTTAATTGTAATGAGACAATATTGAGACACGGATTTGAGGTTTCGAGTACATTGGTCCGCCCGGCTGACAGGATTTCCTCCGCAGGACTTGGCGAGGAGTCGAAGCCGCTTCTCATCTTCGCTTCCCAGACCCCTAATGTCTATTCGGACGGCGGACGAGGCGGACCATTCCGAGTTGAGGTATGGCCCGTACGGTCATCCTTACGTACTGTACAAGTCGAACAACGGGTCTTGGGTTTGTGCGCAGTATTTTTCCCAGCCGTTGCGAAGCTCAAGGTTCAAGGCGTCGTCAATTCAATGACTTAACCACGAAGTCCAAGCGAGCGCCGTACTGTATTTCCAAAATAGTTCACCCACGACAAAACACCGTGGAAGCTCGGGCGCCACAGAAGCAAGAAGGCCATTTCAAAATTTTTGTTCGTTATCTGGCTCACTACGCACGACTACCCTTTTTTTTCCTGTCCTGATGAGAGACCTCACGGTGTGCGCCGCATGGTTTGATAACAGGGATCGGGTTGGGGGATGGGTGGCGGGGGAACGAACCACGCAGTGACATTACTGCAGTTTAGTCAGAAGCCGAGAAGTATGCGATCAACGCAAGTAAACGGGAAATCGCGATGCTGTTGTTGCGGGTACGAGGTGATGCCCCGAGGAGGTCGTCGCAGGAGAAAAAGAGAAAAGGACGGAGAGGGCGACTTCTCCGGGTGGCGGGTGCCCGCATGGTCTCGTGTTGAGCTCAATAAATTTCGCGATGCACGGGAGCAATCGGGAATTGCCCGCCCTGTATCGGATCAGCTGGGGCCACCGCTACCCCAGATCTCATCTCGTCATCTCCTCTTCCATTGTGCCTTGTCCGAACACTTATATCCCCCTCCTCTCTCCCTCATGCCAACACACCACCCCCCCCGTGCTGCTCCTGGCGGATCTCTCTCCCTCTCTCCCTTCTTTTCCATTCCCACACTCTCATTATGCATCATATTGTTACCTGGGTAGGCCTTCGCCACAAGTCCAAGTCGCGTCAGAAACCAAGCGTCCCGTGTGGTACGACCCCGTCCCAGCCAAACGGCGAATCGGAGAAAAAGAAGGACGTGGAGGCCACAGGTCCATGTCACGTCGACCTTGGCTCCGGGAATGTCAGCCCGCTCAACAGCACGTCCCGGTCTAATGACGGAGACACGTCCGCATGCAACGACGATGCCATTACCGGAAGGTACCTTGCGCTTTGCTCCCCCGTATAACCGACAGACCAAATTTCCCCGACCCCTATCTCTCAAGTTGTGGTGCCTCTGATGCTAATTTCTCTCTCTCTCCTACTTTTCTTCAGGCCTGCATCTAAATCATCTGACCGTTCATTGAGACCAACACATGACCTTCCATCTTCGTAAGTTGTCCTACTTGTTATTACCCCCCATTTGACGCCCCCGTTATGATACAGGAACTCACCTGCGGATCTACCCGAGTAAGTTGCGCAGACTCGTGGTGCTCTCCTTTTCTAACGAGCATTCAGCCCCCCCTTGAATGCCCCAACAGAGCAGAAACCGCGTAGTCTTTCCCGACTGAGACGTTCCAAGTCTGTCCTTGGCACCTTGTCAAAGAAACTTCGATCTCGAGTGCGGGCTCCTTCGGCGCCCACACCTCATAACTCTCCGCCTGCGCGAACGCAACTTGACCGCCGCCAGACAGTTTATCGGCCGCAAGCGGTTCCTCTTGTTCTCTCCGATGACCCCGTATCAAAGGAGCGGCGCGAAGCAGCACTCCGTTCCCGAGGTCTACTCCCCCCACGACAACCGCGGGACCTTTCAGCCGTAGAAGCTGATGCAGATCGACGGATTGATGCACTCAGAAAATTTGACAGCCCATCCACAGTCTCTGACATTGGTCACAGCGGCGCAAATGAGATTGCCCAGGCATGGCGAATTCGAAATTCAGAATGGCTCTCCTACACCCTGCCGAACTCTGATAGCCCAGTGGATCCCATGACCCAAGGTCATTACTTATTTGTATACCGCTTATCAGCGCCCATTGACACTGATTCTCTATGTTCAGATGCTTCGCCACTGGACGCGCCAAGCCATCCTGAGGGACCATCGAAGCCACTGACACTCGGCGCTGATATTCCTGCTTCAGTCCTACTTGATAGCCCCTCTTCAATCTCAAAATCCTTATTGAGCGGTTCCCCTGCCCATTCATTGAGGGCCACTTCCTCTATGGGGTCCATTGGTCACAATAACTCTCCGTTGTCACGGGCAGCCTCGCTTGGTCCAACAGGCCTAGAGGGATCGTACCTAGCTACTGGGACCTCCATGAGAGGAACATTGGAACACATGACCCCCGATTTGTCTGTATCTTATAAAACATCGTGCGTGACGAGCCCACAGGTCGCTGAAATGCCCGAGTTATCTGCTCTCTCTCTGCATTCTGTACCGCCCTCTCCGGAAGACTTACAAGCGCGCTCACTCGACCAAATGTCTTCTGAGCCACACAACGCCACTGTACAGGCGAAACTCTCAATTCCGGCCTCATCCCCACTTTATCTTCATACGATCGTCTCAGATACCTTCCTCGCATCTCCAACAACCCCGACGCTATCGCCATCGGTGTGTTATTCATCGGAGACCGAGCCCGAGGACGGTTTGGTGACCACCGAAAATGGAGAACTTGATGCTTCGCCCGTCTCACCCACGATCAAGAACGAGGGGGGTTTCCTTTGCCAAGAAACCATCTTGGAGGGGTCCGAGTCCCTTTCAGTTGATGATGATGTCGACCACTTCCACAGTCCACCGAACCCACCTCTTCTCACGGTGGACTGTCACCCAACAGGGGATGACTGTGCGACAGCCCCACGGCGCACTGCCCTTCTTAGCAGGCTAAAGAGCAGGGGATCGACTCTGGCTCCAAGACCATCTTCGGCGCTTTCCAAATCAACGTCGATGGTCAGCTTGCGCCGTAGAATGTCGGGTTCCTTGTTTGGTCGGACTCGCCGTTCCTCGACGGTGTCGGATCTAGACACCGCGCCTCGATCACCGCCACGGTCACCGCTAATTGTAAAAATATACGACGGTCCGACCCTTTCCGCGGAGGCATCGGCGATCGTTGACGATGAAGTTCGTCGGTTGAGCGAGCTCGCGTTTTTGGCGTGATCCATCCGCTTAGCTTCCCATTGCCGAAGAACTTTGATTGACTCTCCTCTTCCTCACGTTTTAGGGTTCTTCCGGTTCATCCTTGATATCGACCTCCTTTTTGTCTTATATCACCTTGCGATATATACCTCACCATACATTGATTCCCCCCAGACACTGTCGCTCGCTCATTGATAGGATCAGCACTAATCCCTGAACGGTTGTGCTACACTCACTCATTCCAATTGTTTCTATAGCCTGTTGCATGTCTTCTACACATTTCTAGGTGTGAAGTCCACCCTCGTCCAATGTAATGTTTTTTTTTTGGCTTCGGACGTTGCAAGCCCCCATCATCATCTGAGCGAAGCACACTGTAACAAGCGATGACCGGAGAACACGTTTGCGCCCGACTCGTGCTGCATGCGTAACTTTACGGTAACTCGCATGTTCTGCCAAGTTTCGTTTCGTGTTCCAGGGTTCCTTCCAGGAGCTTCGTTGCTGCGCCGGGTAAGACGCGGGGCAGGGTTCACCGAATCGGAGGAGGATGCGCGGAAGAAGGATGCGCGATCGATCTGGCCAATTGCAAGCCGAGCATCGCGTTGCATCTCGGTTCGGTTGGTTCGGTTAGGTCATATACTGTATAGTCACACGGAGGTTAAAAAGATGTGTAAAACATTCAACTCCAAAAGGAGAGTAGAAAAGAAAATAGCTTGAAGGAGGGTCAGTCAGACACTTTTTTCGTTTACGGTACCGTACAGTACAGTACTCGAGCACATTGTGAAAAGAGGGCCTTTTTTTTGCTTTTAATTTTAATTTTGCGAGTCGTTGCGGCAAAATGTGAAAAGGTGAAAAAAAATCGCCATCGCGTGTTGCCACCGTGATGGTTCTGCGCGTCACTACGCTTGCCCCACCCCCGCAATTGAATATAGTACAACAAAGCACAACAGATTTAGATCACTCGATCACGCACGGACTCATCTCATGTAGCAACCGTGGCGCCGAAGGAGCGCCCTGGCACTACGATACGACGACGACGCGGACGATTGAAAAAAATTATATAAATTACCAGATAACCAGAGTAGTGAATACTACTAAGATGAATTACTGTACGCGGATCACCAGACGACTGGGCAACTTTTTCTTTTTTTTACTCTTGAGTTGAGTACGTACCTGTACACCGAACTCGAGTCGGACGGATGTGGGTAGAAAAAACCCCGCTTCGCTTCGATTGTGTAACTAGGACTCCCTGCGGGTGATCTTTGTACTGTAAATAGAGACTGGCGGCGGAAATGAGAATGTTTCTCCGGTTGGTTGGAAAGGGGGACAGGGTGACAAAGACGTCTCACCGTCGTACTGTAGTGCTTTTTTTTTCCCGAGTCGGTCATCAGAAAGTGGTGCCACTAGAAGTTACTTACTAGCTTACTGCTACTGTACAGTACGCACGCGCAATACAACGTTGGGTCGCGTCGCGTGACTTGGCTGCGCAATAAGTTATCGTAGTAGAGCTTCCTGGTTTTTGGATTTACAGTACGGTAAAAGGCGTTTGTTGTCGAAATCAAAAACAATCGGGCATGATGGCCAACTGAGAGTCAAGTCGAGTCCGAGTCGTACGGTTGATTTGACCTGCATCGGCACACGAACCGAATTTGATTGTGTGCCTCGTGGGATATTCAGTGGAACGTGGAGCACTGTATCAGAACGGTTTTATAGTACGGGTGCAGTACAAGTACACATCGGCATCGGTCCTACCACCGTATTGCTCTCACGTCTTGTCATTTTGAATACGGTTGACTCATAACCCATACCCTTTTGGATCACTTATTTCCACTTCATGGCTGGCCCAGAAGTCCGCACCAGAAATTGTTACAAATTCTTGTAGACTACCTAGTCTAATTGCAGAATCCCCCCCAAGCGGACGTACTCCCTTGAATGGCACACCTTTGGCATGCTCCGGAAGAAGTATGGGTTATGAGAGAGTTGACTGCGCTGTAACATGGTAATGCTGAACTGTAATGACGACAATGGCGTTGTCTTGGCATTCCCGAAATGCGGGGCTCACAGACAATCGTTATCATCCCGCCCCTGAGGTTATTTCAAAGTTGTTGTTTTTCTGTACGTCATCCAATATAAGATGTCATAACGAGCACTGCGACGCGATAATGATTGGATTGGCTGGAAAAACGCTATGTGGTTTCCACAAAAGAGAGAGAAAAGAAAAAGGCAAGCGGGCGGAAAAATGAGGCGGGTGATTGATGGGCCGTTCAGGATTCGTTCAGGACTCCGGCTGTGCTAAACGAATACTGTAGCAGTGCCGACGGCGACTAGGGTTGGGTTGATTATTTCTCCCATTCGTCTAATAATTCAGGAATATTGAGAAGATCCGTGAATTCCCGGCGAAAGTCTGTGGGAGTATTGTGAGGCACGGGATCCAGGGGAGCGAAAGCGCCGTGTAGCGTAACTGAGACGTACCGTCGTTAATAGAAGTTATGTTGTCCCTTTGCAACTGTAGGACTATTTTGTTGCCGGGTTTATATTGGGGCCAGGACGCTAATATGACAAGTTGTAAATTACAGCACAATACCAACAGCAAAATGAAATTTACATACAGCCCGGATTGAGATCGTTGACAAAATTGATGTAGAAGTCGAGCATTGTGTTCGCAAATTCCAACTCAGAGCAAGGTGCTGGCACAGGCCCAAACAGAAACCTAAGTTCAGAAGCATGGAAAACTAGCGACAGCTCGAAGGCGCGTTCATTAAAACCGTTACACGCGCAACGCCCACGTACCACCCAGTTTGGGCGAATCGCCGGGCACAAACTCCGTGAACAGATAGGTGAAGACGGGCTGCAGTTTCGCAGCTGCGGCCGTGACACGCCTCCGGGGGGCGAGGAACATGCTGTCACCATACCAAGCCGCCGCCCTGTCAAAGAGGGAGTCGCTAGTGCTGAAAGGCATCTGCTCGGTATTCGCTGGATAGGCGTGCACGATTTCGTCGAGGGTCTCTTGAGTGATCTTCGATTCATCGATCTGGGAAGCTTTCACAAACTGCTCAAAGGTTGCGACTTCCGCGCTCCCAGACAAGTCCAGACCAAATAGCGAATTCGAAAACGATGTACCTTCGTTCAGCTACCACACATTTTTGTTAGTATCTAGGTCGAGACAGATCTGTGAGATGTCGACTGACATTGGTGCCAACAATCATGGGTACATGAGCAAAGTCCCCCGAAGCTATTTTGGCGGAAGCGCGAACGGGGGCGAAGCTGTTCGGAGCAATCGTCGGTTGCCACAGCTGGTGATTGAGGGTCGACGTGATGAGAGTATTACTTATGTTCATCAGTGTCTGTGGGTGATTCAGGGCATACGTAGAGTCAAACGACGAGAAATAAACCTCAGACGGAATAGCTTTCAAGCAAGTGACGGTAGTGGAATCTGCGGAGCATCCCGTGGCCTGTAAAAGGGCTTCAAATGGTTTGCCAGGTTCATCGTAAGTCGAGGGTGGTGGAGAACTTTTGCTGGCATATTTTTCAGCAGTGCCTTTTAGAGGTCAACCTGTTTTCGTACTCACAATGGACCTGTAGGTGAGTCCATGATCGCTGCACGGAATAGCGACCGAGGTGCTGGGAATAGAATATGGGCCTCGACGCTTCCGGCTCCTGCTGACTGGATAAAATACAGATACTACCCTAAACTCGATCCTCATATACTCACCTGACCCCCGACTGTTACCTGGAAGAAGCATCGAGAATTGTGTTTTCACGTAAGTTGTGTAGGTTTACCTTCTCTGGGTCTCCACCAAACTCGGCGATATTATCCTGGACGAACTTCAAGGCAGCCCGTTGATCTTGCAGCCCGAGGTCCAAGTTATCAGGTGGAACATGAGAACTGGCGAGCTGAGAAGGGTGTTCAGACAATTGCGAGCTTTGAAGAACTGACCCGCGCTCACGAATCCAAAAGTATTCACACGGTAGTTGCTGACACAGACGATGAGCAACTTGGAGAAAACGAACAGAAGACGCCTTTACATGGTCACCAAGATAACAGGCTTTCCAATGGCGATACTCCTGGTTACAACACCTAGATGTTGTTCTCAATACACCACAATGCGGCATAATTGAGATGCCACCCTACGAGTTCCATCGAGCGATGGGTCAGACGCAGTTCTGAACCCAGACGTATTAGGAACCGTCGATTTTCTCGCAACTTTTCATCATACCCGAGGTTATATGCGCCACCCTCCGAGAAGGTTAGCCAATTGTATATGGCAAGATTCAATACATTCGTACATGGATCCAAACAAGAACAGGAAGCTTTGCGCTAGACGAAGTTTGCTGTGGTCGCCACACCTGTGCGAATAAGATAGGGTCGCATAGAAACTAGTCGGAGATCACAGACAGACGTTCAGATATAGACAGTCTTCGCTAAAACGTGCCGTCGGAAGGGGTTGAGGGCAAGCATGGCTAAAGTTCAAGGCATCCTGGATGCCTTCCACAGGTCGAGATATCGGAACTGGTGCCTCAAAGCGTAGAGAGCCCAAAGGTGGTTGCGTGTAGGGGATACCAAGCCAGCGATCAGTGCCATTCACAGTCAACCCTCGGAACGTGCCCGATGAAAGGGAGACGAGGGGAGCTGGTGCTACAAGAGGGAGAAACGGCAGAAATGACAAGAGAAAAAACATAAGTGGCACTCGTAAGGGACGTTTGGCGAATCACTGGGTGGTTGACAATAGAACGGCTGGCGCTCAACTGGCCGCGGGTTTGCGTACACCGGCCGGTCTAAAGCCACTGAACTGCCACTCTAGTAGACGACGCACGAACCATGTGGAAGAGTCAGTTGTGGCGGCGCTTTCACGTGTCTGCCACGCGCTTGCCACGCGAGCGACGACCATGACAGGTGCAAACTATACAGGGGGAAAACGGTGAGAGGTCGTTCAAATATGATTCGAATATCAGCCAACTAGCGGTCACTGATCTTTCAGAAACGTCGCCCGAACGCGATTCCGTGACTCCACCCGTCGCGTCCAGAAAAATCACTTTGGCCGACGGCGACTTGGTATCCTTAGTCGCGGTCTGGTAAATGGAACCCATCCCACGGAAGAAAAGACCACTTCTGGCATGTTTGGTATCCTGCTTGAGCACGCACAGAGAGAAATTTCTCATCCTTCAAGTTCTGCTTCCGTGCAACAGACGGGAGCCCGTCGCCTGTTTACCGAAAATCCCTCCTCGTCCACTGGGTCCTCTGCAACAGGTTCCAGTGTCGCACGCCCCCACTTGAGGTTTAAGCGTACCCTGGATTATGGAAGCCGTGAGTCCCTATGGCCTCTTTTCTCCAGCTGAGTAAGACGCCCTCCCGAAGATTCTTCCCTTCGAGCAGAAGTGGATCGTATTCTCGAGTTCTCAAAGACCGTTGGACTCTGCAATTACTCGACCTCCCCCAGACAAGGCGTCCCAGCATCACCAGTATCTTGCCTCGACTCTGAGTCAGGAGTAGGTGTCGTACCTCTGCTCTCGCTCAAATTTACCAGGACACTCAAGGGCTGGATCCCTTTCAACAGCGATATGAAAAGCCCATATTTCCCATGGGTGGATCGTTTAAGGCTAATTCGTCTAGCAAGGAACATCCAAAGGCTTGCATCAGCTACGCTTCTCAAGACTCTGGTGCATATACTTTTGGAAGTTCACTAACCGCCGAGGCTAACCTCTCTGCTATTAGAAATTTTACAAATGTCTCAAACTGGAACCTCCCAGTCAAATTCGCTCAAACGGGCTGCCTCATGCTCAGAGCAAGCACCCGAAAGCGAGTCTGATCTGGTGCATTCCGAGTCTATGTCTAAATACAAATATTCTGGGCACGGCAATTCTGAAAGCCATGCCCAATCAACATGTATTCTAGAACCCCTGCTTGGTGAGGATAAAGAGTCTCCAGCAGTATTAGAGAGCAAACTTTATACAACTGACCCTCTATCTCCCCCATTTGACGCCTTGGAGTTCTCAACATCGCCATTACCTCCCTCCTCACCCTTACCCAGTAGTACAACGTACGGATCTCTCCTTTCTATTCGTCAGGTATCGCATGGAGTCGAACAGACGCTTATGGGTTTTGACGAAATTCCTCTACCCTCGACAATGAGCGATTCTTGCGAAGTCGGTTCTTCTTCTGGTAATAGCGGCAGTCGCCACGAAACTCCTGACTCGGATCTGGCTTCCGCGTCGCCCTTGCGGCACCTTCCTCGTTCAGGTCTCTCTCACAAAGTTCCTACGCCTTTGGCATCAAATTCTAAGGCTGATCTCATACCTGACCTCCTGGCGTGCGATGATCCCTGGAATGTCATTGGCAATATGTTGGACCTTCCTCCCATCCCTGCAGCAGATGCTACGTACTTCGATAGCATTCGGACACCCCATACTGGGCTCTTACATGAACGCGTTTCGTCTTCAGTTCCCTCGTCGAGCTTAGGGCAGGTAGGCATAAGAGAGCCTTCCTGCACCGTTCGAAACGAAGGGACTCGGTTGAGGGAAGTACACTCTGATGGAGATCTCCTTAATTGCCCCGATCCATGGTGTCTCCGAGTCGGGTATTCACACAAGACTTCGCGTCGTGCCACTTCTTTGCTGTTATCCCGAGAGTCACCCAATAAAGCTCTTTCTCCAGCACGACCATTCCGTTCTATTCGCGAAACTCGCCCACCACGCAGTGCTCAATCTCACAGTCCCTCGTCTTCAGCAACGAGCGGAGATTCTCCCGTTTCTCCCGTTCTTAGCGAGGCTTCTCAACCTTTGCTCAAGCCTCAGGCACCACAAGCCCCACCTGGACCCCTGCGTGGTACATCTGGGACGGACTTGGAAAACTTTTCGGCTCCGGTGAAGACGCTTTCACCTCCACCTTCTATCTTAACACCTCAAAGGTCAACGCCGCCTTCCCCAAAGAATTCGAATTCACGCAAGAAGTCCGTATCTCGTTCTCCCGGGATCTCGCAGTGGAACGCAACAACTGAGTCTGATGCTGTTGGGCTCATGCCTAAGGTGTCTCCGACAAAGCCCCCCGCGTCCAAGGCGCAAGTCCCAAAACTCGAATTTCCTGATTTATTTCAGGACGAGGACGGTTTTGGGGGTGTATTCTGAATGCTTCGACAATAGATGTTGGTAG
>Ga0137358_10002038_pt1 | contig 11311 bp, 8 predicted proteins | sample Mad1_20_16metaG_FD_105551 | JGI IMG/M metagenome (GOLD analysis project Ga0137358, IMG submission 105551) | Vadose zone soil microbial communities from Angelo Coast Range Reserve, California, USA - Mad1_20_16 metaG | ecosystem: Environmental > Terrestrial > Soil > Vadose zone | place: USA... | reverse complement strand
TGATTCAGCTGACCCGCTGGGTCCGGCTCAGACTGCGAGCCGCTATATGGCGGCAATGGAAAACACCACGCCGTCGCCGAGCGGCTCTTTTAGAACTGGGGGTGCGCCCGCGACTGGCTAGCAACACGGCTGGCAGCGGACTCGGCCCCTGGTACCTGGCTCGGGCTAAAGCCCTCTCGGTTGGGCTTTCCAATGCTTACTTCAAATCGCTCGGACTTCCCACGTTGATCGATGGATGCTAGCGTAACCAACTCGAACCGCCCTGTACGGACCCGTACGCACAGTGGTGTGGCAGGGGTCGGCGGGTGACCGCCGCCCCTATGCCGATCTGACGGGCAAACCGAAAGTTATCTCTCGACCAAAATTGTGCGTGATCATTCCCCCATTTTGCCTTCAAGTAGACCTAAACTCTCGCTTACTGCCGGGGCACGGCTCCGCCGAAGCAGTTCTTTTCCGGGTAGTCTTCAGCTTATCTTCACCTTCGCTTCTGTACCATTCTACCTGCGCAGAACAGCTTACTAAGCAGCGGGATTTGGACCATCAATCCACGTCATTGGGGGCATATGCATTCTGACGGACGATTCTTTCCCGCAGATTAACATCAATGTGTGGAATTCTCGGGTACTCCCACATGTCGCGTGAACTGCCGTCCGGCGTGTTGAGGTCGGGCCTGAACAGCCTTGTTCACCGCGGGCCGGACCATCAGGGATGTTTCGTCTCTCGGCAGATTTCTCTCGGCGCCACACGCTTACGCATCCTCGATCTCGCAGCGGGCGACCAACCTGTCCTCAGCCCGGATAAGAATGTCGTGGTCGTGTTCAACGGTGAGATTTTCAACCATCGGGAGATTCGTGTTGAGCTGGAAGGGGAGGGCTTTCGCTTCCGTACCCAGTGCGACACCGAGGTTGTTCTGCACGCTTTCCAGCGCTGGGGGAGCGCGTGCTTCTCGCGCTTCCGCGGAATGTTCGCCATTGCCGTGTGGGTGCAGTCCGAGGAGCGCCTAATTCTAGCCCGGGACCGCATGGGCATTAAGCCTCTGTATTACTGCCTGCAGGATGGCGAAATCTATTTTGGTTCCGAGTTGAAGTGCATCTTCGCGCACCCTGACGTTCCGCGGAGGATCTGCCTCCGGGGATTGAACTGCTATCTCAGCCTCAACTACGTGCCCGGGCCGTACACTCTGGTCGAGGGCATCGCGAAGCTGATGCCCGGTCAGGTGCTCGAGTGGCAGAACGGTCTATGCGGCATCCGGCCCAGCGAAGTAGGCCCTTCACCGGAGCCTCCGTGTTCGCTCGATGAGGCTTGTCAGGAACTCGATCGGCTCCTGGCGCAGTCGGTTGGGGAGCAACTCGCTTCAGACGTGCCTGTGGGCATTTGGCTGAGTGGCGGTCTCGACTCTTCCACGGTCCTGCACTACGCAGCTCGCACCTATCCCGGACGCTTGCGAACTTTCTCGATAACGTTCCAGGGCCGATCGTTCGACGAGGGCAGCTTCACTCGGCAAATCAGCCGCCGCTACGGTACCGAACATTCGGAATTCGATCTGAGCCCAGACACGCATCTGGCGGACGCGATTGAACAGATCGCCTACTACTCTGATGAGCCCAGCGCCGATGCGGGGGCACTCCCGGTCTGGTTCCTAGCTCAAATGAGTCGGAAGGATGTCACGGTTCTGCTGACCGGTGAGGGCGCCGACGAACTCTTTGCCGGATACCTCACCTACCGTGCCGACCGTTACAGCGCGGTCGCTCGTCTGGTGCCAGCGTTCCTGCGCAAAACGGCCCTCGCCTGTGCCGGGCTGCTTCCAGTTTCCGACGAGAAGATCAGCTTCGAATACAAAGTCAAACGCTTCTTACAGGGGTCGCTCCTTACACCCGAACTCGCACACGTTTTCTGGAATGGAACTTTCTGCGAGGCCGAGAAGCAAAGCTTCTTTCTGCACTCGGATTCTGAGCCTTTGGCCGGGATCGTGGGGGGGCGGTCATGTGGGAGCCTGCTCCAGCGTTCCCTTGATTTCGACCAGCGCTACTATCTGCCAGACGACATCCTGTACAAAGTGGATCGCATCAGCATGGCGCATTCTCTCGAGGTCCGGCCTCCATTTTTGGATCCGCGCATTGTTGATTTTGCGAACAGACTGCCGGATCGCTTCAAGTTGCGGGGATCGCAATCGAAGTACGTGCTCCGCCGCTTGATGAAAGACAAGCTGCCTGACTCCACTCTGCGGAGGCCCAAAGTCGGCTTCGATATTCCCGTCCACGACTGGTTTCGCGGAGGCTTGAAACCTTTACTTCTGGACACCCTCTGTGAAGAGGCTGTGTTGGCTAGTCGGCTGTTTCGCTGGCCCGCTGTGGAACGCTCGCTGCGCGAACATCTGGAGAGGAGAGCAAACTGGGGGTATCACCTATGGGGACTGATGGTTCTGTTGATTTGGATGAAGCGGTGGAGGATCCAACCTCCGTCCACGCTGCCCACCTCGCCGACCAGTCTCGTCGAAATGCGGGAAGCGGTTGGCTCGTCGTCGCAGCAGCTAGCCTCGTCTTTGTAGCCGGCATTGCCAGTCCCCCTCGCCTGATGGACGATGTGGATGCGGTGCAGGCGCAGATAGCCCGGAACATGCTGGCCTCCGGCGATTGGGTCACGGCTCGCCTTGACGGGGTCGCCTACCTCGAGAAGTCGCCGTTGGTCTACTGGATCATGGCCGTGTCGTACAGAGTCTTCGGCGTTCACGACTGGGCTGCACGCCTGCCGCTGGCTCTTGCAGTCGTGCTTCTTTGCTGGGTCACATACCGCTTCGGCTGTTGGGCCTTCCACGACGAGGCCGGACTGTACGCCGGCATAGCTCTTGCAACGTCCGTGGGGCTGTTCCTGTTTACGCGGATACTCATCCCCGACGCCATGCTCACCCTCGCCATCACTGGTGCCATCTGGGCCTGGTTGCGATTGCTCGAACCCGTGCGTGCGGGGGCGCTTCGTTGGTCGGTGATCCTGGGTGCTTGCCTGGGCATTGGCTTGTTGTTAAAAGGCTTGATCGCTGTTGTCTTCCCGCTGGCCGCCGGCCTTGCGTACATGGCGGTTACTCGACAAATGAACTCCTCGGACACATGGCGGCGGCTGCATCTGGGCATCGTGGCGGCGGTCACCTTGGCGATCACCGCTCCCTGGCACGTACTCGCTACGTTACGCAATCCGCCGTACTTCGCCTTCTCCATGCATAGCGGGCCGAGGGAATATCATGGATTCTTCTGGTTTTACTTCATTAACGAACACTTATTGCGATTTCTTAACTTGCGTTACCCGCGCGACTACAATACCGTCCCAAGGTTGTGGTTCTGGCTCCTGAATCTGGTTTGGATCTTCCCGTGGTCGGTCTACTTACTTGGTGCCAGGACTCTCGCGTTCCAAGGAGATTCCCGTGCGGGCCGAGCGCGGCTGATGGCTCTCTGCTGGATTGGTACGGTCATGCTGTTCTTCACCTTCTCGACCACGCAGGAGTATTATTCGATGCCGATCTACCCTGCGGTCGCCCTCCTGGTGGGATCGGCATTGAGTTCCCGCAACCGCTGGGTTCCGATCGGCACGAATGCTCTGCTGGTCCTCTTCTCGCTGTTGTTCATTGCGCTTTCGGCCATCCTGTTGCTGGTGTGGCGGCAGCCCGCGCCCGGCAACATCGCTAGCGCCTTAACCCAACATTCAGAACTGTACACGCTGTCGCTCGGCCACATCCGAGACTTAACCCTCCATGCCTTTGCTTACCTGAAGACGCCTCTCGGACTAGCGGCTTTTGCCTTTGGGGCGGGGGCCTTGGGGCTGTGGGCCTCGCGAGGCAACGTCCGGCGAACGGTACTCGTCGTGGCGGCCAGCATGATTCTTTTCTTCCACGCGGCTCGCATCGCACTCATCCGATTCCAGGACTACTTAGGCTCGTACCCGCTAGCCGAAAGCCTCCAACAAGATCAGCCGGGACAGTTGATCGAAGACGATGCGTACTACGCCTTCTCGTCTGTTTTCTTTTACACGGGCCGCTCCGCACTCTTGCTCAACGGACGCGAAAACAACCTGGAGTACGGCTCGTACGCGACGGGCGCTCCTGACGTGTTCATTGATGATGCCCGCTTCGTTTCTCTCTGGAATGAGCCGGCGCGCTACTATCTGCTTACTTACGGCACGGACTTGCCGCGTCTGGAAGAACTGGTTGGCCGAGCGAGCTTGAGGGTCGTAAAGAAGAATGCTGACAACTACCTGCTGACGAATCATCCGCTTCCGTGACATCTCCGGCGAATCATGTCGATGTGAGAGCACTTGGATGGTTCGAGGTCAGACTGTTCGCTGCGGAAATCAGCTTCACGATGGTCGCTAATTGTTCAAGGTCGGGTTTGCTGATAGGTCGCTTACTGGTCCTGGTTCTCGCCTTGATCGTATGGGGATCAGCCCAGGATTCTGGCCAGCCAGTTAGCGTCAACTTCTACGTTCTGGACGAAAACCAGCACCCGATCGCACAGGCGCAGGTTGAAGTTCGTTTGCAGGAACAAATCGTCGCCAGCACGACGACGGACGAAACAGGACGAGGAAAGATCACTCTTCCTGTTTCTGGTCGTTACCTGCTGCGGGTGATAAAGAAAGACTACATCACGAGCGAGACCTGGCTCGAAATCAAGGCCACGGACGGCGCCGAAAGAATCGATGTGGTTTTGTCTCACATCGCCTTGAGCAAGCAAGAGGTAACGGTGCAAGGTAAATCGTCGGATCCAGTGATGGAGGAGTCCAGCATTCCATCCACTTTGGCACCTAAGCAGGCCAGGCAAGCGCCATCGCGCCCCGCGACGCTTACTGACGCCCTTCCGCTCGTTCCTGGAGTCGTGCGCGCCAGGGATGGAAGTATAGGGATCGCCGGGTACGCTGAGAACCACAGCACTTTGCTCATCAACTCTGTCGATGTCACCGATCCTTCGACTGGGGGATTCGGTCTTAGCGTCCCCATCGACACAGTTGAAACCATTAACGTAACGGAGATGCCCTACCTGGCACAGTACGGGAAATTTATTGCCGGCGTGGTAGCGGCTGAGACGCGGCGTGGTGGCGATAAATGGGCCATTAGCCTCAATGACCCGCTTCCCGAATTCCGGATCCGGAGCGGACATCTTGTGGGTGTTAAGGATATGTCTCCCCGCTTGAATTTCGGAGGCCCTTTGATCGCAAACCGGCTATTCGTCTCGGAGGGAACCGAGTACCTGCTTCACAAGCAAGCGGTGCGGACGCTTCCGTTTCCGGCAAATGAAACACGGTTCAAAGCGATCAACTCTTTCACCCAAATTGATGCAGTCATTTCTCCCACTCACGCGCTTGCCACCAGCTTTCACTATTCACCCCATTCCTTGCGGTACGCTGGTCTTGATTTCTTCAATCCGCAGTCTGAAACGGCCAATGCCGATTTTGACGCATCCACCGCCACTGTCATCGACCGCATTTCTCTGGGTGGCGGTGTCCTCCAAAGCACCATTGCGAATACCCGCGTGACCACGCGGATCCAGCCCCAGGGCATTGCGGAAATGCTGCTGAGCCCGCTCGGCAATCGCGGGAACTACTTCAGCCAACAGTCGCGTCAGGCGACACGCTTCGCGTGGATCGAGAACTGGACGCCGCACACGCATCATTTTGCCGGGGATCACATCCTGCAGCTCGGCTCCGTGCTTAGCTATAGCGAAGATGAGGGCCAACTACACGGCAGACCGGTACAGATTCAAGATGCCACTGGGCGTGCCCTGCGGCGCGTCGATTTTACCGGCGGACAACCTTTCGCCCTCTCCGATTATGCGCCCGCAGTGTACGCGCAAGACCATTGGATATTGAATACCCACTTCGCTCTCGATTTGGGAGTGCGCTTCGAAGAGCAGACCATCACTCTCACTTCGCGCACGGCTCCTCGTGGTGGTTTTGTGTGGACGCCGAGCGAAGACAAGAAGACAATCTTCAGAGGCGGAGCCGGCGTGTTTTATGATTCCGTGCCCCTTGGAGTTTATGCTTTCAACAGCTTTCCCGAGCAGACTGTTACTTGGTTCGACGCTTCCGGCGGTATCGTCGGGGATCCGGTCCACTACATCAACATTACGCAGGAGGCGGCGCGATCCGGCTTTCCACTAGTCGACAGAGCGAAAAGAAGCGGGAACTTTGCTCCTTATAGTGCTGCTTGGCACCTCGAATTGGAGCGCGAGGTTTCCCGCTCCGTGATGGTCCGGATCAAGTACCTGCAGAGCGCAGCGCACGATCTGATCGCGTTGCAGCCCCAACTCGTGCAAGGACAAAATGTGCTTGTGCTTGGGTCATCTGGCACTGCCCGGACGCATCAATACGAATTCACTGTAAGGATCGGCGTCGAACCACAGCGGCAGTTCTTTTTCTCGTACGTCCGGCAGCATGCGCGGGGCGACGTCAACGATGCCAGCGGCTACATTGGTAATTTCCCGTTCCCAGTGGTTCATCAAGGACTGATAGCGAGTCTGCCCGATGAGATTCCCAACCGTTTCTTGCTTTGGGGCGCCTATGCTTTGCCGTGGAAATTCCAGTTGAATCCACACATTGAGTTGCGCAACGGTTTCCCTTACCAGCCCGTCAACGTATTGCAGCAGTACCTCTCGACCGGGGGTGGAAGCCAGCCAAGATTTCCCCGCTACTTCTCCTTCGATGTTCTGGTGTCCAAGGATTTCCAAATCACCAAGAAACACGCCATCCGAATCTCGATACCAATGACGAATCTGACCAACCACTTCAACCCGTTGGAAGCGCACAGTAATATTGCCGATCCGCACTACGGCGAGTTCTTCGGCAACTATCCGCGACGGGTGCTCCTCGATTTCGATTTCCTGAACTAAACCCCTCCGCTTTATCATGATGCGAATGGTCGACCGTATCCGACGTGATTTCTTATGCGCCCATGGGCGATTCTGATCGACGACCGCTCCGATGGTATGCAACTGTTTTACGACCGCATGACCAGTTTTCTTGCCCTTGGGAACAAGGAAGGCGCCCTACGGTATTTACCCTAGTCTCCCTGAATATAGCGACTATCGACTTGCTACGGGCGTCTGCAATCGTTAATTAGACTGCATCGAGGGTGATGTCCCCATCTCTACGAAGGTCCCCTTGGTCACGGGGCGGTCAAGTTGTTCGCGTAGAAATGCCACGAGACACGAATCCAAATGCGTTTCCTTGTGACGAAGCAAAGAGGGCAATCTCGGTACGAATCGCAGGGACCAGCGCTTGTCATATCTCTGCAGTTCCAACATTCCGTTCAGGTTTGGCCAGTACTCAAGGCGTCTAACTGCCGCCTACGGAAGAAATTGTTGTCGGATACCCACGCGATAGTGAATGCCATCCTTGTCAACGAAGCCGTAGGCACAGTCGTAAGCTAAGTAACGCAGCGATTTCAGCGGATTTCCTATTCTTAGCTGCCAGCAAACATGCATAAGGTAATTATGGCAAGTGCCAGCACTGGCATGTCTGTATATCGCCGCACGGTGATAGCTGCGCCCCACAAGGACCCGCCTGCGGTAATCGACACCCAGACTGTTCTGAACAACCAGACTCGCTGGGACCCTATGGCATAGACAGGCCCCGTCATGTTGCCGAAACCCCTGCTAGCGCGACCATCCTAACTAAGATCAGCGCATTCGAAGGAGAAGCTAGCTAGTGGACTCGGAATTGGGCATAATCGTCCGTAGCTAGATACTCATACATACTCTCGGCTGATATGGTCAGTAACGCGTGACGTCTGGCTTCACGTAGGGCATCGGGGTCCGCTATTGTGAGAGTCGCGATTGCGCTGTCGATGAAGCGCTTGTCCTGCGCGATTCTGAAAACCGGTAGTTTGGCATCTGAGGAGGATTGAAGCGCGGATTTGGTGCCGCCTCAATGGCCTGGCCGAAGCTGTGGGTGCAACTGACATGGCGTTGTGGCAATTGCTAATTCTAATCTGCGTTGCTCTGCCTGTAGGTACTTCGCTTGCCTCAGCACACCATGCAAAGGTCGGACCTGGCGGTTACGCATTGGCTATTGCTGTTGGTTTAACGGTGGGAGCGTGTTGCGGGTGGGCGATGTACACGACCCATAACATAGTTGTCGGTAAACTGCAGAGCCGCCCCCCCTTCGCAGGCTTCGCTGGCGAAGCAAGAGTGGTATTCCGCGGGTTCTACTTAGCGAAAATCTTCCGGGTGGGATTTGCGGGTTTCCTTGGATTCTGGCTGTCCTCGGCAAAGCTGCGGATAGTCTTCTGAGGGGGTTTCTGCGGATCACTGTTTGTAATACTATCGCGCCAGATAATACAACCCCGCCGTCGGAAAGTTCATCTCCGAAGATCCCATCTTGAACAGGCATTAAGATTCGCGTTAACCATTGCGTAGCCGGTTCAACACCTCCATTGCATGGTCCAGCTTTTCTCGCTCGTCGGAACGCGCTTCCGTCTCATGGATGCGAAGGACGATCGCCTTGCGCGCTTCCTCGATTCGCCGCCATTTCAGTGAGGGGTTGTGTTCCATCAATGCGGCTCGGTACTTCCTCTCCCATTCCGCCTTCATGTCTTACTCCTGACGGGGGCGGGGGAGAGGGCTCCGACAGGCTAGCATGATCCCGATCGGTGCGCATCGCCCAAAAGTGCTGATCTAGAACGAATCGAGGTGTTGGGTAACGCGTCATTGGCGCGCGAAGGGTCGGATCGGAAGTTATGGCCGCGGACCGTGTGCAGTGAAAACCGCGCCGGCAGGAGCCATCCGAACGACGCGGATCCGCGCTGAGAGTGCCAGGGCGGAATTTGTGCGCTAGGTGTACTCCTGAACTGGATCCACCGCAGGGCGCGCGAGCTGGGCGGGGAGCGTTGTTTCCGCGTGCAACGCTTCGTCATTTGAACAGTTTGCCTCATAATTTGCCCATATCTCCTTGGGCGTAAGCCGTTCCCCAGATTCTGCCTGCCTTGTTCTGACAGGGGCTCTAAAGGTAGGAAACGAACGCTGAGACGGGTTCACACCGGTGGTCCAGGCATAGCTTGAAGAGCGGTCGATGACTTTGGTGCACGTCCTGATCTTGCCGCGAATGACCCGAACAGCGTTCTCGCCTGAGTCGATTCAATCCTTGTGCCCCCTTTGGCACATTTCTCAAACAGCCATAAAGAAGTTGTTAATACCGACGGATGTCCAGATCGGTCTGCTGACAGGGTCAGGTTGGTCAAACGAGTTGAATGGCTGCGCGCACGCTCACAATGGCGCTGTGATGTGAACATGATGTAAGTGGCCTCACAAGGCCGTATTTTGCCGCACAAAACCAAACCGGTATTTTAGAGTTGCCTTATGAATCATTCATTTACCTCGTCTTCCAGCTTCGATCCGTCGGCCTCAAAATTCCCCGATAGTTGGTGTCGTGGTGGGCGACTCCCGCTCCCGGCACCAGTCCTAAGTACAGTGGATTCCAATGGTTTGTGCTCAAGCGCGCTTTCATCATCGATTTTGACCAATCGCGGGAAATGCGAAAATGCCCGCCTGTGATCAGGGAATCGCAGCGACTGGAAAGCAGCGGAGTTCTAGATGGGAGGGCGGAAGCGCGGCGGATTCTCGCCCAATGATCAACTCGTGACGGCCAACTTGTATTAACGCGGTACACGTCTTGGGATTGACCTCCGAACGTGAAAAGGGGCCGTCGTGCTACACCAAATCTGTACCGCTATGTCGGTTTTCACAGCTCATCGCAAGAGCAAAAACCCCAGATAGAGAAAAACCAAATTGTTGAGAACGTGCATGAAAACAGTATTTGAGAGTTGAACCCGTCCGTACGCGGATCCACGCCGTGACCTTTTTCTTTGAGGGACGGAACGCACCGGAATTGATAGCGTCCGCCAATGCGGGATAGCGGTACCGATGCGTTTCGAAGAGCACCATCATGACCGACGCCCATCGTTTCGCGGAAGGGCTCTCGGCATGCAGGGCGAGGAATTCCGCGTGACTTCGTACACGTCCTATTAGGGCGAGGAACGCCTCATGTTGCTCGCGCACCGATAGTCCCGTGTCCGCAAGCGCCGACAACACCTGATCGAGCCATCCGGCCTCGTTCGGACCAACGAGCCGCCTCCGCGCGGTTGTGGCCTCTAGGAACCACGGGTGCTTGCAGTAAATTGACCAGCACTGACCGCTAGCGCACGATTCGTCTAAGGCAACGATGAAAGCCGGGCGCTATACGACACCCAATCCAGAGCAGAGCCCCCCACGCACACAACTGGGCGCAAGCTTCAGAACAACACCGGGGAATGCTGTGTTCGGTTTCTCCCGGTCTACGTCATGCATATAGAAAGCGTAAAATCAAGCAAACGCTCCCTCTGGGTCTATCTCTTGCTGGTTGTTCATCGGGGTGCTTGTTTCATCGGTATGGTCGGACGTGGTGATTCCGAGTCTGCAATATCTTGGGATCGTCTGGGTCGGTCTCCTGTTGGTGGATCTGCCCGTCTCGGCTATCGAATACGCCTTAGCTTGGAAACATGGCACGTTCTCAGCAATCTGGGTGATGTTTGCAGGCACGTTGTGGTGGTATCTGCTAAGCCGTGGAGCCGAGCTTCTCAGCAAACCAAATATAGAGCCAAAGCTCAGCGCGGCACGGAGAACACTTAATAGCTCCGGCAGAAGAAACGACGCGGAGAACGTAAACGACATAGCGTTCGATCCCAGGAGCGGTCTGGGCAGTGTACGTCGAGAGAGAGGTTGTCTACCACGCGGGAACAGTTGGGGGAGGTTATGCGTGGGCCGCTACCATAATGGGCAGAGTGAACTGAAACGTTGCACCGCTCCGGGGAGCACCTGTGGCCCACAAGCGGCCGCCATGCGACTCAACGATCGACCGACTGATGGGCAGCCCCATACCGGTTCCGTTATTCTTGGTCGTAAAGAATGCATTGAAGATCTGGTCCGCCCGCTCTGGAGGCAATCCTACACCGGTATCACTAACCGAGATCAGCAGTTGAGCATCCCCTGCTTCTGACTTGATGGCAAGCTCACCTCCGCCAGTTGTTCCCTTCATCGCATCGATGCCGTTGAGCATGAGGTTCATGAAAACTTGCTGTAGTTGGACACGGTCTGCCATGACCTTGGGAAGATCTTCTGCAAGCTCGGTGCGGATTGAGATGGCGTAGCGGTTCGCCTCGCTCCGCAGCAGGAGAATCATTTCTCGGATGAGTTCATTAACATCAACTAGCTCCCGCAGCAGAGCTCCCTTTTTGAACAGCAAGCTGATGCTGCTAATGGTGTCAGCGGCACGGGTCACGTCTTTGATGATTCTCGCG
>Ga0137358_10002033_pt1 | contig 11319 bp, 22 predicted proteins | sample Mad1_20_16metaG_FD_105551 | JGI IMG/M metagenome (GOLD analysis project Ga0137358, IMG submission 105551) | Vadose zone soil microbial communities from Angelo Coast Range Reserve, California, USA - Mad1_20_16 metaG | ecosystem: Environmental > Terrestrial > Soil > Vadose zone | place: USA... | reverse complement strand
GCACCGTGACGTGGACAGGCAAAGAATAAGTGACTAACGTAAAGTTTCGGTTTCCCGATGTTCACTGGGTGAGGCACCACTCCCATGTCGCTTCCATGCCCGCTGAAATACTCTGCAGAAGGCGCATGGCGAGGCCAGCGGCGAATTATGAACCATGCCACCAAACCAGCGATGAGCGCTATCCCTACGACGCCCCCGATTACACCCCCAGCAATAGCACCAGTATTTGAGTTACTCTTGGAGGGTGACGAGGGCGTAATAGTGGATTGGCTGCTGGTCGAGCTCGGGACATTGAAAGCGCTGCCTGTGACTTCGGGCGAATCTGTGACAGGGCCGATAATACATATGAGATGCGGATCGTTGGCACAAATTCGTACCGCTGACACTTTGCGCCAATGTTTCATTCCAGGAATCGGACTGCGGGTGCAATGAGAAAGGGTTGAATGGGAAGAGAGGATGGCGAGAGGATCTTACTCCAGTTGGGTCGAGGTACGCCCAATATGGTACTCTTGTCTCCACTGGGATGGCTTCAGGGAAGCTGAGGGACAGGTTGCCAATGAGCTCAGAAGCTGGTGGGGATGATGTGTGATTTACGTTCCGGGGGATGCAACGGAGGTGCAATTATGCGACCAAGAAGAATAGCTGATTGCACATTGATATGTTTCGGCGTCATGGCCGAGGGCTATCAGAATAAATCGACGCACGAAATCCAGTGCTCTCCCTGGCATAAATCACAGGCACTGAAAAGACAGTACGCGACTGTATTGCACTTGCATGGATCGAGACCGTTCGGGCCAGTATAGGAGTCCTGCGGAAGCAAGGGAGAGATCGTAGATGCTGCTCAGGTCGATGGATTAAATCCCATGCAACGCTTGATGGCTAGCAGAGGAATGTACTGACCGCCGTTGTTACACATCGCCGCTAGGTACGCCACGACTAGACATGGACTCTGCCCCAGAGAATTGTACGACTAGGTATGAATGCGGGGGGAACAGAGCGTTTATTATCACAAATTCAGCAACTTGCCAATGGTAGCCCACCCACGCACTTGCAGGATTTGAGCAATTTGGTGCACTGACCTGCGCATGAGCCGAGTTTGTTATGAGAAAGGCCAAAAGGGCAGTGAAGATCTGGTCAAACATCGCACAATGGCTGGTTGTTCGATGATCGTAATGGAGGTAGAGGGCCCTCGACCGGTAACATAGGCTACGGTGGACTCTTATATATTTCCAGAGTCCCATAACGGTATACAGAGACCGAGAAGATCTTGTCTCATGACCATGATATCTCGCCATTCGTCATAGAAGACGGGAAGTCAGCCATGGGAAACTTGAAGGCCGATTCGGGGGTGGTCCTCAGGACTTCCATCAGGCAGACTAGCCCTGAGCATGTCCTGTGCGAGAACAAAAGCTGCAAGACAATAATCGCCACACCAGAATCCATAAGGTGAGAGATATCAAGCCTATATGAAGGGACGTTTGGAGTTGACCAAGAAATATCGTTCCAACATGCAATCGAAACATGTGACCCAACTCTCACAATTCACTCTCCGGTGAATCCCAGCGTACCCTCACTCGTCTGGCACATTTAAAAAAATAGTTTGAATGATTCTTGGTGGAATTCGACAAAAAAGTATCATGTAAATATAGTCTAACTCTACACTCTTAGACTATATTTCCACCGAAATTCCTCCACGCAACAGTTATCAGGGTTATTTGTCGGGAACTTTCTTTTTTTCTATCCAGATGAGCGAGAATTGCGTGGGCGGTGAGCAAGGCATCTGGTGGTCACGCGGTCACGCGGCGCACTGGCAGTGGCGTCCTCTTGCTCTGAGTCAGAAACAGAAACTGTGATTGTCCGATGTCCTCCTCACCTTTGCCTTCCCTCCCATCATACAATGGCCTATCTAACTCGCGCATCCAGTCTCTCTACTCGGACATATCAAGGCAGAAACACTCTAATCCAACGACTTACAACGCCAATATCTCCTGGTGGCACTCGACGCTGAAAGCCATCATCTCCCATGGCTGGCTACCCAATACACCGGACAGGCTCATTCTCCACGCGGAACAAAGCCTCCCAGAAACTCTGAGATATGAACGCGTGGGAAAGCCTCTTTGTTTGGGCACTGTTATCGTAGGTTACGTCTCATGTTCGACAAAGATGTGTAGCCAACCATCAATCTTGCTAGCGAAGACTGAACTAGTCAACTCTCGTGACGCAGTGCCACTACAACAGTTTTTGACCATGTCGCAGTCAGTACACGACCCTGGCTGGTTGCCATACCGGGTCGCTGCGTTTATTGTTGGAAAGCCGCTGCAATGGGCACTTCACCAGCTCAATCCCGACAGCGCGGAAGATGAGAGTGACGCGGGGCGGTGGAATCGCATCAAAGGCGATTATGTCTTTGTTGATGTGGTTGAGGGCGCAGCAGATGCGGTACTCGCCTTACAGCGCACACGAGGTGTGAGCCTTGCCGACACCCTGTACACTTTCGATTCGTTCCGAGCTACTTTTGCCGCCTCCGCCCTTCCCGGATTCACGCTGTCCGACAATGATCTACGCGTTCTCGTAAAGTTTTTAGAGCGCGACGGACGAGCAGTAATTACCGAGAAAGATGTACGCCGCAGTGACTTTGGTCGCGATGCAAGACTTACTTTCTCCAGGTAATCAAGTTCATAGTCCCAGCCAGCTCGGGTGTGCGGGAAGTCACAGCAAGCGATCGCGGCATCTTAGAGGTCAAAACCGCCATCGCAAACCTCTCAACGCAGATAGATCACCTTACCGAGAAGGTCGACTCGTGAGTGCACCCTCCTCGCTTAATTAGATGGCCCATGATATCTTTGATGTTAGCTGCAAGACCAAAGCAGTGGCCGCCATTCGTCAACAACACAAATCGCTTGCGTTGTCCTATCTTCGCTCTCGTAAGCAGTTTGAGGACGTGCTCACGCAACGTCTCGGCTCTCTCGAGATTCTGCAAAGCACTCTCCTACGCATCGAGGGCGCTGCGGAAAACATCCAGGTAACAATACCCCATTCCCATCTGTTGTCTCGGCGCCTACTGATCGTCTGCATTCCTTAATTAATAGATTGTCAAGACGTACGAGAGTGGCACTGCCACGCTCCGCGCGCTGCTGGCTCACCCATCGCTCCAGCGTGATGCTGTGGAGCGCACGTTCGATGCGCTGGCCGACGCTAATGCAGATGCGCGGGAGCTCGACGAAGCGGTGCGCTCTGGTATGGATGTTGCGCTCGGCGTGGACATGTTGCCGGATGATGAAGACGAGATTAAAGCCGAACTTGCGGCCCTCGAGGCAGATGCAAAAGCTGATGCACGCGTCAAGGAGAGTGCGCAGCAGCTAGTAGCGATGGGGGCGACCCACAGCGAGAGTATTTTTGACGCGGCTCAACAACGTCCGGAGCAGATCAGCACCAGAGATCATGCGGATGCACCAGAGCGCAGACCTGAGCAAGTGCTTGCTGAATGATGTTTAGGCGCAACAAATCATCGTATCACCCTTCAACATGCATACACATTTAGACGTCACGGTTTCTGAACCATAAGCCAATACATATCTCTGTTTTCTGTATCTCTACTATACAATACATGAACGCATAATCATTAGTATATCATGGACTCCTTTCACCTGAACCACCATCATCATGTCAAATCAACACCCCAGCTCAAATAAAAAATGGGCTCATGTCTACCTCTCAGAACATTGCCAACCTAGGCACACTTGAGATGACTGAGCTCAGCAACACTCGCACACACTTTTTCACTTGACGTTTTACCAGCCATGCATCAGGACTAGTCCGCGCGTCCGATCAAAAGATATGGGCTGCGCTTTGGTTTCCATCGACCTCCTCGACGACTCGGATCACAAGCGAATCCCAGCCGCTCGATAGGATCGCCGCTCTGTCTGTCTGCATTTTTTTTAGTAGAACAAAAATCAACACCACCAGATCTCAAAGTGGTTGTCTGTGCGGCTCAAAATACAGTTTTTTTTGCACATGGTATATATATATTACATTCACATTTCTAGAACAGAGAAAATCGTCCTGGTGAATCGTTCGTGAACGCAGGATGCCGTTTTTACGCTCTAACCTCCAGCCCTCTCTTGATAGCTGGACGTGTAAAGGTTTTAGATCAGCCCCACTGCAGTTAACCACAGTATACATAACTGAGAAGAGCCTACCTTCGCACGAGTCTTTTGCGTCGCCGAACAACATCTTCGTACCCGGCATGTAAAACATCGGATTCGGGACGTCCGCTGTATATCCGATTACGTCAAATTTCCCGTAGGTCTGTGATGTGGGGCAACACGTACCGTAGCCGCTGCTCATGCCACGCTTCATCACGATGACTTGCTTACTCTTCCATGCATGCAGGACGGGCATCCCGGCGATCGCGCTGCCCGGCTCAAGTGCAATCGGATTGACCGTGTCATTCGCGCCAATGACGAGTGTCACGTCCGTATCACTAAAGTCATCGTTTATCTCGTCCATCTCAAATACGACTGAAATAAACGTTGTTTTTCCTTAGGTACTGTATACGGAGACGACGAAGGATGAAACCCGTACTATCGTAGGGCACAGCCGCTTCTGCGAGCAGGACGTTACACTGGCCTGGCATGCGTCCTGCAACAGGGTGAATTGCAAACCGTACTTTCACGCCCTTTGCACGCAGCAGACGTGTGATTTCTGATATTGCATATTGCGCCTTCGCTACGGCCATGCCGTATCCAACCACCTGTACCACATGCTATGAGAGATCGCAGCAGAATGGATGATACAAAGATCATACCAGGATGACGTTGTCAGCATTTTCCAGCGCTTCTACGACGTCATCCACGCCTGTCTGTGTTATTTGACCTTCCATCTTGTACTCGGAGGGAGCTGCTACCGGAGCAGCACCACCGAAGAGCACGTTTGTGAGTGAACGATTCATGGCAACGCACTACACTTCATAAGTATGCAAGCTGACGCGCAGAACAGAGGGAGATGCGCACCATGATGTAGGACAGAATCGAACCACTCACACCGATCAGGGACCCAACCGTAGTTAATAGTGGGTTGTCAAGCATGAACCCTACGAACATCAAGTCGACAAAGTCACGATAAAGGGCCTCTACGACAAACCTTCAGCAAGAAGAGCGAACCCAGAGTACGCATTTAGCACAGTGATGACGACGGCTAGCGCGGATCCTCAATATCAAAACACGTTCCAGAGAGGAGCACCCAGGAAAACGTACGCATATCTGCACCTCCAACAGCCGCAGTTAATGTATATCCCTTTATGAAACTGAGCAGCGCGTTCAAGCCGAGGTATCCAGCGGCCACAGCCGGCACAGCCGGAGCAGCAGCCAAAAACCCGCCCATCGCCGCAATATTCGCACCAAGTAAGGAGCCGTTGATGAGATGGCGGCCAGGAAGCATGAGCGGTCTGGACGCCATCTTTCCTGAAAGCTTGAAGAACGCGACAATTGAGCCTGTAAACGTCACCCCACCTTGAGCCGTCGCAGCGTCAGTGAATAGTCCTGACACCAGCCCAATCAGGGTCAGAGAGGGGAAATCGCGGACTCACCGATGAGTACGCCAAGGTATGCCGTGACTAGGTGGAGAGTGGAAATGTGATCCGCCGCCGTGCCAATTACGCTACCGATACTTGTGAGGACGGCCGCAAGACCAACGACTGAATGCAGCGCTGCGACCATTTGCGGAAGCTCTGTTGCAGTGATGCGGCGTCCGATGATCGTGCCGACTGTTCCGCCAATCGTCGCAACAGCGGCAAACTGTGCGAGTACTTCCGGTGAGAAGCCGACTGCTGCGAGAGAAGCGAGGATCCCTGAACCGACTCCGAGAATCCCGAGCGTGTTGCCCTGGCGGGCCGTGGCTTGTGAGGATAGACCGGATAACGAACCTAGTGGCAACTTTGTTAGGATCAAAGATTCTAATCCGAGGAGTAAACTACGGACCTATACAAAGGATGCTGCTGGTCAGATACCCAGCTTGCACCAGACCCGCCATGCCTGTGTGGGCTGCCGCCAGGAACCCTCCTGTGAACACTACAGCAGGAATGCTGTAAAGCCACGAATACTCTGGTGGATCTCCAGTTCCTACGACGGTCCGGTCAGTATGAAGAACCAGAGATTTCAGTGGGCCATTCAATTACTTTTGAACATATCTAGCATGCGTTTCGTAATTACGAAGCCTCCGGCAACGTTCACGCTGGCCAAGAGAACAGATAGAGTGCCAAGTACTTGAGCTGGAGTTTCGGGAAAATAGCCGCCGCCCATGACAAAGAGCCCACCAATACCAACCATTCCTAACATGGTGCCATAAGCCCTGGGACCTGCGGGTACGGCAACCGGTAAGGCTTACCGGAAATGGCGTTCGTGACGGACATCAGCGGAGAGTGCAAAGCAGGTGCGACGCCCCAGACAACGCGATATCCAATCAAACCAGCAAGACCGAAGGTGAAGAAGTTGCTCATGAAAAGAGGACCTGTCGCCTTGCCGAGTGCAACAGCGGTGCCCATGCCCGCCGTGACAGTTGCAACTTCGCGCGTGGCCTTCTGCCATGGAGTGATCGCGCGTGCCTTCCCAGCTTCAGCTGCCTTCGTGGGTGTGGGCGGCGTCGTGGGAGCCGGGGGAGGCGCCCGTAGAACAGGCTCCAGAGGAGCGCCTTTGTGCACTACGAGGGCTCCGCGAACAACCTCATCTTCCAAATTGATATGGAAAGTTGAAGGTTTGTTAGTGGGGGTCATTGAAAGAAGGAACTTTGTGATGTTGTTCGAGTAGAGCGTCGAGGATTGTGTTGGTAGCCGGGACAGAAGATCGGTGTAACCTGAGGGGGAAGATGTCATATGGGTACGTGGGGACAGGTGAAGGCCATCGGGACAGACCGATGATTATGACCCCTTTGTGAACATGGAGCTTTCCTGGGATCGTGGCCTCACAATTCCCCCCGGCCTCCGCCGCCAAGTCCACTATGACAGAGCCTTGCTTCATAACACCAATCATCTACAAAAGAATGTCAGTCAGTGAACCACTGCCTCTCGTAGCATTGACAGAACATGCTTCGTTAGTGATTAGTCTGGGAGCCGGTTTCCCAGGTATGAGTGCCTAAAGAGGCTTATCAGTTGAAGCGATGAATACGTAACAGCGACGACTCACCGTAGTTATTACAATGTCTACTTCCCTGCACTGCTCTAAGAAAAGGGCCATCTCGGCTTCTATAAATCCTTTTGACATCTCTTTTGCATAGCCACCACTACCGCCCCCTTCTTCTTGTATCTCGACCTCGATGAACTCTGCGCCTAGAGATTGGACCTGTTCACGAGCGGCAGAACGCGTATCGAAGCCGCGCACAATGGCACCTAATCGTCGTGCAGTGGCAATGGCGCTGAGACCCGCCACGCCTGCGCCGATCACTAGTACCTTACACGGAGGGATCTACTCGTATATCCTTAGATTTAGCACATTCTACGTTTGTCCAAGAAGATATTGACGATACCTTTCTAGTGGGGGATGGTTGTGGAAGAAGCTGAGGATCGGTTTAAGGAACACGGAAAAGGGCCAATACGTACCCCGCGGCAGTAACCTGACCGGTCATATATCGACCAAAGTGATTGGCAGCTTCCAGCACGGCCTTGTAGCCAGCAATGTTCGACATAGAGCTGTCCCCAATGTCGAAAATTCAGCGAAAAAGCACGGATCTAGAAGGCAGGGAGATCCGACCTTATCGCGTCAAAAGTCTGGGCACGTGAGATCCGGGGTATCATATCCATGGCCAACGTGTTGACGTTCTTCTTGGCCAAAACCTCTACCAGCTCTTTATTTTGCTTCGGATATAAGAACGAAATGAGAGTGCTCCCGTGCTTGATGTGGTCGACCTCCTGGTCACGCAAGGGAGGCCGGACCTTGAGCATGATGTCGGTTTTGGCAAACAAGTGATCGCGCGATGTGAGCGTTGCGCCGGCCTTCTCGTAGTCTTCATTCAAGAACTGTGCATGTGCGCCGGCATCCTGTTCGACTAGCACCTCAGCGAATCCTTTCTTGCGAAGGAGGGTAACATTTTGTGGCGTAAGGGCGACGCGACGTTCGTTTGGAAAAACTTCTCGGGGAACTCCCACCCTCAAGGACGAGTAGGGGGTGCCTTGAAAAGAGGATTTGCAAGTTGTCAGTCCGGAAGAGCAAGGGATAAGTTGATAAGAACATACCGGGCTCTACCTGTGCTGATGCAGACGCTGTGGCATCCGAGTGTACACGTCGGGATACATGGAGCGAAGGTGGACGAGAAACAACAGCTCGAGAAACAGGATAACTGTCAGCTACGGGAAAAGCAATCAAGAAACAAGTAGACACTCACAGACAATGAGCCTCCTGTATAGATGAGATGAAGGGACTCGGAGAGGGCAGACGATCGTGGCCATAGAGATGGCCATCGTCAAGGAGGACGAAAGGAAGAAATATCGAGCGTGTTGGAGACAAGGAGGGGATGAGGGCAGAGGCCCACTGGCAGGAGAGGCAGAGCAGAGCAGTTACGCCGAGTCCGAGCCGACTTGTCGGCGTCGTCTCTATTTGGAACATCGATGGCTCTCCGTTATCATACATCGCTGACCCGTCATCACGCCTCGCCTGCGCGGCCTTTACGCACTCCACGCCAATCGCATCATCGCATGACAGCATTCTCTGGTGGTTGCCGTAATAAATGTCGCTATTCAGTTGATACACCGATACACACTCCTCTACTGTAACGTGCGCCGCTTGCATACAATTGTCACGAAATGCCAACTTTCATCAATGCGAAGGCTTGCCGCTGAGTTCCCGCTCGGTTTTAATGAGTTCTTGTACATGGGGATGTTCCCACAGCCGCTCTGCGTCCTCGCGATCGATCGGAGGCAAAGGTCTCCGAGGTAAACCCCCATAGCCGTACAGCCTATCAGTTAGGAATTTCGTGCCCGAAATTGATGCCTTTGCGATGGTAAAATCTCCGCGGGCGATAATTCCTTGCAACTCTTGAGCCTCGTGTAAACGCGTAGCGTCTTTCGTAGCTGCCTCCGATAGCTCGAACAGTTTCACTAAAGCATACTGTTGGAACAATCAGTCCACCGCCGAGCACGCCAACTGATCACTCACAGGTGCTATGTTAGCGAGACCAGTAATAGCGCCATGTCCATGAACAAAGGCCGACGACGTGATGAAATCCGCGTAACCCCCCAATACGAGAAACGGTGCGTTGGGATTCTTGCGCGGATGCTCTTTATCGAACACCGGATCGGCGACAGCAGCCGCAATTCGCGTGAGCTTTCCAACGCTTCCGCATCTATCGACGACACAGAGTAGAGGGGGTGAGACGTAGTAGGTCCTTGTGCGGGAAGATAACACACGTGAGCTTTACGCCTGAAACGTTCGGACAGGACGCCAGTTCGACGATCAAATCCGAGTCGAGGTCAATTCCTGCACTGGCACCGGGATCTGTGTGTGCGTGCACGCTTATACGTATGGATAGCTTTCGGAGAATAGAAAGCACCTCACAATTGTATATCAGAACGGGCACCGGGCTTTTACCCGCAACCTCCGTGAAGTACTCCTTCAGTGCGGGCCGGTGATTCGCAAGGACGCCGGCGAAGTATCCAGGCGTAATGACGATAGTGGCGTCTGCCCCCGCAGCTCCGACTTCCTCACAAAGCGTAATCGTCTCCCGTGTACTACCGCCACCAGCACCGACAATGATAGGGACGTCCAAGAAACCGGCCGAGTCGAGTGCTCTACGAGCAGCATGGATCAACTTCGTGCGCTCGCCATGCGCAAGGTGTATGCCCTCCCCCATCGTGCCTGCCAAAAGTGGGCGCACTCCAGCACGCGCTAAGTATTCTACATGTTTCTCCAGTGCTTGCAGATCTATGTCCCGAGAGCGTCAACGCGACGAAACACATGCATAATGAAGACACACCGAGATCCTCGCCATCTGGGAGAAAGAAAGTGGGTAGGGGCGCATAAATTCCCGGAGTCATTGGCCGCGAAGCACGCGGAGGGGTGCCTTTGGTGCCGATAGAAGCCATAAGAGAGAAGGCAGGAGTCTAGGTAGATGCAAGAACAGCAATATATATAAGTGCGGGATTTTCACCCGCCACGGGCCGCCCGGTGCGAACTTTCCGCGGCCTACTGTACGTAGATTGTCATCCAGATAAGTAGTGAACCAGATAATGAGCGGTGAGAAGAGCATGTGACAAGCCGGAATTGTATCGTACTTTCGGAGGTATTCTAACTGGAAGGAAGTGCAGTAGTAAATGCAAACGCGATGCGCCGCAGTAAATAGATTTACCACTCCAGTTTAATCATGATTCGCTCCTTTCCCATCTCTTGCACAACTCTATTATACTTACACTACAACTGGTGAGCAGACATCTCGTATCAACGATCGACTAATGATGCCTCTCCGACGCCCGGAAGCAAGCTCAGACCTAATCCGAGGGGTGTGGGTGAAGTTGTCATGGCTTACCCATGCCTTCATCGACGATGGCCAACTTATCAAGCACCTCACGCTCCCATTCCTTCCATCCATCCGCGTCTTTTTCTCCCGCATCCTTCAACGCCGCATCGAACACCTCCCAAGGTACGCACCTACGGTCTCCCTCCTCCGTCGGCTCAAGCACGTAGTCCTTCTGTCGAGATCGCGTAAGAGAAACGACGTGTCCCGCAGAGTCGAGGGCATGAGCGAGGTCATGCACAATCGAGCGCACATACGTGCCGCCGGAGACACGCATCTGTAGCACAAACGCCGTTGGCACTTCGTCCGGCGCCGTGCCCTCCGAACCCGAGTTGTTGTCCTCGACGGGAGCAGCAGTGGAGCGGTCCACGCTGGATAGCGACTGCTCTAAAGCCCTCTTCTGCTCATCGGAGAACGCCTTTTCAGGCCAGCGATACGGATGATCGCCACCCTTCCATTCGAGTAGCTCGAGAGAGTGAACCGTAACCTGTCGCTTCTCGATTGGTCGCGGGAGGGGGATACCCTTACGGGCATACTCGTAGAGCGGCATCCCGTCCATTTTTAGCGCGGAAAATCTAATCAAGTATCATTATTGTTTGGCGAGGGTGGAGGGAGGGGGAAAGGGGGCAGCCGGGAATGGACATACATGGGAGGTGCTTGTTGGATCTTGCCGCGGAACTGTGAGAGTACATCTTCGACTTTCTCGCGAGTGACGTGTCGCCAAGGTGCCGTGCGCACGCGCGCACCCTCGCTATCGTACGAATCTGTCTCGCAACCGAGCAAACACATCGTGCGATACTCCTATCAAGGTATCAACTCGCG
>Ga0137358_10002032_pt1 | contig 11320 bp, 13 predicted proteins | sample Mad1_20_16metaG_FD_105551 | JGI IMG/M metagenome (GOLD analysis project Ga0137358, IMG submission 105551) | Vadose zone soil microbial communities from Angelo Coast Range Reserve, California, USA - Mad1_20_16 metaG | ecosystem: Environmental > Terrestrial > Soil > Vadose zone | place: USA... | reverse complement strand
TTTTCCCTTTTTAGGGTGGGTTTCCAATTTAGAAAATGGGTGAAATGGATTTATTAATTAGTAGTATTTGCTAATATGAATGATACAATGCTAATAAGTCTGCTAAAAGTTGTTCAAGAATCATACTGACCTGCAGTTAGCATGGTCAACATTTAGTGTTGCAGCTTTGCCTTGCTATTGCATTTTGTCTGTGAGATAGCCAAAGATTTTCCTCATCTGACCAATCTCAAGCACAATATGACAGATTGAGGCAATTGAGCAAGCATCACTGACATTGGTCAGTGCAGTTCCTCAACTACAAGAACTCACCATTTTTCTCCCAGATTGGCATGCAAATTGACCTTTGCCCCATGGAAACTCCTGCTCATCTGCCAGCCCTGCCTCAACCTCCTGACATCCAGTACAAGTGGTCCATTGCCGACCTCAGGTTTTTCAGTCCAAGCACAGAAGGTGAGTTAAGTTCATCCCACCCCTCGCACTGCAGAACCAACATAAACTAGCAAACAGGGACACACAGTACATGGAATGTTGTGAGGCAGCAGTTCTTCTGTTCTGCCCCCCATAGCCTTTGGGTTGTAGTTTCGTTTGCCCTGCACCATTTTCCTCCCAGATTGGCATGCCAGTTGATCTTCGCCCCATGAAAACTCCCACTCACCTGCTTCAACCTCCTGACATCCAGTACAAGTGGCCCATCTCTGACCTTTCAGTCCAAGCACAGAAGGTGAGTGGAGTTCATTCCACCCCTCACACTCCATCCCTCTGTCAGATTGTCACCGCCATGACTTTAGACTTGAAAAGCTAAGTCAAAGATATTGCCGGCCCTATAGTAGTCACATGATTCCTACTGAGATGTGAAGTCAAGTTGACGCCGGCCCTAAAGAGGTCACGTGGTCACATGATTCGGTACACCCAAAGCGGAATATATGGGCACTAGACTGCGAGGGTACAAGTGCGAGCATTTAGAGATGAGCTAAGAGAGTGCCTCTCCTAGTATGCTTATAGAGCAGCAGTTACCGCCTTGCAGTATGTCACAAGACCTGCTATGAAGAGAAGAGAATCGGACGGGAAGAGAGAAGTTGAGGAGAGACTAGATTGTGGGTTTTCTGTGGTATGTAGACAGGAGACTCAACTTGCCGTCCTAGAGACAGCAAGGAAGGCTATTTGTATCGTACAGTACTAGGGTTTACTAAGCATTTTTCTGGGATCAATAAGTGATTAGAAACACACTTGGTAAAGATATATATACAGATCAGTCAGCAGAATGAGACGCTCTGTAATCCTCCCTGTTGTTGCTAAGACCGTTACTAAAGCTCTTCATCATCGCTTGAGCTATTCTCGTTAGTAAGGTCTATGACACAGATGTTGATGATGTCCCAGTTGCCAATCCAACCTTTGTGACTTCCGTGCCTCAACTTGGAGCTCCACAGCAGCCCATGGAAGAGAAGGTTGAAGGCGAAGATGAACTACTTCCTGCCATGGCCGATGATGATTACTCTGCCCAACTCTCTTGGCAGAGCCAATTCAAAGACAACCTCAAGTGCATTCTAGTTCATTCCTTTTTCTGCTCATTCCCTCAAGAAGCCCAAACTCGTTGCTGTTAGGGTGCTCACGAACAACTTTATGCCAGATCAGTATGAGCACTTTGAGGCATATCACCATCATGCCCTCCCAAAGCAGGCCATTCGAAAGGTATGTGGCGACTTCCATCCCATTCCATTCCCTCGACACCCATGTCCAGACTTGGCATCTTGGCAGGTAATTCAACAGAGCCTCAGTCATTAAGTTTACATGCCTGTCACCCAGATCATGGCTGGGTTCACCAAAGTCCTTGTCAGAGAAATTGTAGAGAAAGGTAAAAAAAAAACATTTTAATATCATGTGGCATATCCTGACTGACTCTGTGCTCTGCAAACAAATCTAATTGCCATTGATCTGTAGCTTGTGCTGTCCAGGAGCGTCATGGTGAACACACTCACACTTGCCCTCCCTCTCATCACCATCTGCCTCATCTGCCCCACAAATCACCGTCGCCCACCAAGCCATCTTCATTGTCACCTGACAACTGCACCCAGACACTGTCACAACTGTGACCTGATGTGACCATAACATGTCACCAATCTCCTTCTCCTCCTTCCATTCTATCACATTCTGTTCTGTTCTATACATGAGTAGAAGCTTCCACAAGTTTCCGTTGGTTTCCATCTCATTCTCTCTGACATTACAAGTATCTACAGCTAGCCTGAACATTCCAGTAACTTCCACTGACCATGTATATAAGACATCTGTATTAGTAGAGGTCAGCTCTAAGCTTGATCTCCTGTAGACACAGGTTGTCTATTGTATCTTGCCTCAGATCCCTTGTGAATCCACCAGCCAGACCCATGACATTACTGTTGGTGTCATTGGCCCTTGTCCTCTTATCACCAATCTAAGACATGTGCAAGTCTTAGTTGAATCTCTTGAGATACCCCATCTCTGAGATCCCCGAAACTCAATATGAATCTCCTAAAGATATCCCATCTCCAAGATCCCCAAAACTTGAATGAATTGTCTTGTCACTGAAACACGATATGCCGCTACCTGTCCAGTGACATTAGATCAAGCTTCTGAACATACAGAACAAACATGGCAGCTGAAACATCAAAAGGAAAAGGACGTGCCCCCAGCCAAGCAGCATCAGTTGCCTCATCCAAAGGAAGGGACTGGAGGCTATATGGGCTTGATACAGACTTCCCCCTCCCCTCCGAACTCTCAGCAATCAGATGCCCATTCACCATCAAACCATGAACAAAGGACAGATCTTTGAAGGCACAACAACCCCAGTTCCCTGGATAGGGTATTGGCTTCGCTACGAAGGCAAGGTGGTTCCAGTCAAGAACTTTGCTGGAGTCTGGTTTGAAATCCAGAAAAGAAACAACATATTCGAAGCCACCAGAGTAACACATCATGGGATGGCATTCGCTCACAATCCCTTACCTGGTGTTGACCTTTGGGCCTTATGAGGAGTAGAAAAGGACAGCCTCTTAGCCCTGATAAAAGAAAACCAAGGCAACACAACTAAACTAGCCCTGGCTGGAAGAGCGCTGGACATCCTAGAACCAAAAAGGGAAACCCCCTCTGAACTGGAGGAAGATGAACCCATGCCAACCCAATCCTCAGAAACCTTTCGAGGCTGAGGACCTAGACGTCCTCATGGAGACAGGGATGACCCCTTCACTATGGCTGACCTTGACAACGAGGAGAAAGACTCCAAACACAGGAGACTGGAAGGAAACCCTCCCAAAGCATTCGATGGTGACCGAGCCTGAACTATTTGGTTCCTAACCCAATTCAAAAGGTTTATGTTGATGAACCAAAAAGCCAACATTGCCAAGGATCCAATTGCAAAATGCTGCTATTTCCTGGCCCTGTTTGAAGGCTCCAAAGTCGAAGGATGGTGTGAATGACAGTACACATGGCTTGACAAAGTGGAAGCAAACCCCCATATACTATCACATGGGATGACAGCCTGGGATGCCCTCAAACAAGACTTTAGGCATTCCTTTATTGATTATGCTGTTTACAAGAAGGCCCATGATGACTTAAGAAAGTTGAAAATGTCCAGAGGCAATGTCAACCAGTACATTGCAGACTTCAAGTTCCTAGCCCAACGGGCCAGGATAGATGTCAATGACCTGACAGCAATCTGACTCTTCTCTGAAGGAATGCCCTTCAGCCTTGCAGAGTACTGTATTAAGCTCGAACAACCAAAGAGCTTCAAACAATGGGCAAAGGCAGCCCAAGCACAACAGAGGAATTACATCCTGATCCAAGGCATCAAAAGGTCCAAAGATGGATCCTCCACAAACAGACCGCCTCCAACACAGACTGGAAACACCGCTCACACCCCTTTCTTCTGGCGACGTGGTGGAGGACAACAACAGAACCAAAGGCCCCAAAACCCTGGACAATCCCCAGTCCAACAGCTACCCCCAAGGGATCCTAACGCAATGGACACTAGCATGGCCACTCGAAAAGCCATTACTGAAACAGACAAAGAGTCCCTACTTATTGACCACTTATTGGCATTTTACTGCCAAATCAGCAATAAGTGAATGAAATAAGTGGCAAATAATTGCCAAATAATTGCAACTTTGAACACACCCTTTCTGAAATTTGACAATAAGTAGCAAACAATGACTTATTCTGTCACTTAGTAAGGTTTGGCAATGCTTTTGGCAACAGTACTGAGTTTGAATTGCACTTGTATCCAATCAAATGAAGCCATTGCCACATAGCACATGATGCTCAAAATGAATAAAAAATTACACTGTTTTCACTAAGTCATGTGTCACCCACTAAAAGACACACCCTAAAGTTGTGTCACTGTCACATATGTCACACACACATGCAACTATCTTCACACTAAGTTAAGTTGTTGACTTGGTTGTGGTCTTGCATTGGTTTACACATTAGGAAAATGTCATTTTTCTTAAAAATAGCTTCTTTCCCTTATTCTCCCTTATTTTCCCTTGAAATGCTTGAAAACATGTTTCAAGCAAAATCAAGAGCTTTCAAGATGTTTTTCAGACCTACTCTTGAACTGCTTAAAAGTTCTTAATTTTGCTTAAAACACATTTTTAAGCATTTTAAGGGAAAATAAGGCAAATTAAGCTATTTTTCAAGAAAAATGATGTTTTCCTGATGCAGTAAGGTGGTGGCCAAAGTAGATTGCACAATTCATAGTGGGTGTATTATTTTAAAAGTGTATGTACTACAATAGTACTACTCAGCTACAGTACAAGGATAACTAGCCAGGATTCACTGAGAGACAAGCCATGGCATCTCCTTCTGCCTGCTGCTGCACTTGCTTGGGTGGTTGCCACTGGCCATGCCTCATGTGTGGTGGTGTCACGACCCTGCCACACCTCCCTATTTATTCCTGACTCAGCTGGCACCCAGGACAGTCCCTGAAAGACTGTGGACTGGGGTAAGTATTGGGAACCAGCCCCTGACTTGAACCGTTGACCCTAAATCATGACCATGACCCCATGACTTGTGACATGACAAGCGTGACCATAATGTCACTCCTTATCTATGGTCCAGAGCATGATGTCATAGCTTATCTATGACGTCCTCTATGACATCATCTTCCAGACTCTTGCCTTATGGGTCTTATCTCTGACTCAGTGCCCTATGCCCTGACTCCACACCCTGAACCCTGGTAGAACTAGACCTATGACATCAGACCCTGTACCCTGATGTCCCCTTGTATATAAGGGTAGCTAACTGGAGCCATACCACTCCAGTTTGTTGTTACTTCACAGTCTTGCAATCCAGTCCTCCCTTGCACCTCCTCTTATCCTTTGGACTTCCCTCCTGCCTAAGTGGAGGCTTGACATCACTTCACACTTGACTTATAGCTCAGTCTAAAGGAGCTACAGACTCTCTTGATGCCATTATGTGCTTAGAGACAATCTTCTCTGAGTTATTGAACAACCTTTGGAGCCCTGGAACATCATGACCCTGCAAGGTCATAACAACGATGCTCTTGGTTGGCCTTAGCCAGCAATTGCAAACTATGCACTGTGGAGATGATGATAACATGTGTGACCATATTGATAAATTGACTAATCTCTGAGAGCAGCTTGCAGCAATGGGAAAGCCATCCCTGACAGTGAGTATGTGTTCATTGTAATGGGCTCTTTGCCTGCATCATATGCTGGCCTGCTTGGACCCATAGCCGCATCCTCCAAGTTGAGTAGGACAGCAATTTCCTCAGTTACTGTGGTCAAGTTAGCCATGGATGAGTATGGTTGACACACTCTTAATAGTCCCAAGTCCCAAGATGAAGCATTTAATGCTGAAGCCCAGAAGAAAGGCAAGAAGAAGCCCTGCAAGAAGTGGGATGTTGATTGCAACAACTGCCATAAGAGGGGCCATACTAAAGCCCAGTGCTGGGCCAAGGGAGGAGGTGATGAGGGTGGAGGATTTAAATGGTGAGGCAAGAAGGACCAGAAGAAGGAGAAGTCAAATGTAGTGTTGACCACAGAGAAATCACCCAATATCAAGGTGTGGGCTGCTATCAAGGGAGTCAAAGACAAGGCTGCCCCTCATATTCCAGTCCTGGCTGTGCAGGGTCATCCTAGAGGTGTATATAGCAAGCTATATGATTCAGGGGCATTGAGGCACATGTCCTCACATCATAAGCATTTTCTTACCTATTGAACGATCCCTGCTTGCCCAATTACTGCAGCAAATAATCATGTCTTCCATGCCATTGGCATGGGGGACATTCAGATCCAAGTTCTGAATGGCACTGATATGACCACTGTCCTGTTGAAGGACACCTTGCATGCTCCTGACTTGGGCCTAACAGTTGTGTCCATCAGCTGCATTGTTAAGGCTGGATACATGGTCCAATTTGTGGACAACTCTTGCAGCATACAAAAGGGAGAAAACAGGCCTGTTGTTGGACAGATACTGGTGGGTGCAAATGGCCTATTCAAGGTTGAGCATGCACTGGTGGCTGATGCCTCAGCTGAGCCAGGAGATATTCTCATGCTCCACAGGAAGCTAGAGCATATCCCTGCCACTGCAATATGCTCTCTTATTCACACCAGAGCCATCACTGGCCTTCAGTTAATTGATGACTTCCCCCCCTTCACTTGTGATTCATGTGAGTATGCAAAGTTGACCTGAAAACCTATTCGCAAGGAATGTGAGGCTGCTCAAGCCACAACCTTTGGACATGAGATCCACACAGATGTCTGGGGCCCTTCACCAACTTATAGTCTCTGTGGCCATTGCTATTATGTGACATTTACAGATAATTGCACCCATTATACTAGGCTAGACATCCTCAGAACCAAGGATGAGGCTTTCACAGCCTACAAAACCTTTTCCTCTTGGGCTAAAACTCAGCATAGCATAACTATTAAACACCTTTGTTCTGATTGCAGCAGTGAGTTCACAAGTAATGAATTTATGGCTTACTTGAAGCAGCAAGGCATGGAGCATCGTCTCACTATGCACAATATGCCTCAGCATAATGGTATTGCTGAGTCCCTCAATTGTTGTCTTTTAGAATGTGTCCAGGCCATCCTTCACCAAGCTGACTTACCTAAGAATCTATGGGCTGAAGCTCTCCAATTTGCAGTCTGGCTCAAGAATCAGACCTCAACAAAAGCTCTGGGTACTATTATGCCCTACAGCGACTTCACAGGCAGAAGCCCAATCTCTCAAAGTTGCTGGAATGGGGCCAATCTGTATGGGTGCATAACCCGTCAGGCTTGAAGCTTGATGCTTGAGGATTGCAGGCACACTGGGTAGGATACAACACCGACAGTACGCATGCTCATCGTGTCTACTGGCCTGGCAAGAACACCATCTCTGTCAAGTGAAATGTTAAGTTTATATCACCCACTGTTATTATTTACACTTTGCCACCCAGTTATGTGTCCACAATGGTGCTGGGTCAAGCACCCCCTGCCTCACCTCCTGCTGCTCCTCCTGCAGTTGCCCCTGCTCCTGCTTCCATTCAACCACCACCACCAACTTGATACACCCTGTTAAGCGTTCTGCTAATAGGCAATAATTCTTGTGTGAGCAAGACTCGTGACTTGGGTCAGTCTGGTGTGGGCTGGTACTTTAGGGCTGGTCCTTGATATGACTTGTATAAGCACAGTCATGTCACATGATGATGTCATGTGTTCCTAGTCTCATGATAACTGCACATGACTTGAGGCCCAAGGATAGATTTCAGAGCACAGAGTGCACTACCCTTCTTCTAGATGCATATGATGTATGCACCTTCCTTGCTGTGTAGTACAGCCCCTTAGTTGATGACTCAAACCAAGTACTTCTTCTACTAGGCACTGTGAAGCCCTAGCATGGAGAAACTGGAAATAGCAGAGCACAAGGCTCTTACTATTATTGTGAAGACTTCAGGGGAGGGGGGGGATAGAGGACTTAGAAGCGAAGCAAGACCCTTCACAGTGGCTATGAGATGGAGAAGAACAGAATGTGATTTAAGAGAAGCTTAAGGCTTCTCATATCAATGTAGCATAGATCGAATGCACGAGTGAGTTCAGATGAACAGAGATAAAAAAGGGGGGGAAATAATCAGCTTTCAACAGAGGGGCAAGGTGTATTTTTGGCTCATTCACTTGTGCTAACATCTGGCACCCTCAGGCTAAAGAGGCTGAGAGAAAAAGGGCACAGCAGCACACACAGAAAGCAAGATGGAGAAAGGGTGACAAAAGCCTCCTCCCTTGAAGGGTATCCAGTAGTGATTATATACTGTTGCTACCTAGGGTCACAGCATATGACAGTGACAATGTACTAAGTCAGAATAGGTAACAAAGGGATTGTCCAAAAAGGAATGATATCATATCTATGGTGCCTGCCACCACTTCCTCACAAGTGCTGTGTGGGCCAGAAAATAGTGGGAAAAGCTTAGCCAGTTTTTTTTTGATAAGAAACATGCCAAAAGAATGTGCTGCATGTAGCCTGATTTTTTCTGTCCCAATTGGGTAACATATTCCCATGCTGTTCATTTTTGCAAAGGAGATTTTTATTTATTTAAGTGCTGACACCAGCAATTTCTAGTGAATGAAAGTTCACAATGCCACCCAACAGGAAGTTTCTTGCAGCCAGACTCAGCAAGAAGTGAAGAAAGCCAATAATGTACTGTAATTGGAACAACATGTCTTACACAAGTCAATAGAAGTGTGTCTGTGAACATCAATGTAATTAATAGGGAATTAGTGGATATTGGTGCAAAAACATTTGTGCCACAAATTACTGCATTTGAACATAATTACTATATGGGTATATATATTCCCACAGTTGTTCACTTTTTTCGAGGATCTGAAGTTTCAAACTTTTCAAACTTTTAGGGGAGCTTAGCAAAGCACACCCCATGTGCTCACACCTCATACAAACTCATTGCAAGTGTTTTTGAGGCTATATAAAAATAATAGAAAATGCTGTTGAAGTTGCCACACTGGAGGACTTTTGTGGTAATTGACCTGTCACAAGGTGGTGGTGGGCACTATAGGAGGGCCGAGACACCCAAAGTAGTCCATACAAGTGCAGCCACGCTGCCCACCTTACACCTCTCAGGGGCTTAAAATCTTGACCATCCCTGGTCAAGCACATCTCACCATTGTCCAGAGCACATTTGACATGCAATCCATCCTCCTTAACAACATTGTGAGGTCTTTTTGATCCTGGTGTGAGGGCTGAAAGGGGATGTGGCTCAGTTAGGGGATGTCTTGGCAAGGAAAGCTTGTTGGGATACTTGAGAATAGGAGGGGGTGTGATGGTGACAGGAGGCAGCGTCTGCTGCAATGGATGGGTGATGCAGCAGGTTGGCTTCAACATGTTGCACAATACGCCAATTTGATGATTAAGGCTGTTCTGGTGCCATTGCTGGGAGTGATGATGTGTGACCAAACAAGGTTTGGATGGCACAAGCTGGCTGAGGGTGTGTGAGAAGGTGACACCTGATGCTTCTTTGTAGTTGCTGGTCTCGAAGCATTGTATTTGGAGCTTGTCTGCCAGGTCTTTCTTAGCAGTGATGGTGGGGATGGGAGGCATGGTGGGAACAGCAGGGGTAGTGGTGGTGGAAGGGGAAGGGACAGGCGTGACAGGGACAGAGGTGGAGGGTGTGAGGGCAGCAGAGGTGGGTGCAGGAGACATGGGAATGATTGAGATGGTGAGAATGGTGGCAGCAGCAGCAGAGGTGGTGTTAGAGGCAGGTTGGGCATCAGAGGGAGCAATAGGGACCGATTCGACAAAAGGGAGGCATGGTTTGGGAGGCAGGACAAGTTGGAGTGATGGTGGATGTCACCACCATGACTTTAGACCTGAAAAGCTAAGTCAAGAATAGTGCTGGCCCTAGAGTAGTCACATGGTTCCTACTGATCTGCGAAGTCAAGTTGACGCTGGCCCTAAAGTGGTCACGTGGTCATGTGATTCGGTACACCCAAAGTGGATAAGCTGGGCGCTAGACTGTGAGGGTATGAGTGCGAGTGTTTAGAGATGAGCTAAGAGAGTGCCTCTCCTAGGATGCTTAGAGAGCAGCAGTTACTGCCTTGCAGTATGTCACAAGATCTGCTATGAAGAGAAGGGAAGTGAGCGAAGAGAGAGAAGTTGAGAAGACAGATAGATTGTGGGTTTTCTGGGTGTTTAGACAGGAGACTCAACTTGCCATCCTAGAGACAGCAAGGAGGGCTATTTGTATTGTACAAGACTATGGTTTACTAAGCAGTTTTCTGGGATAAGTAAGTGATTAGAAACATGCTTTGTAAAGACAATAAGATGGGCAAGTCATTGGAAAACGTCAGTGATCAATCATCCCCTCCTTGGTTAGTAAGACCCTACTAATGCTCTTTGTCATTGCTTGAGCTATCCTCGTTAGTAAGGTCTATGACAGTGGATGTGGTCTGGTTGGGGAATGTGTTGACATGAAGGTCTTGTCCAGGTCCTTTGAAACTGGAGGTGGTGGGATGGTGATGACAGGCACCTGCTGCAATGGGTGGGCCAGGCTACTAGTAAGCTTCAGCTCCTCAGGCCAGAGAGAGTTGTCCTGATTCAGCTCCAGAGTGTTGAAATGTTCTTGCATGGGACTGGTGCTAGGAGAGAAGTTGGAGAGCATTACTGCAGGAGAGGCAGATGCTGGAGGCATGGGAGTGATGGGAATGGGGACTGTGGGCATGGCAGCAGAGGCAGGGACAACAGGAGGGGCAGGTGTGGCATCAGAGACAACAATAGGGGCAGGTGCAGCAACAGGAATGGAGACAGCTGCAGGGGTGGCCAAGGTGTCAACAATGGGATCAGATGGAGCAGGGGGAACAATGGGAGCGGCAGCAGGGGCAGTAGCAACATCCCAGACAAAGGTGGTTGAGGGCATGTCAGCGGTAGGGGCATCAGAGGCAATGGGGATGGGGACAGATGGTGCAGGCCTGACAGCAACATAGGTGGGCATTGTGGCATCATTGGTGATTGCAGTGGTGATGTTGACAGGAGCTGAGGAGGCAGGGGAGACAATGGGGATGGATACATCAGCAGGGGGAGCAGAGGCTGATGTGGAGGCAGCAGATATGGCAGCAGTAGAAGGGGGTGTGTCGACACGAATGGGAATGGACATCAGCAGCACATGCTGACTGAGCAAGGGTTCAGGCAGACATTGAGCAGCGATGGGGAATCTGCAAGCCCACTCAGCATACAATGTTGCATAGGACTTGTCATACTCTGATAGTCTGTCCATGTGTCCCAAAAGGTCTTCCACCTTGCATTCTTCTTCTTCTAGAGTGAGCTCTTTGAAGTAGGCAGC
>Ga0137358_10002028_pt1 | contig 11322 bp, 17 predicted proteins | sample Mad1_20_16metaG_FD_105551 | JGI IMG/M metagenome (GOLD analysis project Ga0137358, IMG submission 105551) | Vadose zone soil microbial communities from Angelo Coast Range Reserve, California, USA - Mad1_20_16 metaG | ecosystem: Environmental > Terrestrial > Soil > Vadose zone | place: USA... | reverse complement strand
GTCGCTGTTCCGAGTATTCGCGTCATAGCCGTACATAACACTGGAATGTCGCTCTGACGGAATTACAAGCGAGGGGCACAATTTTCCCTGACAGGAATCACATAATACGATGAGGAAGTTGGTGACTCGGAACTTGACTTCACTAGGTCACCCCAACAGAAGCGCAGCCTGTGTGCCACAATGAATGTCAAGATTGTTCGTGTTCCTCGTTTGTTATAACATCTTGACCGTACGCACTAGTAACAAAACAAGCTTGTCTCATGTTTCCAATCCATCGAGGTCACAGTACCTATTTCGCTTCTATACAGTTCGGGTGATTTTTCGAATACGAATACGGGTGCGCCATCTGTCTAAGGTGTTTCACGGCGTGCGTGCTAATGAATCCAAAACAACCGTCGATGGGTCCATACATCGAGCGATGATATTCATTAAATTCCGAAGCGCTCGCGTTCCTCTGCAAGAATAGATTCCACATCCGGAAACCGCGGCTTAACTACGCAGTCGTAAGGAACGGGACGGCTGCATGGAAGTTAGCAATCAATGACGAAATGAAGCTTTCTGCTCGAGCGAATACTTACTAGACCACGCCTGCATCAACGATCGTTTCTACATCGAGTGGCGACTCCTTCCCATTTTCGTCCCTTGAACGCTCGAGAATAGAGGCCCACAGTATTCGGGCTGTGGAAATAAAGAGCGAGTCATTGACCAGGTCCTTCCCCACGCAGATTCGTCGTCCAAAGCCGAACCCGACATGTCCTGCCTGGTATGTTTCAAAGGGCCCGGGAAAGTGTTCCCCATTTTCATCGAGGTGTCGCTCTGGCCGAAACTCATCTGCGTCTTCGCCAAATACCGTCCGGTCGTGGTTACAATGCCAGAGGTTCGATATGCATACGGTGCCTTTGGGAATGTACATGCCTTCGTACCAGTCTTCTTCGGTCGCAGCATGAGGTACCGAAAACGGTATGCTAGGGCGCCAACGAAGGATTTCTTTGATTATTGCGCGCACGTATGGAAGACGGGGGTAATCGGAAAATGTCGGGAGACGATCGCGGCCAACGACAGCGTCTATTTCCGCTTGGGCTCGGCGTTGTACTTCTGGGAAGGCAATCATAGCAAGTGTCCACCACAGAAGGGTGGTGGCGGTTGTTTCAGCACCTGCAGCACTACAATGCGTCGTATCCTCACATATCGGATGAGATTAATGATATATACTTACTACAATGTCCCAGCGAGGAAGGACATTTCAAGCTCGCTGAGAGAATCTCGATCGGAATTCTGTATCAAAGATGCGCAGAAACTTGGCCTGTCCCCTCCATTAGCCTTTGCTGTCTGTTTATTAAGTTCCAACAACCACACTTGATATAGACACGCACAAGGTCAACTCTGACACGATTGAGAAGGCCTCTGAACATCGCTGAGTTCTCAGAAAATGACCGTAGGCCTTCCCGCTTCCATTTTGCGAATCTAGGTTGGTTTTTCGGTCAGTATACACGGTGATACAACGAAAAGAAAACCATGACCTCTCAGGGATGTATTTCATCCAAGGGAATATATCTACAAAATAGGACCCCATGGTCAGAGCATAGCTGAGGCTGTCGGTGTATTTCTCAATTCCTTCGACGGCATGATCATGCTCTGACAGAATCATCGGGTAGTCGTAAAGAACAGACATGGTCACGGAGGCTGCCAGACGTTTAAAATGGCCACCTTGCTTGAGACCGGCAGACGATGTCAAGAGTGACGATACGAGGAGAGTAGCTTCCTTCATCTGAATAGGATGATAATCTTGCACTACCTTCTTTGTGAGAGCTTCGTGCGCCGCACGACGCATGAGGCGCCAGCTATTTAAGGACTGTAAGCAGGATCATCACTAGCGCGTGATCTCGATATCTGGACCACAGTTGTACTGTAGCACTCACCGGCCGTTGTGATTCATCAACGGGAACAGTAAACCGCCGTTCAAAATTTCCTGTGCCATGATAAATCGGGGACGGTCCGAATAGTTTCCGGAACGGCGCTCCAGGAGTTCGAAAGCTGATTGAAGGCTGTTACACACAATCACGGGCTGTCCCGCCCCGTCAAGATACATGACCTCTCCTATAGCATTCGTAAATACACAGAAGCATCCACATGGGTAGATAATTGGTAAACTCACCGAAACGTTCCTTGCAATCCTTCGAGAGCAGCCAACTTTTGTCTCTCAACTGAAGGGCATTCCCAAGGATCGGTAAACGCCAAGGGCTAGGAGGGAGCTTTCTCCAAGGACTTTTGATATAACCAATGGCAAAGATGATGAGAGGCCCGAGAATAATGCCTGCCGTTAGTGTCTTGTTCTCACAGATGGCCTTGTTGACGGATGCACTAAATGGCGGTAAAAACATGAGGTCAGATGTCATCGCGTCCATTGTAGAGACGTTTCCTTCGGTATGCAGTGAGGACGCGTGTGTCAAGGCGTCAACAGTCCTGCTAAACCAACCAATGGACTTCATCGTGGCAGCTAGAAAGGCGTATGCCATGAATGTTAATGTCTAGAAAAGAAATGTCTGAGAAGTGAGCAGGCAAGGAATCAGTGCACTATGCTCGAGGGCCTCATACCTAAAGGCAACTCCACTATCGCGTTAAATGACAGAATTCGTCCGGAGTGTGGACTTGAGGTAAGGAACTTCGCTTTTACTTTTTATATATTAGCTTCCAGTGGCAGAGGCTGTAGGATCAAAAATTATGTCGTAATCGCATCATACGAGGTTCCGCCATGCGAGTTTCGGCTCGCAAGCATGTAGAAGTCGGAAACTGAATATAGTACTGAATGGCTGCGGTTGATCACTTGCCAAGTGATCAATCGCAGCCATTCAGTACTATATGCGTAATGAACGTCGGCCGTCGGACCAGAGAATAGAATCGCTCATTTTATGTAAGCAATTCCGCGGCTGTTATTGGCCACCCACCACTTCACTCAACGCTTGCTCAGAAGCGCTGAGCGATTGCACGGTGGGTGACCGTACTATAGTCCACGACACCCTGCACCTCCCAGGGGCCTGCTGGTAGTGAGGCACGATCCACATCCTTCCCTCCCTGATCCCCATCCTCCTCACGGACCCAGTCTCAGCCACACTTGGAAAGCAGGGAGCGCATTCTCCCACACTCACTGGTAGGCTCTTTACTCTACCCTTGTTTCCCCCATAGCCCCATACGAGGGATGCGCGAAAATTGAATCTATCTGCCTGAAGTTTCCAGTCTAGAGCATCCTACTTTACTTTCGAGTGGGTCGGCGCTGATCTGGACAACCCATTCCATGATTATATTTAACAAATGTCTTACGAATGCCATACTGTATTAGTTCGGTAGTTCTCGATAAGTCCAAACTTTATAGCCAAGCCAGCTGACCGCCCAGGAAGGATCCGCGCATCCCGTATTGCATCTAGTCGAATTTAGACGCCCAACCAAACTCGGACAGGACAATGGACGCGCCGTTGACCATTCTTGAGTGGACCAAACAACTACTGTACTCGGAAGATCGGCGAAGTGTCCCGGCATAATACAAGGCTCGGTCATGCAGTATTCGGCTCGCATGCATGTCGACAACTGGAATCTTGACTGGAATGGCCCCGAACGATAGCTAAGTTAAGTTACAAGATGGATGTCAGATGTCACTATCATGGCCCGTCATGCGCCCATCATGGAATTTGCATTCAAGTTATTGCCTGAGAGTTGGGGAAGTGTTGCCAACGTCTAGTATGTAAAACTACAGACTGGCTTATTTTGTACCGGTCCGGCCTGCCGGTCTGTAGTCAGTTGTCCCGTAATTGAACCAATCAAGCATCTCATGATTCTCATCTTCACCGCTCCTCCACAATTCCACCACTTCCTAATAGGCAAACCACCAGCAATTCGTCGGGGTGTCCCAGCTAAGTGAGCATCCGAATCCGCTTTTGGAGGTCGCCCGGATGTCGTGACACTGACAACCTGAGGTACGTCGATTTCTGGTTTGCGGCGTTTGCCTCCAATTCGGAGATTATCGGATCAGCAATCGAGTGTCAGTCCGGTCAAAGTATTAAGAACACCGGGTACGTGCGTCGTTCGTTGATAACAGCGGGAATGATGGAGAGCATATGATATAACTTGAAGCTGGCTTTGTCGAGGAACGTTCTCTAACAACTCGGAGTAGCGGTGGCAGCAGTGGCAACTCGAGTTCAACTCGAGTGAGTGAAGTGGTGCCTTCGGTTGCAACTGGAGGTGCCAGAGTAGGCGCTTCCGAGTCATCATTCTTTTCCCCTGCCAGCGCCTGTCATAGTAAGTTACCACCGACTGTTCGCCGCCAGTATTTTTCTCACCTAACCGACCTACCCTGTCGCTATTTTGTTATCGATACTCCAAGCTTCCATGGCCAAAGCAACTGACGGCCCACGAAGGATCCGCGCTGGGCCTAATGCTCTTTCAAATCTAGACGCCCAGACACGGACCACACAATGGATGTACCACCGTACTGAGAATTTATGAGCGGAAACAAACTTCTGGGAAGGTCACTGGCAGCGAGGGTCCCAGACTAGACTCCTTTGCTTTGCTGAGTATTTACGTCTTATCCGCATATATAGCACTGATTCGGGATATGTCCGAGTAAAAAGCGAGGTCTTGTACTGGGGGGGCGAAACACGCGATCATGACCCGAGGAGAAAGTGAATCGTTCATGTCAATCAATTGTCATAACCATCCTGACCAAATACTGTATAACAGGACAGGCTCGACTACTGTGCTTCCCATCAATCGAGGTCACGATAATAATCTCCACTGCATACATTTTGGATGACTTCCGAATTATAGCGCGTCATTCATCTGAATTGTCCCGAGGTGTGCGTGCCCCTGCATAAACAATCGCGGAAGGGTCTGTAGAACCGGTAGACATGCCCGTTTCTACATTCCGAGGCGCTCGCGTTCCTCTGCAAGAATCGATTCTACTTCGGGGAATCGGGGCTTGACTACGCAGTCGTAAGGAACGGGACGACTGCGTACCAGCATACCAGTCAATGACATGAATGATGGAGCCCCCGCTCAATTTAATACTCACTAGACTATACCTGCATCAACGATCGTCTCTACGTCCAGTGGCACTTCCTTTCCATCTCGGGTTCGGGCTCGCTCCAGTTTTGCGGCCCACAGTATTCGCGTTGTGGCTATGAAGAGAGACTCGACAGCCAGGTCCTTGCCTACGCAGATCCGTCTCCCAAAGCCGAACGAGACATGTCCTGCCCGGGTTGTTCCCACTGATTCAGGTAAAAGTTCTTCATTCTTCAGGTGTCTTTCCGGCTGGAATTCATCTGCGTCCTCGCCGAATATGGCACGGTCGTGATTACAATGCCAGAGGTTGGCTATGCACACGCTGCCCTTCGGAATGTACATGCCTTCGTACCAGTCTTCGTCTGTCGCGGTGTGAGTTGCTCCAAACGGTAAGGTAGGGCGCCAACGAAGAATTTCCTTGATGACTGCGCACACGTATGGAAGACGAGGGGCGTCGTCAAACGTCGGGAGACGGCCGCGGCCGACGACTTCATCTATTTCTTTTTGTGCTTTGTTTTGCACACCCGGGAAGGCAATCATTGCAAGCATCCACCAGGAGAGGGTGGTAGCAGTTGTCTCTGCACCTGCGCCACTGCAGTACGCCATCCCGTTACACGTCTGATAAGATTGATAACACAGTAATACACTTACTATAATTGTCCAGCGAGAAAGGACATTTCAAGCTCGCTGAGAGAAGCGCAATCGGGATGTCGTATCAAAGACGCGCAGAAACTTGGCCGGTCCCCTCCATTGGCCTTCGATCAGGCTGTCTGTTAACTTGGGTTCCGAATACCGCACATAATATGAGCACACACAAGGTCAACTTTGACACGATTGAGAAGGCTTCTGAACATCTCAGAGTCTTCTGCATATGCTCGTAAGCCTTCCCGCTTCCATTTCGCGAATCTGTTTGTTTTGTCCGTCAGTTTTTGTTCACAATAAGACAATGAAAGAAAAAAAAGAAGCCGTAACCTTTCAGGGATGTGTTTCATCCAAGGGAACATATCTACAAAGTAGGACCCCATGCTGAGAGAATGGCTGAGGCGTTCATTGTGTTTCTCGATTTTTTCGACGGCGTGATCATGATCCGACAGGACCGTCGGATAGTCATAAAGAATGGACATGACTGTGGACGCCGCTACACGTTTAAAATGCCTATCTTGCTTAAGGTCGGCAGAGGGCGTCAGGAGAGATGAGACTAAAATAGTAGCCTCCTTAATTTGAATAGGATGGTAGTTTTTCACCGACTTTTTTTGGAGGGCTTCGTGCGCGGCACGGCGCATGCGACGCCAGCTTTTCAAGTATCAAAATGTGAGCAACTTCGTGTAATCCCATTATCGAAATTAAAGTTGTACTATGTTACTCACCGGTCGTCAGAATTCATCAGTGCGAACAGCAGACCACCGCAAAGGATATCCTGTGCCATAATGCGTCGGGGACGATCTGAATAGTTTGCAGAACGGCGTTCCAGGAGTTCAAAAGCTGATCTAAGACTGTTACACACAACTACGGGCAATCCAGCCCCGTCAAGGTACATAACATTTCCTGCAGTTTCCGTGGACACACCTTAGCATCCACTCTGATATATAATTAGATGAACTCACCAAAACGTTCCTTGCAGTCTTTTGAAAGCAGCCAGCTTTTATCTCTCAGCTGAAGGACGTTCCCAAGGAGCGGTAGACGCCCAGGGCTGGGAGGCAACTTTCTCCAAGGACTTCTTATGTAGTGAACGGCGACTTGGCAGAAGAAGATGATCAGCGGGAGTATGATGCATACAATAAATGTCTTGTTCCCAAAGATAGTGTTGATAGTGGGTGTGCTCCATAGCTGTGAAAGCATGCGGTTGCCAATGGAAGATACCGCATCGACCCCAGAAGCGGTAACTCCGGTAAACAGCGAAAAGACATATGTCAAAGCGTCAACGGTCCTGCAAAGCCAACCCGTAGACTTCATCGTAATGGCCAAGATGGTTTGTGCCATGAATGTCTGAAAGAACATCTGAGCAGGCCAAGAACTATGAACGATGACGCTGGGATGGAAAGGATGGGGAAAGAATCCCTGGAGCTATTGCCCTTGCTGTCGCCCATTTCTGTATCATTCTCGAGTGAGACAGATGTCGCCAACTGGGACACGTAGACAATGCGGACAAGGCGTACAAGACTCAGACTCATCGGTAGTGTACAATACCTACATCTCATGCCGCTGTCTCACGCCGACTGAGCCGGGATCGTGGGCCGGTTCGTCCGAAACCTATAAGGCCACGATCATTCATGCTGGCGCTGGCACCCAGGTGGCATGCGTACGCTATACCAACCCCCCCCTCCGCAGACTAAGTAGTATCACCAAGGATAATACACACACTCTCTCTTAGAGTCTAGGATGATTGATTGGTCAACATTCACAGGCTGACCGCGATCATATTTGCTGTGTTGCGGGGCAGTCTGAAAGCGGACCACCAAAGGGCTGGACTGATCTTAGTTATTACGGGACTGACCTTAGACCCAGACCGGACGTCCCGAGTAAGAAACTTGCCTCAAGGCGCACTTCATGTGGACCAGTCTCACATGATGACAGCGAGGAAGTAAATTGACCCTGACCATGCCCGTTGTTTACTGTAACCGCCCTTACCGACTCATATATAACAAGACGATTGACACCCGTGGCACCATTCCATCAAGTTAACAGTTAATCTTCGCTTTCCTGCGATTTGGATAACTTCTGAACTGCGGCGTGACATCTAAGTCGTCCATCGACATGCGTGCCATTGTATCCAAGCAACTGTTGATGTGTCTACAACTGAGCAGTGATGCCCATTCCTATAATCCGAAGCGCTCGCGTTCCTCTTCAAGAATCGATTCCACCTCCGGAAACCGCGGCTTGACTACGCAGTCGTAGGGAACTGGACGACTGCATGCCAGGACGTCAACCAAAACTAAAACATCTGCTTAAGCAAATACCCACTAGACCGCGCCTGCATCAACAATTGTTTCTATGTCCAGTAAAACTTCCTTCCCATTTTCATCCCGGGCGCGTTCCAATATGGTGGCCCATAATATCCGCGCCGTGTCTATGAAGAGAGACTCAAGAGCCAGGTCCTTGCCTACGCAGATCCGTCGCCCAAAGCCGAATGAGACATGCCCTGCTTGATATGTTTCGACGGGCCGAGGCAAGAGTTCTCCGTGTTCGTCTAGGTGTCGCTCTGGCCAGAATTCATCTGCGTCTTCGCCAAAGACAGCGCGGTCGTGATTGCAATGCCAGAGGTTGGATATGCATACGGTGCCTTTCGGAATTAACATGCCTTCGTACCAGTCTTCTTCAGTTGCGACATGAGGTACCGAAAACGGTGCGGCAGGACGCCAACGAAGAACCTCCCTGATGATTGCGCGCACATACGGAAGACGATGTGTGTCGTCAAAGGTCGGGAGACGGTCGCGGCCGACCACGGCGTCTATCTCCGCTTGTGCTCGGCGTTGTACTTGTGGGAAGGCAATCATAGCAAGTGCCCACCACAGAAGGGTGGTAGCCATTGACTCGGTACCTGCGGAACTGCGATGCGTCGTATCTTCACATGTCGTATAAAGCCAACTGTATACACTTACTACAATTGTCCCGCGAGGAAGGACATTTCAAGCTTGCTAAGTGAACCGCGATCGGAACGTTGTATTAAAGACGCGCAGAAACTTGGTCGCTCTCCCCCGTTGGCCTTTGATATCTGTTATTTGGGTACCAAATACCATAAGATAAGTGCATACAAGGTGAACTTCGACACGATTGAGAAGGCCCCTGAACATTTCAGAGTCCTTTTTAATTGACCGTAGGCCTTCTCGCTTCCATTTCGCGAATCTAGGTGGGTTTGTCGCTCAGTATTCAGTGAGACTGCGAAAAGAAAAGCCAAGACCTCTCAGGGATGTGTTTCATCCAAGGGAATATGTCTACAAAATAGGACCCCATGGTCACAGCGTGGCTGATTCGATCGTTAAATCGCTCAATTCCTTCAATGGCGTGATCACGCTCTGACAGGATTGTTGGGTAGTCGTAAACAATGGACATGATTGTGGACGCTGCCAGACGTTTAAAACGTCCACCTTGCTTAAGGTTGGTAGAGGGCGTCAGGAGAGACGAGACTAAAATAGTAGCCTCCTTCATCTGAATAGGATGGTAGTTTTGTATAGACTTCTTTGTGAGGGCTTCGTGTGCGGCACGACGCATGCGACGCCAACTATTCAGAACAGACCAACGGGATTATCACGTGAGCTCATCGGGAAAAAAGGAGCCGTAAAACTAACCGGTCGTCATGATTCATCAGTGAGAACAGAAGACCACCGCTTAGAATCTCCTGTGCCATGACGAACCGGGGGCGATCCGAATAGTTAGCAGAACGGCGCTCGAAGATTTCGAAAGCTGATTTAAGGCTGTTACACACAACTACGGGCTGTCCTGCTCCGTCAAGATACATAACCTCTTCTGTTATGTCCGTAGAGACACCTCAGCATCCGCTTGGGTATATAATCGGTGAACTCACCGAAACGCTGCTTGCAATCTTTCGAGAGCAGCCAGCTTTTGTCCCGCAGCTGAAGGGCATTCCCTAGAATCGGTAAACGCCGAGGGCTGGGAGGCAGCTTTCTCCAAGGACTTCTGGTATACCCAACGGCGAAGACGATGAGCAGCCCAAGTATGATGCCTGCCGTTAATGTCTTGTTCTCCCAGATGGCCTCGATGGTGCATGCACTCAATGGCCGTAGAAGCACGGGGTTGGGAGCCACCGCCTCCGTTGCTAGGTCGGTTCCTTCAGTAGGCAGCGAAGACACATTTGTCGAGGCGTCAACGGTCCCGCGGAGCCAAGCAGGGGACTTCATCGTGGTGCCCTGGATGGTGCGTACCATAATTGTCTAAAAGGAAGTCTGAGCCAGCTGAGAATTACAGTCTACGCAAGGACCTTGTACCAAAGGCGAAGTGGCTTTCGCTTTAGACGATAGAATATATCTGGAATGGTAAAGAGGGAACATCCCTTTTATTAACTTAGCTAACCCCTGACGGTGCTCCCAGACCCCAGACGGTGTTGATACCCCTACTTGCTCTAGGAACGAATAATCATAACGTAACCGCATAATACCAGGCTCTGTTATGCAGCATTTGGCTCGGAAACATCTCGGCAAGTGAGATGGCCGCGATTGATGAATTGCAGTGATGGATATCAAACCATTCGCACGCCGAACGCGCTTACAGGGATACGTCTGACCTGTGTGCTGGTACTTAGGGACACTTTGAATATCACTTTTTGGGGGTGAATGTCAAGGCAGGTTGGCCTCCACTTTGATGAATGAGACTTTCTGTTCGTAGTCAAGCGCTGGTAAACGTGGCTAAGCTCGGCTCGGCTATACGTCCATCGGGATGTCTTGTCCATGAAGAACAATCACCTTGAGAGATCTATCACAATGGAAGCGTTTCACGAGGTGACAAGGCGGATTGTCTGTGCCAAGGGAAATCGGAATGCGTATCCTTGTTTGGGCTCCAGTGTCGCACAGAAGACGTATTGTGAACATGGGCCATATATTATTTTGGTCGAGGTGCCCAACAACGATGTATACCGCAGGGACAACTAGAGGACACTCACCTAGAGTGGCCAAAGGTGAGCTAGAAAATCTTAGGACTTGTGCCCGCCAGTGTACTGAACACCGGTGATTATAAGCCTATGGACCACGCCCCCATGCCCCATGGCGGTGGTAGCACGGACGATCAACGCGCTCGCGGCAGGAGAAGAACGGTATCACTCAGCGGTGTCCAGCCTCACGTGCAGGTGCATTTGCGCCCCGGGAAGGTAGGGGAAGAAGAGCGACTCAGATATCAAAAGATAAAACGCGGTAGTGGAATCATTTTTACACGGTGGCAGCGGAACGAAATCATGATCACTTACGCATTCATCTGCATCCTGCGTTGTCAGTTGTGTCCCTAACAAACCACACACTCTCGACCGTGCACCGCCTATTCGAGGGAGGTTTCGCCAGAAACGCACCTGCCCTGACCACAACCACTGCTCACTACCCATCGACCATCATACGCTCCGTATGTAAGCCCTCGCCATACGCCATGCTCTCGAAGATGACTTGCCGCCACACGGCAATAGTAAACTCCACGGCTTCTTCATCAAGAACCTGTAGATCCATGTTGGTTTGGCAAGGTTTGGTAGGCTTGTATTGTACGCACCGGTTCGAGACCTTCTACGAGCTTGGCGGGACTCTTGTGGTCTTTGAGGTGCTCGATGACGAACAT
>Ga0137358_10002021_pt1 | contig 11337 bp, 11 predicted proteins | sample Mad1_20_16metaG_FD_105551 | JGI IMG/M metagenome (GOLD analysis project Ga0137358, IMG submission 105551) | Vadose zone soil microbial communities from Angelo Coast Range Reserve, California, USA - Mad1_20_16 metaG | ecosystem: Environmental > Terrestrial > Soil > Vadose zone | place: USA... | reverse complement strand
TCAGGGGCAACGGCAACACATATGCGACGATCCTAATGTTTCTGTCCGCAAGCTGCGCACGTACATGCAGACCTCAGAGCAGACTGTATTCCCTGGACGTCATACTAGTACTGCTATCGCGCGATAGTACGACACGGCGAAGCTCGACCCAACACCATACGTCTACAACTATGATCTCCCTTATTCTTAGATGATTTTCCGCAGCACACTAATTCGAATGTTCAAAGAGACCAGGTGACGGACTATGGCTACTGGTCTATCTTTGCCTCGATCAGCGCGGACTCCGATTCCGATTCCGATTCCGAGTTCGCCAGGCCTGTCGCTGGCTCGGGCACGACCCACTGGCACGGAACCCATTGCGACTCGCGATTGCCTTCGCCCAAGACGCACATCGACGAAGCTTCGAGACAGGCGCTCGCCCGCCCTCGATGACGACGCACGAACAACAACGCCTGTACCGCCCCTTGGAGAACGCAGCAGCCTGAGGCCGGTCCGGCACCATCGCCGCTGCTCGCTTTTTTTTTTTTTGATTCCGAGTCTCGCGTGCTGCGCATCGCCAATGCGGGCGTGGGACGTGCGTTCTTGGGACGTTGTGTGACCTTCGGTGGTGGCGGCTACGACTTCTACGCTTCGTGATATCGCACTCGGCTTCGCCACCGACGGCTTCGCTCCTTTTAAAAAGCGGAAGCATACCACCTGGATCCTCCTCATTTTCAACTACAATCTCCTTCCAGACCAACGCTTCCGAAAGGACAACGTTATTTGTGTCGGGGTCATACCTGGTTCAAAAAAGCCATGGGATGCATCTTTCGTCCGTGCACCTGTATAGCACCCATCATCTGCGATTGTAGACACGAGGCGTTTACATGATGCGCCACAGACAAATGACAGGGATTGCTGTATATCCGGGCAGTGTGGTAGTTGTTCGCAATTTCCAACAAGGAGATACTAGAAGCAAGCGGCAATCGGGGTGGCCGTGGCACGCCACCTCCCTATCCCGTCGCAAGAGTCCCTCGCTTTGATGATAAGTCCTCTTTTGAGGTATTTTTACGTCAAGATTGTCGCCCTCTTGCACGGAATTGCTCCAATTCCTGTGGTAGAATCCCGATTAACCACTCGGAAGCGGCGAACTTGAGGACATTGGCCGGAAAGCTCAAATGGTGATTTCATTTGACTGGCGCTTATCATCTTATCTAACCATCGCTCAGGTTCACATTCCGACGTGAAATCTTATCAGACTATTACTTGTGTTTTGACTCAACTGGGACATGTCGCGGTCTCATGGCATTTTGTCTGACAAACGCTTCAGTTGTGTTCTCATCCACTTGGACTTATATTCTCCTGTAATTGGCGCTCGCGAGGGCATGTAGGGGTTTCGAAAACGATGGGAGGAAGTTTGTTACATTGAAAAGGAGGGGATCTAGTTTATATTTATACAGACAGCTTTATATACATATGAATAGCCATTCAGAATCGAAAACAGCGAACAAGGGAACGGTTGAATAGTGGCATAGTCCAATTCTAGCAAGCGAGAATACAGATCAAAGCGTAAAATGGGATGACTGGGGCAGGTGAGAATCATGCATAGCAAATCGTATCGTTTTAGGACAACTTGAAGCACGGAGGGGTGGCGTGAGGTCGTGGCTTGTCTTGATAACTTGTGGGAGGCGTTACTAGAATGACATGCATCGTATCAGCTGTTTTAGGTAGGATAGGAGCGCTTACTTTACAGTAGCATCAGGACAGGAAGGAACTCGATTATCTTCTGCCCGCGCAAAGCCTTTAAATCGACCAGATTTTCGGCAGTCAATTTGCTGTGATGTTTGGCTATGATGTGACCCTTGATTTTATCAGGACGGGTCCAGGTGAAACCGCAGAACGCCGGGCATTGGCGCCGGGCCTCATGTACATCCTTCAGGTGCCGCTTGAGCTCTTGGATTCGTTTAAAGTCTCTATTGCAATAGTTACAAGTAGGCTGCACCCTGCGCCGCGTGCTGATACGTTTGCCGTGGCACCGCGCGCTTTGAGCAATTACATGCCCTCCAGTTTCATGGGCTCGAGTCTGGGATACCGTTAGTACGCACTTGCATGGGAAGCATGGGGAAACTTGCCTCGAAGGGTGGCAAATTTGGTTGTGACCAGAACTGGACGCCAGCGGATAACTCTGTGATCATCACAGGGGATTGGTCGAGGTACCAAGGTCGAGAAGATTCATCGCCATCATTTAATGCTGGCCATTCTTGATTGTACCCAACGGTTACTTCAAAGGTAGAACCACCTGTCAAGTCCCCAAGCAGCCCTTGGTCAGTGCACAGACCAGGGCATAAGTCCTGTCCGTCCGACTGAGATATCATTTGGAGGGATTCTGTTGATTTGGTGTTAAAAGTCTGAGGTGTATAAGTAGGTACTTGCGGATCCGACAACGCGGTGCAAGGGATTTTGTAATGTTCGAGATAGAATGGCACTCCGAGTCGAGTGGCAAGCGTGGCACCGAATGAGGCCAAAGGAGCTAATCGCGACTTTGAAGATTTCCTCAAACTTATCGTGTAGTACCCATGATCACGCGCGGTAAACGTCCTTACTTTTCCCAGCGGGTGGTGAAATACAGCACGGGGCCAGTAAATGTAGCGCTAGTAGACATTTGAAATCTAGTACTGCAAGCCAGAATGTGCGTGCGAATCAGACGTGATAGAATTGGGACATGAAAATTTCAATTCACTATCGAATAGATTGTCAGCACTTCATCTTGGGACGGTTTCGTAATCGCCTCCCCGGCGCTGTTCTTCTCCCCCCCCGATCAATAAATACATTGGTTGACTTTTGTAGAGTGTTCCGCGCGGGCATCAACGCCTTCTGTCACAGCATCACCGCCGTTCCTGATGCGATGGTCATTTGACAGAGCAAATGGGAATTATAGCCAAGAAACACTTTCTTCAAAGCTTTATCATTTCCAGGTGCCGGACGCTTGGGAAGAGTGGATGCTTCCAGGCTGATGAATTACCCAATGGATATTTTGGTGGCTTCGGGGAATCGTGCAATGGCCGAAACGGGTAGTAGGAAGACATACAATACAATGGGAATTCGAGGTGTGCCAGGTACCGTTGTGCCACCAGAATACAGACAATTATGTCAAGATGATCAGAGATAACGTCATGGGTGCAGTGGCACGGTACGGATGCAATGGAATGCAACCAACCAATTCAGGCCGTCGGTAGAGACGCTCGAAGCTACGCGAGCAAGGGTCCGACACGAAGCCGTGTTCCAACTGATGACGCTTTCACTGCCGCCAAATAGACTCCGAAGGGTGGAACACAAACACTGGCTAATTGTTGCGATCACTGTTGAAATCCCGCCACCTTCATTGGCCTAACCACTTACTGTATTTGTAACCTCCATTGCTTACAGCAAATCCCATCATTGCTGGCGTTTTTTTAGTTGCCGTCATCAAACTCCGCTTCAAACGCCCATGACTGCAAGTTCGTCAGACCTCCAGTTCCATGATCGAAAATTATCTTTCGACTCAGGATCGCTACCCCTTAGGGAGAGTCTAACTTACCCCCCCTGCGTCGCCACGCGAGGCGGTCTTGGCAACGAGTCCACCAAAACGCCGCCGCAGAGCGGTGACCTCTTGATGCCGAGCGCAGAACCAGATACCCCGAGAGTGGTTCGGCACATCCACAGTGGCATCCAATGCTTGTCGGAAGATGACGCGTCACCGATTATTTCCTACACAGGTACATGGCACGCTGATGCGACGGCACATGCAACCTACCATCTCCGTTTCAATGTCCAGTACATGTGACGGCCCAGGTTCCCACACAATTATGAGGAGAGAATTTTAAATGATAGCCGAGAGCCTTTTAGGCTGTGTTCTCGTCATCCTGAACCTGGAACGAATCGAGGGCGAGGGTGCATGCATCAGGAGTTCCAATGCCAATCCAAGCTTTGGCTGTTAGCCCATCGATGATCGAGCTTACAGTAATTCAAATACACCCAAAAGGAATTCAGCTGACATGCCGTTGGATATTAGCTAAACATACAGAGAAGAGAGAACTATCGCGGACAACCAACGTAACTTACTTTCGGTTTTCTCTTGGAAGAATGACAGTTTTATACACCCCAGAAGAATTCAATTCTAGGTGCATATGGACTTCATGCATAGGCTGTTTTTTGTAGATGTGTTGCGGAAAATGAGGAAAAAGACAACGTCACACACCCCTGAGTACGCTCTGTCAGATTCTACCAACTTGTAACCGAGCTCTCATCAAAGGCGTTGTCCTCGTATTTTCATTCAATCTCGGGGGTAAATTTTACTAGGACGCTCCACCAGTTGGTTCTCAAACCATTTTCGGCCACAGAGCTGCAGATGTCAATCACTGAAACGTCAAAAGCTCATCGTAACTGATATCAATCAGCAACTCTTGGTCCTTTCTCCCCAGAATTGGTGAGACCGGAGCGAAATTAGATTACCGTGCATTTCCAGAAAATCGACCACCGAGCATGGTATAATTGGTGGCGGAGGCTGTGGAACAAAGCGCTGATGAGACACACCGAAGAATCCCAGCACGAATGTGAGGAAATAAAGCTACTAGTACATACCCTCGCCTAGCTATTATGTCCGGCCTCCGAGTCCTTATGGCCCGAGGATAGATAATTGACGAAGGAAGTTGGCCTTTCTGAGTAACATTTGTATGAATACGTGGGTAATTCCAAAAAGGGGGGGAAACACGAACCTTACATGGCGTGATTGAATGTTATCTGGAATGCGGTCGTCTCTGAGTATTTGGGTGCCAATCATCTAGCACAGCGTTCATGAACACAAGGAGGCCCGACAGTGGCCCGACTCCTCGATTCATCGGCTGGGTACAAGGTTTCAGGGGCACTTCATATTTTTGTTATCCTGTCCATAGCTCTAGTCAACCCAAGCGAAAAAGAGCTCTTACTGTATACCTACCAGAAACTGCATGATTGATTGCAGACAAAGAAGAACTACAAAGAAGAACAAAAAAAGGGCAAGCGCTCGCGTGCTATGAATGGCACGTGGTGCGTGAGTCAGCCGGAGCTAGACGGACCGGATCGACGGGTTCGTTCATCCGGGAGGAATCGTTTGACGATAACAGAGCTGTACAGTTCTCCCTATCGTGAATAGCCCGACCTCATCACATTTGTCCATTTCGCCGATGTCGTGAACAGGATCCAATTAGCGCTCGTTGACTGCATGAGTTGCTCGAGCTCGAGCTCTACCTTCCACGACGGTGGGATTGGACGGTGCGTGTCTTCTTCAACTTATATTCGAGTCTTTCCGCAGTCGCAGTTCTTCTCTGCTTGTCGTGTCCCTCACCCACCGTGCTCGGCTCATTGACTTACGGTGAGTGATCAGTCATGACTGCAAAAGTATTCGGTCTCACACCCGAGGTGCCAATGCCAGTGCAAGGTCTAGATGGTAAGGCGGAGATTCTCAGAAGGACCGTGGAAAGGATCCCCGTGAGAAGGTTGACATGTTCAGTTACAGAAGGCTCACTGGTCTTTCTACATACAGGCGCACTATAGCTATAAATAGAAAGTCGAAACCGTAAATTACACACCAAAGTTAGTTTCATAATAGTAATTAGGCTTCCGAAGCTCAGAAGGATGAGGGGGAAGATGCGAGGCAATGCAATTACTACTCGCATGGCCTTGGATGTCAAGTAAAGATGGAGTGGAGACTTTTTGAAGGACGGCAAAGACGCCACAACGGGCTCAGGCTTATGTTACAGTAGTACAACTTGAACCCACCGCGCCCCTGCTTCAGATTTTTGGATACTGAAGAGATTGACATGAGTATAAGATCCGTCGTCGGCTCGTCGCAATAGGGAGGACATGGGGAGGAGGATACGAGTCTAGAGCTTACTAGTGTCTTCACTGATTCAGTTGGTAAGCTCTAGTATATGCGTGAGGGAATTGGCTTGGTGTGCCGGTGATGTACTGACACAGCATGCATGGCACTGCTCGATGTTAAGCTTAAGAGAGGCAAGATGGATAGATGGATTCCAAGACACCAAGACCGAAAGTTGTATATATGAGGGCGAGACACAGAGCACAAAACTTGAACAATGATGTGGATACACGACACAGACGATCATGAGATCATGAGAACCACCAAATTTACGAATTTGCGGTCCTTTCGGAGAAGAACTGAACTACGTGAACTACAAACCGCCGAAGAAATAAGACAACTGCGGAGCCAGACCCCGCGGAGCATAGATGGGCAAGTGGTCTGGACTGGCACTGGCCCAGTGTCGGCACTGCACAGGTACGATAACAGTATAGTATTTCTTCGCGGTGTTGACGGGCGACACGCCGCAACCACGGTACCCACAGCCGCCAAGCGCGCAGTGCCTCCTGGCGACAGCAATGGGAGTCTGTGGCGATATGTGGTTGAGCCGTATTGTCGGTTAGTAGACAAGGCCAACAGTTGCCAAATACACAGCCCCCGTCTTTCAGCATATTTGAGGCTACCTCAAACACCGACACACTTCCGCCCACTTGAGATACATCGGTGTCTACCGGAACTTGTGGTCGAATGTGTCATCTTATCCCTGGACCCTGGTACGTCGGATAATTTTCAAGGCTCCTCGTCCAAGTCAATAACCGCCTCTTTCAAGATCATCTTCTACGCCACTGTTACCTACAGAGACACCAAGATCGTAGCCCATCAAATCCCTCCTACACGGAATGGGATGTCTGTTGGCCAGTTGCAACGTGGTATATAGTTGGCATGCCGCGATCTGCTTGTCGGTGGTCTCGCTCCCCTCTCGTCTCTTCAGGCTAGGGTACGATTTTTCCCCTCATTCTCCAGTATTTTTTTTTTCAAAGGATTTTTTCGATGAGAGTTGATCTCGCTGTTTATCGTGGATGACTTGGCAGGACACAACATACCTCAAGGCTCAGATTGGCGCCGATTGTCCATCTTGTTCACCTGATATCTTGCTGGTATCCCAACCTCCTACATGACGACACCTGCCCCTTGGCGAGTTTTGGCCGTATCATGTCTCACATGCACGCGCTCCGCTGCATCCCGGGACGTGCCTCGTGCCTCGTCTCAAACCAATTTTGGGGGCCGCGCGGGTTTCGTGCCTACTGTACATATGATACCTTTTCTCTCTTTTCTTCACATGTTTTCCCTATCACCCGCTAATTATCTCTCTCCGTACTACAGTATTGCTCGCTAGCTCTTGTTGTCAAAATTATTGCTCATTAGCAAAGCGGGTTTTTCCTGATGTAGCCTCTGACCGTTTTCCTGATGCATGTTGGATCGTCAACACAAATTTATTCAGTGGTTCAGGTTAGCATGGCAAAGAGTATTGTCACAAAACCTGTAACAGCGCATAATCATTCGAAGTTGAAAATAGCAAACAAAGGGAGGTTAGTGTGATGGTAGTGAGACGTTCAGAAAGGATAGGAGAGAGTTAAAGCAAGGCGAACGAGACTCATAGAGTGGTGGCATAACATTATATATCGAGCCAAGATGGGGGAAAGAAGTAGCGGTGGCTTGGAGAATGACGCATAATAAATTCCATCGAGGTGGAGAGCGGAAAGGTTAGAAAGCATTGACAAAGTCGGTGGGACGTTTGAGACTTTGAGTAAAGAAAGCCTCGAGGCGTGGCGCATCAAGGAGATGATGAACATCTTGTAATGACGTAGGAGGTATCATGACACGCCCTTTGCTTGCTGTTCTAGAAATAACGAGGATGACTATTATTCATTTGACATAGGAGCAGTCCAAAGGACTGTGGGATAGATCGCTACCTCTATGCTGGAGCTTTAATTATACGCATCGAGGAAAGCGACTATCAATCGACCGCGCAAAGCCTGAAACGTAGCCAGCAGTTCGGCGGTGAATTTCTCGCTGTGTTTTGCCACTAGGTGAGCCTTGATGTTATAAGGACGAGTCCACTTGAAGCCACAGAACAGGCAGCGGCGCGGTCTTTCGTGTACGTCTTTTCTGTGCCGTGCGAGCTCTTGGGCACGCCCAAAGGATTCGCCGCAAACGGTACAGACAGTCCGTACCTTGGGGTTCATATTATGACTGCCGCGGCCCTGCAAGCGGGTGCGTTGGGTGTTTACATGCCCTTCGAGTCCGCTTCCGTGTGGACGAGCCTGGAATACTTTAGTTCGGATAAAAAAAAACCTGGCAATGCTCACCTCGTATGTCGACAACTGGGGTTGATGCCCCTGGGCCACTGGCGACTGAACGCAAGCGACAGTTGCTTCAAGGGTCGGACCACCTGTCGGGGCACAAAGCAGCGCTGGGTTAATGCAAGGGTCACCAGCACGTAGCCCTTCCCAGCTATAACCACCCATCGTCCAGATAAATTCTGTTAGATCAGAGAAGGAGGAAGTCATTTATGTGCGAATTTGGGGATGTGAAGGGTATTTCAAGTTCTCTGCAGGATGGGGGTTTTAAGCACGATGGCACCGTCACATGAGGACCAACAGAATCAACTCGAGAAGCTCTTGAAGGTTACGATTAATAAGATGCAACCCCCTCCCAAAATGGCGTATGTGAGCGTCAATAATGCAGAACGTTCATGCGATAAGCTACGCCGTATTTTCGTACTAACCTTCTTATCGGATATGCAGTATCATCTGCCCTTTGCAATGAGTTTTTTTACCCTTTTCGGTTTATCGTATAAGGTTTGCGCCCATCCAATCGACTTTTTTTTTTCTCAGGTCGCCGCAGAACAGAATGACGCGTTGCATTAGTGAAGGTTGGAGGGACACCATTCATCTCCTAATTCGTTGGCATCTCTGGCTAGGTCACTCTCAATCACGGCACCGCACCATTACTAGCACGCCAGAGCTCCAGAAGAGTGGCAAACAACGGGGCGTGTGGGATCAACGATAAGATGAGGCTCGGGCCAGCAGACCACCGGGGACCGGCGGGGCTATAGTCAAGTCTCGGTAAGAGTGTTTGGGGCCACGATACCAAGGTCATCAATAGGAATAGGTGGTGGAGTGGCTAGTAGAGTCACGGTTGATCAAAGAGCGTCATGATGGTAATAGAATAACAACCGTCTACTGGTACTCGTCCGAGCCCACTGCCAGAAAATACGAAGCCGGCCCGGAAGACCGGTCTAAACTACAACTCATCACTCTCGTTCCCTTCAAGTTCCTCGATGTACTATCTACACCACCCCACTCGAGTCTGCATCGGCATGAACTCGGATTCCGAATTGTTTGGGCGTGTGAAGCATTTACAGTGGGCTTGAAACCAGAGAAGCCTAAGATAGAGACCCTAAGGTCGGAACACGGCTCACAAGGAAGCGCCGAGCCTGAAGTAGGCGCTATCACTGACTATATTCGAGTCGGCGCACTACCGGTCATTGTTTCCAAAGAAGCGTTCTGCAGACTTCTCCAGGGGCATCCAATTACGAAAGTGTGAATCTATAGATCTACACGTTGTACACTATATTTGTTATGACATTGCCAGTGTTCGGCGGATGGGGAAGGGGAAGGTTTGTCTCTGATGACAGTGTGCTTTGCTTCCGCTCCACCGACCTTTCAGGAAGCAGTACATCAACCAACCCCACAAGGCACAGAACTGCCACCCCAGATATGGTGGTCCGTTCCACTGGCATCAGGCGACGATTTTAGGATGTGGATGCTCTGTTACTACCGTCTGATAAGCAACTCGACCACACGAACAGGTGAGGCAATTACTAGTAGGGAGACGGAGATGATTTACCCTGCGGTCAGATAGTGCTCCCATGTCATACATTAAGCGCCATGAGTCAGTTTAGTTTGTAATGAGTCCAAACTCGCTAACTGAACCAAGTCGGGCGGTAGTTCGAGCTTGGGGTCGGAGAGCAAGGGAAAGGAAAGGGGAAAGGGAGAACAAAGGGGACTTCCAAGGGCGGGTAGACAGATTTCACGAACACTAGAGAATCTCGCATTGAAAGGAAAACAATACGCAAAGAAGTAGCTAGGAGTGAATCCGTAAGTAAGGGGGAAAAATGGGGTGACCCCTGCAACGGCGACTTGTTGTACGGGACAGGGGGGGGGTGGTGGTAGGTCAAGGTGCAGACGCCAGGAACACAAACACCAAAGCTATATTAAAGAGCCAAAGGGTGTAGACGAGTTGAAAATGAGCCGGAGCGAAGAGGGTTGTGTAGCCAGATGCGTCACGCAGTATGGGACCCCACGGTATGGGTGTTATCAAAGCCTTTAGCGCTCAAGCTCGACAATCAGCTTCAGCTCCCGAAAATGATGGGAGTGTGCGCCGCGCGGCACGGGAGTTGGCTGAGAGAAACAATAGGGGAAAATGCTTCGTTCTTTCGTTGTGAATATCATCAGCGGACATGACGGCGGTAGGTGTAAAGGTATACGAGATGACGATGAAAGGAAGCCCTGACCTAGCATGACATGCACAGTGACCGAGTCACCAACCTCATATTAAGGTAATAAGGCCGGCACATAGTCAATATACAATGAGGACAAAACGAATATGATTGAGCGGAAACACGAGGCGAAGGGAGAGTGTAATTGTGATGGTTTCTGTAGTGTGGAGCTTGAGGCCTGGAGGCCTGAAGATTGGGTCAGTGCGGTGTCAAGGTCAAGCCAAGGCAGTGTGCGGCGGCGGCGGCGGCGGCTGTGTGGCTATGGCGGGACAGTGCCACGTGACAGGTGGGAGGTTTACCTTGCGGCGCTTACCACGTCCACCGCAACGGCGCAACCTACCATACTCCAGTGTACTGAACTCCACTTGATCGCAGATCATAACAGCAGTTGATTATTCACAGTGCAATGGTGATTTAGGCCCTGGTTCAGCCAGACTCTGAGGTACAAGCCCGACTGGACGTATCGTCCTCAATTTCACAACCATCCTACTCGAGTCACAATATACTAGTATTGTGTTTGATTGACCCCAGACGAGGTGTTTTGTCATTCTCATGAACCCTCTTAGGAAAAGCAAGGCATCAAACGCACTCCAAGTCGCAACCCCCTCCCTGCATGAGGCATCATCATGAAATACACCGTCTTCCTGTATGTGCTCGATTAGAGAAGCGCTGTCTCTCCGACTCGGATGAATATAGGCCCGGTGGATGTGGTTATAGCCCCTAGTTCCACGGGATTACTGTACCATTACCTGTGCCGGTCGAACTTTGCTTCACGCGGCGACCATAATCTTGACTTAGGAACGGCAAGTTCATAAGACTTCCACATCCACGACCATAGTGGCGCAGAAAACACCAGTAGGACGAGCAGGACGATGACGAACGCGTCGAGCAGAGCAAGAGTGCCGATGCGAGGTGAGCAACGACGAGGAAGGGAGCGATGCGAGGAGGAAGAAGGCAC
>Ga0137358_10002017_pt1 | contig 11351 bp, 10 predicted proteins | sample Mad1_20_16metaG_FD_105551 | JGI IMG/M metagenome (GOLD analysis project Ga0137358, IMG submission 105551) | Vadose zone soil microbial communities from Angelo Coast Range Reserve, California, USA - Mad1_20_16 metaG | ecosystem: Environmental > Terrestrial > Soil > Vadose zone | place: USA... | reverse complement strand
CTTTCATCCCCCTTCGTCTTAAACTCAATATCGTTCTGCAGGCTACGGCCATTAGACTTTTAGACGGTTCTTTGTCCTGTGTTCCTTGCCTCCATAGACCCATAGACCATAGACAAAATTTACTAGCCATTTAACCCCCTACGAGGTCCGTCTGCGCATCCATCTCTTTGTTTCCTCGTCATGTAGACTCACAATTCCCCGCAGGATTTACAAACATGCCCGCCGTAACCGCCTCTGGTCCCTCTACTGCTACTCCTTCCCCGGCTGCATTAAAGGCCGCCTCTACCAATTCCCCCGCCGTAGACAGCCTCTTTGTCAGCGACAAAGCCGCTCGCCAGTCGGCCTCTGAGAGCATCGCATCTCTCGCTCAAAAGGACGGGCCTTCTGCCATCAAGTCCACCGGTTTCATTGATGCCGTCGTCAAGGCGCTTAGCGACAAGAAATCGCCGGGCGCCCGTGAAGGTGCTGCCGAGGCTGTCACTGCCGTCTCAAAAGCTGCAGCTAAAGCCCTCGAGCCCTTCTTCATCGATTCGGGCTTATATGCTGCTCTCGTCGAGACATTTGCCGACAAGATACCTGCTGTGCGCAGTGCCGCCGTCGAGGCAGTCCGCAGCTTCGTGGCAAATGCGAACTCGTGGGCTGCGGCGCTGTTATTGCCGGCGCTTCTCCATCAGATCAAGAGCGCCGGCAAGTGGCAGGTCAAGACAGGTGCCCTCACCATTCTCGATCAGCTCGTCGCAAGTGCACCTCAGCAGACCGCCAAACTCATGCCCGACATTGTCCCTGTCCTCTCTGAAGCCATTTGGGACACGAAGGCCGATGTCAAGAAACAGGCCCGCGAGTCGCTCACAAAGGCCACCGCTCTGATTTCCAACAAGGATATCGAACGATTTATTCCCGCCCTTATCCAATCATTGATTAATCCGGTTGAAGAGGTTCCTAAGACTATTCAACTTCTCTCGGCCACGACATTCGTTTCCGAAGTCGACTCACCTACTCTTTCTCTAATGGTTCCCCTTCTGTCTCGTGGTCTCCTGGAAAAGCTGACTGCCACCAAGCGCAAGGTTGCTGTGTAGGTACATTTATCGTGTCTCGGCTACAATTTTTCACCCCTCTCGCTTTTTAGCATCGTCGATAACATGTCCAAACTCGTGGACTCACCGATCACAGTCCGTCCCTTCCTCCCCAAGCTCCTCCCAGGCCTTATCAAGGTTGAGACTACCATTGGTGATCCTGAGGCGCGCAGTGTTGTCGGACGTGCCATTGCCACTCTCCGTCAGGTTGGCGAGGTCCCTGCTGGCGATGCCTCGGATCTTCCTCCTCTCAAGTTGGCCGATGCTGGTCAGCTTGCGCAGTCGCTCGCGTCCATTTACCAAAAGGCCGGTGCCAACCCCGTCCCATCTGTTGAGGACGAGTCTGCCATTTACGCTTCCCGCCTCGCCGCTAACCTTGTCAATGCCAAGAATTTCGAGGTTCCCGACTGGGAGTCTCTTGCACCTTATCTCGGCTTCCTTAGCCAGACTCCTGAGTCTGTTTCAATCGCCCGTGACTGGGTGGTCCGCTCTGCGTCTGAGGATTCCGGTGATGTTGCGGACCTCGATGATGAGGAAGAGGGTGAGGACCTCTGCAACTGCCAATTCTCTCTCGCCTACGGTGCAAAGATCTTGCTCAACACTGCCACTCTCCGTCTTAAGCGTGGCCACCGCTACGGTCTCTGTGGTAAGAACGGTACCGGAAAGTCTACCCTGATGCGCGCCATTACCAACGGCCAGGTCGAGGGCTTTCCATCTCCCGATGAGGTTCGCACATTCTACGTCGAGCATGACATTGACGGCTCCGAAGAAGATACTTCTGTACTTCAATTTATCCTGTCCGATAAGCGCATTCTTGCCCCTGAGCAGGAGGTGATCGAGGTTCTCGCGTCTGTCGGTTTCGATGGAGAGCGCCAGAAGGCTGCAATTGGCTCTCTTTCCGGTGGTTGGAAGATGAAGCTCGCACTCGCCCGTGCGATGTTATTCAAGGCTGACATCCTCCTACTCGATGAGCCGACTAACCACTTGGATGTTGTTAACATTGCCTGGCTTGAGAACTACCTTACTGGCCTCACTCACTGCACGTCCATAATCGTCTCCCACGACTCCAGCTTCCTAAACCACACGATCACCGACGTCCTCCATCTTAACCGTTTCAAGGTCCGCCGCTACCGTGGTAACCTTGAATCGTTTGTCAAGGCCGTCCCCGAGGCCAAGTCATACTACACACTTGAGGCGGCTGAGGACTATAAGTTCAAGCTTCCTGACCCACCTCTTCTCGAAGGCGTTAAAACCAAGGAGAAGTCGCTCCTCAAGATGCGCAAGGTTGGCTTCCAGTACCCGAGTCAACCTGTACAGCAGTTGTACGACATTACGCTTCAAGTTTCGTTGTCCTCGCGTGTAGCCATCCTCGGTCCCAATGGTTCCGGCAAGTCGACTCTCGTCAAGTTGCTCACTGGCGAGATGGAGCCGAATAAGGGTGGCGAAGTGTGGAAGCATCCCAACTTGGTTATTGGCTACGTTGCCCAGCATGCGTTCCACCACATTGACCATCACCTCGACAAGACTCCTCTGGAGTACATGCTCTGGCGTTACCAGACCGGAGAGGACATAGAGGAGATGGGCAAGGCGAACCGCCAGATCTCCGCCGAGGAGGAGCAGAAGATGAAGGACGGTGCGCTTATTGTCGTTGAGGGCCAGAAGCGATTCATCGAGGAGATTGTGTCGCGCAAGAAACTAAAGCAGTCATACGAGTATGAGGTATCATTCAAGGACCTCAGCACGTCCGAGAATATTTGGCTGCCGCGCGATGACTTGGTCAAGCGTGGGTTTGAAAAGAAGGTGCTGGAGGTGGATACCCGTGAGGCCCAGCGTCTTGGTCTGCTCCGTCCGCTCGTGCGTCGGGAGATCGAGAAGCACTTTGCTGACTTTGGGCTTGAGCCCGAGTTTGTCTCACATAACACCATGCGTGGTCTTTCCGGTGGTCAGAAGGTGAAGATTGTGCTTGGTGCGGCGACGTGGCGTCGGCCTCACGTTATCTGCTTGGATGAGCCGACTAGTACGTCCTGGTCATTTTCATTTCAGTTTCTGGGCTTGCTGACATGTTTGTTGTGTAGACTACTTGGACCGTGAATCGCTCGCCGCGCTCATTTCGGCTCTCAAGGTGTTCGAGGGTGGTGTCCTCGTTATTACACACAACCGCGACTTCTCTGAGTCCATCTGCCAAGAGGTGTGGGCGATGCGGGATGGCAAGCTCGAGGCGTCAGGCCACAACTGGGTTGAAGGCCAGGGCTCAGGCCCACGGATTGATAAGAAGGACGGGCTAGAGGAAGACCAGTTCGACGCGATGGGGAACAAGGTTGACACGAAGAAGACGAAGAAGGTCACGTCGAATGAGGCACGCAAACTAAAGAAAGAACGCCTAGCGCGGAAGAAACGGGGCGAAGACATCGACGATGACTTGTGATTGCGCCACTTTCTTCTCCATGGTCTTTTCTTCCTTTCTCCTTTGGCTTGTATTACCCGACCGTGCCGCGTGTGTCTAGTTTACCTTGTTTCTTGTTTTGCGTGCCGGTCTATCACGATGGAATGTCTTGTTTCGTTCTATAGTGTACACGATGCACGTCGACTAGTTGATATAATATGATTCCCACTACAATAACTATTATTTTCTTAGACCAAACTGCGGGAAAGTTGACCCGAGGAAACTCGCTTCGGGTAAAGAATCCGAAACAGCCTGACTGCTGCGGTTTGCTGTGACATGTGAGACCGGCATCACGGCACGTGCAGCTCACGCGGTCGGCCGCACTGCCTCTGCTTCTTGTATATTAATACTGTACCCTCTCTCGTCACCCGCCACAACCTACTCTTTCCCCTCCCTTCCTCGGAATGGCCGTGTTATACCCTTATGACTACAACGACATCCACCAACTATCCACTCGCAGCCTGTCCTCGACCCTAACTCCTAACGCGACACAGCGCACAACACTCATCGTCGCCGGTTGTTATATCATCATCATTGGTATCCTATGGTATGCCCTTTCCCTTTCCCTCTTCTTTTTGTGCATTACTGAGCTCCCCATGAATGAACATTCGCAGGCATGTGCCATACTTGAACTTTATCAGTGCGACATTCATTACCTCTCCTTTTCTCCTCTTGTGGCTTACGATGGTATGGTATCATTGCGCTTACCGTCTGCCAGTTTATCCATTCAAGTAGGTACTCCCGTATGGAACTGGGACAGATTCTTATTTGCGTTGACAGGTTGCTCACGGTCGGGTTTCACGAGGTGTGTATTTACCTCACGCAGGAAAATTTTCATTTAATATATATATATGTAGATGAGCCATGCGTTCGTAGGCGTCCTCACATGTGCACACATCCATTCCATCGAACTCGATCGTGAGTGACCTCTCGCTTCCTCCAGTGCTCATACAAATGCACGCACACGCACACAGCGGACGAAGGAGGGGCAACAAGCATTTCAGGCGGTATACCCTGGCTCACTCTCCCAGCGGGATACCTCGGATCCAGCCTGATCGGCGCAGCGCTCATCGCGTGCGGGTTCGACACCAACGCGAGCAAAGTAGCCAGTCTTGTCCTCGCCGTATTTTTCGTCTTTACGCTCTGGTGGGCTAGGCGCAATCTCCTGTATGTTTTTTTTTCTGGTGCCTTGGCGCGTATCAGCAAGTGAAGAACTGATGGTGATGGTGGCGTTTTTTTATCACTAGGACGTGGGTTTTATTATTGGGAATGTCTGGTTTGATTATACTTTTTTGGTTGTTGAATGGAGGCGAAGTACTGCGATACCTCGTAAGTGTCTTCTCCCTAAGAAAGGTGTTGCTCGTAGAGCTTATTTGTCGCGCGTTGTTAGGTGCTGTTCATTGGCGTCATGTCGTGTCTCTATGTCCTCTGGGACGTAATTGGTGCGGCTTGTTTCAAATATGGCAATCGGATAGTACCCTGACTATTATGGATGGCGTTACGCCCTGTAGATGATACTATCGCCCGGAAAGTAAATGCCTCTGATGCATCAGCCTTCGCGAAGATCTGTGGCTGTTTCCCTTCACAAGGTAAGCGTAATATCCCTTATTTGAGCGAGAACGTGTTGATCGTTAAACACTCTTCACAAAAACAAGTGTGGGGCGTCATCTGGCTTGTCATCGCCTTCATCTTTTTCATCCTCGGCATCTTGGTCGGCATCGTCGCCTTCAAGGTACGTTATTCTGGGGGGGGAGGGGACAATTTGGGGTCGGGGTCTTACTCATTTTCTGATAGGAATCGGCGGCTCAGCAGAAAGAAGATTCTAAGCACTTTTTGCCCGCGCCCGGGTCCAACGGCGCGGTCCCGTTGTTGTCGCTATCGACACCGCTTGCACTGTTACTCAGCACCTTGTCATCCATATTACTCGCCTTGCTATGATAGCATAGCATTGTGCGCAGCCATGCTGGGCTCCGTGCGTGGTAAGTTATAATGTGGCAGTTAGGGTTGATCTATCTAGTATGTATACATTCTCATTTAACCGGACTTTTGTTCGTCGCTGTAGTCACTTCCTTTTGTATTTCTGTTAAGGTGTTGTTATTCATGGGCCTTCTTTCGAACGTGCCTTTTTTTATGAACTCTACGTGCGACATACCGTGGTGATCATTAGAAATGAGCCATCGCTCTGAAGGATATCAATGCTGTGGTTGATTTTTGATTTCTTTTCTTTTTACGCGCTGCGGTCACGATAATTATAATCAGCAGCTTCGTCACCATCATGATCTTGACCAAAACATTATACAGTATAACAGGGCTTCCGCTATCCCTGGCAGGCTCAAAACGCCTTCCGTCCTCAATGATTGGGCACGTCTCCTTGACTTCACTGGCGGCACCGGCAGTGGACACAGAGACGTACGATACTGTTCTCTCCGAGTTCTGAGCTTCCTGATCTTTGCTTATATATATATATAAATTGGCCGACGACGGCCGTTCAGTTGACGTAAAAAATACAGCCTGGGCAGACGGGCTGGGCTGTGCACGCACGCAATCATTTATGGACAGAAGAAGATCAATCCGAGTAGGGGCGCCTATCATTGGCAACCGTGACAGGGCACCGCCAGCGGCCTCGCGGCTAACGCATGGCCGGCCCATTCGATTTGTTCTGGACTGTCTTGAAGTTCGAGACCCTCCTTTACTATTCTCTCTCTAGCTCTTTCCCCCGGCCGGGCTTCCAGCTTGTTTGTCTTTCTTTCTTTCATCCTTGTCGCCAGTGGCTGTTCCAATTGACCTCCCTCCCCCTCTCACTCCGGCCGACGACGGTGGTGGTGGTGGTGATAACCTTTTTGGTTCTCAAAGACTCACTGGCAGGGCAGGTCGTTAAGCGTTTAGGAACTCGGGGGAGTGTTGATGTTCGATCGTTCATCACCGCCACGTTCAGACGGCGACCATCACGTCTCTCTCCTTGTATTGGCTGGCGCCAACCACCTACCTTTCGTCTCCTGAATGCCGCCCACTTCTCTGTCCTGGCATGTCTTTTTCATTGCCCTGTTTTCATTGTCATTGGGTGGACTCAGATGCTCCGTTGTGCTTGTCGTCTCTGTTTTCCTCCATTGGCTCATACATGAGCCCATCTAGTTATCATGTGCATCGCATGCTCCCTTCAACACCCCCTTTGTCCTCAGTGTGCCCTTCCCAATTGAATACAGCCCACCCTTTGTTAGCTACGACCCATGGGTCTTGGATGACCTACTCAAACACATTTTGTGTTTCCTAGGGCCCTGCTTTCGTTCCCAGGGATATCACACATGACTTATTCAGTTAGCCTCGTCGCTCTCTCCCAACCCTCGGCTCGCGTCCACTTTGTTTGTGTTGTTGTTCGCCTACGCCCCTTTAGCCCCGGCCTCGATTGAGTCTTAGTCTCAGTCTCATTATCCGGGAATGCCCGGCAGAGCAGGTTGTGGGGGCTGGCAACGGTAGTATAGTCTCCGCTGGTGCCGAGAACGGGGTACTGTAGATTAACAGTATGCTCGACGGATCTCCGAATCTATACTTTACTTTGGTTACTGCTGCTAATGTTAGCAAAGCGTGACCATGGCGCTACTTCCATCGCCGCGGCGGTTCGTCCATTGCGTTGGCTTGCACGCGCAGGGGGGCGAAAACATATAGTGCCAACTTGGCACTATATCTCCTTGTAGGAGATTTCGCGTACGAGTTGATGGTGGTAATCACGGTACTACTACATACCCTGCTTAATGTAGGGTGCCCGTTTGGCCCACGGCGATTGGATCGCCTCATTTTCTCGTGTAGTTGAGACGTGCTTTCCTACTTCGATGGGGCTATTCGAATTGTGCGAGTACAGCGGACACGTAGGGCAGGCAAGCTTTCCAGCCCGAGGCGAATGGGGTTTTCCAGTTGGATGTTTCTTTCTCTCTTCTTTCCCGGTGACGCGTGAGCAAAAGACTGCCGTACGCTTCTATAAATCCCAGCGAGGCGTCAGGACGGCATGTCTGTCAGTTCGGTTGACCTTGCTTTGTGGGCATGTTCCGAGTCTATGCAAAGAGCATCATGATGACACCGTGACTTGTAGCCTAGTTTTTAGATTCCCTGAGTGATAAATCCTATATAACTTTATGATCACCATCGAATTGAAGAAGATGCTCTGTACTTTGGCTCGTGTTTCTGGGAAATACGTTCGTCAGATGTAGTACGTTTTGACAGTCAAGTAAAAGTGCGAGTCATTGTCCCTTTGTCGGTGTGAGAAATTTTGTAAACACAAAATCTGAAATCCTCTCAAATCTTGTTACTGTATTTGCCCTTCGGTCAACCAAAAATGTATTCTATGGGTTATGGCAAGTCATCCGGTGTGATTTTCATGACTTCCAGCTAGTCATTGAGGAGATACAGCCACGCCGACAACTTCAGTTACCTGAAAAGGACAGCAACTGAATCGGAAGTGATTTACGGCATTTTTGAGGTCCGTCCGTGCGTTTTCAGTTCCCCGCTTCCGCCCTGACCCTGAGGACGCTGGCCACCAAATACTCTGGCTGCGCGCGTCATCTATTCCTTGCACCGATGAAGAGACGCAGTGGCGTATCGACGCCAGAAACCGTGCCAAAAATGCGTCTCGCATCTCAGCAGAGCCCAGCAAATCCTTCCGTGACCTTGTTCAAACTCGAGCCCGATGGCGACCCAGCCGACTCGGAGCCAGGACCATCTGCATCGTCGCGCCGCTCTAAGCGTCTCAAAGTAGAGGCGGTCGTCAAGGTTGCGAAGGTAGTCGATGGAGACTTTCCTGTCTCAGCTACCAACTAGAAGGCGGCAGACAAGGGGAAGAAAGCAAGGACAAGTCGAACGAGGTCCGGTTCTCCACAGAAGCCCAAAGCTATCAAGCAGGCCCTGGAGAAGCCGCATCCTGCTCCTGAGCGCTGGCGCGAGACATACGATTCTATCAAGGAAATGCGCTCGCGGTTTCCCGCTCCTGTGGACACGATGGGCTGTGACACGGCCAAGTGGAAGGAGATGGATCCACGGGCACGCCATATATCGTTCTTTCTCATCTTCTTGGGTTCTGATTTGCGGTGATGAATGCAGAATAAGCGCTTAGCAACGCTCATCTCGCTCATGCTCTCGTCGCAAACGAAGGATGAAGTGACGGACGCGGCTGTAGATAAACTACGCGTGGCGCTAGGCGGTACAGTCAGCCTGGATGCTCTTCTGGCTGCCGAGGAGCATGCCATTGCCGATGCCATCAACAAAGTAGGGTTCTGGCGCCGGAAGACACAGTTTGTCCCTCCTCCCCCCCTTCTTCTCCAGCTTTGGAACTAATAGAGTCAAGGTATATAAGGCAGGCTGCGCAGCGTCTGCGGGATGACTTTGATTCGGATGTGCCCAAGACGGTCGATGAGCTCTGTTCGCTACCTGGCGTGGGCCCAAAGATGGCTTTTTTGTGTTTGCATGCCGCTTGGGATATGTTCGTCTTCTACGATTGCGCTCTGGAGCTGCCTTGGTCGCTGATAATTGTTGCGTGATCTCGGATAGAAACGTGGGCATTGGCGTAGACGTTCATGTACATCGTATTACCAACAGGCTCAAGTGGCACAAACCGCTCACGAAAACCCCGGAAGAGACCAGGTGAGAGGACGCACGATCAGGTTTATCTGTAGCTTTGGGGCTCCCCCTCTGACGGATATTTGTACGTTTGGTGTGCATGTACATTGCAGGCTCAACCTACAGTCGTGGCTTCCTACCGAGTTTCACAAAGAGATAAATCACCTCCTTGTCGGTTTCGGCCAGGTCTGTCTATCGGTCTCCCAGACAATCGTTCAACTGGGTTTGATTTTCGAATTATTTTAGGTGATTTGTCTTCCCGTAGGTCCTCGGTGCGACCTCTGCACTCTCAGTACGCAGAAGATCTGCCCGAGTGCTCAGACAGTCGTCAAATCCAGGACCAAGAAATCGATTACTGCTGTAAATGGAGAGAAGTCCGGTCCGAAAATTGAGATCGCCATCGAGGAGACATCCACGCTCACGCTCCCAAAAGAAGAACCGGCATCGCCCTGCCTGAGCGCATTATCGAGCCTTTCTCCTGAGCCAGACGATGTCTAGGTTCTATACTCCCGAGACGGACCCAAATTCGTATCCCAGCAGCGGCTATATCCGTGCATGCAACTTCTATCCCAGCGGTGTCACAAGGAATCGGGCGAACAGGCGATATCGTCGTTGGAGATAGAGTAATATCTATATGCATTAGTAGGGATTTATGAGATTTACGGGAACTTTCCATACAGGGAGTAGGACTGAATCAGAGTATGTTCATTGCGTGGCAAGGGGGACATTGGCGGGTTACAAATGAAGGTAGTTAATAATAACAATCGGGTTTATACAAGGTACTACAAATACGTGTGGGCGGGGAGGCCGATCAAATGTGAAAAATACTCCAACTGATCAGAAAATGTCTCATTTCTTGATCATGTAGTTGAAGGGCGGACGATAGGACGTCTGCAGATGAGCCGCCCTCGGACAAGACATCAAGATTTTCTAGATCGTCCAACATCCCCTCGATGTAGTTACCGGCGCCGGATAAACGTGCGACTCTGGAACATGAATCGCGGGGTATGTGGGATTTGGCACAGGAAGGTCCGGGTGTGGGCTCGCGAAGGCGATGGGGTTTGCCTTACAGGAACGAGGATTTATATCTGATATGGGTCGAATGTTATACATGTTTTGTTTTCTTCGCCCTCCTGCCAAAAGCGCGTGCCATGCCAGTGCGGACCGGAGCCAGACCCTTCGAAACCAAATACGGATGCCGATATCTAGCATCATGATATTTTTCGAGATGGTGAAAATCATCATCAGCGTCCTCTTGGGAATCATCGTCGTAACCAAAACATTTTCAGGATTATTGTCCACAACAACGCGCCGGGATAGCCATGCAGCTAGTACTAGTATCATGGCGCACAAGAGCTTTGCTAGTGTGGTCATTGAAACCGTGGAAGTGAGGAACCGCACCTCAGCGGTACAATTTTCATCGGCACCTTGCACGTTCGTGTTCAATTCTGATCACGTTTGTACAGATAGACCGCCGAAACAAGATGTGCCGCGCGCACTGGGCGACGCACGTGGACAAGTTTGAGCCCCATGCTTCGTCTTCCTCCCTGAGCTCGCGGCACCTAATCATCGAATACGAATCGAATCTTCCCGAAACAACTCGTCTCTGACAAAAAACCTGTATTTAATAAGGGGAATCGGAAAAAGGGGTAAATGCCTGGGGATTCCCATAGTAACAAGGAACAATAAAACAAAATGACAAAAGTGGTGGCTGAATGATGGGAAGAGACCATGGGCGTGGACTTGAAAATTTGATCGAAAGGCAAACTCTCGTCCTTTGGCTTCTAGTACAGCTGCGCCACGGTCACGGTCACGGTTCCAGGAACTTGAAGAAGGGGGGGGCTCACGACCGCCCCGGCCCCGGTCCTGGCTTTGGCGCTGGAGAAACTTACCGTCCGAATCGAATCATCGCCCTGAAAGGAATTGACTACCCTTGGCGATGCTATGAGTCTCGGATGAGGTAAACAAAGGATCTTTGCGTGGATCTGCTTTTCATTCGCGGATTTGTGGAATCGGCATGAAAAGAAGCGGCTTGCTGTGATATTAAAGTCCTAGAATAGAATAAGCTGAGCGAATCTCTGAAAGTTTGCTGAGAAATTCTGGGGAGGTCAGCTCAGAGGTATAGGCACTGCGGGTAGATCACTATATAATTCAATCCAGTCAGCTAAATCAGTCAGCTAAATACTGCCATCTAATTGGTCGGTTATATTGTGGTCCGCCCGCAGTGAAGG
>Ga0137358_10002016_pt1 | contig 11354 bp, 8 predicted proteins | sample Mad1_20_16metaG_FD_105551 | JGI IMG/M metagenome (GOLD analysis project Ga0137358, IMG submission 105551) | Vadose zone soil microbial communities from Angelo Coast Range Reserve, California, USA - Mad1_20_16 metaG | ecosystem: Environmental > Terrestrial > Soil > Vadose zone | place: USA... | reverse complement strand
GGCTGGGAGTATTCGCAGTCCGTAGAGTTCGGTTCGCACGCGGGACAGCTCGCTACCGGACATGGTGTGAAGTAGCACCGTCCACTTGATTGGGCATCCCGCTCCCTGCAAAGGGAGTTTGAATTAGTAATCATGGTCGAAGTACGGATCGAAGAGATGTTTGGGTCGGACTGAAGCCGACCGCAAGATTACAAGCGAGCCTTGGCTGTCGATGCAGAGAAGAAAGAAAACGGAAAAGAACGAAAGAGAAAAACTCTCTTCAGTGACAAGAGGAAGTGTGCTCAAAAAGAGTTTGACAGAGCCGACATTGTTAGAGATGTCCGGTAAGCCGTGCCCGCTCAACCGGTCGATGCAACACCATCTAATCAGTTGATTCGACAATACTTCCCCCTAAAGAGCCGCTCTGTCCGGCTGTACTCAATCAGAGCTAGACAGGGTTAGTGTCCTGTTCGAATCAACGCTCGCGAACATGCAGTGAGTTTGTCGGACAGCCTCGAGTCCGCAGTTCAGAGTTCAAGCTTGAAAAGGAAGCATATCGTTATGACTGACCGGAGAGATCCGCTGCCTGTATTTCTGGTCGCACTTTGGTCAGAAGCAGAAGCTCCCTTCCCAAACTCCGCAACTCATTTCCTAGGTGCCAAGCTGTCCCACCCCCAGTGATATTTTGGGGCTCCTATCGCATGGAAGACAGAACTACTTAGAACTCGTACCGTGAATACTGGTTGCTGAAGCGCCTGGCCAGCGGATTGCTCCAACCTCCACAGTTACCTGCCTGTCCGATCATGTCCCAGAGGCAAAGTGTAACGGGGGCCGATACGCAGTTAAATCTTCTTAGGGGGTCGAAATGAATGGATTCGAGTACACCAAGAAATACGTGATGTTGGTAGCTCTTTTTCTAGCTGCCGCTTCGTCAGCGAGTGCGCAGCTGCCCGGCGCGATCTTCACCACGCTGAAGAACGGCGCACGAGTGAACGCGAACATCTATCAGGCCAAATGCGGTGACCTCGGTGTCTGGCTCGACGGCGGACCGGGCCCCAATGCACCTCAGGGGGCTGCTGGTCTTCCCGAGGGGGATTACTACTTCCAAGTGACAGATCCCAGCGGGAAGACCTTGCTAAGCACAGATCCAGTGGTCAATCGGCAATTTCACGTGAGTAATGGGATTATTTCCGGTCTCTCCGCGGCGGGAAACCATAACACGAGCATAGACATCGATCACGGTGCGACAACAATTGAACTATGCCCGTTCAACGATACGCCCAACCCGGGTGGTGTATACAAAGCTTGGGTTACACCGATCGGCCAATTTCTAGGAAACCCCAACCTCGTAGACAATAGCTGCGGCAATGGCTGCTTTCATGGCTTCGTACCGGCCTTCTCCAAGGTGGACAACTTCAAGATTAAAGGTACGGCTGCAGTCGCCTGCATGCAAGTCTCCAAGTTTATTGATGTAAATGGTAACGGCATTTTTGATGTGGGATTGGAAGGTCATATTGGAGGTTGGGGGTTCATCGTCATCGACCCACTCGGCGCTCAGATCGACGGCAAGATGTACACCATATTGCATGGGAAGGACTGCATGCCAGGATTGTTCAACTTGGTGCCGGGCAAATACACGATCATCGAGGATGCAACCGACGGCACAGGAACATTCGTTGTGACGGCGAACCTCGTCGATGATAAGAATCAAAATCCCGTGGATACACAGATCACGGTCACGTTCAAAGCAACCGACCTTCGCCATGACGTGTTCTTCGGGAATAAGCCACAGTAGCTCGTATTGTCCGCGCTCGCGGCCGACGCAAGGTTGAATCGGAGGATTCAGCGAAGGATATACAAAAAACCGGGTAGTCCTTTTCCACGGAGAGGTCCGCAGCGTCTCCAGCGGCCTCTCCGTTCTTTTTGCGCGCGGCCGTACGCAGGGCCGCTGGACTGACGGCACGCCTCGAAAAGCCAGGGATAAGACAGATGAAGCAGGGAAAGGACGAGGACCAAACATGAGAATCTCGGGATTGAAAATCTGTATCGTCGCAATGCTTGTGGCTCTTTTGATCTCTCCGCCCGGTTCACCCGTGCGTGCGCAGCAAGGATCGTGTGCGACGCAAATCGGCCCCAAGATGCCGGACCTGATCGTGGATCAAGTGGTGATGGGCACTCAGATGTTTCTCACGGAAGAGTCGTTCGGCAACAGCACTTGTACGGTTAAGGAAGGCTGCGTCACTTCCCCGGGAAAGCATCTCCTCCTGCGCTTCAATGGAAGCATAGCAAACGTCGGCAAGGCCGATCTCGTCATTGGAAATCCCGGGAGCTGCGGAAACCTGTTCATTTTTGACGACTGTCACCAGCACTACCACTTCCAGCGGTTTGCGGACTACCGCGTCTGGACCTTGGATGGATACAACACCTGGATTGCCAACAGGGATCTCACCATCTCCGCGGATGCGGGCATCAATGCGCAATTGATCTCCTTGGCCGTGTCTCGCGGGCAATTGAAGACCACCCGCAAGCAAGGATTTTGCATTACGGATGATGTGCCGTACCTTACGACCGCCGGACCCGCTACCTATCAAAACTGTGATACGACTCAGGGACTGTCCGTTGGTTGGGAGGATCAGTATCCGCCACAAATCCCATGCCAGTTCGCGCAAATCGACGGCCTTGTGGATGGCACGTACGTCTTAGAGATGCATGTGAATCCCGAGCTTGTTTTGCCCGAATCTGACTATACCAACAACACCGGAGCGGTCAGGTTTCAGTTCACCGCCAAGCACGGCAACACGGGACCCTCGATTCAGATCATTCAGTAAGACTGAGAATCGGGCCAGTCGTGGTCCACAAACGGGGTTCGAGGAACTTTGGTACTTGGAACACGCTTACCGGATAAGTGTTCTCTTCCAGGCAATTGTCGACCGCGGTATATCACCGCGTGTCCGTAATTCCAAAAAACAAGCTGGAAGCACATCTGTAAGTCACTGATTCTGCGTCAACCCGGAAGCGGGCATTCGCCCTTCCGAAACAGTTGATTTTGAAATGAAAGGTGGATCATCGATGGACGCACGAGTAAAGAAACTGAGCCTTGTGAAAAAAAGAGTTCCCTCAGTTTTCGGTGGAGGCTCAAAAAGCGATGGCAGGAGCGAATCATCAAGCGACTCAAACGGCTTTAGCTGCGCACCGAGCACCCTGGGCAGCACCTCAATCAGGTCAGGAGCGAAGTGAGTGATTCGTGCTGTTGCCCTGACTCTTATTTTCTCTTATCGCAGCCGAAGTACGTCGGGTTGCTGATATCGGCAACGAAGACGCCGTCGCCTGGGCCACAAGTTCCGAGGGGACACCCTCCCACGAGGACGAATAGTTTGCGCGTGGGATCAATGGCCCCGCTGAGGTAGATGCTGGTTACAAAACCCTGGGCAGGAGTAATACGCGCATAGGTATTGGTCTGAAAGTCGTACGTATAGATGGCGGCAGTATCGCTTAGGAAAACCAATCCGCTGTTGGGATCGTAATCCGCGACGTTTCCGTAGGTAAAACCTCCATTGCTGCCCGGCAGCGGTCCCACAAGTGTCGGGTCCGCATGCACCCAGGAGCTAGAGTTGGAAAGATTGTTGAGCGAGATCGTCCAGGTATTTTGACTTTGATTGCCCTCTACGCAGGCCAGCGAGCCCCCCGTGATGTACATCTGATACGGGCCGGGAATGAACGCCATGCCGCCATAGCTTGCCGCGAATTGGGGGCGAAGTCCGGGCTGCCCAGAGGAATGCCGTCGATGCAGTTTGACGCGTCCGCGTAATTCGTCGGGACAGTCGGATCTTTCAGCCGCGTGAGAGTGACGGGATTATCGTTCAGATTCAGCGAGTAGATTTCGTTCCCGTAGTAATTCGAGTGGCCGCCGCCCCAGATGAGCAGGCGATTGGCGGTGGTATCGGCGATGGCGCCGCTCCACGAACGGATCACGTTCCCGCAGAATCTCGCGAATAAGAACGGATCGCCGCCGAAGTTGTTCGGCGGACAAGCGCCGCTTGCTTGCAGCAACGTGTTCGACGGCAGCGCATGCCATCCGATCCCCGTGGGCAGGCCCGTGCTCACCGCGACTGTGACTGCAGCGGAACCGGTCGTCGAACCAGACGCCGCCGAGATCATCAGCATTCCAGCGGCAACTCCGCTCACCCGGCCGGTTGCGTTCACAGTCGCCACACTGGTGTTCGAGGACGACCAATTGGCCGAGTCTGTGAGATCGTGAGTACTGCCGTCGCCGAATGTTCCCGTAGCTGTGAACTGCACCGGTGCCCCAATCGCCACAAGGGCGTTCGGAGGGGACACCGCAATCGAAACCACAGTGGGCGGTCCCACCGTAAGAAGCGTAGAAGTACTTATAGAACCCGAAGCTGCCCCGATCTTGCTGTCTCCCTGCGCGACAGCGGTTGCCATCCCCGAACCGTTGATCGTAGCCACGGCAGTGTTCGAGGATGTCCAACTGACGGAATTCGTTAGGTTTTGTTTGCTCCCATCGCTGAAAGCTCCTTCCGCCGTGAACTGCTGGTTCTGCCCCGAGCCAATCGAAGGATTCCCCGGCGTGATTGTCAGCGACGACAGGTTCGGCGGATTCATCCCGCCATTCGATCCACCACCGCCGCATCCACCCGTAGCCAACAATTCAGCGACTAAAAAAGCACACGCCACGATCGGTTGCAACCGTCCGCCATGGCCGATCCCGGATTCGTAGCTCACAACCAGGCCCTCAAAAGTATCAGTGCGTGTAGCCTGCCCACTGCGGTCAATAGCTCGAAAGTCCTATTACGGGACCCTTTCTTATAGCAAGTACTAGTTCTCTGCCGCACCACGACACGGTTTCGGCTGAGATCGATGCTAGGTTCCAACATATTTAGCTAGACTCTATTCATCGTCCTGTACCCAACACACCAGAAATCAAATTGATGCGATTATGGCTCTACTGAAGTGACCTAGAGCAGCATGGGCTGGAGAGATGTTTTTCAGTGCACACCGAGCGTCCACGTGCCCGCCGTTATTTGTTCGTGGCCACTATCGATCTGACTGATACGCAGTCAGAAGCCAAGATTCAGGAGCGAACCAGTGACCTGAGCTTGTATGATTGCCGTGTCGAGACACACAAACCTTTCCCGACAGGAGCAAAGGTGAGAATCAGGATTGCCCATAGGAGCGCCAACTTCGTGGCTCTCGGCAGGGTCTCTTACGCCACTACGGAGGGTGGAATGGGGATCGCCTTTACGCAGATTGAGCCGAACGATCAGCTAATTCTGGAGAAGTGGGTTGAGGAGTTGCGGGACCTGGCGTAGCCCGTTTCCAACACACCAGATTGATGCGATAATGGTTCCACTGTCCCTCCTGGTAGTTCGTCCCCACTTGGAGTTTGGATCCGTATGCCCTTTTGCATCCTCAATGTGCTCGGCGACGTGCTCGACGACGGAGAGTTATATTTCGTAGAGGTAGCGCAAAGCCTCGACGCTGCAAAAGCGCGCGTCCAATCGCTCGCGGAGTTGTGGCCCGGCGAGTATGTTATTTATGATGAGGCAACGGGAGAGCGAGTATCCATTACCGCAGGTGGCAACGGCGTTAGGTTAGGTAAGGTGGGTCGTTCGCTGTGCGGCAGTGGACATCAACCGTGTCAAATTTCGTCGCGTAGAAAAGAGAAATAGTCGGCGGGCTTCATTCCAGCAGGATAGAAGCTGCCTGGACTTCCGTTCAGTGCCATCTGCACTCTCCTCTGGCAGATAGCCGTGAGGCGGTATCTCTTTTCATTCTCGAATGTCATTTCCCTTGACCTCTCAAACCTGTACCTGATATTAGATTGCAGCGATGTCTATTTCCCGTAGAGATCTCTTTCACTGCCTTGCTGCAGGTGCTTTCGCTAGCGCAGCCATCCCGTCCTTGGATGAATTCTCGCTGGTCAATGTGTTGCAGCCTCTAGACGCAAGTCAACCCAGTGGAGTGATTCATTTGGACAAGAACGAAAATGCCTTTGGCCCTTCTGAAAAAGCAACCGAAGCTATGCGGGCGAGTCTGGATCTCGCCAATCGATATCCGAATCGCGAGTATGAACCACTGGCAGAAAAGATTGCAAATCTACATAACGTCAAGCCAGAGCGGGTGACTCTCGGCACTGGGTCCACGGAAATCTTGCGCATGGCGGTAGCAGTGTATTTGGCCGGTCGCAAAAAGCTCATCCTCGCATCGCCTACTTTTGATGCGATTGCTCATTGCGCCGAAATCGCAGGAGCTGAGGTCGTAGCCATTCCGCTCAACAAGAGATACGAGCACGACTTGGACGCCATGCTTGCTCGCGCAGACGGTTCGACTGGGCTGGTTTATATTTGCAATCCCAACAATCCAACCGGGAGCCTCACGCCTCGGAAGGACCTCGAAACTTTCGTTGGGAAGATCTCTCCCAAAACTGTGGTCCTGATCGACGAGGCCTATCACCAGTATGTCGAAGGAGCTTCGGATTACGCATCTTTTCTCGATCGTCCCATTGATGACGCCCGCTTGATCGTTGTCCGCACGTTCTCCAAAATTTATGGTCTTGCAGGATTACGCCTGGGGTACGCCATCAGCTCTCCGCAGATATCGCAAAGACTCTCTTCAAACCGGCTGCAGTGGGGTGTCAACGTTGTAGCCGCGCGCGCTGCCGCGGCCGCACTCGATGACGCCGACTATATTCGCCTCAGTGTCAAACGAAATACAGATGACCGGCAAGAGTTCTACAATCGCGCCAACGCCCACATGCTGCGGTCGATCGATTCCCACACTAATTTTCTAATGATGAACGCCGGGCTGCCCTCCGCGCAGGTGCTCGAACACTTCCAGAAAAACCATGTTCTTCTTGGGCCGCGCATCCCTCGAATGGATAAATACGTTCGCGTTTCTCTTGGGAGGCCGGAGGAAATGCAGGAGTTCTGGCGCGTTTGGGACTTGCTGCCACCTCATGCGATGCAAATGTAAGAGCGAGTGCTGAGCAAGAGGAACCACTCTCGGCGATGGAGCGGTGGATCCTTCTATCCTCGAATACTAACATTGCCTGCCTGATTTCCCGACACCAGGCGACGTCCCCTCGCTTCCGCCTCGAGGTTCGCATCCAAAATCTGCATCTTGCCCTCGACCAAACATCGCATGTCCGCCTGTGTGACTGCTCACAGTTTGGCGATCGGCAACGATATCCGAAGCTGTAGATCTCGTCCTCCGACTATAGCGAACTTCCACACTGCCTTTTTCGCCTCGTTCTGAAAGTTGTTTCTCATAACAACTTCTAGTATTTCCAAATTAGGTTTCTCAACCCAGACTTTGTCCGAGTTTGGATCGGACAGCCACTGCTTTTCGCCGCAGTTTTCAGCCAAAGGCGAGGCTTGCTCGCTTCATCCCTGAAACGCTCTTTCCTTTGGCAAGGTTTCTGGTATAAGGTTGCGCGTGCCTCGCGGTTCAAAAAAATATCGACCGGACTCAAGAATAGGTTAGTCTCAAGTTCCTGAGACAAGAAGTCGTCAGGTTCTAGCACGTGCGAAGGAGGATTGGTGGCATGACCAGATCATACCTGAGACTGCTTGTGATCGCGTTCTTGGCAACCTGCCTTGTTCCGCTAGTTACTGTGGACTTCACACGCTTTCACTTCGGTATTCCTGCTTCACCGGGGTTCCTCATCCTAAATGCCCTGGTAGTCGTGGGAGTTGCAATTGGTGCGTTTGCTTTCGCTTTGTTCCTGAAGAAATTATATCCTTTTCTCGACTCAAACGCCTTGAAACAGGTCGAGTTCCTCGATACGTTTAGCGTCCGTTACCTGAATCTTGCAATTTTTGGTTCGGCGGCACTGAGCCTCTTTCTGGAGCTCGCGATCATCCGCTGGCAAGGCACCGTCTTTGAATTCTTCGCGTTCTATAAAAACTTTGGATTGCTGGCGTGTTTCGCCGGTCTGGGACTGGGCTACGCACTTGCCAGCCGCGATCGCATCTCGCTGGACTTGACGATTCCGGTTTTGGCGTGGCAGTTCGGGCTGATGATTGCTCTTCGTTACGCGATGCTGCCTTGGCGTACGGCAAGCCTGAGGGTTATCCCATTTCACGAAGAGCTGAGTGTAGTTTCTCGCGTTGCCAGTGCAGCACAGGGCACTGCGATTTATTTCTTTTTGGCCACGATTTTCTTGCTCACCGTACTGGCGTTCTTGCCCGTAGGCCAACTCTGCGGACGCCTGATGCAGCGACAGGATAATCTAGTTGCGTATAGCTGGAACCTCCTCGGTAGCTTGTTCGGCGTGCTTATCATGTTTATCGCTAGCTATCTTTGGACTCCGCCTCTAGTGTGGTTTGCACTTTGTATGGCCGTGATGATTCTCTTCTACCGAAAAGAGCAGGCTAGCCTCTTGGGGGGCTTCGGTTGGATTCTAGTTGTGATCGTGATCCTAGCCTGGCCCGTCAATCCCCTTTGGAAGATGATTTATTCGCCGTATCAGTTGCTCGAGGTGGGATACGGGGAAAACGGCTTGATGCAGATCCGGGCCGCGGGTCACTATTACCAGCGTGTTCATAATTTGTCGTATGCGAATGCAGTCGTGAATGAGGACGAGAAACTGAGACGGATTCGGAATTACTATGAACTGCCATACCATATTTATGGAAAGCCGAATGCGGTGGCAATCGTAGGTGCTGGCACCGGGAACGACGTGGCGGCGGCGTTGCGTTCTGGGGCATCTTCCGTCGATGCCATCGAGATCGATCCCGCCATCCTCATGGAAGGCAGAGCGAATCATCCCGAAGCGCCATATGCTGATCCGCGCGTGCACGCCGTAGTGACTGACGCACGCTCTTTTGTACGAACAACTCGGCAAACTTTCGACATGATCGTGTATGGGTTGCTTGATTCCCACACCTTGCTTCAATCTTCTAGCGTGCGTTTGGATTCCTTTGTTTACACCATAGAAGGGCTTCGGGAATCTCGTACCCGCCTCAAGAAGGGGGGCGTGCTTTCGTTGTCCTTTGGCGTAGTGAGTGACGAGCTTGGCCACAAAATCTACGAAATGATGCGTACGGCATTTGATGATCACCCACCTATCTGTATCCATACGAACTACGACGGATCAGTTACGTTTCTCCAGTCGAAGGAAGGAAACCTTGCGCTTCCTCCGAAGGTTCTCGAAGAGTCTGGGTTCCAGGACAGGACGGCCTATTACGCTAATTCTTCGCTTCAGGCGGACGTGTCCACGGATGATTGGCCCTTCTTCTACATGCCGAGGCGAGTCTACCCGGTTTCCTACCTAGTGATGCTTGGCTGTGTCCTTCTGATTTCTGGTTTTGTGACCGCTACATTTATTTCCGAGAAGCCTCGGTTCGGTGACTCGACCTTTCTCTTCCTCGGAGCTGGCTTCATGCTTATTGAGACAAAAGGCATTACCGAAATGGGTCTAACCTTTGGAAATACGTGGCACGTAATCGGCGTGGTGATATGCGGCATTCTGGTGATGGCCTTTTCCGCTAACTTTGTGGTCCAGCGTTTCCGCGTCCGGCAATTGCTGATTCCTTTCCTCTTCTTGTTCAGCAGTCTTGCGCTGGGTTGGGTCATTGCGAAGAGCGGGGGGTTTCCTTCCACCACCTTGGGAAAGTTGGAAACCGTCACCGTTCTCACATGTCCGATATTCTTCTCTGGAATCGTGTTTTCCGCTTTGCTTTCTTCAAGAAAAGGAATCTCAGCAGTTATGGCAGTCAATCTCCTCGGAGCGATGTTGGGAGGGTTGTTGGAGTACAATTCAATGTACTTTGGATTCCGTTTCCTCTACCTGCTCGCGATGGGTTTTTACGTTTTGGCCCTCATTGTATCGACTGTTCGGCACTCTGCCACGAGTGATTAGGATGGGTCAGTTCGGAAATTTCCTTCAACTTCTTGGTTAGGACTCAACGGATTTGCGAACCACCGTTATCTTCGACATAAATTCCCTCGCTCAAGAGAATGTGGTGCCGCCTCGGACTGCTAAGTGAGCCCCCGACCCCTTTGCTCCCGGCTCCTCCCGCTACAGCCTCGCAACGGTTGGGCACAAACTGACTATTTGTATTTGATAGCTCGCACGCAAAGACTCTAGACTCTATATGCTCTGTTTGCCGGAAAGAAGCACCTGAAAGGGCTCCAACCACGATATTACTTTGCGGGTAAGCCCACAGCCAGTTATATTGGGATCGATAGACAGCCGGCTATGCTTGAGCTAAGCGCGCGAACTACTCTTGAGTAGATTCTGGTCGAGCTCCATGCCTCTCTCTAGCACGAGGGCTCGGCGGCCACCGCGGGAAAGAATCGGAAAAAAATGCCGAATGCTGCAGAACAAAACGCCAAGAGGGCGCCTGCGTCATCCGCTGCGCGGCCCGCCAGGAATGTCCTATCTAATTGGATGACATATCTCATAAGCGGGGCAGTCAGCTTTTTCCTCTCGCCATTTATTGTACGGCACTTAGGCAATTCAGCGTATGGCGTCTGGATCCTCATGGTGTCGATGACGGGTTACCTCGGGTTTCTGGACTTGGGAATCCGTGGTGCCGTGACGCGATACGTCGCGAAGTTTCACTCCGAGAGAGATCACGAAAAATCGAGCCGGACAGTTTCGTCAGCCTGCGGGCTGTTTCTCGGTGCGGGTGCGATTGCTGTAGTTGCTGCCGTCGTTTTCTCTGTCTTCGCCGTTCCCCATTTCAAGATCCCGCCTCCCTATTTGAAAGCAGCCCAGTTGGTTGTGCTACTTGCCGGATTAAATGTCGCGGTTTCACTCATAAGCGGAGTATTCGGCGGAGTCATCGTAGGTCTGCAGCGATTCGATCTTTTGAGCTCGATTGCTATTGGCGGGATCGGATTGCGCACCATCGCTATTTTCATAGCACTGGAGAACGGAAAAGGGTTGGTCACTTTAGCCTTGATCCAGTTGGGGGGCACCCTCTGCGAATTGTTGCTCGGCCTTACGCTGGCCCGAAAACTTTATCCTGAACTTCGGATCGCGATTGTAAACGTCCGCCGAGATCATGTGGCTCTTATTTTCTCCTTCGGGTTCTACGCTTTCCTGCTGCACCTCTCAAATTACTTTATTTTTTTCACGGATGCCCTTGTGATCGGCGTCTTTCTGCCCGTGAGCATGGTTACGTTCTTCGCAATTGGCGGCAATCTCGCTAACTATGGGAGGGATCTCGTAGGGGGCTTCAGCCGAACGATGACGCCGCTTGCCAGCAAGTTGGAAGTAGAAGCTGGCCGGGAAGGTTTGCAACACGCCATATTGAAGCAAGCCCGCTATTGCGCGATGGCTATGTGGCCCGTCTTTATAACTTTCATCATCCGTGGCCCTTCGTTCATCGGCCTGTGGATGG
>Ga0137358_10002015_pt1 | contig 11354 bp, 10 predicted proteins | sample Mad1_20_16metaG_FD_105551 | JGI IMG/M metagenome (GOLD analysis project Ga0137358, IMG submission 105551) | Vadose zone soil microbial communities from Angelo Coast Range Reserve, California, USA - Mad1_20_16 metaG | ecosystem: Environmental > Terrestrial > Soil > Vadose zone | place: USA... | reverse complement strand
GGATGCAGCGCGTCGCCCGACGCGTCCCCTCCACTCAGACCCTCGACGGTCTCGACCTCGTGCCCGCCGGCCTGCACCGCGAACATCAAGCAGGAACGGACCGCCTCGCCGTCCAACAGGACCGTACAAGCGCCGCACACGCCGTGCTCGCAGCCGACGTGCGTGCCGGTGAGTCCCAGCTCGTGGCGTACGAAGTCGGAGAGGAGCAGCCGCGGCTCGACGGCGCGCACCTGTCTCACTCCATTGACGGTCACTGCGATCGACAGCTCGACAGTCAGCCTCCGGCCCTCCTCGCACAGAACCGAAAACAACGCCGCCCACGCCAGACGGCCATTGAGGCTGACACGGCCGGACGGGCGGGGCGCTGAAGAAGAACGAGGCGCTAACGTACCCGGCGGCCGGGGTTCCGTCCAGCGTCGGAGCGAGCCTCGCCGAAGCTGGCCGCGACCTGTACATTCGTTGCGGTCCCCGAACGGAGGAAGCGATGCCTGCCATGGTTGCCATGCGGCTCAGCCCGCAGGTCGCCCTGTTGGTACGCGCGCGCCTGGTGACGCGTCGGCTGACGAGCGGCGACATCCAGAAGCTCAACCAGCTCACGATGGCCGAGGCAAAGGCCCTGATCAAAATCGGGCGCAAAATCGGTCGGGGCTCGAGGTTCCAGGGCTGCTTCATCTTCTGAATGGGGCGCCCCAACAACAACGCACGGCTCCGACAGAAGCTCGACTTGCTGACGACCCCTGCTTCTCGCGCGAGCCGCGCCCTGTGGAACCATGCGAGATTCTCGGAGTTATTCCCCGAGTATCTGTTCGCGCTTCATTGCTCCACGCGAGCGAGTGTGCCCCTGATGGAGACTGCCCGGGAGCGGGCGGTCCGGCTTGCTCCACACGATCCCGCTGCTGCACGCCTGGCTGTGTACTTGACGGCGCATATACCCGAAGAGCGCAACCACGACCAGTGGCTGCTCGACGATCTCGAGACGCTCGGCGTGCCGCGCAGCGAGGTCCTACAGCGCGTCCCCCCGCCGAGCGTCGCCGCCCTGGTCGGATCGCAGTACTACTGGGTGCTCCATCACCATCCAGTCGCCTTGCTCGGCTACATCGCGGTGCTGGAAGGGTACCCACCGTCGGCCGCCGAGCTCGAGCACGTGATCACGCGAACGGGATTGCCGCGAGCTGCCTTCCGCACGCTGCTCGAGCACTCGGATCTCGATCAAGCGCACCGCGACGAGTTCTACCGGACGCTCGACCAAGTACCGCTCAGTGACGAGCAGTCGGCGCTGCTCGTGGTGAGCGGTTTCTGGACGCTGCATCTCATGATCCAACTGCTGGAGGACATCCTGGAGGAATACCGCCCTCAGCCCGCCCGCCACACGTCAGTGCGCCGACGCGGCGTCCGCGCGTAGGCGCGCCAACTCTCCCCTCACGTGGGCGACTTGGGGCGCGAGCACCGGCTCGGGGGCCCCGCGGAGCTGCAGATAGTGAGTGTAAGCCGCGATGGCCTCCGCTGGCCTCCCCGTGAGGGCAGCCATCCGGGCCTCCTGCCGTAGATAGCTGGTGAGATAGAGCTCGCCGGTGGGGAGCAAGGGATACCGCCGCGCGGCGGCGAGGGCGCCGACGAGATCACCCCGACTCTCGCGGAGGCGAGATAGGACGAGGTTCGCCTCCCGCAGATCGTCGTCGACGGGCGGACCCTGCCGTTGCAACGAGTCGAAGTGCTCGATTCGTCTTGCGGCGTCCGGTTGCCGCTCCACGACGGCGCGCAACGCATCCAAGAGAGGGACACAAGCGCTTCTGGACGCGCGCAACCGCGCGATCGTGCGGGCCGCCGAGGCGCTTTCCCCGTGCCAGAGACGCCACTGCTCGAGCGTGCAGAGGTCGTCGGCACGGCTGGTGCGCGCGAGCACGTGCGCCGCAGCGGCGCCGGCGAGTGTGTCCCCGTCCCAATACAGCGCATCGAGTACCAGGACGCCTGGGCCCAGCGACTCGGCAGCGCGGCGGCCGACACCCGGACGCCCTCGGTTCATCGCCAGACTGTGTGCCACACCCTGGGCGACCTGACGCTCGGCGCCCGTCGTCGCGCGACGCCACAACAGGTCCGTGGCGTGCTCCGCGTCGCCCACACCGACGGCCCAGACGCTCGCGATCTGCGCGAAGAAGGCGACGGCCACCAAGTCGTCGAGGCCCAATGAGTCCAGGGCGAGGCGCGCGCTCGCGAGCGCGGCCGAATCGCGCAGGGCCAATGCGATCTGCCACCGACCGAGGGTCGCCTCACTCCCCCCGGCCCCCGCGAGGAAGAGCGTGCCGAGCCGTCGGGCCCCCGCGGTGTCCCCCTGAAAACTCGCGATTTGATAGAGGTGTTGAAGCGGCGCGAGGAACGTCGAGTCGAGATCGAGCACCCGGTTGAACGCCGTCGCGGCCCGGTCCACCCCGGCGTCGAGATCTATTAAGGGTCCGAAGTGAAGGTATACCTCGCCCAGCTCAAACCAGGCCTCGGCGCGATCAGGTATCTCGGTGACGGCTCGCTCCCAGCCCGCGAGTTGGTCCGCATAGGACGGCAACGCGGGGTAGTGAGTCCCGACCAGCGCGGTGAGGTAATCGCGGTCCCGCGCACTCAGCCGGCTCCGAAAGGTCCAGGCGGCACGGAGCCCTTGGGGAACCGCGTCCACCGAATAAATCGTCCAGATGGCGGCGTTGCGGAGCCCGAGCCCCGCCAGCGCGAAGGTGGAGTCGACGGCGAGCGCCCGGCGAAACGACCCGACGGCCGCCGCGTACGAGCCCCGGCGATAATTGGCCTGCCCGTCGAGGTACGCCCGCAGCGCCGCCAGCGAGGTGCTGGTGAGCGCCGTCAGCCGGGCGGTGGACTCGCCCGCTTCGCGCGCCAGCAACTGGGCGACGAGCTGATCGACGAGCCGCGGCAGGCTGTCCAAGGGGCCGGCGACGCTGGCGAAGGTCGCCGACGCGCGCCCCGAGGGCCGCACCGGCGCGAGTGAGGCCTGGATGGTGATGCCGCGCGGTCCAGCCACGATACCACCGCTCAAAACGCGCCCCGCGCCAAGCCCGTGCGCGACGCCGATCGCCCCATCCTCGCCCAGGTCACCCCCCTTTGCCCGCGTGGCCCGCTGCCAGCTGCTCAGCAGCGCCCGCGGATCCACGGCGCGCGGCCCAAATTCGCCGGTGAGACGGGCCCCGAGGAGGTCGAGCATGCCTTCGCGTAGAAAGCCGAGCGTCGAGTCAGTTCCGCTCACCCGAAACGGCAGCACGGCGACGAGACCGGGGTCGGTCGCGGGTGCGTTCGCGGCGAACGGCCGCCCGAAGAGCATCCACGTCGCCGCGCCCAGAATCGCGACCGCGAGGACAGCCGCGGCCGCCCATCGGTGCGTCCCGCGGGCGTGCGCGAGCGGGACATCGGTTTGCAGCGCATCGCGCAGCGCCGCCGCGGTCGCGAACCGCTCCGTAGGTTGCTTCGCGAGCGCCGTGTGAATCACCTGCTCGATGCGTGGGGGCACGGGACCGCGCAGCGCGCGCAGGGGGGGCGGACGCTCGGTGAGGTGTTGGGCGAGCACCGCCTGTGCATTGATCCCGGTAAAGGGCGGCGCTCCGGCCAGCATCTCATGCAAGACGCACCCCAGCGCGTAGACGTCGCTGCGGGCGTCGATCTCCTGATCTCCCGCTGCCTGCTCGGGACTCATGTAAGCGGGAGTCCCGACGGTAACGCCCGTCCCGGTCAGGGGGCGCTCCCCCGCGGCCGCGATGGCGCGGGCGATGCCGAAGTCCGCGACCACGGCGTGCTCGCCTTCGAGCAGGATGTTGTCGGGCTTGATGTCCCGGTGCACGACGCCGTGCTCGTGGGCGTAGTGGAGTGCTTCGGCCACTTCGCAGGCGATTCGGATCGCGTCGGCAGGCGGCAGGGCCTTCACCCGCGCCAAACGGTGACGCAGCGATTCTCCGGCGACAAACGGCATCACATAGTAGAGCAGGCCGTCCGCTTCCCCGGAGTCGTGGAGCCCGAGGATGTGGGGGTGGGTTAGCCCGGCGGCGATCTCGATCTCGCGCAAAAAGCGGTCGGGACCGAGCGCCGCAGCGAGCTCAGGCTTGAAGACCTTGATGGCAACGCTGCGGTGATGCTTCAGGTCGTGCGCGAGATAGACTACAGCCATCCCGCCGTGGCCGAGCTCTGATTCGATAACGTAACGACCACACAGGGCGGCATGGAGGCGCGCCCGCACATCGCTCATGGAGCCCAAGATACGAAGCGACGCGTTCCGGGGCCACGATGACCAACGCCCCGGGCTCATGGCGCGTCGCTCTCCCATTGCCCTTTCGGGTTGCGCGATCCAAGATTCGCAACCCATGAAGCGCCGTGAAGCCCTCGCCAAGCTCACCGGCCGCGAGCGGTACGTGGACGATCTGCCGCTCGAAGGCTTCCTGTGGGGCATGACGGTGCGGAGCCCAGCGCCGCGCGGCCGCGTCACCGCGATCCGGTTCGGCAAGGACATCGACTGGTCCCAGTTCGTCGTGGTGGACCACCGCGATATCCCGGGACCGAACGTCGTGGCCCTGATCGAGCAGGATCAGCCGGTGCTCGCGGCCGGCTACGTACGGCACGTGCACGAGCCGGTGCTGCTGCTCGCTCATGCGTCGCGCGAGGCGGTGCGGCGCGCCGTCCGCTCGGTCGAGGTCGTGGTCGCGCCCGAGCCGCCGGCCCTCGACTTCCGCGTCCCGCCCGCCCCGGACCAGATCCAATACGGCAGCGACAACGTCATCAAGCATCTGAAGATCGAGAAAGGCGATGTGGAGCGCGCGCTCGCCGGAGCCCCGGTGGTCGTCTCCGGGACGTACGAGACCGGCGCGCAGGAGCACGTCTACCTCGAAACCCAGGGGATGATCGCCTATCTCGAGGGGGAGGGGGACGTGCTGGTGGTGAAAGGGTCGATGCAGTGCCCGTACTACGTCCTCAAGGCGCTGCAGCACGCACTCGCGCGCGATGAGACCCGCGTCCGGGTGACCCAGACGCCCACGGGCGGCGGGTTCGGCGGCAAGGAAGAATTCCCGTCGCACATCGCCCTGCACGCCGCGCTGCTGGCGCTGAAGGGCGGCCGGCCGGTGAAGCTGATCTACGACCGCGGCGAGGACATGGCCGCCACCACCAAGCGGCACCCCGCGCTGGTGCACCACCGCACCGGGCTCACGCGCGACGGCCGGCTCGTCGCGCAGGACATCGAGGTCGTGATCGACGGCGGGGCGTACGTGACGCTGTCCCCGGTCGTTCTGTCGCGCGCGATCATTCACGCCGCCGGGCCGTACGCGTGCGATCACGTGCGCATCACCGGCCGTGCGATGTTCACGAATGCCGTGCCATTCGGGGCGTTCCGTGGGTTCGGCGCACCCCAGTCGCAGTTCGCAGGCGAGCGCCACATGGACGTCATCGCCGGGTCCCTCGGGATCGATCCGGTCGAGCTGCGGCGCCTCAATCTGCTCAGGGACGGCCAGACGACCGCCACCGGTCAGGTGATCCGGGATGGCACCGACCGCCTGGCGGTGATGGAGCGGGCGCTCGAGCTGTCCCGCTACCGGGAGAAGGAACATCAGCACACCGCGTTCAACGCCACGCACGCGACGCTGCGCCGGGGCTCGGGGCTCGCCACGTTCTATCACGGCGCCGGTTTCACCGGCGGCGGTGAGGTGGCGCTCAAGTCGCGCCTGCGGGTCGCAGGCCGCCCGGACGGCGGCGTCGAGGTGTTGAGCGCCAACGTCGAGATGGGCCAAGGGACGCTGACGGTGTTCACCGAGCTCGCGGCGGCACGGCTGGGATTGGCACCGGAGGACGTGACCATCGCCGAAGCCGACACGGGACGGGTCCCGAACTCGGGTCCCACCGTGGCGTCGCGCACCACGATGATCGTGGGCGGACTGGTCGAGCGCGCCGCGGATGATCTCCGCCGGCGGGTGGGCCTCGACGACTCGGCCCGCGGGGCGGCGGTGAAGCGGGCGATCGGACAGTGGCACCGGGAGCACCCCGGGGAGCCGCTGTTCGGCGAAGGGGCCTACGAGGCGCCACCCGGGATCACCTGGGACGACAAGACGTACCGAGGAGACGCCTACGGTGCGTTCGCGTGGGCCGCCTACGTCGCCGAGGTCGAGGTGGATTTGCGGACCTGCACCACCCGCGTGATCGACTTCGTCGCGGTGCAGGAAGTAGGCAAGGTGCTGAACCCGACGCTCGCCACGGGACAGGTCCAGGGGGGCGTGGTCCAGGGGATCGGCTGGGCGCTCATGGAGGAATGCAAGTGGCGGGACGGGGCGATGGCGAACAACCAGCTCACCAACTACTTGATCCCCACCTCCGACGACGTCCCGTCGGTGCGTGTCGCGTTCCTCGAGAACCCCTACCCGCACGGCGCCGGCGGCGCGAAGGGGCTGGGCGAGCTGCCGATCGACGGGCCGGCGCCTGCGATCTTGAACGCGGTGGCGCGCGCCACGGGAGCGGATCCCAGGGCGATACCGCTGACCCCGGAGCGCCTCATGGAGCTGATGGATGGTCAGGCCGATGTAGGGGCGCAGCATGCTGCGCCCCTACGTTAGACACATGTCGGTACTCTCGGTCTCCTTCATCCTCAACGGCTCACCGGTGACGCTCGACGTCGACCCCGCCTCCCGCTTACTCGACACGCTGCGCTATCAACTCGCCCTCACCGGCACGAAGGAGGGTTGCGGCGAGGGCGAGTGCGGCGCCTGCACCGTCTACTTGGACGGCTTGCCGGTGAACTCCTGCCTCATCCCCACCTACCAGGTACGGGGGCATCGGGTCGAGACCGTGGAGTCGCTCGACCCCAGCGCCCTCGAGCCGTTCGAGCGGTGCGGCGCCACGCAGTGCGGGGCCTGCACTCCCGGCGTCGTGATGACGGCGTGCTGGATCCACCAGCATCCCGAGCTGCTCGGCACGCACAGCATTCGCGAGCTGATGGCGGGGAATCTGTGCCGTTGCACCGGCTACGACGGAATCGTGGACAGCGTGGCGGAAGCTCTGTGGGGAACGGGCGGGAAGCGGGAAACGTGAACGTCCTGCTGCCGCGAGGCGTGCCCGAGGCGCTCGACATGCTGGCAAGCGACGGCGCGGCGATCCCGATCGCCGGCGGGACGGACCTGCTGGCGCACTGGCCCGTGCACGTCGAAGCGCACGAGCGAACCTACGTGGACCTGTCCCGGCTCGACCCCCTGAAGTCGCTACGCTGGACCGCGGACGAGCTGCAGTTGGGCGGCCTCACCACTTATTGGGACGTGATCCGGGACCCGCGGGCCGGGGAGGAGTTTCCGCTGCTAGTGGACGCCGCGCGTCAGGTGGGCGCGATTCAGATCCAGGCACGCGGCACATGGGCGGGGAACATCGTCAACGCGTCGCCCGCCGCCGACGGCGTACCGGTCCTAATGGCCTACGACGCGATGGTGGTGCTCGAGTCGCGGCGCGGCCGGGAGGAAGTCCCGCTCGACCGGTTCTATTCAGGCTACAAAGAGATGAAGCGCCGTCCGGACCAGCTGGTCGTGGGGATCCGGATCCCGCGCCGCCGCTACGCCTACCAGGTGTTCGAGAAGGTCGGGGCGCGACGGGCCCAGGCGATCGCGAAGGTCGGCCTGGCCGTCACTCGCTCCGGCGCCGGCTGGCGGGTGGTGGCGGCGAGCGTCGCGCCCACCATCCGCCGCTGCCCCGCCGTCGAGCGCCTGCTCGAGACCGGCGCCGCCCCCGAAGGTCCTGATGATCTCCTGCCCACCATCGCGCAAGACGTGACTCCGATCGACGACATCCGCTCGAGCGCCCACTACCGCACGCGCGTCATGGCGCGTGTACTGTATCATGACCTGCGGGACTTCTGGGGAAAACGGGCGTGATGCCCGCGCGCCGGCCGATCCACACGGCCTACGTCGGCGCCCATCTGTTCCACGCAAGGTTGGCCTCGCACTGGGGCGAGCTCGCGCTCCAGGTGTTGAAGATGTACGCCCCCGACGCATCCGACCTCGCGGCGGCGGTCGATCATGCTCTCGACGATCCCGTGTACGCACAGCTTCGCCACAAGCTCGAGCGTGAGCCGATCGAAGACCTGCGCATCGACTTCGAGGACGGCTTCGGTACCCGGGCCGATGAGGACGAAGACGCGGCGGCGCACACCGCCGGCGCCGAGGTGGCAGACGGGATAGCGACAGGAACCCTGCCGCCGTTCTGCGGCATCCGGATCAAGCCACTGGCCCCCGAGCGCGCGACACGAGCCCGCCGCACCCTCGAGCAATTCGTGACGTCGCTGGTCGAGCGAAGCGGTGGCACGCTGCCCTCGCATTTCACGGTCACGCTGCCGAAGGTGGCGCACCCGGAGGAAGTGGCGGCCCTGGTACGCCTGCTCGACGACCTCGAGTCGCGGCTGAATCTCGCAGCGGGTGCCCTTACCCTCGAGCTGATGGTCGAGACGCCGCGGGCGATTCTCGGTCCCGACGGCCGCTGCCCGCTCCCGGCGCTCGTCGCCGCGACGCACGGTCGCTGTGCGGGCGTGCACTTCGGCGTGTACGACTACCTGGCGGCACTCGAGATCGCACCGTCTCACCACCGGCTGCGCCATCCGGCCTGTGACCATGCGCGCCACGTCATGCAGCTCGCCCTGGCGGGGACCGGGGTCCTCCTGTCGGCCGGCTCGACCAACGTGCTCCCCATCCCGCCGCGCGACCACCTGCTGCGCGCGTGGCGGCTGCACTTCCAGGACGTGCGGCACGCGCTCGTGAGCGGCTTCTACCACGGATGGGACCTGCACCCGGCGCAGCTGGTGACGCGGTACGTCGCTGCGTACGGATTCTTCAGACAGTGCCTGGAATCGACGGCGCTCGGGACGGTGCTCGAGGACCCGGCGGCACGCAGCGCGCGGGCGAGCCTGATCCGGCGGGGACTCGACTGCGGGGCGATCAGCGAAGCAGAGGCGAACGCAGCGCTAGCGTAGCAACGCCCCCCCGCGGATCCATCTCCCCACGAGCTCCCGTTCCTCTGGAGTCATCCCTGTCAAATTGCCGAGTGGCATGGTCTGCGCGTCGACCGCGACGGCGAGGATGCGCGGCGCGTTGGCTCGGATCTGGTCCGGGGTGTCGAGCAGGACGCCCAGCGGCGCGGCGGGGATCCCCGGCGTCGTGGGCGCGCTCGAGTGGCACCCGGCGCAGCGACGCGCGACGATCAGCCGCACGTCTGCGAACGAGACTTGACCCACGGTCGACACAGCGGGACCCGACCGCGGCGCCGTGACCAGCGCGAGCGCGACCAGGGCGAGCGCGGCGGCCGGGAGGATCCACACGCTCTTCCGGCCCTGGTTCCGCAGGTTGAACCAGTGGCGCGTCGCGACTCCGATGACCGCCAGCCCGGCGAGGATCGCCCAGTTGAGCTTGTGGCCGTACGTGGCGGGGTAATGGCTGCTCACCATCACGAACAGCACCGGGAGCGTGAGATAGTTGTTGTGGAGCGAGCGCAGCGCCGCCTGCTGGCCGCGCGTTGCGTCGGGAGTGCGACCCGCGATCAGCGCGGCGACCATGTCCCGTTGGGCGGGAATGATGACCATGAGCACGTTGGCCGCCATGATCGTGCCGATCGCGGCCCCGACGTGGAGGTACGCCGCGCGCGGGCTCAACGGCTGCGCCAGTGCCCACGCGAGCGCCGTGCCGAGCACGAACAGCGTCGCACCCAGGGCGACCGGCCTGGCTGCCAGCGGCGAGCGGCACAACGCGTCGTACACGAGCCAGGCTGCCACGAGCGACCCTACGCCCACGGCGATCGCCTCGCGGGGACCGAGCGCCGCGGTCTCCGGTCGCACCAGAAAGGAGGCGGCGCCGAAATAATAGATCAGGACGAGAAGCGCGAAGCCGGTCAGCCACGTGGCGTACGCCTCCCACTTGAACCAATGGAGCGTACGGGGGAGCTCTCTGGGAGCGACCGTGTACTTCACGACGCGGTAGAACCCGCCGCCGTGCACCGACCAGAGCTCGCCCGCGACGCCGGGCTCCCGCCGGTCGGGCGGGGGCGGGGCGAGCCGGCTGTTCAGCCAGTTGAAGTAGAACGACGTGCCGATCCACGCGATGCCCGTGATCACGTGGGCCCAGCGCAGCCCCAGGTTGAGCCACTGTTCGAGGTGGGCGCTCACAACGGGCGGCTCAGCTGCCGCGGTACGTCGTGTAGCCGAACGGGCTGACGAGCAGCGGCACGTGATACTGCTCGGCATCGCGAATCTCGAATACGATCTCGACGAACGGATGGAACGGCGAGACCCCGAGGGCCGCGAAGTACGCCCCCGTGTCGAAGCGCAGTCGGTACGTACCGGCCGCGGTCTCGACGTCGCCCGGCAGCAGATTCGCGACGCGCCCGTTGGTGTCGCTCCGGCTGGTGGCGAGCTCGGCCCAACCGTCGCCCGAGCGGCGGGCCAGCGAGACCGCGATGCCCGCCGCGGGCCGCCCGCGCGCGATGTCCAGGATGTGGGTCGTGATGCCGCTCATGAGACCACCAGTTTGTCGAGTCGGAGCCGTGTGATCTTCGCCTGCTCTCCCGCCGCGACGCGCAGCTCCGTGACGGGATCGTTCGCGAGGCGACCGCGCAGCGCGCCGAGCATCTCGTCGGCGGTTTTGCCCGTGGCGGAGATCAGGAACACGTGCCCGAACCGCTCCTCGTACGTGAGGTTCCCCTGCGCCAGGGCGGCGAGCGTCGCCCGGGCCGCGCCGTCGGCTCCAGCCTGCTCGCGCCGCGCCCAGTCCGTCAGCGCCCCTCCACTTCCCCGGTCGCCGATGCGGGGGTGCGCGGCGAACGCCTCGAGCCAGTCGGCGCGCCCCAGTCCCCACCACACCCGCTCCGCCGCCGCCAACAGGTCGGCGTCGCTCGCGAACGGGCGCGCCGCGAGCATCGCCTCCACCCAGCGGCGCGCGCCGCAGCAGCGGCCGAGCGCGGTGCGCGCCGCGGGCATGGGGAGGGAGTTCAGATGTGCCGCCGGGGTCACACCGGTCTCCCCCACACCCGCAGCCGCGCCACCCCTCCATCGGGGAAGATGTTCAGCCGCACGTGCGTCACCGGGTCGCGCCTCCCAGGCGGGACGGCCAGGCGGTGGCGCGCGTTGGCCCGCAGCGTGGTGCGGGCCACGAGCTCGCGCCAGGCAGCGTCGTCAGCCGGCGGCGCGCCGCTTCCCGCTGCGTCGCACCCCTCCAAACTCGCGCTCTCGGGGAAATTGCCCTTGAAGTGGGTCGTGTCCAGGTCGACGCGATCGATCACGCCGCGCCGGCCCAGGCGCAGCACCACCCAATCGTGCCCGGGGCCCCGGCGGCGGCGCGTCTCCCACCCGTCGCCCATGTCGC
>Ga0137358_10002011_pt1 | contig 11364 bp, 12 predicted proteins | sample Mad1_20_16metaG_FD_105551 | JGI IMG/M metagenome (GOLD analysis project Ga0137358, IMG submission 105551) | Vadose zone soil microbial communities from Angelo Coast Range Reserve, California, USA - Mad1_20_16 metaG | ecosystem: Environmental > Terrestrial > Soil > Vadose zone | place: USA... | reverse complement strand
GGCGCGACCAGGGCTGTTGGAAACAGGCAATTGCAGCAGTGCGCGATGCATCACGCTCCGGCGAGAATGTCATGCCGAGAATTCTGGAAGCCGTAGAGGCTTATGCCACTGTCGGCGAAATTTCAGACGCCATGCGTGGAGTGTTCGGCGAATATCAAGAGACAGTAGTGATCTGACTGTAGGCTTTCTTTGCGACCTTCGCGCAAGCTTTGCGAACTTTGCGGTAAAGATTTTGGTTTTTGCTGTGCTTAGGACAAGCGGCGCTTACTCCTCGGCTGTCTTGTAATCGCAAGCCTCGCGGCAAGGCGGACAGTAAAACAGGCCGTCCTGGCAGAGCCGAACGTCCAACTGACTCTGGCACAGGCAGCAGTATTTTTCGCAGACGCAGCGCGCCTCCGCCATCTCACACTGCATGCAGACGTATTTCTTCCCAGTCGCGGCGCCAGAGCTCATATCGCCAATCTAATGCTCATCCTGACTGAGCGAAATGTCTCTACGGTGCTTGGCCGTTAGGCATGTTCGGCAGGCACGAATGTTAGAATAATTAGATTCCATGCCGCTGAAATCCTTATCTGTAGCCGTCCCAGAAGCCCCTCGATCTGCCTCCGTCAAGGTCGGATTTGCCAGCCTCGGCTGCCCCAAGAACCTCGTCGACAGCGAGGTCATGATGGGCATGCTGTCGCAGGCTGGGGCGGAGCTAGTCCCCGAGGCCGAGGACGCCGATGTCATAGTAGTAAACACCTGCTCGTTCATCGAGAGCGCACAACAAGAATCGGTGAACACGATTCTCGAGATGGCTCGGCACAAATCAGGCAAGGCACGCAAGCTTGTAGTTGCCGGATGTCTGGTGGAGCGATTCCGTGAAGAAATTCAAAAGAATATTCCGGAAGTGGACGCGGTAGTTGGCACGGGAGAGCTTGAAAATATTCTCGCTGCGACGGGTGTGCAGCAGGTTACTCAAGCCCGCGATTCACCCTTTCGAATTCTGACTTCTCGCCCTGAAGGAGATGCTCGCGCAGCCCAAGGCCGTTTCTCCCGCGAAAACTGGGACGGGGCCATTTCCGATCTGCCGAATTATCTCTACGATGAGGCAACGCCGCGTGTGCTGGCCACAGCTCGGTCTACGGCTTACATCAAGATTGCCGAAGGCTGCGATCATCCCTGCGGCTTCTGCATCATTCCGCAATTGCGCGGAAAATTTCGATCGCGAAGATTTGAATCAGTCATCGCCGAAGCCGAACAGCTGGCGCGGTCAGGCGTTCGCGAGATTACCCTCATCGGCCAGGACACCACCTGCTACGGCGAAGACTTCGGCCTGAAAGACGGCCTGTCGCTGCTGCTGGAAAAACTCGCAGCCATCGACGAGCTGCGCTGGGTACGCTTTTTGTACGCATATCCGAACAAGATCACCAGCCGATTGCTTGAGACCATTGCCGCGCACGAAAAGATCTGCTCGTACGTAGATGTCCCGCTGCAACATGCCTCGGCTTCGACTTTGAAACGGATGAAGCGCGGCGGGAGCGCGGAAATCTTCCTGCGCACCATTGAAAAGATGCGCCACACCATTCCGGATGTGACTCTGCGAACTTCTTTCATTGTCGGCTTTCCCGGCGAAACGGAAAAAGAATTTGAAGAGCTCTGCGATTTCGTGCGTGCAGCCGAATTCGATTGGATGGGAAGCTTCGCTTACTCCGACCAGGAAGGCGCGACTGCGTTTTCACTGGACGACAAGCTTCCACAACGCGAAATCGAACGCCGCCGTAAGCACCTGATGCAAATCCAGAAGGGAATCAGCAAGCGCAAAAAGAAAACACTGCGCGGAAAAGAGTTTGACGTTCTGCTCGAGGGCACATCCGAAGAAAGCGATCTGCTGCTTGAAGGCCGCTCGCCTATGCATGCGCCTGAAATTGATGGCAAGCTGTATATCGCCGACGTTCCAGAGGGGCTGAAACCTGTTCCCGGCGACTTCTACCGCTGCGCAATTACCGAAACGCACGATTACGATCTGGTCGCGCGGATAGTGTGATTCCAGGGTTCTCTCACGGTGCTTGGCAGTCGTTACGCAACGCCGGATCCAAAATCCCCGATTGGTTGCTCTCCACGTGCTCGCTCAGGAATTTCAGCAGCGGGCGTGCGACGCTGAGATCTGCATCGCCTCCATAGAAAAAGCCCATCTGGCGGCGATTGAATCCACTCGAAAGAATAATTTTCTGGACTCCATTTGGGCGTGTGATCGAAATATTCATAATGTCTCCCATAACTGGCACAGCCGAGCTCCCAGGCGGCTCGTGATGTCCGATTTTTGCGAGTGCCGGATCAGCCAGAAGGTGTTGGAGATCCTGTAGTTCATCCGCTGTGATCTGAGACCTGTAGACGTCAGTTCTCACCTGCTTGCTTCTGTTCTTTTGCGTGCGGTTCTCGAATCGGTAATCGCCGTTCTCGGCGATGATGACGCAGTATTGGTGAGCGCCCTCCGCATTCTTATTTAATGAGAACAGGTGCAGCAGAACCGGAACAGATTCATGTCCACTCAACTGTGGAGGCTCAGGCCGCGGACTGCGAGTAACAGCAATCCGATTAGCAATAATTGGACTGGGATGCGAGGGCTCTGCTGATGGCGGAACCGCTCGTCTTTTCAGGACGATCTTTCTAGGTGGAAGGCAATTGTTTCTGGCAGCATCCTCTGAAAACTCCTGATGAGACAACTTGTGCAAATTGTGAAGCCAGCGAATGAGCGGTTGCACTGATTGCTGAAATGGTTCCTGACTCTCACGGCTCTGAAATAGGAGGCCCTGCCAATGATCTGTGCGGAACACATTGATTTGTAGCATGTCGTGACTGCGCATAAGCGGCTCTTCAATTTGCCGCTGTGATAATCCGGCAAGCGGCTCGTGATCAAGATCACGTTCAAGTTGTTCGAGTCCCGTCGTGCCAACGGTTCCTTCAAAAATCCTGGTGCTGTCGCCCTGTTCCGTCTCCAGATGGAAAGCACCGCTTGTCTGCAAAAGCACACAAAGGTGGTCTTCGGAGTTTTCGTGTTCGAGTCTGAGGAGATATGGGTAGCTGGACGAGTCAGCCTGCGCGAAGCTATAAATGCCGGTGATGATGAGGAAAATCAGATGCCGCATGCGCAAGAAGTCTGCCCGAATGAGGACCACAGCAAAGGTTACCGCAGAATTTCAGAATAAGTGGACAGGCTATGCGGTTTTCTTCAGCACCAGCGCTGAGTTCTTGGATCCGAAGCCGACGCAGTTACACACCGCGTGCTCAATGCTTGCCCTGCGGCCAACGTCAGGAACGTAGTCGAGGTCACACTCGGGATCGGGCTCATCCAGATTGATCGTCGGAGGCACGGTTCCATGCTCCATCGCGATCAAAGTCGCCGCCACGCTGGCCGCGCCACATGCTCCTTGCGCGTGGCCGATCTGCGACTTCAAACCTGACATAGGAATCTTTCGCGAGTGATCGCCGAGGGCCAACTTGAGCGCCCGGGTTTCAACGCGATCGTTCATTTCGGTGGACGTTCCGTGCAGACTCACGTACTGAATGTCTTCCGGAGAGATTTGCGCTTCTTCGAGCGCCAGCGTGATCGCACGAGCGGGTTCCTCGGGCGAATCGCTCATGCGGACGCGATGGAATGCCTCACAGGTCGCGCCGTAGCCGGTAATCTCGGCATAAATCTTCGCGCCTCGCGCTTTGGCGTGCCCATATTCTTCGAGGACAAACATCCACGAGCCCTCCGCGAGGACAAAGCCATCACGGTCTGCTGAGAAAGGCCGCGAGGCCCGTTCCGGTTGGTCGTTCCAGGACTGCGTCAAAGCGCGAATCATGGTGTAGCCCTTGATGATTCCTTCGGTGATCGGGGAATCAACCCCGCCCGCCAGGAACATCGGCTGTACCCCGGCCTGAATATGCTGATACGCGTAACCGAGCGCGTCGGTCGAAGATGTGCAGCCGGCGGTAACGACATGACTGTAGCCGCGGAAGCCGAAGCGCATGCTGATTTCGCTAGGGATCGTGCCCATCGTCCCGGACGGTATGCAGAACAGGCTGACTTGTTTTTCTTTTCCGCTGTGCCACAGACGGTATTGCTGTTCAGAGAATTCCTGCGCCCCGCCGCCAGTGCCAAGAATTATTCCGATCTGGCGTTTCTCATCGACGGACGTCGCAGCCATGTCCAATCCTGCATCGGCGACCGCCTCAGTCGTGGCCGCCAGGCACAGGGGAACCACGCGCGAAACGTGTTTGCGTTCGCGAGCGTCAACCCAGGCAAGCTCGTCGAACTCCGGAATTTCTCCTCCGATATGAACGAGCAGATGAGAGGAATCAAAGCGCGAAATGCGTTTTACACCCGATTTTCCGGCGAGCACGGCGCGGCAAAAGGCTTCTTTGCCAGTGCCATTCGGACTTACAACACCCATCCCGGTTATGACGACGCGAGGCAACATTGTTTTAGTTCGAATTCAAACCTCAAAAAAGACGTGGGGTGCCCACTTCTCGCTGTGTTGCGAGAAGTGGGCCCGGACTGCGCGGCAACGCTCTCCGCACGACTCGCCGGTTCCTGAGCGATAATCATATCAATGCCGCTCGGATTGTACATTTCCGTCCCCTTTTGCCGGACCAAGTGCACCTACTGCAACTTTGCCTCCGACGTCTTTTCGCGCGTAGTATTCGACCGTTACAATGCGCGTTTGTGCTCTGAGATCGAGCACGCCCACAAGACCGCTGCGCAGATGGGTGGTGTGTTCGAGCGCTCGGCAGACTCCATTTATCTCGGCGGCGGCACTCCCACTCTGTTGGATGTAACACAGCTCAAACGCATCTTTGTCACTATTCAGCAAAATTTCAATCTGGCTGCGAACGCCGAGATTACGGTTGAATGCGCTCCGGGAACTCTGACAGAAATCATGATCGACACGCTCGTCGGGTGCGGCGTGAACCGCGTGAGTCTGGGTGTCCAGTCGTTTGTTGATAAAGAGGCTGCCTTGGTGGGGCGCCTTCACAAGCGTCAGACAGTCCTGGACGATATCACCCGCCTGCACGCCGCTGGAATCTCGAACATCAACATCGATCTGATCGCCGGATTGCCGCATCAGACTCGCGAGAGTTGGAACCAGTCGCTAAATGATCTGGTTGCCACGAATGTCCCGCACGCCAGCATTTATATGCTTGAGGTCGATGAGGACTCCCGACTCGGCCGAGAGCTCATGGCAGGAGGGCAAAAATATCACGCCCACTTTGTACCCGACGAAGACCTCACAGCGGACATGTACGAGGTTGCTTGCGAGCATTTGAATGCAGCCGGAATCCAGCAATACGAAATATCAAATTTTGCCCGCGTGGGTTTCGAGTCGCACCACAACTTGAAATATTGGACCCGCCACCCGTATCTAGGTTTCGGAGTGGACGCCCATTCCATGCTTCTTTCGCCAGCAGCAGAAGGCCAAGTCCGTTTTTCGAATCCAGACTCGCTCGATAAGTATGTTGCCGGCGCCTCCCCGCAGTGCGCCCGGTGTTCATGTTCAGAGGCATTGCAAGAGGAATTCTTTCTGGGGTTACGGCTAAATCGCGGAGTGAACCTGGCGGAAATCGCGACAAAGTTTAGCCAAGATGCGGTCGGAAATTATATCGCTGTGCTTCCCGAACTTGCAAAGGCGGGTCTCATTGAATATGAGGGCGCGGTCATTCGCCTCACCCCTCGTGGACGTCTGCTGTCCAACGAGGTATTTGAAAGGTTCATCTCGGTCGAATCGCTCGCGCCTTCTGCGAAATGACGGGCTGCGGCTTTTTCGCGCTATAATCCAGACCCGAAAGCGAGGTAGCTCATGGGCCTCTACTCGCATTACGATGGTGCGCACAATCACCCCGTGAATCGGGCGCTTCACCTAATCGCCATCCCCGTCGGTTTCTCATCGATCATAGTCGTCTGGTTTCACTGGATCATCGCACTGCTGCTCATCCCAACAGCCTTCGCGCTCGCCTGGCTCGGCCATCTGATTGAAGGAAACAAACCGGCATTTCTCACCAATCCTGCGCATGTATTTGTAGCGCCGCTTTGGATGGTGCGGCGAATATTCGGAAAGAAGCACGCAGTTTAACCAACCGGTCGGTACGGCATTTCTTCTCAGGTTCTCCCCTGTGGTGTAATAACTGTTCCCCACAGGGAGAATTCCTTGGACTTCCAGCTCAACGACGAACAACTGCAACTCAAGAAGAGCGTCCGCGAATTTGCCGAGCGCGAGATCGCACCCAACGTGCGCAAGTGGGACGAAGCCGGTGACTTCCCGCTCTCCACTGTTAAAGAACTCGGCAAACTCGGATTACTAGGGGTGGTTTTTCCGTCAGAGCTGGGCGGAGCCGGAATGGGGTACGTCGAGTACGTCACCGCCGTGGAAGAACTGTCGCGCGTTGATGGTTCGGTCGGGATCATCGTGGCAGCGCATACGTCGCTGTGCTCGAATCATATTTTCCTGGCGGGCAACGACACTCAGCAGAAAAAATATATCCCTAAGCTGGCGACGGGCGAGTTTATAGGCGCGTGGGGATTGACCGAACCCTCCTCCGGCTCCGATGCTGGCAGCGCGCGCATGACCGCCGTTCGCCGCGGCAGTGGCTGGGTGCTCAATGGGACCAAGACTTTCATCACAAACGGCCACTATGCCGACGTGCTGGTCGTAGTTGCCGTCACCGATCGCGCGGCACACACGCACGGACTCTCCGCGTTCATCGTGGAGAAAGGAACCAAAGGCTTTCGTCCCGGCAAAAAAGAAGACAAACTCGGCCTTCGCGCAAGCGACACTGCCGAGCTGATCTTTGAAGATTGCGTTCTTCCCGCCGAAAATCTGCTGGGCACAGAGGGCCAGGGATTTGTAGACGCAATGCGTGTCCTCGATGGCGGACGCATCTCGATTGCCGCCTTGTCGCTGGGCATGGCCGAAGGCGCTTACGAAGCTGCACTCAATTATTCCAAGCAGCGCAAGCAGTTCGGCCGTGCCATCAGCGATTTTCAGGCGATCCAATGGAAGCTGGCCGACATGGCCACCGAAATCGAAGCGGCCAAGCTGCTGACGCTCCGTGCCGCCGCCATGAAAGATGCAGGACTTAAAACAACGCTGGAATCCTCCATGGCCAAACTCTTTGCCAGCGAAGTCGCGGTCAAGTGCGCCAATGAAGGCGTGCAGATCCACGGTGGCTACGGCTTCATCAAAGATTATCCGGCGGAGAAGTATTACCGCGATGTGAAGTTGTGCACGATTGGCGAAGGGACAAGTGAGATTCAGAGGCTAGTGATCGCCAGGCAACTGCTAAAGGACTAGCTTTGTGAACAAGAGCGTGTGTGGGGCGCCCTCGCCCGCCACGCGGTTCACTGGTAAGGCCCTCTCTGCTTTACACTTACTCGTTTGACTTCTGAAATTCAACAATCGATTGAGCAGCTCCGCTCCGGAGACCCGCGCGTACTTGCCCGCACGATTTCAACTATCGAAAATCACCACCCGGGCTGGGTCGTTCTCCTTAAGCAGCTCTTTCCGCACACTGGTCACGCTCGGACTATCGGGCTGACCGGCGCACCGGGCGCAGGCAAGAGCACACTGGTTGATCAACTCGCGAAGCAATATAGGGAAGAGAATCGTACTGTGGGAATCATCGCGGTCGATCCCACCAGCCCCTACACGGGAGGCTCGATTCTCGGCGACCGCATTCGCATGCAGGAGCATTTCTCCGATCCTGGCATTTACATCCGCAGCATGGCAACACGCGGTTCTCTCGGCGGTCTCGCTCGAACTACGGCAGATGTCGCGATGGTGATGGATGCCTCCGGCCGCGATGTTGTGATGATCGAAACGGTCGGCGTGGGACAAGACGAAGTCGATGTCGTGCGTGTTGCGGACATCACGGTGGTGATTCTTGTACCGGGCATGGGTGATGATGTGCAGACGATCAAAGCCGGCATTATGGAAATCGCTGACATATTCGTGATCAACAAGAGCGATCGCGAAGGCGCCGAGCGCGTGGAGCGCGAGATTCGTGCTCTGCAATCGCTGGCCATCCGCGCGGACAATTGGACTCCGCCGATTGTGAAGACCGTGGCAACGGAGGGCAAGGGTGTGACGGAACTCGCGGGGGCAATTGGCGAGTATGATTCTTATCTGCAGAATGAGGACCTATTATTGCAGCGCAGAATTCAGAATTGGGAGACGCGCCTGCTTGAAATGCTGCGTGATAGTTTGCTCGAGAAAGCGCGGACGTCGCTCCCAGATGGCGAACTGTCTCGTCTCGCGACCGAGATTGCCGAGCACAAGCGTGACCCGTATTCTGTGATAGAAACAGTAATTGCCCAGATGAAGAATTTGTAAGCCTGCGCCCCTTTCATAAGATGCGAGACAGGCGGGCGAGTGCGCCCGCCCCACACAGTTCAATTCGACCAACCATGACCTTTGTGCTAGACCATCTCGGAATCGCGGTTAAGTCGCTGGCGGCGGCGAAGGCCATCTATGAAAAACTAGGCCTGACCGTCTCGCCTGAGGAAAACGTTGAACAAGAAAACGTTCGGCTAGTCATGGTTCCCATCGGCGAGACTCGGCTGGAGCTGCTGGAGCCCACCTCTGACGATTCAGTAATCGGAAGATTCATTGCAAAGCGCGGCGAAGGGTTGCACCACATCTCGCTTCGGGTGCCTGAGTTGAACGCGGCTGTCCAGCGACTCAAGAGCGAAGGCGTTCGCCTGGTTTCCAATGAAATTAAAGTCGGCGCCGGCGGCCATCGCTATATCTTTCTCCATCCATCGAGCACCGGTGGCGTGCTCCTCGAACTGGTCGAATCCGCCCACTGACATGTTAATTCTAGGCGTAGATACTTCTGGCAAAAACGGCAGCATCGCCCTTGTGCGATTTGAGTCAGGTGATGCGCGAACTATTGAAATGGTCCCACTGGAAGGCGGAACTTTCTCTGCTCAGCTCGTTCCGCAAATTTCCGGATTGTTAAAGAAACACGAGTTGAGCAAAAGCGATATTGACTCGTTTGCTGTAGCGTCTGGACCAGGGTCGTTCACTGGACTCCGAGTTGGGCTTGCTGCAATTAAAGCTCTTGCCGAAATTTTGCAGAAGCCGATCGCCGCGGTTTCTTTGCTGGAGGCGGTTGCTCGCGGCGCTGAAGCACAGGGCACGATAGTCGCCGCTCTGGATGCCGGGCGAGGCGAGGTCTATTGCAGTGAATACGAATTGTCTGGACGTAAAGCCAGCTCATCAAACAGCACAAGAGAACAATCGGTAGCAATGATCACAGAAGAGTTGCTGAGCGCGCAGGAATTTCTGACGCGCGCTGAAAACGCTCTCATCGCAACTTGCGATGACAAGATCGCGTACCTTGCGCGTGAGAACAACTTGCAAGTAATGCAGGTCGTCAAGCCAAGGGCGGATGCAATTGCGCGCCTTGGTTTCGAGAAGATCCAGGCGGGCGAGACGGTTTCTCCCGAAGCTCTCGATGCCAATTACATCCGGCGCAGCGACGCTGAGGTTCACAAATCCAGCAGTATGCCGACATGACCCGCAAGAAGAAAGCTTCCGCCTTCGTCGTCATATGGGAATTCCGGGTCCGGCCTTCTAAGCGACGGGCGTTCGAGAAAATCTACGGCCCTCAAGGGGAGTGGGCAAACGTCTTTCGCCGCGATAAAGAATATATTCGGACCCATCTCATCCGTGACAGGGAATCGCGGTTGCATTACCTCACTTTAGACGTTTGGGCTTCGCGAAAGGCATATCACCGTTTCAAGGAAGAGAATCAAACCGAGTACGCCGCAATAGACAAGAGGTGCGCCGCCATGACGACCAAGGAAGGACTCGTCGGAGAATTTGAGACTGTAGGCGAATTGTCGTGTGTATTTCGTTTGCGAGGCCTGGCCGAGCCGACGAATCCGCGATCTGCAAATCAGGTCCGGACGGCCTCGGTTGAAGACATTCCGGTTATCGTCGAACTGGAGAGAGAGTCCACCTCAGCTGCCCACTGGCCGGAGACCACATATCGCAGAGTATTCGAGCAGAAGACTCCGGTCTGCATTGCGCTCGTGATTGAGGGTGAAAGCGTCGGAGCCAAAGCGAACCTGCACGGATTCTTAATTGCGCGAGTGATCGGGGAGGATTGCGAACTGGAGAATGTGGTAGTTGGCCGCCGCAGCCAGTCTCAGGGGTTAGGATCGACATTAGTTCACGAGCTAGCAGATGTTGCTCGCAACCATAATGCCACGCGCATCTTCCTCGAAGTTCGTGAGTCCAATGCTGCAGCACGCGGGCTGTATGAGAAGTGTGGGTTCACGATTACTGGCCGCCGCAAATCGTATTACAACCATCCTGCCGAAGATGCGGTGCTTTACACCCTGCAACTATGAACTGTAGTGCGTTCCCCGACTACTCCAGACTCCCTTGTTCCAGGACCACGTTCTCCCGGACGATTAGATGGTGCGCTGCCATTTCCTTGAGCGTTGGGAGCACGCGAGTCACGTGCTCATCGGTATCTACGAAGATGATGATGACCGGCAGCTTGCCTCCGGCATCGACCAGATGGCTAGTTTTGACACGCTGCCGCCCTAGGAACCCGCCGACCGCATGCAGCGTGCAAGCGGCAAAAACATTTTCGTCATGCAAATAGTTCAGAATGGCAAGGTGCAGCGGCTTGCCGTGACATTTGTCCGACTCGTTCAAATAGATGGTGACTTGCACTGCCACGTTTGGCATTTTACTTCACCGCTGAAGCCATTTCTTCCGTCAGCATCGCGTGAATCTAAATCCCTCGCGCCAGTGCCATCCCTGCGAGGGCCGCGCCGAGACACAGCAAATTATTGGACACAACGTTCGTTAGCAGAAGAAGCCACTGCCCCTGTTCGAAGTAGGCCACCGTTTCAAAGGCGTAGCTGGAAAATGTGGTGAATGCACCGCAGAAGCCAACGACAATCAGCAAGCGCCAGCGAGGATCAATCAGCACTCTCTCGGTCGCCCAAATCATAAAAAATCCGACCACGAAACTGCCGCTGACGTTGATGAAGAGAGTGCCGTACGGAAAAACCAGGCCGAGGAGTTTCGCTGCGTAACGGCTGATGATCCAGCGGGCATTGGCGCCGACGACTGCGCCGAGGGAAATGATGAAAATGTCGTTCACGATGGAGTCTCCGCCACTGCTGTTGTGGTAGGAGTCATCAGCCCGCGCGAGGCAGGCGGTTATGGCGAACTCCATCGCCGTAATTCTTTTTATCACAGCGAAGAGGTTTCGGACAGATTACCGCTATGTAAAGAGCATGTAGAAGACTGGAGGCGAGTCGAATGAATCGCCGCAGAGCAGAGATAGCGTGCGCTAAACTCGGACCACCGGCACCGT
>Ga0137358_10002008_pt1 | contig 11375 bp, 8 predicted proteins | sample Mad1_20_16metaG_FD_105551 | JGI IMG/M metagenome (GOLD analysis project Ga0137358, IMG submission 105551) | Vadose zone soil microbial communities from Angelo Coast Range Reserve, California, USA - Mad1_20_16 metaG | ecosystem: Environmental > Terrestrial > Soil > Vadose zone | place: USA... | reverse complement strand
TCCTCGCACCCTCATGAAGCTTCGCGAGGCTGTTGGTGAAGAGATCGGTGCGAACTGCGATTTGAGCCACCTGTTCTGGCAGGGTTGCGATCCTGTCGAAGTCATCCACTTTCTGGGAAAACAAGGCGCCATTTTCCACGCCCACATGAAGGACACTGTTTTCTTTCCCGAGAACGTCAATAAATATGGAGTGCTGAACTTTGCGTTCGAAACCAACGAACTTGAGCTGGCCTCGGAGACTTTCCGCGCTGTCGGCTACGGCCACAGCGCCAGCCTCTGGAAGTCCATCATTAAGGCTTACATGGACGTGGGCTTCGAGGGCATTCTCAGCATCGAGAACGAGGATCCGATTCTCGCGGGAGAAGTCGGAGTCGAGCGCGCCGCCTACGTTTTGAAAAACGTGCGGAAAGAACTCTTGGGTGAATAATGCGTTCTCCGAGTGGACGGCTTTGCATTCAGGCTGCCGGGTGCGAAAATAAGCTGCGCGAAAACAGGCCGGGGAGGATCTATGCAACGGCGTGAAGCACTAAAACTGCTCTTTGCGGGCGGCATTTTGCCGGCCATGCCTGCCGATCTCTTTGGTTTTTTTCAGGACTCGCACCCCCCTGCGGGCTACGCGCTGCGCACACTGGATGCTCATCAGAACGGTACGGTCGTCGCGATGATCGATCAGATTATCCCCGCGACTGAGACGCCTGGCGCCAAAGGCGCGCGCGTCAACGAATTCATTGACGTCATCCTCACCGAATGGGCCAACGACGAAGAGCGCCGTAATTTTTTGAGCGGCCTCGCCGATGTCGACAAACAAAGCAACACGCTCTTTGGAAAGAACTTCGCAGCCGCAGCTTCGGAGCAACAGCTTACTCTCTTGCGTGCCCTCGATGAATCCGCCTCCATCGCTCGCTCGGCCCGTGCGGCCCGCGAATCCCGTCCCCCGATCTGGGAGCCCGCAGGCCGCGACACCCAGATGCAAGACGATTTCTTCACTGTCTTTAAGAAAATGACCGTGCACGGTTACTACACTTCGGAAATCGGTTTCAGTCAGGAACTCAAATTACAAATCATCCCAGGAGCGCAGCATGGCTGCATTAAAGTGGGCCCCGGGGCTGGGGACGCGGAATAGAGGCAACCATGGCAACCACAACCTACGACGCAATTGTTGTCGGCTCGGGAATCACCGGCGGCTGGGCCGCCAAGGAACTCACGGAAAAGGGCCTCAACACGCTTGTTCTGGAAGCGGGACGCAGCATTGTCCCCGAGCGCGATTATGTCGAACATGTTCCCGTGTGGGAACTCAAGCACCGCGGATGGGACAATCGCGCCGAGCGTGAGAAAACGCAGCCCATTCAACGCGAGTGCTACTACGCTTGCGACGAATACTCGCACCAGTTTTTCGTGAATGACAAGGAAAATCCATATACCAACGCGCCCGGAAAACATTTTTCCTGGATTCGCGGCCGGCAAGTCGGTGGAAAATCCATCCTCTGGGGCCGCCAGAGTTATCGCTGGAGTGATCTCGATTTCGAAGCCAACGTAAGAGAAGGAATCGCTATTGACTGGCCCATTCGCTACGCGGACATCGCTCCGTGGTACGACTACGTGGAAGAGTTTGCCGGCATCAGCGGCCAATCCGAAGGATTGCCGCAGCTGCCCGACGGAAAATTCCTCCCGCCCATGGAAATGACCTGCGTTGAACTGGACTTAAAGGACGCGCTTGCGAAAAACTTCGACGATCGCATGCTGACCATCGGGCGTTCGGCGGTGCTCACCCGCGTCCACAAGGGACGCGCGGCTTGCCACTATTGCGGTGTCTGCCACCGCGGCTGCATCACCAGTTCCTATTTCAGCAGCCTTAATTCGACGCTTCCCGCCGCACAAAAAACTGGCCGCCTTACCATGCGGCCTTACAGCGTGGTGCACAGTTTGCTGTTCGATTCGAAGGCGCGCCGCGTCAGCGGTGTGCGCGTCATTGACGCCCAATCCAAGAGCGCTCTCGAATTCAAAGCGCGCATCTTTTTTATTTGCGGTTCCACTCTCGAGTCGACGCGTATGTTGCTCAATTCTCCGACTCCCGAATTTCCGAACGGCCTCGCCAACTCCAGCGGGGAACTCGGCCACAACCTCATGGATCACCACATGGGCAGCGGCGCCAGCGGCGACATGCCCGGTCACGAAGACAAGATGCCTTTCGGGAATCGGCCCAACGGCATCTACATTCCGCGCTTTCGAAACGTGGACGCAAAGACCAAGCAAAAGAATTTTGTCCGCGGTTACGGCTACCAGGGTGGCGGCAGCCGCGAGGGCTGGTCCCGGGGCATGTACAAAACGGGTCTGGGCGTGGATTTCAAAAACATGCTTCGCATTCCCGGTTCGTGGCGTCTGGGCATTGGGGGATTCGGCGAATGCTTGCCGAACCATAACAATTACGTCGAAGTGGACAAGGAAAAACTCGACGCCTGGGGCATCCCCACGCTGAAAATCAACTGTGGCTGGAGCGAAAATGAACTCGCCATGTCCAAGGACATCGCGATCCAGGCCGCGGAAATGCTCGCTGCGGCGGGCGCAAAAAACATTTCCGTCAATCAGGAAATTACGCCGCCGGGCCTTGCGATCCACGAAATGGGCACTGCGCGGATGGGCCGCGATCCCAAGACCTCCGTCTTGAATGAACACAATCAGGCGCACGACGCGAAAAATTTGTTTATGACCGATGGCGCTTGCATGGTGTCCTCTTCGTGCGTGAATCCGTCGCTTACGTACATGGCTTTGACGGCGCGTGCCTGCGATTTCGCGGTTTCTGAACTCAAAAAGAATATTCTGTAGGGAGAATTCTTCAAGATGGCCCAAGTGATTCGTTCTCCAAAGCAGTATGACGTTTGCATCATCGGTTCGGGCGCAGGCGGAGGGATGGCCGCGAAAATTCTCACCGAGGGCGGTCTGAATTGTGTGCTCTTGGAAGCCGGGCCCAACATCAATCCAGAAAAAGATTTCAAAATGCTGATGTGGCCGTATGAAGCGCTGCATCGGGGCGCCGGCATTGGCGGCCACGCACGCGAAAATTTCGGCGAATTCCTTGCTCCCAATGGCGCGTGGAAAATTGAGGGTGAGCCGTACACTTCCGCTCCCGGCTCCCGTTTCGAGTGGTTTCGGTCGCGCGTCGTCGGCGGCCGCACCAATCACTGGGGCCGCATCGCACTCCGCTTTGCTCCCATCGATTTCAAGTCCGCAACGCGCGATGGACTCGGGGACGACTGGCCTATCACTTACGAAGATCTCGCTCCTTATTACGATAAGGTGGAGTCCTACATCGGCGTTTTCGGAACGAAAGAAAATGTTTCCAGCGCTCCCGATGGCGTCTTTCTCCCTCCTCCGAAACAGCGTTGCACTGAGTTGATGGTCAAGAAAGCCTGCGACAAGCTCAACATTATTTGCATTCCTTCGCGCCTCGCGGTGATTACACGCTCGCTCAACGGACGCGCGCCTTGCCACTATTGCGGCCAATGCGGCCGCGGCTGCATCACCGCTTCCAATTTCAGCTCGAGTCAGGTACTCCTCCCCCCGGCTATGAAAACGGGGAAGCTTACGCTGATTACGGGAGCGATGGCGCGCGAAATTCTCGTCAGCAAAGAGGGCAAAGCAGAAGGGGTTTCCTATGTTGACAAAGCGACGCGCACGGACAAGCGCGTCTACGCACGCGCTATCGTCGTGGCCGCCAGCGCTTGTGAATCGGCGCGCCTGCTCCTGAACTCCAAATCTTTGGCGTTTCCCGCCGGAATCGCCAACTCTTCCGGAACAGTCGGCAGGTATCTCACGGACTCCGTGGGCAGTAGTGGTTCTGGCTACTTCCCACAGCTCGAGAAGATGCCGCCGCACAATCACGACGGCGTCGGCGGTATGCACATGTACATGCCGTGGTGGAAGTTCGACCGCAAGAATGATTTTCCGCGCGGCTATCATATTGAATTTGGCGGCGGACGCGAAATGCCTGGCGTCGGCATGTTCCACGGTCTTTGTCACGATGAAGAAGGTTACGGCGCCACCTTGAAGCAGCGCGCACGGCAGACCTACGGCACTCATATCGGGTTCGCCGGCCGCGGCGAAATGCTCCCCAATCCGGACACTTACTGCGAGATCGATCCCGACGTCGTCGATCAGTGGGGCATCCCTGCGCTTCGATTCCACTTCAAGTGGTCGGATTATGAGTTGCTTCAGGCCAAGGACATGCAGGAGACGTTTCGCGCCATCGTCGAGACCATGGGCGGGGAATACCGCACCAAGACTTCCATCCATGGCGACCTTCCCTTTGGAATCGAGCCGGGTGGCAAGATTATTCACGAAGTGGGCACCGCGCGCATGGGCGCCGATCCGAAAACTTCCGTGCTGAATGGCTTTTGCCAGGCGCACGAAGTGAAGAACCTGTTTGTAACCGATGGCGCGTCGCTGGTTACTAACCCGGACAAGAACCCGACGCTGACGATTATGGCGCTGTCTTGGCGCGCGTCCGAATATCTGCTCGACGAAGCCAAGAAAGGGAATCTGTAGAGGCAGGACTTTAGCCTGCTCTTTCTTATTGAGGAACGCAAATGCCCAACGAATCCATAACTCGCCGCGACATTCTCCGCACTCTCGCCTTCGGTGCCGCCGCTGGCTCCGTGCTGCAAGTGATTCCCGCGGAGGCCGCCGAGTACGTCCACCAAATGGTGCACAAGGAGAAGGCTGCCGTTCCGGCGGGCAGCTACACGCCAAAGTATTTCTCTGCCGTGCAATACGCGACGCTGCTGTTTCTGTGCGATGCCATCATCCCCAAGGATGAAAAATCCGGGGGCGCGGTGGAAGCCGGCGCGCCGGAATTCATCGATTTGCTCACCAGCGAAAATCCCGAATATCAATTGAAGCTGGGGGGCGGACTCTTCTGGCTGGATGCTGCTTGTACGGATCGTTATGGCAACGTCTTCATGCAATGCACGCCAGAGCAAAAGAAAGAAATCCTGGGCCTGATTGCGTATCGCAAGAACGCGAAAAAGGATCCGGCGCTCAGCCAGGGTGTAGCCTTCTTTGCGTTTCTTCGCAATCTTACCTGCGACGGCTTCTACACCAGCAAAATTGGCATCGCCGACCTTCAATATATAGGTAACACCGCGCTCCGCGAGTTCCCCGGCTGCCCGCCGCTGCCGGAATAAAGGGGCAAGAGGGCTACTTCAACACAGCAAACAGGCTGCTGTGCGAATCGGTCCACAGATTCCTAGGATTGTGGGCTGCGAGGAGACGTCCTGCCTTTTCGATCTCGGAAAATCCGACAGACGCATCGCGGCTACCGAGAATAATCCACGTGGCCGAGAAAACTCCGTTCGCTTTATCGTCGCTATTGCTGACGATTACGGCGTCTTTGCCGAGGCGATGCGCCGCGGCGGCAACTACCGGCTCCAGATTCAAGTACTGATTGGAGATGTGCACTCCCAGAAGGCCGTCCGGTTTGATATGGCGAAAGTAGAGCTCGAAGGCTTCCAGGGTAATCAAATGGACGGGGATGGAGTCACTGGAGAAGGCATCTACTGCCAGCACGTCGAAGCGTTGCGGCTGCTGCCGTTCGAGGGTCAATCGCGCATCCCCCAGTTCGATGGACAGCTCCGCTCTTGAATCCTGCAAGAAGCGGAAATCTTCCCGCGCAATCTGAACGACAAGGGGATTGATTTCCTAGAAGGTGTACTCGTCTTCTGGTCGGCCGTAGGCCGCAATCGTGCCGACGCCCAGACCAATGACGCCCACGCGGAGCGGGCCGTGCGCAGCCTTGGCCTTTAGGGCTACACCGATACGGAGTTGGGACTGTAATAAGACGTGGACTGATCTCGCCGGGCGGGCGAAAGAAACTGCAGCCCATGACTGATGGTTCCATTTGTTAACCTGCGGAATCGGGAGTCCTCGTCGACCGGCGGTTGCTTTTCGCCATTGAGCATAACGACATTTGGACCCACTTCATCGGTCACTCGCAGCACGCCGTAGAAGTTCCGGGCCATCAGTATGGCGGCGGTTGACTGTGCACGGGCCATAACGAATAGGCTGATGATCACCACTGCCGCCAACGCATTCACGATCAGCCAGGCCGGCCGCGAGCTTTCCTGATGAAAGGGGCTCGTAGGATCATAGCGGTGGACCACGATCACCAGCACTGTGCACACTGCCAGAGAGACGTGCAACTCGTAGAACGCGGGGAACATTCTTGGCGCTAGGAGCGCTACAAAGACTGCTCCAGCCAAGCTTCCGAGCGAGCACAAAAGATAAAAAGACGTCAGCTGCGATGGGCGGGTTTGCACAAGGCTAATTCGCCGTGACAAAACATGCAGCAAAGGAACAAGCCTGCGTAGAAAAGCGGAATCGATAGCCAAAGGGGAAGCACCGCCAACGACGGCGACAGCGCATAGGTCATTCCGCCAATCGCGACTCCGAGGAATCGAAGGAGAAAAGTGCGCTGGTACCAGCGTTCTCCCGCAAAACACAGAATGAAGCTGAGCAAGTACAAACTGAGCGGAATCACCCACAGGAGCGGCACGGCAGCGATGTTCTGCGAGACGTGATTGGTGATCGCCAACAACAGTGCCGAGCTGCAGGCCGAGAGCGCGATCCAGAGGGCCTTTGTTTTCCAGCCGGGGCGTGAAACATCCCGGCGGTCTCGCTCTTGACTGGTATCATCGCGCCGTAAGAGCGCGATTGCTCCGCACACGGCCGCGGCTCCGCCATACGCCAGCGACCAGATCCAAGCCTGTCCCAATGTGGACAGCTTGGGCTCGAAAACTATTGGATAACTTAGCAGGGCCGCGAGGGAGGCGGCATTGGAAAGCGCGTAGAAGCGGTAGACTCTCGCCTCCTTGCTTGGACTTGCGAACCACGCTTGCAAGAGCGGAGTCGTTGACGACAGAAGAAAGAAAGGCAGTCCTACAGTGAGCCCCAACACGCACAGGACTTGCAGCGCGGGGTGCTGGGGCGCAAGCAGCTTCCAGGATTCCTTCGGCAGGATGGGCAAGGTCAGCAAGCTGGCCGCGAGAAGGCCTGTGTGGAGCCAACCCTGTGCGCGCCGCCAAAGACTGCGGGTCAACACGTGCGCACAGAGATAGCCGAAGAGCAGCATGATTTGGAAAAACAGCAGGCATACCGTCCATACAGCCGCGGCTCCGCCAAACCACGGAAGGATTTCTTTCGCGACGAGAGGTTCCACCAGAAAGAGGAGGAACGCACTCAAAAAAATGGCCAAGGCATGAAGCACCTTGAAAGGCAGGCCAAGCGGGTGACTTATGACCTCTTCATGTACCCGGTCCGGTTCAGGGTTAGACATATTTCTCGTTAACAATAATATCCCCCCGCCCCCCTGGTTTTTGTAAAGTGTTGTATCTAAAGGCCTTAGCCAGATCGTAAGTCTTTTGTTTGCAACACTTGGGCTCTGTTGACACATCCTTTGTGAGCGAACCGATGCTACAGGCGGTAGATGTTGTAGGCCAGGCCGAGCAGCAGGGCTTGTCGGATCTGCGTGGCCAGGCTGCGCGCGAGGAGAGCTGGCGTTTGACGGCGGAGGGGAAGGGCGCTAAGTAAATACAGCATTGGCGAGATGGAGGCGCAGCATGCTGCGCCCCTACAGGAAGGTTCGGACTCAGGATTTAATTTGGTTGGAGGCGGCGTCCCAGGTGACGGCGGCTTTGCGGAAATAGGATTCGTTGGCCATGTGGCAGGCGAGGGCGGCGTTGTGGCCGAAGACGGTGTCTTCCGTGACTTGCTGATGACTGCGCACACCCTGGAAAAATCTCCAAAGGTGAGGTTTCTCAGCGTCCCAGGATTCGCCGCGAAAAGTAAATCCCTCCTTCATAGGTTCCTTGCCAGGCTTGGGATCGTGGTCCTGATGCCATTTTTTTAGATAGGCATCGCGCATCGCTTGCGGATAGCCAGAGGTGTAATAGCTGGGCGACTCGTCTTCGCCGGATTGCGGGAAGTAGGTGATGGTGTATTCGGTAACTTCGAGGATGCCCTTGGAACCCTGGAAACGGTAAATCTCGGGAGTATCACAGCCAAGATTGAGGCGCAGATAAACGGGCGCGCCGCCGTAATCGAAAAGTGTAGCGTGGACATCGGGCATGTTGCGGCCGTCAGGGAAGCGCAGGATTCCGCCGAGAGCCATAGCCTTCTTTGGCGGGGCATTCCAGCCGAGCATGAAGTTCATGCCACTGACGAGATGGACGAGGAGATCGCCGGCGAGGCCGGTGCCGTATTCCTTCCAGCAGCGCCAGCGCGCGAAAATATTGGGATTGAAGGGAACCTTGGGAACGTCGCCTTGCCAAGTGTCCCAATCGAGATTGGCGGGAGAGAGATCGGGCGGCGGGGGATATTCCCACGCGCCGGTGGGATCGTTGCGGCCGAGCGAGCCTTCAACGAGAGTGAGGGCGCCGATGATGCCGTTGGCGAGAAGCTCTTTGGCTTTGGTACAAATGACGGAGCTGACGCGCTGAGAACCGATTTGCACGACGCGGCCGGTCTTCTGCGCGGCAGCGACCATGGCGACGCCGTCGGCGGCGGAATGGGACATGGGCTTTTCGCAGTAGATATCTTTGCCGGCGCTGACGGCGTCGACGACCACTTGCTTGTGCCAATGATCGGGGACGGCGGCGATCAGGCAGTCGATTTCCTTGTTATCGAGGAGATCTTTGTAGCGGCGCGTGGTGGGGATTTTTTTGCCGACAATTTCCTGGGCGAGCGTGTGGCGTCCGTCGTAGAGATCGCAAGCGGCGACGCATTCGACGCCGGGAAGCTGGATGGCGTCGTGGAGCAAGCCGGAGCCTTGCATGCCGATGCCGATGATGCCGAAGCGCAGACGATCGCTCGGCGGGGTCGATTGCAGTGGCAGAGGAATGTGTTCAGGCTCGAGAAAAATTGTGGGTGAAGCCGCGAGCGCGCCGGCGGCTCCAGCGCTGCGATGGAGGAATTGGCGGCGCGAGAGATCTTTTTTCATGGGGCAGTGCTCCTCAGAGAGATCTAGCCAAGCAAGGGCGCGGCAGTGCTGCGCCCCTACAAAGGAACTCAAAACTGGAGTTTGGCCAAGTAGTCGTAGCTGGTTTTTATGGCGTCGAATGCTGATTTGGGCTCGTCGTTTTCGACGAAGTAATGTTTGATGCCGGCTTTTTCGGAATGCGCGAAGATGCGTTTCCAATCAATGGTGCCCTGCCCGACATCAGCGAGGCGCCCGCCAATTTTCACCGAGGAGCCGGTGGCGCCCTTGTAGGTGTCCGTGGCGTTGGGGTCCTTGATCCAGTCTTTTACGTGGACGAGGGGGAAACGGCCGGGATGCTTATCGAAATAGGTTAGGGGGTCCTTCCCAGCGACGCTGATCCAGCAGAGATCCAGTTCCATAGTGACGAGCTTGGGATCCGTTTCGGCGAGGAGGAAGTCGTAAGGGAGTTTGCCGCCCAGCGATTCGGCGGGATCGAATTCGAAGGAGTGATTGTGGTAGCCGAACTGGACGCCGGCTTTTTTGCTGGCTTCGCCGGCTTTGTTAAAGAGTTCGGCGGCGCGCTTCCATCCGTCGGGTTCGACGCGTTGTTTTTCGTCAATCCAGGGGCAAATGATGTAACTGTGGCCGACGATTTTGGCGGCTTCGAGAGCTTCGGGCCACCTCTTTTCGACGACACCGTAGCCGGCGTGGCAGGAAGGCGCAGCCAAGCCGTTTTTGTCGAGGATGGCGCGGACTTCTTTCGGAGAACGTCCGAAGTAGCCTCCTTTGGGGTCAAAAACACCGGCGAATTCGACTTCCTTATAGCCAGTAGCGGCGACTTTGGCGATGGTGCCTTCAAAGTCGGTTTTCATGGCGTCGCGCACGGTGTAGAGCTGCAGGCCGATGCGGTCAATTTTGTGGGTGGCGTCCGCGGCCCAGGCCGGCTCAGCGGCGGCTGCGAGAGTCGCAGCGATGGAAGTGCCGATAAATGTGCGTCGATTCATGGGCGCATTTTACTCCTTCTCAGAGGGAAGGGAACAGAGATTCGTTAGTAAAAAAGGGCGGCCCGAAATTATCCGGACCGCCCTGAGTCTGGCTCAAGCTTAGAAAATGAACTTCAAAGCAAACTGCATGATGCGTGGGTCATGAGTATCCGTTGCCGTCAGAAAATCGCTCGAACCGAACGATCTCCTTACGTGGTTGAACTGCGTATGGTTGAAAGTGTTGTAGGTTTCCCATCGGAATTCGACGGACGTGGACTCTTTGATGGGGAAGCTCTTGAACAGTCCCATATTAAAGTTTGTGTGATAGGGCCGATTCAAGGTGTTCCGGCCAACATTTCCGAACGTTAACCCCTGCGGGGCGACAAACGCGCAGGGATTGAAAAGCAAAGGACCCGGCGCGCTTGAGGTTGTGCAAGGGGCAGCATGAGGATTGCCGGAGAGGTCGGGGCGAGAACCAGTGCCTACGCCGTTTCCGACTCCCGCATTGTCGCCGAAGACAGTGTTGATGATATTGATGGGAACCCCGCTCTGAGAAGAAGTGATGCCTGACCATTGCCAGCCACCCAGGAGGGTTTTCTTGAGCCCAGAAGACTTGTTGAAGAACGGCAAATCGTAGACATAACTGATGTTAAGAATGTGCCGCTCGTCGAAATTGGAGCTGGCCTTATTGGCGTTCAAGTTGAAGGAATCCACGAACGTGGCATCTGCTCGATCGGAAGAATTGTCAATCGAATGGCTGTAGGTGTAAGCCATGTTCAGTTCGAGTCCTCCAAAAGCGCGGCGCACCGTGGCTTGAAGTGCATGGTAGTGAGAGTTGGCTTCGGTCTCGAGGAGCTCAAGGGTGGAGAGCCCCAGAAACGGCCGGAATGGATTGGGATCGTTGCCACAGGCCGTGCTGAAGTTGGCGAACAGCGGGCTGCCAAGCGCGGGAGTAACGCCGTTGGCGGTCCCATTGTTGCAATCAGACTGGGTTAAAGGCTGACCGGGGCCGTAGGGATTTGCGATTCCCTGTGCCGCTAGGGACTTTAGCTGATTGAGGTCGCGGGCGTCGGTCAGGTGAGTGCCCTTGCTCCCAACGTACGATATGGTTCCTACGATGTGCGACGGAAGTTCTCTTTGGATGTCCAGGTGCCACTGTTGGACGTACGGCCACCTCGCTATGGTGGCGATGTTGGCTGGGGGCTCATTGTTGACGGCGAGAGGGAAGAGCGCACTTGCGCCGCCAATACATTCGTAACCAGTATTGGGTGAGGCGCAGCTCTTGGAGCTATTGGGACCGTTGGAAATCAGAGGCTGGCTGGTGGTGAGAACTCTAGGAGGCGTGCCTTCGAGTGACTCGGCATTGGCTTCGTTGCCATTCCCGTACTCGAAGAAAATGCCGTATCCGCCGCGAATGGCCATCT
>Ga0137358_10002004_pt1 | contig 11379 bp, 11 predicted proteins | sample Mad1_20_16metaG_FD_105551 | JGI IMG/M metagenome (GOLD analysis project Ga0137358, IMG submission 105551) | Vadose zone soil microbial communities from Angelo Coast Range Reserve, California, USA - Mad1_20_16 metaG | ecosystem: Environmental > Terrestrial > Soil > Vadose zone | place: USA... | reverse complement strand
TGTCGGCCGAGCGCGAGTTGCGTCGGTTCCCATTGGCCGAGCGCAGCGTCGATGTCCCCTGCGTATTGTGTGATCGCGCGACCGAGCGTCGTAGCGTTGCTCGCGGCTTTCGACGTGCTCGCGGCGGTATGCGGGCGTGGAATGAAGGCGGCGTCGCCAACCAGAACCGTTCGCCCGAACACCATCCGCGGCACCGCGAGGTCTAGGATAGGCTGAATAAATGGCTCGCGGGTTGCGGTCCAGAGTTCACGGAATTGCGGGTTCAACAATTCGTGCGCGACGGCATCCTGCGCACGCAGAACGTCGGCGCGCACCTCGCCGGGCGGCAATGAAAAGTCGCGGAGCTTGCCCGTGCGATCCGTTATCACCGCGGCGAGATCGGTCTCGGGCACGTTCCAATACCAGACCCAATTGAGTCGCCGTTGGCCGCGCTCTTTTTCACCGTTTGCGCCGGGAATGAGGTAGCAAAGAATGTGGCTGTGCCGCATCTGCTGAAACGTGAAGTGATCGTCGAAGATCTGCAGCAGGCTCGTGTCCGCTTCGGCCTCCGACACCACGCCCCGCCACGCGACGTAGCCCGCATAACGCGGCATGATTTGCGGAAGCAGTCGCTGACGGGTGGATGAACGCGAGCCATCCGCCGCTACGAGCAAATCAACTCGTTTCTCTTCATTGTCAGAAAAGTGAGCGATGACATCGCTGGGCCCATCCTTAAAACTTTCGAGCGCCACAGCTTCCTGGTAGCGCTCCGCAGGAAATGCGGCGCGCAAAGCGCGATAAAGGAGCCCCCACGAAGTCATGAGTTGCGGCATGCGTTGACGCGACTCAAGGCTGCCGTCGGTGGCGAGATACTGCCGATGATTGAGCCAAACCCCGGTCTCCTCCTCGCGCAGCCGGCAGCGCGAAGTGAGAACATGCAACGTCTCCGGCTGCATCACAATACCGGCACCGCGATCATCGGGTGCGCGCTCGGAGCGCTCGTAAATACGAACGTCCGCGCCCGCAGCAGCGAGTTCGAGGCCCGCCATCAACCCACCGAGCGATCCGCCGGCGATTGCGACTTTAAGTGGCTCGTTCACGAGCAGGTGTCGGCGAGGCTGCAGGTTTGCCTCTCATCCGCGGCAGTAGCTTCGCCGAAGGCTTCGACTAACACGGATTCGTGCTGCGCGCCGGAAGCCAGCGGCTGTCCGTTGACGACGAATGTCGGCACGCCACCCACCGCCAATGTGTGAAAGCGCGCCTCCTGTTCACCGACTGCGCGGTCGACTTCTTGATCCTGCAATGCTTTCCGTATGTCTGCACCTGCGACTCCGACGCTTACTCCTAACTCCATGAGCACGTCGTCGTCACCGATGTCGCGGCCTTCGACAAAGTAGGCGCGAAAGAGCGCTTCGACGGCGGCGCCCTGCAGTCCGTGTTTTCCGGCAAGCCAGATTAGTTTGTGCGAGGCGAGCGTGTTTGGGGTGCGTTCGATTTTGTCGTGCGCGAAATCAATGCCGACTTCGGCACCAGCCGCTCGCACCTAGGCATCGAGCTGGAGCGAATGTTCCCACGACCCAAACTTGCGCGTGCGATACTCGCGCCGGTTTAGACCTCCGGCGGGCATTTCTGGATTTAACTGAAATGGCCTCCATTCGACTTTCGCCGGGCGTCCGAGCAGCTTCAGCGCCCGTTCCAGTCGGCGCTTCCCGACGTAGCACCAAGGGCAGATAATGTCGGAAACCACTTCGATGTTTAGGTGTCTCGTCTCTTGCATATCGATAGGTTCGGACTCATATATTTATAATGCAAGTAGGCACAAAAAAGGCCAGTAGTATCAAAAAGGATACTAAGGCGGACGATCCGCGCGGAAAATACGCGCGCACCGGCTATGTCTCGCCAATCGATGCGACCCTGGAAGTTATCGGCGGAAAGTACAAAGTAGCGATTCTCTTTCACCTCAAGGATGGTCTGCGCCGCTTCGGCGAATTGCGTCGGCTAGTCCGAACAGCGACGCAACGGATGCTTACGAATCAACTGCGTGAACTGGAGAGCGACGGACTCATCACGCGCAAAATTTTCGCAGAGATCCCGCCGCGGGTGGAGTATTCGCTCAGCGGCGAAGGCAAGTCGCTACTGCCGGTGCTGGAGGAAATGTGCGAATGGGGAAAGCGCAGAATGGCACGTCGCTCACAATCTCGCCGCTCGCTTGAAACGCAAACCGGATAGATTAACCTCGCCGCTCGCAGATTGGGAATCGGAACCATGGCGGCCATTCTCCTGCACCTCTTCGCCGCTCGCCCGCGTTTTTTTAGCATCCGACCCGAAATCATTAGTTTGAGCCGGCCTGATATCCTTTGTTTCCAGCTATATGGAAAGTCAAAGCAATTGCAAGATGCCGACCCGCCAAGCCGCCTCCCAGGTCGATCAGCTGAATCGGTTAACCCGACTCTACTTGAATCTAGGTCTTCGGTCGCAGGACGCACTGCAAGCAGCAGACGCAGATCTCAAGCAATTGGCCTTCGATCTGTATCCTATCAAGCCGCTGGCCTTTGCCGTACGATAATTGAACAGTATATTCGGGAGGGCGGAGCGCTGATAATGATCGGCGGATTTATGAGTTTCCAAGGGATCGAGGCAAAGGCGCGTCGGGAAGAAATAGTAGTATGCTTGAAGGCATGTCAGACGCTGAGGATCCGATGGAGACCGCAATGCGGCTTGGAATGGCGGAAGGCGAGGACATCCTCGTTGATTCGAACCCCGACAAAGAGATGCGCAAACGCATCGAATAGAACCAGGAGAGTGTTGCTGTGGAAAACCCGCTTTGGCGCAATTCAAAATGGGTATCCAAATTCATAGCGATGGCCATCGCTTGCCTGGCTGCAGTTTGGGTGGTGGTTCCGTTTCTCTGGGCTATCGACAACTCGCTTAAAACCGATCTCGATATATTCAGACCGGGAGCCATGATTCCGTTTTTGCAGTTTACGCCCAACCTGGACGTGTGGAAAAGTGTGGTGTGTGACCCCCAAGTTCGGAACTACTTGTTCAGTAGCACGTTGGTTGGGCTTGGCACGACCGTCTTGGTGTTGCTTATCGGAACTCCCGCCGCCTACAGTCTAGCTCGGTTTGAATTCAAGCGGATAAAGAGCAAAGACATCACCCTCTGGTTCTTGTCCCAGCGGGTCTTGCCCCCGGTTGTGGTTCTGACACCCTTTTACATCCTACTCGCCGAGTTTGGTATGCTTGATACCTGGATCGGGCTCATCCTACTCTATTCCACATTTAACCTGACTTTTTGTGTGGTCATCATGCGGGACATTTTCCGTGACGTGAGCAAGGAGGTAGAAGAAGCCGCGAGAATTGAGGGGGCTTCACTTTGGCAGATCTTTTGGATGATTGCGTTGCCGCTCTCACTGGATGGCTTGGTTGTCACCGCTTTCATCGTATTCGCGTTTTGCTGGAATGAGGCCCTGTTCGCGTCGGCAGTTACTACCCAGCACGCTGTTACCATGCCTGCTTTTATCTTGGCTTCTCGCAACACCAGAGGGATTTCATTCAATTTTGCTGCCGTGAATACACTCTTAGCTATTGCTCCTCCGGTGATTCTGTCCTTGTTAGTCCAGCGCTACCTGGCGCGAGGTCTCTCATTCGGTGCGGTGAAAGGATAAACGCGTTTTCGGTTGAACCATCTCAGTAGATCTTGATTGCACAGGAAAACTACTGCTTACCTTGCGCAAGGATCTTGGGCTTCATGGCGCTACCCGACAACTGGCCGCCATTCTTAGCATAATAGTCTGCGACCATGGTCGTGATTTCTCGCGCTGTTCGCGCGGTATCATCGGTGACGCCCCTGGCGCCTGCATTTCGTAACGCATTTGGCAAAGCCCCAAACATTCCGCCAAGAACTGCGCCCGGTTCAGCATTGCTGCCGCCCGATGTCTCAAATTGAAGAACGGGCTCCTTGGACAAGTGAGAAAGATCGTATACCCGGACGACCGTTTCCATTTTCGTTCCACCGGCACCTAACCCAATCAAACCACGCAAAGCCCGACTACCTTCATTTACTCGAACAAATTCTCCTGTAATTAGCCAGGCATCGGCACGGTTACGCCTGGAACCGCTCTGCCGAGTGGCTGGTATTACCGATTTGCTGAGGTCCGAAACCAAATAGTCAGTTAACACATTCGCCGTCTTCTCCTGAAGGGTTACGAGTTCGTCACCGGACCGATTAACACGGAAGACGCCCCTGCTGGTATCAAAGTCGGCAACAAAGATCTGTTTTGGCAGTTTTGGATTACCAGTTGCTTGCGCCGGATTACGGACTCCTACCGACGCGCATCCGACGAAGCCCCAAAGGAGACCCACGGCAAAAAAGACTTTTCTGCGGTTTTGATTTTCCATAAGGCGCTAACAAAAGATCTCAGTCCCTCGGCAAACTACTAATTTCGGACGGACGCGGAAAACGGTGGATCAGTGCCGATAACCATAAGTTGAGCGCGGTCCGCTGGAACCCAGGTTCCGAATTTTTGGGGAATCGGGCTAATCGTCGTCGTCCCGCGGGAATCGGTACCCTCTTATCTCGAATCCGGCAGCCAGGACTATGGCGGGCAGGCTGCGCCCGTTCTCGATGCTTCGTCGGTTTCTGGGCGCGTGTCTCCTCGCTTAAGCAGACAGCTAAACACGCGGGAGGGGCGTTTTCGCGGAAGTGAAGTCTCGATCTTGCGGCAAATGTACTTCCTTCGCGGAAAAGAAAGTGGACAACTGGTTGACCACAGTCTTTGTTGACCGGTCAGAACCTCTAAACTTCGTCCTACTGTTTCTCCTTTAACTTCCATTCCTAATGCAAACCATCGGAGTCGGACTCATCGGAACCGGATTCATGGGCAAAGCTCACGCCATAGCATTCAATTCTGTATCCAGCGTGTTCGGCGATATCTTGCGGCCAAAACTTCGTTGGTTATGCGACGTGGACGCTGAGCGGACCCAAGCCAAGGCAGAGGAGTTCGGATTTGAGCGGTGGACGACGGAATGGAGTGAGCTGGTGAGTGATCCCTCCGTGGAGCTTGTGGCGATCACCACGCCTAACCATTTACATCGCGAGATGGCGGTGGCAGCACTGGCGGCTGGTAAACACGTCTATTGCGAAAAGCCAATGGCTATTTCATTAGCCGATGCAGAGGCAATGGCTGATGCGGCCGATAAGACCAATCGGATTACTCTTCTCGGCTATTCGTTTGCTAAGAATCCGGTGCTGCTTACGGCAAAGCGGCTCCTGGAAGAAGGGATGATCGGAAGGGTTTTCGACTTCCGAGGTTTTATCGATGAAGACTATGTCGCTGATCCGAATTTGCCCTGGAGTTGGAGGCTATGTCGGGAGAACGCTGGCCTTGGTGTGCTCGGCGATATTACGTGCCACCTCATCTCGATTGCGCATTTTCTGTTGGGACCAATCGCTAGTCTGACCGCGCTCGCTCAGACCGTGCATCAAACTCGCCCACGAAGTAGCGGCTCTACAATTCGGCTCCAGGTTGAGAATGATGACGTTTCGCATGCTCTAGTTAGATTTCGGAGCGGGGTCTGCGGCGTATTGGCGTCCAGTCGGATCGCTCATGGTCGGAAGAATGGGATTCGTGTGGAGCTGCATGGCTCCAATGGAACGATTGTTTTCGATCAGGAACGAATGAACGAGTTGGAGCTGTACGTAGCCGGGGAACGCAGGGATATCGTTGGGTTTCGGCGAATTCTGACCGGTCCGGAACATCCGCCCTATGGCTTGTTCTGCCAAGCACCGGGTCACAGTCTCGGGTTTAACGACCTGAAGATCATTGAGGTAGCTCATCTGTTGAACGCGATCGCAGGTAGAGAGCGGCCACTCCCGACATTTGGCGACGGTATTTTGATTGAGCGGGTCATTCATGGATTTGCCGAGTCAGCTCGGGATAGAAAATGGGTCGAACTAGCCTGAGAGATTTGCTATCAATACGAGCCCAAATTGTGTCTCAGCACTCACGTCTTTCGCTATTGAAGCTCCTCAAACACTCTCGTAGCCGACGATGCTCCGTCAGACCGACTTTTGTTCGAGAGAGTCTCATGAAGATGTTTGCTCGCGGAAGCCATATGGTCTGCCATGGCATGCGCGGCTGCTTCTGGGTCGCGCTTCTTTATTGCTTCAAAAATGGCCAAATGTCTCCGGTAGCGCGGTCCCAAATCTTCCGCCGCGTAAACAACCCGGCGCACCCATACATCCAGAAGGCTTCGCATTCCGGAGAGGATATCCCGAAAAGCCGAGTTCTGACAGGCTTCGCTTAAGGTGATATGAAACGCGATATCAGCGTCCACAAACTTCTTTGGATCATTTCGAGCCGCCTTCATCTGAGCGAGCAGATCCTGAAGCCGGTTTAAGGCTTTGTTATCCCGGCGCTCGGCAGCTAAACGTGCGACGGCGACTTCGACAAAGCCGCGCGCTTCGACCAAATCTTTCGTGTGGCGCTCTCCTAAAAGGAGTCCCCATTCAATTGACCTTGGGAGGAGATTAGATGGGACGTCTTGCAGATAGTAACCACCACCCGGTTTGACCTTGATTAGGGACAGCATGCCTAATGACTTAAGTGCTTCACGGACGATCGAACGACTAACACCGAGTCTTTCCGCCAGTTGTCGCTCTGAGGGAAGTCGATCGCCTGGTTTCACCTTACCGGAGACGAAATATTCCAATAACTGGTGGGCAATTTGCTGAGCCGCCGGCGGACGTTGGGAGATGGCGATCTTAGGAAGGTTCATTAAAGAGTCAGCGGGTTAGCGATGTTATCAATAGAGTAGCTTACAGCAAACCGGCAACCAACAGTATAATCGGTGCTGGCCATCTCATCCGTCCAACACGATGGGTCGAGATGAGCTTGAAAAATCGTCTGAGTCCGGTACTGAAACAGAAGTCCCGGTTTGGTAGGCTCGCTCCACGCATTCGGCGATAAGCGAAGCCCGCAGCCCGTCATGGCCGTCCGGTTGCATATTCGAGCCTGAGCAAAGATTTGATATGAATACGTTAAGTTCAGCCTTATACGCCTCAGCAAATCGCTCGATAAAAGAACTCTGAGGTCCGGCTGATCGAACACCACTGCGGTCCGCAACCACGAGCTTCGAGCTCTCACGGTTTTGTACTTGCAGCATCCCGCGCTCACCCTGGACTTCTAGGCGTTGATCGTATCCAAATGATGAGCGAAGGACATTGTTTATAATTCCGATCACGCCGGAACTACTCTTCAACGTAACCACCGCTGTGTCGGGCCCATGCGAAAGCTCCGGGTAGACAAAAGAACTGCCGGTTGCATATACTTCGACCGGTTCCTCGCCTGTCAACCAGCGGAACACATCGATTTCGTGGATCGTCATATGGCGAAAGATCGATCCTGACGAAAGGAGATACTCTAGTGGTGGCGGTTCGGGATCCCTGCTCGTGATCAGGATGAGTTCCGGCTTGCCAATCACCCCTGAAACCAGCGCGCGACGTAGAGCGCCATATTCCGGATCGAATCTGCGGTTGAATGCTAAAAAAAAGGGAACGCCGTTTTGCTTCACTTCGTCCAGCGCGGCGCGAGATCGAGCGACATCAGTGTCCAGAGGCTTTTCGCAAAATATTGCCTTACGCGCTTTGGCTGATGCCCGAATCAGTTCGGCATGGGTGTTGGTAGCACTAGCGATAATGACTGCATCTACTTCGGGATCCGCGAGGCCAACTTCGCACGACACTGCCTTTGCGCCAAGGCTGTCTGCCAACTCAGTTGCAGCTGGTCCCTTTACGTCGATCACGTACTTCAGACAGCCTTTGTGGCTGGCTTTAAGATTGTAAGCGTGAACTTGGCCAATCCGACCCGCCCCAAAAAGTGCAAAGCTAATCATGATCAGAAATGCCGCCGTACATCTGCTCGTAGTTATGCGAATAAATTTCGATAATATTTCCGAATATATCTTCGCAATAGCAGATCTTATGTTCCTTGGATTGGGGTTCCACTGCCCAAATGCCAGATAGCTGTTTTCCCCCGTTCTCTACAATGCGAGCGACCGCCGTTTCGACATCGGGATCGGTGACACAAATGTGAAAAAATCCGTTCTTCCAGAACTCGAGCGAAGGGGTCCGTCGTTCGTGCGGTGGATCCAATAATTGAAACAGCTCGATTCCCACTCCGTTCGCACTCGACAAATGGGCCATTCGCATATGACGAAATTGGCTCCCTAAAACGTTAGCAGCTTGTCGTCCCGAATAAGAACCATCACTAGCACGGACTTCAAACGGCTCACGGAGAAGAGTGAAGCCGAAGACCTCGCGATACCAGTTGATGGCTTGCTCGAGATCGCTCACACCTACGCCGATATGATTAAATGATCGGGGATAGACGATTGGCATAAACTCAGCGGTGATAGGCTCAGTGAGGGGGGGGGGCTTACTACTTGCCAACAGCTCGACCTGGCCGGGTGTTGGCAAAAGTGGCGAGTGCGACCGCTAGGACGATGATTATTCCAATAATTACCTGTTGTGAGTAAGCTGACACGTTCATAATCACCAGGCCGTTCAGTAAAACCCCAATTAGCAACGTTCCGACAATCGTCCCGATGATTCCGCCGAGACCACCAAACAGGCTGGTACCGCCGATCACTACGGACGCGATCACCCGGAGCTCATAACCTTCGCCCGCTACCGCTTCGGCCGAGCTCAGTCGAGCGGACAGAATGAAGCCGGCCAACCCGGTCAAGCAGCCCATAATAGCGTAAACCCTGACCAGGATACCGTCGACGTCCAGGCCGGACAGCCTGGCCGCCTCAGGATTATCTCCGACGGCGTATACGTGACGTCCGAAACAGGTGTAGCGAAGTATGATGAGCCCAAGAGAGACTACTATCATAGAGACTAAAACTAGAGAAGGAACGCCCAGAATGTCTCCTCGTCCCCACCAGCGATAGGAATTATCAAACCCGCTAACTGGTGATCCGTTGCTTAGCATCAACGTTGCTCCTCGCCAAAGTGTCATGCCGCCTAAAGTAACGATAAAGGCAGGTACGCGTAACCTGGTTATCGCTTTTCCCTGCAGGTAACCTGCGGCGGAGCCGACGATCAGAGAAATCCCCAGTGCAACTAACCAACCAAAACCCGTGGCGCTGAGACCCGGCCAGGACTTGACCGCAACGGCGCCGCACATAGAGCCGAATGCAAGCAGGGACCCTATCGATAAATCTATTCCGGAGGTAAGAATTACGAAGGTCATCCCGACGGATAAGATTCCGTAAATTGAAACATCGGAGAGAATGTTTAAAATGTTCCGGATCGAGAGGAATCGCTCGTTTTGCAGCTGAAAAAAAACGACGAGAAGAAGGAGAAACAAAAAGACGCCGAACTTTTCAAAAATCGCAATCAGTTCCACTTTTTTCGTCGGACTCGCCGATTGCTCGCCAGCTTGGGTGATCGTCAGCATAGACTTCAGGTTTGCGGAGTCAGTCAATTACGGCGTGGGTGTGCCGCTCAGAGGGTGCGAGGGTCATGAGGGTCATCAGTTTTTCTTCGGACGCTTCTTCTACGGCCATGAGCCCGATAATTCGGCCTTCCTTGACGGTATAGATTCGGCTGCAGAGTGAGAGTAGTTCTGGGAGTTCTGAAGAGATGACCAACACCGCCGTCCCGGTTGCGACCAGTTGACGAAGCAGATTGTGGACTTCGGCTTTCGCGCCTACATCAATCCCACGGGTCGGTTCATCAACCAGCAGGATCTTCGGAGACAGCGCCAAACACCGGGCTAGAATAATCTTCTGCTGATTGCCGCCCGAAAGCGTTCTTACGGGGGTTTCAGAACTCGGCATTCGAATCTGCAGCGATTGCCGAAACCGTTCAATAAGGCGATTCTCTGCACCTCGATCGACAAAATATTTCAGATGAAAGAGCTTCGGGAGATTTGATACGCTGAGATTGTGTCGGATCGACTGGTTGAGAAAGAGTCCTTGTTTCTTGCGATCCTCGGGGACCATGGCGATGCCACGGCGGACGGCATCACGTGGGGATCTGATTATGATGGCTTTGCCGTCCAAAAGTAGCTGTCCGCTTTCAATCGGATCAATTCCGAAAATGGCCCTGACCAGTTCGGTTCTGCCTGCTCCGACCAAGCCGGCAAGTCCTAAAATCTCACCGCGCCTTAGCTCGAGGCTCATGCTTCGCAGCATAATCGCCGGAGCCGATGGCAGCTTTTTCGTCCGCGTCAAATTGACCACCTGCAACACAATCTCTGAGGATCGCTGAACCGCCAACCGACGCGTAGAGGATGGCTCGAGGTCGCGACCGACCATCATCCGAATGATATCGCCGATGGTACAGTGACGCGGGTCTCCGGAACCGGCGAATTTTCCGTCGCGGAGAACGGTGAATCGATCACATATGGCAGGAACTTCGTCCAACCGATGAGTGACATAGATGAAGGCTATGTTCTGCCTTTTCAGAGCCTGAACAAGTTTGTGCAGGCGGGCCACTTCGCGGTTGCTCAGCGCGGCAGTCGGTTCATCTAAAATAATCAGCTTGGCCTGCAGATTAATCGCCTTGGCAATTTCAACCAATTGTTGTTCGGCGACGCTGAGTGCAGCAACTGGGGTTCGCGGATCGACCATCAGATCAAGCCGCTGAGCCACTTCGTGGGCCTTACGATACATCGCTTTCCAATCGACAAACCGGAACTTGGTAGGTTCTCTGCCGATCAAGATATTTTCCGCGACGGACAGGTTGGGCATCAGATTGAATTCTTGGTAAACAGTAACGATTCCCAAGCGCTGCCGTTCCAAAGGGGACTCGCGACCGAGCAGCTTATCGGCGAACTTGATCGTTCCGGAGTCCTGATATTGGGCACCAGAGAGAATTTTGAGCAAAGTCGATTTCCCGGCACCATTCTCGCCCAAGAGGGCATGCACTTCGCCCGCCACCAGCGAAAAAGCGATTGCGTTGAGTGCGGTGACCCCAGGGAAAGACTTACTGACGCTGCGGACATCAAGCAAGGGAACCGGGGTTGGGGGGATACCTGCTTCAGCTAGCATTTTCGAGAGCATATTTTCGAACTACGCAATGGTCAACCGGCTTACCAATTTATTTTAACGATAGCGGATCCAGGGCGATAAGTTACCGTGCGTTAGGCGAGTCCGGTAAAGGAATTCGGGTTCCCGCGAAGAAACGCTTGACTGGTCGACCAGTTGACCGCATAATCGAACTTTATTCACCCCCCAAACCAATGAAAGTGTATCTCTCTTGGCCCCATTGTCTGACGACTCTCGGCCTAGTCTGTCTGTCGTTTCCGCTTACGGTTGAAGCGAAAAATGTCGAAATCGGTGTGAGTCTGCCTAATCTCGCCTGGGCAGCCACTGCGTTCATGGGACGAT
>Ga0137358_10002002_pt1 | contig 11382 bp, 13 predicted proteins | sample Mad1_20_16metaG_FD_105551 | JGI IMG/M metagenome (GOLD analysis project Ga0137358, IMG submission 105551) | Vadose zone soil microbial communities from Angelo Coast Range Reserve, California, USA - Mad1_20_16 metaG | ecosystem: Environmental > Terrestrial > Soil > Vadose zone | place: USA... | reverse complement strand
GGTTTGCCCTCAATTCTGTCGAGTCCGCGCTCTACCTTTTGCCTACCAGCGGCTATCATAGAAGCCTTTCCGCCAGGAACGGAGTCTCCAGCACCCGGTATGTGTCCGTTAATGATCACCCCCGTTCCTGAAACGAGACATCAGAATCATGATTATGAGAGTCTGAATCGGTGATAGTTTGCCTTACCATGAGTGATATTTCCTAGACCACTACATAAACGTGCAGTTAGCGGCTGGTGCTACATGTATGTAGGGGCAGTGGTGACCCATACCCGACTTTATTCATGATGCCACCTGCCTTGTGTTGAGCGGCAGGCTGAGGCTGAGAAGAATAAGAATTATCGGCTGTTGTTTTGTAGGCGGACACGTTGTATTATGTGAGAGTGAACGATGGATACGCCCATCGATGCTCTTGCATTTATATATTCGATCCGAGTAGAGTTTGAGGGAGCGGACAATGTAAGCGCCATGGAGTCCGACGCATTCTGTGACGTCAGGACATCACATGCATCACACCACCACAAACTCGATTTGCGAGCTTGTGAGATGGGGCCATTTAGGGAATCATAATCGCAGCTGCCGCTGTCTTGCAAACTACAGTACAGTACAAACTGTCATAGCATTCTCTCCATCAGCGCATCAGTTCTGTCGGTGAAATGAAATCGACACGAACATGGACTCCGAGAAAGCACAACCAAAGCGGATATCAGTCGGATCGGCCACTTGATCATGGCATCTTCATCGATGCAGGCTATCTTCCACTAATTTTACTCCCTCCTTCGCCTCTGCCTTGCCATCTGCGGCAATCGTCTTCCCGGATCCGCGGCCAAGGTCGGCAATGTCTATAGCGAGACCTCGAACAGTCTCTCCGATTCCTAGTAACAAGTGCACCCAATTGTCAGGAAAGTTATTGAGCTACAACGATCGTCGAGGGTTCACAGTACCATGAATAAGTTTCATCGCACCGCTAATTTATAACGATAGAGTTGAGCATACGTGGTTGTGCGACACTGGTAAGAAACAAACGTACGAAACACCCTCTCCGACCCTCGCTCCGATGCTATCGTGACTGCGACTAGGGCCCTCTTGCTTAGCAGGCTTAGCACTGTCCGACTCGGACTCATGATTTGGACTTGATGTCATTCCGTGACAAGGTGTAAGTAGAGTAGGGCTGAGCTGGGGGTTTAATTGTATGAGCTGGCAAATTGAAATGGAAGTGTATATAACGCGGACTCAGAGGAAGATCGATTCGGACTTGGTCCGAAGCCTGAGGTATACCGGTCCGAGGAGACAGCCGGGCCAGAGCCGCTGGGCATACCCCGATATACTATCTGGGGATTTTGTGGACCAGTGAGGTTCCATCATGATCCTGAGGTACGCATCTTACGAATGATGGCTTAGAGGTCAGAGAGGAGGGGATCACTGTGTTTTTCCCTCGGAGGCAAGGCGGGAGCATATATTATATAATATGCTTGGCAGTAACAACGAGCGTGCGTCCCTGTGCGTACCGCCACATTGACAAAACAAGAAAAGGAAATTAGACCCCTTTGATTTTCACCCTAGCACGACCTCCGAGAAGCTCAGAAATAAAATATGTACAGTTGTGCAACAGCAGTAGGCCGTAAAGTCAAATCCTATTACCGTACTAAACTAGATCCCGACATTCGAAATTTCATACGTTTTGTCCCGTATCCATCTTTCCTCCGAGTCCTAAGCTTCCTCTGGTACCTCCACATCTACATGCCCCTTGGCGTCCATCTCAGCATACTCCGTGGTGTGTAAAACGTCGTGGGAATCTAGGCCTCGTTCGACTTCCTTCACCAAACCGAGCAGATCCTTGGGCAACCAAATAGCGCGTTGCTCCTCCACTGTAGCAGGGTGCCTGAAATCGGCAGCTCCCTCTCCCTTAATAAGCTTCATTAGCAGCGAGGGAGATGATTCCTTCAACGAAGTGCCGTTAGCACCATCGCGCAGTGGAGGTGCCCCTTCACCAACGGGCTGGTGGGAAGCATGCATAGAAAAGTCCTCGTAATCTATGCCTTTAGCGTTCTCAGAGCTCGAAGGGTGTGGTTTTGGCGCGTCAGCAGTCGAAGGAACTTCTGGCTCGACCCTATTGTAAGAACTCTCGGCAAGAGTAAGTGGTAAGGCCTTGATGAGAGGGCCGTAAGAACTGAGAATGGTATCGTGGAAGAATGCCTGGCTCGTACGTGAGAAGTAGGTACACACGACCCGTTGAATGATGCTCACCGTGAAGACAATCAGCACAACCATGAGTGCACCTTCAGGGATACTACTAGGGTTTGACTTGTCGTTCTGCGCAAGGAAAAATAAGGCGCATGAGACCAGTTGCTGGACATAAAGCCCAACGAATATATGGTTGATCGCTTTGGGGAAAAAGAGCCCGCCGGTTTCGCTAGAGCGAGGTTGATCATTGACCCAAGTGAAAAGGTATTTGTACAGAAGGTAGAGCAAGAAGAACGCCCCAAACGCGAGGCCGTTGATGATGGGAGATATGATGGAATAGCCGAACGTGATTACAACCAGTTGAGTCGTCCTGGGGAAGAGCGTGCCCCATTCCGTTGTGCGAGGAGAGTACTTGGCCGCGTACACAGAGCGAGGGGTGGAAGCAAAGAGGGTCAATTTGACATAATACATCACCAAAGGCCCAATTTGGAGGAAGCCGCTCGCTGTTCCGGAAAGACCTTGAAGTACAACAAAACTATGACCTCGAATAAGATAGAGATCAAGACAGCCAAGTGGAAACACTCACGTCAAGAAGAACGTCGAAGATTTGGGCAGATTCTGAGCCAAAAGTGACGGCACTCCTGTCGGGTGGTTCACTAGGCCAGGTAAAGATGCGATAATACCAGATGAAAATGTGACGACCAAAAAGCCGTTCTGACGTACTTTTGTGAGCGTTTTATCAAAGACAGCACAAGAAGCACGTACGATAACTTGGAACAGGAAAAACCGATCCATTACGCTGAGCTCCACGCCCGTCTTTTGCGGAATACCTTCCAAGCGTGCCAGTATTCTCATTATTATGGGTACTAGCATGAAGAGTACCACGATCAACACGGTGGATAAGAAACCCTGAGCAAAGTTGATAACTATCCCCGGTGCCTTGCAAACCCAATGAAGCCAGTGATACGTATTGCACACGGCATGGATATTCGAAATGAAGCCGACAAACGTCACTTGGGGAAAATGTCAGGTCTCTTATCACTTGGAATCGAGTGTGACTGACCGGGAATCGCCCAGAGAAGGATCAACCCAATGGTTGCGGCCCATGCAAGTGCGGATCGTATGTTACGGTCGTAGTTGTTCATGGTCAGATTCTCCCAGATTACGTCCTCCGGTGCGACCTCGATATATTTCTGTGATGCTGACATAACATATGGTTCGTTGTGAATGAGGGTTTGTGCCGCTATGTGTGCTGCGATCTGCTTATTGAACAATATGAATGCCGCATTTGCAGGAAGATAGGTTTGTTCTGAAAAATCGACGGCGGGAACAGTTCCGACGAGGGGGATCGACAAAGGAACCGAGGGCACAGCAATGCTTAACTTTCCAGCGCCTATGTTGTGTTTTCGAACGGTCGTCTCTGCTCCGGAAGCAGAGGTCCGAGCGATGTCTTGTGCAAGAATTTTACGCCTCTGCTCCAGTTGCGTGGTCAATTCGTGCACTTGTTCGCTTGCCCATTCAATCGTATCGACCTTCTCTCCCACGAAAGGAATGGAGAATGGCATCCAAGAGAAAAGGGGTAACCTATGCGATGGTCGCTTTTGTCTTGGTACCAACTCCTCCAAGAGAGCTTCGCGAGGGGCTTCTGGATCACCCGCGGAACTACTTTCTTTATTGCCTGCCTTTGCAGCCTCCTCCTGCTTCTTCTCGTTACGCTTGACTGCCATATTGAGGAGAGACGTTTCCGCGGACTCGAGTAGATCGCATGTCTGCAGCCGACGTTCGTACAAGTCGGGCATATCCTTAAGATCACGATTGATCCACACTTGACGAACACCACCTGGCAAGTGATTGAACAGGCGGGTAAGGCTCAACTCCGAGAGATATTTGGGCGGAATGCCAGTGACCAAAACAGAGCAAGCTTGATTAGTGGAGGCGTGGGCATGGCTGACGAGATATTCCTGTCGTATTCGAACGTAATGTTTCATTTCGTATCGGATGTTGAACCAAATCCATACTATGACAGCAAATCAAGAGTCATCGGAGGAAGATAGACAAGGTAACTTACTCGTGAATGTCCATATGAGCAACAGATGTCCCGCATAACGACCCTGTTTATTGGGTGCGATATTGCCGAAAATAAGAAGGTCCAGACCTGAATGACCAGAGACTTTCGTATGGACGGATGTGAGAGGGAGAAGAACAACCCAGGATATAAGCCAGATCGGCAGCATGACGCGGGTCATCATGCGGAGGAAACGGACAAAGAAGTAACAGTCCAGTCCGTTAATATCCTTAATCTTGTCAAGGTCCGCATTGAAGGCAGAAACAAGCCATCCCAGCAGGCGAGGAGATAATGGCTGTTGTCGCTTTCTACACAAAGATAAGCACAGGACGTGATAACATCGGCGAATGTGCGCACGCTTTGGAAAAGGAGAAACTCCTGGGTTCATAAATGAAACGAAAGTAGCCCCGCAGAAGAGTAAACGCAACGATTTCGGCCCCAGCGATAACCGCGTTCAATACCAAAGCGGTCACAAATGTTTTGGTCGATGCAGTCTTTGAATTGTTGAGGTCACTGGCGGTCCTGAGGGAGGAATCAGAAGGTCAATGAAGTGGAGGAATAAGAAAGCGTACATTAGGATTCGTGGGGTATCAAAAGAGTAGAAAGAAGAGGGGCCTCCGCTGTGTGGTCTCTGTCGTCAACTCGTGGATTCAACTTAAACTGGAGGCTTGAGAGGGAAGGGTGTAGATGAATCCTGGTATACAGTTCGCCAAAGAGATGAACAAGGTTCCTGGAGGCTTTTGAACGGCCCCTACCAGCCGTGGGACCGAAGGCGTTAAAATATATATGACCATGAAGCGCTGAAGCCTCAAAAGGGAATGATTCATAGCGGAGCTGGGCTAGCATCGTTGCAACGAGGCAAATGTCATTCGGCAGCATGCCAGCGTCTAGTAGGTGTTCTATTTTTAGCCGACGACGGAACGTGATCGGAACGTGCCGGCGGGGCGACATTCATGCCTACTCTGGACTTTTCACTGCTGTAGCGCGTCAACACTGAGGGAAGTATTTCAGGGACATGTAACACGTAGCTGTGCGTAGCCCATAGCGTTGAGGGGCGGGACTGGATTTTCTTGACCCAAGGATTCAGACACCGAAATATCAGGTGATTTTATCATTTGATGCGGTCCCATCTTGAAGTATGCCGCGCGGTTTTTCGCAGTAATGCAGGAACGCAGCAGGGCTGATTCTGGATATCGATGTCACATGATTGGCGTTAGTTCTGTGGCGTTGAAAGGAAATGGGGGCCGAAATGCCATCCCACAGCAGTCATGGAAGATGCCTTTTAAGGTCTGCCCTCGGGTAACTGCAACCCGAAGTGGGAGATGCAGCAATTTCCTGCTCCATGACATACAGTACTATTGAATATCATTGGAGATGTACAGTCGAAAGGAGCGGAGAAAAACATGTTGAGGGTATCACACCGAGCATCAGAATACCTCTCTACAGTCTACAAGCGCCCGATGGTCACACTATCACTATCACACCAAGATGACAGCAAGAAGTAGGATGAGCAGGACAGCAATGAGGATGGCTACGCAACATCCCGATCTGCTTTCTGTTTGATGTTTAACTCCCGAGCGTCTGACGGACGGCAGGGGAACTAACCTTCGGTTTCTCGAACGAACTTTCGCATCCTACGCATCGCGTCAGACAGTTTGCTGTCCGTCCGCTCTACTCCATGGTCGAGATCCTCCAGCATCCTGCAACGAATGAGCCGTCAGACGCGTCAGATCGGAACGTAAATGATGCTGCGCACTCATTATGTTCACCGATCTCTGATCCCATCAGGCCCGCCTGTTGAGCGATCGTACTCAGTGTACCTGCGATTGAGTTGATAGTCTGGTCTTGTTGTTGAATCATCATCTGCAGCCCAAAAGTCACTATTGCATTCCAGAATCTTTGGAACTGTCTGACATGCTGCTCTTCCCGTGCCCATTGGGCTTGGTGGTCTTCATCCGTAGGCTCATGGGCCGACGCAGGTGATGGAGAATGAGGATTCGATGGGACAGATATTGACGGCCCCCCCTTTTATTTCATGAGCATCCCGTCCGAAAGAACACAAAATGATGTGGCGCACAATGTCACTTTTAGGACGTCCTTCGATCTCGGCATGCATTTTCTGTAGAAGCGGGTATAAGAGCCCAACTCAGAGTCTTTGAGAGACTTACGCACCACGCACCTCTATTTCGCTGCGTACGTGTCTCACATATTGCCGCCTTTTAATAACTTCTCCATCATCCAAACCGAACATACGCGCGCCAGTCGTCTCGACAATCCTGGAGCCAAAGGTCATTTCCTAGTCGAGACGAAGCTGAACAAAGGACCGGGTCGCATACTTGACACTTTCTTCCAAATGTCCCAAGTCTGTTTCCAGCTCCGAGAGCGCTGTCTTGAGCTAATGGGGAGAGAGGGGCAGTCAGTGAGCATGAGGGCAATACATTATCCACCAACTCTACACCAACCTCATTTCGGGCCCACTCGAACTCCTCATTGCCCTCCCGCGCGGTGCTCCGAATTCGTAGGAATGACGCACGGAGTTGTTCCGCAGCTTCCAAAGAGCTCTGTATCTCGGACCGAACTTGATGATACGGGTCGACAGACATTGCAGCGGGACAAGACGGGAATAATTACGGCTGCTAGGATATCGTAATACTTGATGGGATGAGGAACCGTTCACATTCAGACAGAATGCTATCCACGGTAGCGTAGCGCCAAGTGGCAAGAAGAACGTCACGTGCCCTCGCCGATGTCAGTCAAAACCGCCTCTGAGCCACTCATTTCGTGTCAGTAAACCCGACGGACGGAACGCCAGTTCATCCTCGCAACTCAAACTTCGCGGCAGCCGCAGCTGTGGTATACGTTGATGAAGAGTTCAGGTCGGCGCCGCATCTGGGAAAATATGCGAAGTGAGCAAACTCATGACCTGTTCAATTGAGGCACGTCCTGACAGCCTGGCTGAGTACCTAGCTCCGAGCCCGGAGTAGTATTGTCGTTCCTAAATCCATCGCGATCCAGGGCGTACGCAGCCTGTTAACCCCTAATCTGAGAGATGAAGCGCAAGGCAGTCGTGTATCAGCGCGTCACTGCATCGTTGTGTCACCAGCAATACAGTACCCAGGCTGTACCTCTGGTATCTGTCTTCCCACTCTCCGCCTGAGCTCCACGATGTGTGAACCTCGGCCTCCTCCTCCATTCATGTGGTTATGCTACTGTCAAGATAGGCTGCACGTCGAGTTGGCGTCTCCACGTCTTCGGCATACATATGACTAGACGAACCTCGATAAAGTCATTAATAAGGTAACCTTTTTTTTTAGCCGAGGCAACTACTTTAAGCTATTCTATGTGATTGACAATTTATTTCAGTTGCGGGACTCATTGCTGCGTGTCTGACTAGTCGGACGTCCTAGGTGATAATTATGATTCTGTACACTTTACGCGCACAAATCGCATCCGGCTTCTCGCCAGTGGTCTACTAGTGACTGCAATCAAGTGTGGTCAACCCGGTCATGTTTGGCCTTCTTGGGTGTAATACAGCAAGATCGACCATTCGGGTCTAGATCCGGGTCGTAGCCCTTGATACCGTGACACGTTCCAAAGCTTAATGGTTGGCTATCGCCGGTTATTAGCAATGCTGACGTGCTCAGCTGCCAATGAGGTAGGTCCCGGAAGGCGTGCTCACGATCTAATCATACAGCAGGCAGCCTCCGGAGCTACGTGTATATGGCCCCTTGCGAATACCACCGAACACTTTACTCCAAACATCAATGATGAGCATATGATTCCGCCGTGCGCCGAGTCGTTCAGGCTATAGGGAGGTACCATCTCCGAGTTCCGTAAGTTATAACGAAGCGACCGCACTTTGCTCAGGCGCATCGGCCTATCTAGCATAGTCTATCCCGGGACATTTCGTATCGTGCATTGGTCGGTGACGCAAAGGATGAGTTACGAACGCTTCCGCTTGACCAGAGACCCGTCCGAGCCTTGCGTTTTAAGACGTGGCCACATTGTATTCCAAGGAAGCATTAACTCAGAAACCCCCCACTGGCATATAGCCCACGCGCATACCTATCTATTCGATCCTTTTCATGTGGAATACCAATACCACCAAGGCCAATTTACCCGCAGCGGCGGGGTCTGTATCGTCCACTGCGCGGAGATTTGCCAGTGTGGCCCACGAGGGTCACATACACCACCACCGCGGTATCGTCAAGGAGGTCGAGAGCGTAATTCGCGGTACGTGTCGCGACTGCGTAACATGCTTTACTCAACCCCGCTCACTGGCACAAGTAGCTACAGTATTTACTCCACGGCGCCGCGCCCACGTAGGTTTCTCGGATAAACTCAAACTCAAAAAACATGACAAACCACCTCACTGGGAATACGAGGCCGAGCACAGGGAATGTGTAGGGACTATTGGCGAGTTGCAAGAGCTAGATACAGTCGCGGGTTAGAGGGCAAGCTCGTACTCTCTGATGTTTGCTCCGCACGACTCGGACCTCCTCTCCATGGAGCCAAATACCGAATTTGTTGAATTTTATTTCCTCTGTGGGGAACAATCCAAGGAGTACTGTACAGTAATTGTAGTAGGGCTTGCAGTTCCATGTAATTATAGTTGTGGCAATGCGATTATGGGATTAGATCACGCAACTCTCTCACACTATCGCGATGCTCCCCCTGACAAGTCATCGAGTTTTCTGCTTTGCTATAATAAGAGAAAGTGACGTGGACTCTCGCCTGTCTGAGCAAATTACTGTAGTACAGGATGGCAGAGTATGTACCTGGTACGTGCTATCTTGACTCAAATAAGGGGCTTTATTTAATCTCGATAGATCCCTTTGTGACCAAGGAGGCATCTAAACGCGTATGCATCATTGGCGCAGGTGCCAACGGGCTGGCAACGTTGAAGATACTCGCAGAGACACATCAGGTGCAATCAGGGCGATGGAAGCTGGTCGCATTTGAGGAGAGAGACAATGTCGGCGGAATATGGTACCATCCACAAACATCTCTCTTTTCCTCTCCACCTATTATTAAAGACATCTTGAACTAGGTATCCCGCCACCCGCTCCGAAAATCCTCCCTTGACGCCACTATATGATTCGCTTTCCACAAATATTCCACTCCCTGTGATGGCATTCCCGAGTTTCCCGTTCCCGCCCGAAACTTCTCTTTTCCCGACTGCAGCCGTCGTGCAGAAATATCTAGAAGGCTACGCAAGACACTTTGACTTGCTCCGCCTTGTGCGACTTTGTACACGTGTAGAGAAGGTATTCTGGGATACAGATTCTAGAGAATGGAGTGTCACTTTGTCGACCGGCGAGAGACTCATGTTTGACTTTGTCGTCGTTGCCAACGGACACTACAGCAAACCCCGATATCCCCATGCGGCTGGATTGCAGAGCTGGCTCGACTCGGGACGTGCGATGCATTCTGCATGGTATCGGAGCCCAGGTGGATTTGCTCATCATAAAACGGTCATGGTAGTTGGTGGTGGACCAAGTGCCAGGGACATTTGCGCAGATTTAATGGGCATCATACCGCTTCTTCTGCATTCAACTCCCGTGTCACCTTCCGAAATCGGCGTCACATATCCTGATGACACTGAAACTTACAGAAAAGTAGGACGAGTTGTGGAATATCGAGGCGGCGGGTCAGTTTTATTGCAAGACGGTTCGATCGAACCCGACATCGACCTAGTCATACTGGCGACGGGCTACGAGATGTCCTTCCCATTCTTCTCACAGATCAGGTCGGGGATTCCTCCACTGCCACCGCCCCTGCCAAATGAGCTTTTCAACTCGACCTACCATGTCTTTCCGCTCGCACTCCATCTTTTCCCTTTGCGAGGGGATTTCCCGCCAACCTCTATCGCATTTCCGGGGCTGCTGTATCGTGTGGCGCCCCTTCCGCTTTTCGAAGACCAGGTACGCGCTATCGCGAGGGTACTAGAAGACCCGGCAGCTCTCGATCGTCTGTCATGTGCTGTGAACATCGTGGCGCGCGTACATGCACTCATGTGTGAAAAGGGGACGGATGATCCGTTGCAAATCGCCAAGGCCTGGTCTCGTGTCGCGCTGCTGGAACCATTCGAATATCGAACACAACTAAATGTGTTTGCAGGAAAGAAATGGACGGCTTCGGAGTGGGAGATCGAGTGTTGGAAGAACAAGGCTGTGCTACGGAGAGAGTGGAAGGCAATTGAACGGAGCGGGAAGGCTGGAGAGTGGATAAAGGGAGTGGGGATGAACGGGATGGATGACTGGATAGTGCTGAGTAGAAGCTTATTAAGCAAAGCGAGACATCGGGCCGCCGACTGACAAAGCAGACGTACACTTGACTACCCTTACCCATCTCAAGCAAATGGCAGATCGCAGCACAACAGGAATGCCCCTTCTGAGCGGGCCAGCGCCTTCACCACATAGCTCATCGCGCGCAGACATCAGTTGCCGCAAGTGCAACAAGGAATTTAACATCGTCTTCACTCGTGCACGCAGGTGTAACCATTGTGGTGCGTTCAGTAGGCTGTACCTTTGGATTTCATGACCTCACCTTCCGATAGGTTTTTCTTATTGTTCGTCCTGTTCGGATTATCAGGCCCTTATGCCCAGAGAGGGACCTAGCGCCGGTTTCGATCCGGTACCCGTTTGCACATTCTGTATAGAGAACCTAACTAGTACGTCTATTTTCGTCCGTTTGGAGGGCACATTTGTTCAGGGGATGTGATTAGTTACTGCTGGTGGTCGGGCTTACTTGAGGAATCTCTCTCTGGCAAGGCTTAAGAGATATGTCAACGCATACAACATCAAAGCAGACGGTGTTCTCGAGAAAGATGATCTGATAGAGAAGATCATCGCTGTCAGGGTGTGTGCATCATCGAACAATTATTCGTTTATACTTACAGACTTCCGCTCGTAGGAGAACGGATGTCTGCCATATGCCAACGAGGTACTGCAGCTGTGCTTCTCCTTCTGCTGTGTTACATCTGCTCAATGTGTCTGTAGAGCTTCTACAGGAAGAATTCAGTTCCCAACGGTCGAACTGGTAGACCCCGCGGGCTGTTTTCGAGGCGTGAAGAGTCACAACCTGTACAGCCCGCTCCACAGACACAACCTCGTAGCAACGCCTCTTCGAAT
>Ga0137358_10002000_pt1 | contig 11383 bp, 10 predicted proteins | sample Mad1_20_16metaG_FD_105551 | JGI IMG/M metagenome (GOLD analysis project Ga0137358, IMG submission 105551) | Vadose zone soil microbial communities from Angelo Coast Range Reserve, California, USA - Mad1_20_16 metaG | ecosystem: Environmental > Terrestrial > Soil > Vadose zone | place: USA... | reverse complement strand
GCGGCTGTGACCGTGTAATGGAAATTCCAGAATGGATGCTCGAGCGCTTGAAAAAAATCACTGGCCGCAGCGACGCTGCTCTTGCCTGAGGCGCGCTGAAGACGAGGCCAATCGCATGCCAGAATTGCCAGCGCCGCAAGCCGGCGCTGCGGGTGATTCACCGGACGCGTGCTGCTTAATCGCCAGGTGTTGGCGGGCAAGATGAACCTTTGCAGCTCATCACGATGCGGCCACCAGCCGTCCCATAGTTGTCGCACGTATTCGCGTGCCGATTTTTTATAGACGTCAAGGTCGGAAGTGTCCAGGAACCCGGCTCCGCCGAAAAGCAATGCCTCGCAATTACGAAGATTTTCACGCAAGAACCGCAACGGAAATCGTTGTGCAAGAAGTGTAAACGGGAGCTTGTTTTCCTTGTAACCGAGCGCACTGGCGATCTCCTGAAAAAGCGTTTCATCGCGTCCATGGGTGTCGACCTTGTTGCGAATCCGATTGGCTTTTTGTCGCAAACGGAATTGCGCTGCCGCCTCCAGCAGGGTGCGCACGCGTTCCTCGGGTAAGTCCTTAAGCGGGGCCTGACATCGCCCCGGCCGCGCCAACGGGACATTTGCTGTAAGCGCCTCCTGTAAGGTTGCAGGATCGATACATACCTGCGGGACATTGCGGTTCGATGTTGTGCGCGTGAAAAATTCCCGGCCACTTCTCTCGACAAAAACGTGAAGCACAGTCGCTTCGAAAGCTGGATTCGTTGCGTGCCCGTGTGTTTCCCAGCTGCGATCGAGCAAATCGATCTCGATGCAGCCGCCAACGGGCTCGTTGTCATTGATCCGAATTGCAGCGTCACGAAAATCCGGTCCTGCTTCGCGGTTCCAAGTGCCGAACTGAATGATCTCGATTTCATCTCCGGTGGTGGTGACAAAATGCTTGCCGAAATCTCCGGCAAACCAGCGTGCTTGCAGCTCCAGTTCAGATGGAATTCGCGGCGACGAGAACAGCGCGCGCTCATGAACGCGAGTTGTATCGCGCATTTGCGCGTAGCGCTCTGCCAGCGTGCTCACGCGCGGATTATGAAAAGACGCGGTGCAAATGTCACGTTCGGCTTTGGAGTGCGCGGACATCTCCGCGTCCGCCGCTGGACGATTCGCCGTGGCGAACCTTAGAAGTGGCGACATGTCGCCACAGTCCACAGCGCCGCGCGATTCGCTATCTGGATCAGCTCGGCGGACTGGAGACCGCCGCTCCTTGTTCTTGTTCCTGCAACGCTTGCTCGCGCAGGTTACTGACAATCTGTTCAACTAACGCTGCATCGGATCGCGGGAAGATGAATGAGTATTTTGGACCCTTCCCCGCGGCGGGAGAGATAACCAGGTTCTCGGAAAGAAAACCGGGTTCATGACTCACCACTGCGCCCTCCAGATCGATCGTGCGCACGTACGGGTGTCGACCCTTGTGCGCCACGAAAATCAGTTTGCACGGCTCTTCGTTTGTCCCGACGAGCGCGCCGAAAAGATTAGCTGGAATGCGTCGACCACGTCCGCTGATGCATGGCGCAGCCCAGGCGACGGTTGCGCCCAAAACGTTTTCAGTTCCAAAAACCGTTGCGAGCCTCGCCGGCAATGTATCGGGCAATTTCACCGGCAAACTGCGGTCAGCTGGTCCATTTAGTTTTTTCCATGCCAGCCAAATCTTCGCTTTCGTGGCTCGTAAAATTCTTAGTGCAAAATAGAAAAACGCGCCGATGGCGATCAGGAGAATGATCAGGGCAAGCAGGGGATTGAAATGCATCAGGGCCAACCCGCCAAGCACGGCAGCGTCTTCGCCAAGACTTAGCCCGATGTTTGAGAATGGTTCCGGCGAGGTGTTGCTGGCCAGACGTGTAGCTGCCTTTGCAGTGTGTGCGATGAGGCTCGTGCCACCGGCGAGAAGCGCAACGATTACTGTAAACGCCGGACTCGGGTGGCCAAGCACTTGAATCGCCAGCAAGGTACCGCCAATTGGCCGAATGATGGTGTGAACAGCGTCCCAGATCGAATCTACCCAGGGAATTTTGTCGGCAAAAAACTCGAGGAAATAGAGAACACCGGCGACGGTGATTATCCACGGGTTCCCGAGGACTTCGAGCGATTGATACTGTGGCGTGAGAGTGATCCAGTGAAAATGGATTGCGAGTCCGGTGACAAAAACTGTCAGATAAAGATTGATGCCGGCCAGCGCGGCGAGACCGAGCGCGACGGCGAGCAGGTCAAGCTTTTCCACGCGCGAAATATCTGCGTGAACCTATCAATGTCACGCGCGGTTTAATTGTAGGGCGCTTCTGTGAAACCGAGCGCTGGGTGACGGCGTCTGGCACAGACGCCCTACAGTTCATTTGCCGTCGGCGACGGCGACCTCTACAATCGCGCCATGCTCGACATTCGTCTGATTCGCGAGAAGCCGGACTTTGTCAGTGCGCGGCTGGCCACGCGCGGCGGCGGCGATGAAGCGAAGATCGATGAAATTTTGCGAGTAGATGCAGAACGGCGCAGAATCGAGACGGAACTGCAACGTTCACAATCCGAGCGCAATCGCCTGAGCAAAGAGATTGGCGGAAAACGGTCGAGCGGCGAGGGAACAGCCGAGCTTGAGCAACGTGTTCGTGAGATAGGAGATCAAATTGCCGATCTCAACGCACGAGCGGCGGCTGCCGAGACAGCGCTAAACAATTTGCTTCTTCAAATTGCGAATTTGCCGCATGAGAGCGTTCCAGTCGGTAAGGATCCAAGTGCGAACCGTGTGATCCGCACCTGGGGTGAGAAACCACCGCTCAGGAAGCCGGCGGACCACGTTGCGCTTGGCACAAGGCTAAATCTTTTCAATCCCGAGTCGGCGACAAAACTGGCCGGGAGCGGTTTTATTTGTTTCACCGGCGCAGGCGCGAAACTCGAACGCGCATTAATCAATTTCATGATCGACCTGCATACGCGCGAGCACGGTTACTTCGAAATTGCTCCACCGTTTTTAGTCCGGCGCGATTGCATGATCGGCACGTCGCAGCTTCCGAAGTTCGAAGCCGACATGTATGGCATGGAAGAGAACCAGCTTTTCCTCGCGCCAACTGCCGAAGTCCAGCTAACAAATCTACATCGCGATGAGATCCTCACTCTTAACGATCTTCCGAAAAAATTCGTGGCATATACGCCGTGTTTCCGCCGCGAAGCCGGTGCGGCGGGCCGCGAGACGCGTGGCATCGTCCGGGTGCACCAATTCGACAAAGTAGAACTGGTGAAAATCACAACGCCTGAGAAATCATACGAAGAACTCGAATCCCTCACGGCCGACGCCGAACGCGTGTTGCAACTTCTCGGCTTGCATTATCGAGTAGTCGAGCTTTGCACTGGCGATCTGGGATTTGCTTCCGCCAAGAGCTATGACATTGAAGTGTGGTCGCCGGGATCTGGCGACGGCGGGACTTATCTGGAAGTATCAAGTTGCTCGAACTGTGAAGATTTCCAGGCGCGCCGAATGCATCTGCGGTTCAAAGGCGGTGATGGGAAAAATCGATTCTGCCACACCCTAAACGGGTCGGGGGTGGCATTGCCGAGGTTGTTCGCAGCGTTGATTGAAAATTATCAGCAGCCGGATGGTTCTGTGAATATTCCGGAAAAATTGCAGCCTTATTTTGGCACGGGCGAAATTCGGTGAGTGTAGCGGCGTTTGTATCAAACGCCGAACCATTGATCAGGCGCTCGCCGCGGCGAGCGCCTCTACAACTCAGCGATTATTGCAGTCCCGGTATGCCAAGACCGCCAGTAATTTTTGTCATCTCTGATTGCGCAAGTGCTTTGCCTTGCTCGATAGCCTGTTTCACTGCGCTAAGGATAATTTCCTCAAGAAACTCGACGTCATTGGGATCGACTACTTCACTGTCGATTTTGATTGCGACGACATCGCCCGCGCCGTTCGCTGTCACTTTCACTTTCCCGCCGCCCGCGCTGACTTCGATGGTTTCCTTCTCAAGCGCAGCCTGCGTTTTTGCCATTTGCTCCTGCATTTTCTGAGCTTGCTTCATCAATTTGTTTAGATTCATGGGACTGACGTCGGAGTGAATGGTTAAAAGGGTTACAAGGTTAAAACGGTTGTAACTCTCGTAACTTTTTGAACGTTTTAACCGAGTGATTTAGGATCGTATTTTTGCGTTAAATAGTTCGATCGCCTCCTGGATTAATGGTTCGTCCTTCAAATCATGAGAAGGCGAATGTTCCGGGGGTAATGCGTTCTTGGAAGCGAGTTCTTCATTCACGTTCAGCTTCAAAGTCCAATCTTTCCCGGTGATTTCGTGCAGCAGCGTCTCAACGAACTTGCGATTCGCTTGTGTGCTCAAGATATCCATCATGGCCTTGTCGGCCGTCGCGAAACCGAGTTTAAAATTGCGGCCTTCAATTCCAAGGACGTGGGCTGCTGAAGCTGAGTTTCGCACAAAGCCCTTCTGTGCTGGAATCTTCGCAAGGACGCGCTCCCAAACTTTTTGAGCCTCGACTGTGACGCTCTTTTCCTCAACACGCGTCTTGCTGTAGTCCGGGGCGGTGACCCCGGCTGTTTGCGCCATTGGTTTGCTCTCGCCGCTGTCAGCGCCCGCGGGTTCAGTTTTCGTCTCGCCGCCATCGCGAAGCTCGCCCAGTTTTTCGATGACCTCATCCAGCGTCGCCTGTCCCAGAGTTTGAATCGCCCTAATGATCGCGACTTCGAAATGCAGCTTCTTGTTTGGAGCCCATTTCATGCGCCCCTCTGCGGCTGCAAACTGATCGATCAGATCGAGCAAACGATCGGTGGTAATCAGCTCCGCGTGTGCGGTAAGCGATTTTTGGACGTCGGGTTCAACATCTTCCTTCAGCGCGTCCGGTTTGGCTTTGAACACGAGTAGATCGCGAAGATACGCGATCAGGTCTGACATGAGCCGCATCATGTCTTTTCCACTTTCGCTTTGCTGATGCAAAAGATCGATCGCGTCCGGTGTTTCACCGCGCAAAATTCGCCTCGTGAGATCGACGACCGTTTGTTCGCTCGTGAATCCGAAAACATTCAGCACATCGTTCTCACTGATTTTTTCTCCGCAAAACGCGACCAGCTGATCGAGCATCGATTCGGCGTCGCGCAGGCCGCCTTCCGCGCCGCGCGCGATCGCGTGTGCTGCCGCTGGCTCCAGCGTGATCTTTTCTTTTTCGGCAATAAATTGCAGGTGCTTCGCGATGAGATTCGCCGGGATACGGTGAAGATCGAACCGCTGACAGCGGCTCAGAATAGTTGGCAGAACTTTCTGTGGCTCGGTGGTCGCGAAAATAAATTTCACATGCCCGGGGGGCTCTTCCAACGTCTTCAGGAGCGCATTAAATGCTGCTGGCGAAAGCATGTGCACTTCGTCGATCAAATAAATCTTATAACGGCCCTTGGCCGGCGCATAACGAACGTTCTCCCGCAGTTGACGCACATCTTCTACGCTGTTGTTGCTCGCTCCGTCGATCTCGATGACGTCCAGACTGTTGCCGGCAGCTATCTCCCGGCAGTTATCGCATTCTCCGCACGGCGTGATGGTCGGGCCTTTAATGCAATTGAGCGACTTGGCCAAAATCCGGGCAGTCGATGTTTTGCCTATACCGCGCGGCCCGACAAAGAGATAGGCGTGGGCAAGCCGATTTTGCGCGACCGCATTTTTCAGCGTACGCGATACGTGCGCTTGCCCAACCAAATCATCGAAAGTCTGGGGTCGATACTTTCTGGCGAAAACCTCGTAACTCACGGCAGTAATCTAAATGCTTTGATTGTCGGACGAAAATAGAAAACCATTCGCAAATTCAGAGTTTCCGATGTTTACAAGAACGACCATTCTCTCGCTGCTTCTGGCGACCAGTGCAGTATTTGCTGCCGGTCCGCCGCCTGAGCTGAGCGATCCTTTCCTCGATAAGTTTGTCGGCGATTGGCAAGTAGAGCGAAAGATGGGAAAACGCGGCGTTAAACAAACGAGCGTGCATTGCGAATGGGTGCTGAATCATCAGTTCATCGAGTTTCACTACGGCCCCGCCGACGCGAAACCGGAGTACGAAGCATTCGTGTTCATCGGCTTCGATGAGGCGGCGAAAACCTATGTTTGCCACTGGGTTGACGTGTTCGGCGGAAAAGATTCCGAGCTCGGTCGGGGCAAAATTGACGACAAGCTTCTCGCGATTGAATTCAAGTTCGGAAATGGTGACCTGACGAACAAGTTTACCTTTGATCCGAAAACGAAAACCTGGACGTCGTTGATCCGTCAGCAGGAAAAAGGCGAATCGAAAACCTTTGCCGAGGAAAAATGGACAAGGAAATAAAAGCGATCGTCTTGTTCCTGTTCGCTCTCGTAATCGCTGCCTCTGCGCGCGAGCCGATCAAATCACCGCCGCCGCCGAGGACCCAGGCGAACGTCGTTCGAGCACGCGATCTGGGAATTCCATTTGAAGGTACCGCAGGTAAGTTTAACTCCATTACTGATGTCTCTGGCGTAGAAGTCGGATACACGACGCTAATTAGCGGCGAGGGAAAGCTTGAGGTCGGCAAAGGTCCCGTGCGAACCGGCGTTACCGCAATCATTCCGCGCGGGCACGATTCTCTCAACGACCCGGCTTACGCTGGATATTTCAGCTTGAATGGCAACGGCGAGATGACGGGGACAGCGTGGGTGGAAGAAAGTGGGTTTCTGGAAGGGCCAATCATTATTACGAATACGCATAGCGTCGGAGTCGCGCGCGACGCTGTAATTGCCTGGCGAATTAAACACGGCGCACCGGATACGACCGGCTACTGGTGGAGCTTGCCTGTTGTTGCGGAGACGTGGGACGGCTGGCTCAACGACATTAATGGGTTCCATGTTAAACCCGAGGACGTCTGGCACGCGCTCGATACCGCGCACGGCGGCGCAATTGAGGAGGGAAGCGTCGGCGGCGGGACCGGTATGATCTGTTACGAGTTCAAAGGGGGCAACGGCACCGCCTCGCGTGTCGTGTCCGTTGCTGTAGCCGGGGGCGCTAATCCTGCCGGGCAGAAAGTGTCGCGCGCGTACACAGTCGGTGTATTTCTTCAAGCAAACTTCGGTCGGCGTCCGCAACTGATCATCGCGGGCGTACCTGTCGGCAAAGAAATTCCCGGGGAAGTATATAAGAAAGAAAGCGGCTCGTGTATCGCGGTGGTTGCGACCGATGCTCCGCTGCTACCGAACCAATTGAAGCGGCTTGCGCGTCGCGTGTCGCTTGGCCTTGCCCGAACGGGAACAATTTCTGGAAATGGCTCCGGCGATTTGTTCATCGCTTTTTCGACTGCAAATCCAAATGCCGCGAACTCCGATCAAGTCACACATAACGTGCAGACGATTCCCAACGATCTCATGGACCCGCTTTTCGCGGGGGTGGTGCAGGCCACCGAAGAAGCGGTCGTCAATGCATTGGTCGATAACCAGTCAATGATCGGACGCGACAATCATCGCGTCGAAGCGCTGCCGCACGATCGGCTGCGCGAAATCTTGAAGCGCGTTCACCGCTGACGCTCGCTTCATCAGTTTCGCGAAGCTTTCGGAGTGTGCACGCGTTTTCGCGTCGCTTTGTACCATTCGCGCCCCAATCTGAAAGCAATGCGAAGACGCCTCGCACTCCTAAAGCACTTCGCGTGAAATGCGGAACCACGCATTTCAGAACTGCAGCAATCGTCGCTTTCCTGAAAGCTGCAGCTAGAGCGCTGCGAGCAACACCGGCACAACTTTCGTCGCAGCTATGTCTAGAACATGCAGCGTCAAGTTTTCAGCGCGTTCCTGCACTTGCGCTGGTTGACTGTCAATAAAGACCCTGAGATCGCGCTTCTGGTTTTCCACGAAGTAATCGAAGTCTTCTTTATCACTCTTCCCTTGCTTTAACAGGATGAGACGCTGTTCCAGTTCGTTCGCGTTTTGCCTCACCAGCTCAGTAGTGTCGCCTTTTGCTTGCGCGAGCAAATCCCGAAATTCGTTCATTGCAGCCGCCACCGATTCGTCGCCGACCTGGTCGAGTGCCGAATCAAGCTCCGACTCTTTGCCCGAAGATTTCTTGCGTTTCGCTTTATCGTCCGAGGGCATGATCGTAAATCTTATTAACGTCTTTCTTCATCTCGGTGGCAAGCGCGGGCGTGATTTTGCCGCGACTGGCTTTGCTTCGTAGATGCGCTGCGTCGGCATCAAATTGCGATTTGAGGTCGATCAGAACCGGACGACGCGCCGTGAATTTCTCATTTGCGATGGTCTGCTGAAATTTGGCGTTTCCTTCGTTCACTTTCGCGTCGAACGCCGCGCTATTGAAACGTTTTTTGGGAACGGCGAACTCGTCGATAAACGCAAGATGAAAACTGCGCAGGCTTTCGATCTGCGTATCGCTTCCGGTTTTGGTAAAAGTCGCAGTACCGCAGTTCGTGACGACGATCGCGGTAGCGCACAGGAAAAGGTTTCTAACGTTGGGGTTCATAGGCCGCGGTGTTTTATCGATCTTGTGGCAACTCGCTCCCGCGCGTCAAGACGATAAAGAAGCCGCGTAACGCGACTGAGGTAGTGTTTGTCGGTTATCAATTATCGCGTTTGCTTTCAATACCGAGAATTCACGATCATCCGATCAGGCGGCGTCATTGATTACTGTTCCTTGAAGTCGCCTGCGCCGGAGTTGGTATAATGAAACCGAATGCTGCCAGATTCATTATGATCATGACAAGCGCGAAGAGGTACAGCCCCATCATTAATCCTATGGCAGCGTGCATCACCAAAATACAAATCAACCAAACGAGGCGCGTTTTTTTTAGCCAAATGCAGATTGGGTAACTCACCTCGATCAGGCAGATTGAAATTCCAAGCATAGGCAAGGCGTACTTGAATCGAACGAGAATATCCGGTGAAACGAGGTTAAAAGGCGGCCGGATTAGCGAGTGCCACAGATTGGAGCCGTTCCACCAACCGCTCCCGAAACATTTTGCCAGGCCTCCGATGAAATAAACAAAACAGAGATGCACCTGTAGAACGCGCCGCCAAAAACCAAAGAGCTGCGGATTTTTTGGTTTTGTTTGTACTACCCATCGATCAAAAGAGTAGCGGTCCGGCAGTGGAGACAACATCAGGTAAAACAGTGCTGTGGTCATAAAGTTATCAGCGCCGTAGGCCAGTAACCCTCCGCTTTCAGCGACGCAGAGGTGAAGAAACCAGGCAATAATCGCCGCTGGACGGCAGAAGAGTCCTAACAACAAAAAACAGCCGGACGATAACAAGCAGGCCCAGCTAATACTGAGAACTGCTTCTTCGCTTATGTTAATGCTGCGACCGAGAGCGACCAACCAGCTAAGTGTGGGAATCAACGGGCTTTCGAAAGAAGCAATGGCGTCGCCAATTTCGCGACCAACAAGACCCTTCCCGCTGCTGGCGAACAGATAGTGCCAGTCGCTCCTTAAGAACAGCGCATAGACAGCCACCTGCAGACCCAAACCGATCCGTAATACGGCAAGCCACGTGTCACTTTCCGCTGGAAACAGGAATCTCAACAAACGTTTCCATGCTTCTTCTAGCCGCCTCATGGGGTTATTGACTGGATCTAAAGATTTTACAGAAGCCAAGGGTAGGGAAACAAAGATCTGGCCTAGAATTCCATCCGTTGTGCTCGCTTCGTTCTGTTGAATTCATTTCAGCGAGTTCTACCGAGCAGTTTTCGCAGGCCGAGGAAGCAAGGCAAAATTGTCAATTTGAGTATGAAAACCTTTTATCTTCGTTTCGTTCTGTTAGTCTTTCTGCTCGTCACGCAGACTAAAATCGAAGCTGAACATTGGTTGAAATGTCTCTGTTTCGTCATGCTCAAACTCACTCATCTCAGGTGGGTTTACGGATCCGAAAGTGGCATGAATCTTCTTCACGTCGGGGTGCTCCCGCCATACGGATAGCGCGAGCATTTTGACTACTACCTCCCGGATCGGCTCGTAGCGTTGCTCGGCCAGCCTGTCTAACAAACTGCTCACACGGAGCGCAGCGGCTCTGCTGCGCACATGGGGCGACTCGTGTTCTACCCGTCCATCATCGTAGAACAGCTCTAGGGTCAATCTGTGTTGGCTGGGTACGTTGGGAGCAAAAAAACTGTAGCCCGCTTGGATACCAGCGGCATGTAGATAGGTTGCGATGCCTTGCCGGATCGGATTCGAAACCCCAGCCTGTTTTGCCAGCAGCCAACTGGCGACCAGCTCAGCTTCTCGCGCGGACTTCTCGCACGCTGCTGGGAAGATGGTAGAGCTTTCCGCTATCAGCGAGAATATGCCCGCTAGGCAAACGGCTGTTAGTAAAAAGAAATGAATTCCAAACCACGCCGCGTAAATCGCCTTCGACGCCATGTCATAAGGTAGGATAGACCGCTCGCCCGTTCATCGTTTTAGGTACGGCGATCACCGGCTGCGACGCCAACATCTCAGCTTCCTGTGAAGAACACCGGTCCGAGGCGCCCTGGCAGGTCAGTACCCAACACCGCCACCCCCGAGAACGTCGGGACTGGCACCGCTATTCTCTCGCCAACCAGGAGGCTTAGAGTGTCGCCGCGACTGCTTTCAAATTTTCAGTAGCTGCCTTACCGTCGCTGATCGGCAGAACCATCTCCACGAACCAGGCGCAACTTGGTTGGGCGCCAGCGTAGAACAATGTGGCCTTGTCTGTTTGAACGCTTTTTAATGCCACAGGGTTTTGGGTTTGCGTGGGCACGTGCATCGCCAATGCGCTGAGACCGATAACAGTCACAGTTACTAGCATAGCTGCGATTAGACGTACGTTGAGTTTGGCTTCGATTAGTTTCATAACCGTGCGTTTACCAGCGCTTTGGATAACTGTCAATCCCCAAATCAAAAGCCATGTCGTGTCGGTTTCGAGCAGCTTGGGTCGAAAGTTAGCCGGTACAGCCCAACAGAACAGACGCCTGCGAGACTTCGCCGATGCATCCGGGCCGCGGTTATGAACGTTACTTTGCTGCCAGTGAATCGACGATTGCCTCAAAGCGTGGATCGCCTCGTAATGGGTCCCAAAGCGGATGAAGGCGCACGTAGCCGTAGCTGATATGGCTCCCCGGAAGGTGCGTTGTCTCAGCGAGCCGTTCGATTGCGCGATCTTTCTGGCCGGTCCATGCGTAAATAATGGCCATGTATCGGACGAGCGTTGCACCCTCGATGGCGTTTTTGCCAACCGGTGTCAACTCGACCGCGCGTTCGCCTTCGCGAATCGCATCCTCCTTATTCCCAAGTACGGCATCAATGACACCAAGCGCACAAAGTGCAGCTGCGTAATCAGGTTGACTCCGTACAGTTTGACCAACTTCTTCTCGCGCGCTGTTGAACGCTGCTCGAGCACCTGGCT
>Ga0137358_10001998_pt1 | contig 11384 bp, 16 predicted proteins | sample Mad1_20_16metaG_FD_105551 | JGI IMG/M metagenome (GOLD analysis project Ga0137358, IMG submission 105551) | Vadose zone soil microbial communities from Angelo Coast Range Reserve, California, USA - Mad1_20_16 metaG | ecosystem: Environmental > Terrestrial > Soil > Vadose zone | place: USA... | reverse complement strand
GCGTGCTCTCGCGGCCTCGGCGCCGATTGTCGCTAGTGTCACGGCAAGGGAGCATACACAGACAGGGCCCGCGTCGGACGCGGCGCCTGCCGATCCTTCATCTTCTGCTGCTACTGGAACGGGCGCGAAAAAGACTTCTTCCACCCCCTCGAACCCGGCTGCATCGGCTCTCGCGGCGAGGCAGAAATTACTCGAGCAGCAGATTGCCGAACAGAAGACGCTTATGGAGAAGCTGAACACTGCCTCAGCCGACGAGAAGAAAGATATTTTTGCGCAATTGCGCAAGCTGGGTCAGGAGATCAAGGCTACTTCATCGCAGGCGACGGCCAGCCCTTCAAAGAAGTCAAGCTCAATTCAGCCCGAGGACCGAGAAGCAAAGGAGCGGGAACGGTTAGACAAGGAGCTAGAGCTACATTCCGCGGCTCTCGATGGCGAAGAGTCCACGGAGGCACTACAGGCAAAGCTAGCGAAGCTCAAAGCCGAGGTATGTAGCCGAGGATATCTCGGAGAGCGATGTGACTAATCCCGTGTTCTCCATACACAGGCCGCAAGTCTCGGCATCGACCCTTCTGCAGAGTCTGCGCCTACGTACCCTACGTATCCCTACCGTGGCCGTGGACGAGGCCGTGGTAGGGGCTTCTATCGCGGTGGCGCACGAGGTAGCCCCATGCGTGCCAGCATGAAACTTGACAATCGGACCAAAACGTTACTCGTCAAGGACGTTGGTAGTGATAGTATTCAGGCTGTGCGGGATTGGTATGAAGCTGGCGGCCAGGTCGACGCGTTCGAGACGCTCGAGAACGGAGATGTCGTCGTGGTGTTCAAGACGCGGGCAGCGGCGGAGCAGGTATGTCTACCAAATGTCATTCCAGTCCGCTCTGTTGATCTTATCTTAAAATCTTTGTTAGGGTCTCGCCAAAGGACCCAATATCCCACTTGTCGGCCAAAAACAAATAAGCTGGTACAATGCTTCGCCGACAGCCGCAGCTGCGACGACTGGCCCAACGGCAGCAACGCCGTTTAAGTCTGGGATGACGTCCGGTGCACCTTCCACCCAGTTCGGCGAAGAGGCGTATGGCCGTGAGAAACATTCTGGTGTACATTCGCCACTTGATTTTGAGCCTGCAGTGAGCGGGTGGGGTGGCGATGAGGACGAGGACGGTATGGGTATGTTGTGAAGGATCTGACGGTTGACTCGGATGCCAGTGTGTCCTCCGAGCACCAACTAAAGAGCCTTGGACCATCCATGAAAGTCATACGCAACTCATTTATCCAATTACTTCACCATATCCCCGTGAGCTGCATTGTGCCTGTGTGTCTCTCTTTATTGTCTCCCCTGTTTTTCGTTTCAACTTCCCTTGTGCCTGTATCCCTCCCTCCTTTTTTTTGCTCTTTGATGAGCTGAAGAACAACGAGCAACGGATCCGTCCTACAGCTCTGAGCAGCTGTGACGCATTTTCCCGTGCATTTCTGTCCGATTCATGAGGTTTCATTGAGAGTTGACCTTCAAGCTGAGGATGGTCGCGATACGTGCAGGCCACACAAAATTTATTCAACAACTCTCAGAGGTTATAAGAGAGTACTAATAGTGGGCTAAGCGTTGGATCATGATGATTATGGTGATGAAGATGATAATGATTTTATTGCACAACGGCATTTCAGCTTGGGGGTCAGGCGTGCTCCCTCATTACATGTAAATATGAATATGAGTAAAATTTATGGGATGGGATGGGATAAAGAGGGAGAAAAAACCGTCTAGTATCTCAACTGAGTCGGAAGAATGTAACGTCGCAATGCCACTGTCAAAATGTCGCTCGTTGGTGGAAGAAGGAACTAACTACTAGGGTTCACTGGACAGAGTGAAAGATATCTCAGCTTCATCATCCACCACGAAACTCCCGAGCATATAATAATCCTCCTCGTCCGGGGGAACTGGCGAGCTGCATTGTGCCGCGCGGCGATCATGATGTGCGGCAGCGCCAGGAGGAGGGCCTCGGAGTGGCACGCCACCGCGCCTCGTAGGGGGAGCTGCGAAAACGGGGACGGAGAGTTTGTTCTCCACGGGCAACTGGGATAAGAGACTTTGCCTGTACACCGCTGACTGGTCATACGACGCAGACGGCTGCGTAGCTGGCAAATCCGTGACGAAACCACCCACGCTCTCGCCTTCCTCATTCTCATCCAGCGATGACGACAGTCCTCCGCCGCTCACTTCATCTCCAGAGTGTATGGCCTCGACATCTATCCATGGTATGACCCGGGCTGCCTCTGCCGCATCCCGCACTTTAAGTCTTTGTCTTTTTTTATTGTTGGGGAGTTTCCGTTTCTTTTGGGGAGGACGGTGAGAAGTAGGGCTCGCATTTGGACTTGGAGAGTCGTCGTAGCTGTGTCTGCGGCGGTGGAGGCGTTTTTGTGAGGGTGGTGGAGGATGTAGAGGCGAGGATGAGCCCGAGGCAGGCCCGGGTGTGATGACCGGACGCCGTTTTGCTTGGCCAGCAGCGCGGACGGGGAGAGACGGGGAGGGACCCACTGATGAGGGAGAGCCGAGCCGCAGACAAAGCGGCGGGACAGGTGGAGGTGGCATGTCGCGATTTGGCGGTATTGTTGGTGGTCCATTGGCTCGCACGGGTGGACTGTCCAAGACGATGGGAGACTCATTCTCCGGCTCAGAGTCTTCGACTTCGATAGCATCCAACCCTGGAGACCCCAACATCCGAGAGCGTGGCTCGGCAACGGGGCTGCTTGCCATTGCCCCGGCGTCATCAGAATCTGCCAATAGCCAGGCAAGACTGTCATCTTCTATAACGGCTTCGGACTCTTTTATCTCGAGAGCAGATTCCTGATCCGGGGACCCATTGCTCGGGGGCACGTTGCCGAAAGATGGTTCTGGGACGACTACATCATTTAATGGGCCGACAGAGGGAGACTTGGGTGGCAACGGCGAAGGATATCGTGAGGCAGGAACTTTTCCAGAAGGAAGGGGCGATGTCGAATATCGATGTTTGTTTCGAGGAGAGGGAGACCTCGAAGGTGCAGCTGATGTACAGATATCAATTACTGATTGGTTATGGGCAAGGGGAACGTCAGGCGATGACGAGCGCACGCGATCAAAAGAGGGTTTGGGAGATGATGGACGTGAATTACTCCATAGACCCCTCTCGATCGCCATATCATCTGAATCCTCGGCGCCCTTGCGCGAAAACCGGCTGGGACTTGGCTCGGAGATATCTGCACCAACACGGGCCTTTGTTTTCTTCGTAGTGGTTTGTCGCTTCTTGCCTTTATCCACCGCCGTCTTGGCTCGCTTGAGTTTAGTTTTGAGTGGCTTCGCGGAAGTAGCAGCAGATGTAGAGGCTGCCCGCCTCGGAGCAAATAATCCAGCTTCGATCTCTTCGTCTGTGCCGTCGTCTAATCTAGCGTTTTCGTCGAACTTGAGTACTTTTTTCCGTCTCTTAACTTTCTGCTTCACAAGAAGCTCCGCGACACTGACAAAGCCAGTGGAAGCACCTGGAGGTATGTCCCGTGTCGGATCATTGCTCCGCTTGCGCTTCTTGCTAGGCTCTTGGGCCGTGGTTTCGCGAGATTTCTCTGTAGCGGACCGATCGTATTCCTCAATTTCCATCACCATTTCGAGGCATTGGGGTTTGATGTGATCGGGAAGCAACCGCTCGACATCATCGTAGAATTCCAATTGTTCTCCGCGCACGATACTCCTTTGAACGTCATTGTAAGCTTCTCGGGCTTTGTTCCAGTTCATCTCTTCTCGGCCTTCGGCAAGCAGCACGTGTACGTAGCCTTCGCGCTTGCGGCCCGTCCGTCCTACACGTTGCAACTACTGAAGATCACCACGCATGTCTTTTACATATGCACCCAAACTTACCATCCGGATAGGAGTCTTCTGCGCATCGTAGCACACTATCAGGTCTACCTCCCCTATATCAAGGCCCTCTTCTCCGACCGATGTGGCTACAAGAATGTTAAAGACGCCGTCCTTGAACTGCTTGATGACCTAGGCAGCGAAGAATATGAGGAAACGTGTATCCAGAGTGGACAAAGGACGTAATATGATGATCGACTATATAAGAACTCACATCGAGTTGTTCTCGTTGTGCCAAGCCTTTGTTGCCTTTCCTGTCTATTCCCTGGCCGATGAACTTGGTTGCCCTAAGTAGAGGGGACTCTTGATTCAGGAAGGCCACAATCTCGTCTACGGCATCACGAAACGTAACAAACACCATGGCCCGCGTGCCCTCATCAGAGTGCTCGCCGGCATTTGAACCACCGTCATTGTGCAACCGCTGCCCAAAGTGGTTTACTACAAGCGTCTTGAGCTTTTCCAACTTTGGATGTACAGCAAAACCCCGGCTCTTCTGCAGCCTCAGCTCATCCATAAGCGCTTGAAATGCGGGATCTTTGTTGAGCCCCGAGGGTTTGTCAGAGCCACTGCCTTCTGCTTCTTCGGTGAGAGCGCTGAAGCACATATTTGCAGTGGCCTCTAACTGGGTGGTCTATCAGAATTGGGTTGCGTCAATGTGGTTTCACACACCAAGTATCCCATCGCCCGCGCCAGTGCGCCGATCTTTCTAAGTAATGGGTACGCCCACTGTAGCTGCCTGCCATCAGGGCGTTTATAAATTTCCTCCATAGCAGCATTAGCGCGGTATGGATGAAAATGGACTGGGTCCAAATTTCCGCGGAGGATTCCAGGTCCGACACACTTATTAATGTAGGCCTGATTCTCATTAGGATAATGTCCAACCGTATCGTCAAGCAGTGCGACATACCCCCAAGACCTTTGCGAGGAGATCACGGAGTTTCCCGATTCCTTCATCCATCGCAACTATATGCTGCTCAACTTTCTGAGGGCATCCGATTTCAGAAGAGGCACGAATACGCAAGATGTCACAGTACCTTCTCGTTGATGTAACTTCGGATATCTAAGCTCTGCTCATCTCGGATCTCAATCCGACTTATGTGAAGGGCATCGACTATGGCCTGGACTGCTTCTGGTGTGCGTCCTGGTGTCGCTGTGAGCGCCAGGACACGAAAGTAAGGGCTCTTGGCCATAAGGAAGCGGACTACTTTGGCGTAGGAATACTCTCCTGCGCCTTTGTGCGCTTCGTCTAGCACAAATTTGTCAGTCATGGACCGCACTGAGGTTGCCGGGAAATTGGACGTGCCCACAACGAGAAGGACGATATCTCTCGGGTCGCAATTATCCGTCTTGAGGTCATTCTCGAACGTTTGCGGCGTCATATAGAATATGCGCTTCTCTTGCCACTAACGAAAGTTAGGGTGACACCAGGGTGAAGGAGCTGCGGATTGGACTTACAGCCTTAGATCTGAAGGCTCTCGGGTTATTCCCCGTAAGCTCGATGGCGTCTCTGCCAGGAATACCACATGTCTTATGACATGCATCAATTTGCTGCGCTACTAGTGGCTTTGTCGGGGCGACAAAAACAAGCTTGCCGTCAGGGAACCATCTATAAACTACAAACAAAGATTAACAAGAAGCAGAGGGCTACGAAGATGGCTTACAGTTCAGCATCACTACACCAGCTATAAATGTCTTCCCTAAGCCGGTGGGTAATGCAACAAGCGCGTTTTCAAGAAGACAATGCCGAGATATGTTGAATTGATAGTCGCGCTTTGGCCTGTTCAAGGGAAAAATCCAGCGCTGAGCCGCTAAAAGATCGAGTTGCAGTTTCATGGGTGGGGGCTGACGGTAAAAGTATTAGGTCGTTGTTCAAGTTCAGATGATTGATGGTCAACTTACAGGTCTAGAATATTAAACGGCGTGTTCCGTAGGTGACAATGAGCGAGATTTGGAACTTCACTTACCCGACTACATGGGGACATGGTAAGTTACGTTTGACACTTAGGTGATTGGCTTACCTGGAACGAAAGGCGCAGGGAATTGTTCAAACTCAACAGCTTCCTCTTCACCTCTTTCTTCATCTTGATTTTCCTTCCCTTTTCCTTGCCCTGCTCTCCGTCTTCTACCCGTCTTTGCAAAAGCGGTGTGGTCCCACTTCTTTGTCTTGCGATTAACCGGACGCGTGGGAGACTTTCTTTGTTGCACACTTCCACGCGAAGTTTGAGGTTTCTTAGATGGAGAGGTTCTCGGAGATACAACATCACCAAAAAGTGTGACTTGGCGACCAGAAAGTGAGCGGGCTGCAAGGACCCCGGACGAAGGTGATTTCGATGTAGAACCGGCCTTTCGCCTGTAGTCCTTCTCTATAGCAGCATCTAGCACTTGTAATTCTTGGACGTCAAGGTCGAACGTGAGATCAAATAGATCATCGGAATCCGCAACGGTGAGAGGGGTTGACCCGAGCTCGAGCGAAGGCTTTCGAATAGTCGGCTTGGAGGTAGACGCGAACTGGGGAGCCTCGATAGCTGCGAGCTCATTTAATACAGCAGAGTTGAGCTCCTCATCATCCCAGTAGTGATTCGGTGAGCTCATTGTGTCGCGACTTGAACAGGCGCGTTCAATTTGATCAACACACCGCGCAGCTACGAGTCACGTGAGCCGGTGGTCACACCTGGTCAAGTCTCTGCGCAACTTCATCTCTCATCACCATGTCTGCTGAGTCCATCGCCAGATGGAATGCTATTCCAATGACAAGACCTGAGCATAACGACCTTTCTACTTCCGCGAAGGTACTGCCGGTGCTTTCCCTTGCCCTCATAGTTTCCTGTCCCGGTACTACCCCGTCCCCCTTTGTTTCCCTTCCAGCGACGCGGAGATGATGACGATGACGATGACATCAAGCGTGATGGAGACGACGAATGTGGCGAGGGCATGAAGATAGATGGAGAATACAGTGACGATGACGTCTCACTTGTGTCACGAAGTCCGTCTCCGGCTCCCCAAGATCAAATGGACATCGACAAATACGATGACTACGTTCGAGGCCCCGTCAGAGAAGTCATCACAGTCGACACGAAAATCAAGAGCACCAATATAGGGTTCAGGATGCTGTCAAAATTAGGTTGGGTGGAAGGACAGCCCCTCGGACTTTCTCAGGATGGTGTGCTTTCTCCCTCCATCACTTGGCCGAAGTTGTATAAGTCCGCGCAGCTCGGGTTGATCCCATCCCTTTCCACGTCAAGAATGACGCAACCGGGCTCGGGAAAACTAGCCAAGATTTTCGTATGATTGAGACTACGGTCTCACAGCGACGTGAATTGGACTCTGAGCGCCAGCGGAACGAGACCGAGGACCAAAGAAAAGCTAGGGAGGCGAGTGTTCCCTCTCTACATAATTTTGTAGCTTATCATTGTATACTCTAGGGAAATGTTGCCCGTCGCGCCGCTCTTCAGACTGAGATATCGGAGGTCCTTCGGCCATTCTACTGCACCATCTGCGAGAAGCAGTTCCAAAATGTCGCTCAATACGATGAGCACACGAACTCGTATGCACACCACCACAAGATTCGTTTCCGTGACATGCAAAATACCCAGCGCGCCAAGCAGAACACTCCTGAAGAACACGGTAAACGCAAGGAAAAGGAACGGAAGCGCGAAGAGAAGGAGCTACGTAAGATCGCCGCTGCCGCCGGCGTGCGAATGGCAAAATCATTGACAACGTCAACCACCGCGACCTTCGCACCAGCTGTGCCCTCCGCCGAGTCCAACCCCACGGGCTTCAAGAAGGGCGGTTGGGCGAGCATATCATCAGAACCACCATCGACTAGAGAGTCACCACCAGCACGCGGTGGGTGGGCGAATGTGGGGTCCCCTTCAGTCACATCCCGTTCTCCTTCACCGGCGCCAGATACAATCTCTTCCGCCGTCTTTCCGACGACGCCCGTTGTGTCCTCACAACCCGGCGATCCATCCATATCAGAACCGGCCAAAGAAACCCAACGCCGACTTCATCAGCCGGCGCCAGCATTCCGTACGGGCGGTTGGTCCTCGATTGCGATGGACAGCACAACTCGTGTACCGCCACCACCAACCCCGGCTCCTGATGTCCCTGCATCAACAATGCTTCGCCAACCGGAGCACCTACCATCCGGCCCTTCATTGATAACACCGTCAGTACCCAAAACTGTGCTGGCTGCAGTTCCTTTGCCTTTGCCGGTCCCACCGCATTCACAAGCTCCCATTGCTAACCCTCGCTCCGAGGCTCCTAAATCAGTCAAGTCTAAAAAGGAGAGGGAGGCTGAGATGCGGGAGAACTCACGCTCAGGATGGCAAAGCTTTCAAAAGGGTGGACGTCGAAAGTAGTTCGTCGTCTATGCAAATATTAGTCACCACACCCTGATGCACGAGCCGGTGCGTAGCGGGATTTCTGACCCATTTATGATACTCTGTTTGTTTGCAATTCAGTTGCTCTTACGCGCATATCAGTCTGTAACGAATAGTCTTCCTGTCTCGTTGACAAATGGCCTTTTTATTGCCAGAAGTCATTAAGCCGGGCGACATCATGTTCGAGTAAAGTATAACTAGTTACAAGTTCGATATCTTAAATTGTATGCGTGGTTCGGGGGTGAAGGATATGCAGAGCTTGACGAATAAGATACGGACAGTATGAAACGAAGAAAGACAACCACCATAAGCACAGCCGCGGAGGAAAAGTAATAGTACACACAATGCGATTACTCCGACTCTGAGCCCGAGCTGTCATCATCTGAGCTCGACTCCGACGAGTGCTCGCTGTCATGAGCATGAGCAGCATGTGGCTCAGGTGTGACTCCATCACCATTCGCAGTTTTCTCGAATAGCTTCATGCGGTCCTCGAGTTTACGAATCTTCTCCGCTTCGAGATCCTCGTCCATACTCTTCCGTTTAAGCCCACCTGTGCCAGTACCCTTACCGGTACGATTACGCTTTACGGGAGGCTGACGTAAAGGACGAATGACAAAGTTGTACAGCTTGGTGAGAACCGACGCCGGGAGCGTGTCAATCTCCAACTCGATTTCCTCTTGGCTCTGCCAGGTTATTCAGTGGTGGAGACGACTTGAGGTGAAATAGACCTTACATCTCGGATCTCGGGCACGCCTTCATGAATAATCTGGATAACCCGTTCAAGTTTCTGCCCGTCAAGCGTTTGGATAGCTTCGCTGAGGTCTTTCTTTTGCTCGAAGGACAGCACGTCGTCATCAGGAATCTGAGCCTTCTTCGGCGCACTCTTCTTCTTAGGAGGTGCTTTTGCCTCTTTCTTCGCTCCCTTTGAAGCTGTCGCCGGATTCGATGCGGAAGCATCCTTTTTCTTGGACTTCTTTGACTTTTTCTCCTTCTGATGTTTCAGTGCACTAATGCTACTGCGCATAGTCTCTATTTGAGACTCCATGGCGGCGATGGTGACTGGGAAACGTATCAGAAGAATGAAGCACAATATTGCAAATAGCATACGAGCACGAGTGCGCTCCTCATCCGTTTCGGAGTCATCATCGTCCTCTTCATCCTCAGACTCTGGCCTAAGCGGCGGCAACCCTTTCCACTTCTCCTCGAATAGTTTCTTGAGCTCAACGCCTGCTTGGTGTACGGGAGTTCCAGGAGGATTGTACAGGAAACAGTTGCTGATTATCAGCTTAAAATCGTCGCGGAACTTCTCAGCCGTAGGATAGGCACCGCTATCGAGCTTGCTACGCATAGTGCTCAGGTCCATGGGCTTTTTGACTATCTTTGGGTAGTCAGGAATAGTAAGCTTGACCCAATCTACGATCCAATTAAAGCTGGTTTACAATGACGGGATAGATCGCTTCTCACCAACTGGTTCTGCGAAAGGGCCGACGACAGCATTGTGTTGCTTGCGTCCCATTTGATCCAAAATCTTCACACAGAACCGCAACTGCTCGGTAGAGGCACCCTTCTTGACTGACCGACGACGCTGCTTCTTTGGCACATCAGCGTAAGGTAAGTCCTTGGGGGCTGGTGGGTGAATCTCTCGTTTTGGCCTGCCTGCATTTTCGGTTTCGTTACGCCGAATGACAGGGACCGATGTCGATGGTCTTCGAGGTGCCTTTTTGGGCACAGGAGGAGGCGGCGGCGGCGGCGGCGGTGTTGCTGGCTTCTTTACTACCACAGGTTTGGGCTGTGATTCTCTGTAAGACTTGGTGAAACGAAGAACGGCATTACCTTACCTCTTCCGGAGGCGGCAACTGTTTGATTTGTTTGTCAAACACTGCCTCCAAGCGCTTTCCCTGCTGCGTTACAACGTGCTCCGGCCCATTGAATGTCACACAGTTACTGAAGATCAAACGAACATCGGCAACAAATTCATCTGCACTGTTATAACGAGGATTGGCAGGATTAGAGTCGGGCTTAGCAGGGTTAGAAGCCAGTAATTTGCGCTCGATAGTGGAGAAGTCCATGGGATGCTTGATGATCTGAAGATAATGAGGTATCTTCAATGCCTCTGGGTCGACGGGGAAGCGGAAGGGAGTGGCATCCTTCATCTTTTTAAGGGTTCGTATCGTAGATAGAGCAAACTTGTGCTGCGATACACTGAGAGTCGAAGGAGGCAACTCGGCATTTACATGTGCGGCGGATTCCTGACCAGGTGGAGGGGAAGTCTTTACACGAACGGATGGGGAAAAGCAACTATATTAGCACGCCAGCGACGGCGCACGAGACAAAGCGAGCTTACATGAGCCACGGTCTGGTGCGCCGAGGCTTGATTGGCGTCTGAGAATTTTCTCGCCCGCTTTGCGGGAGGAGCATCATCTTCATTTAGAGACACGTCGCGAACATGCACAGAATCTACAGCAGTGATGGACGAACCGCCAACCGCGGAACCAGGAGTGCCTGACGAGGACTGTGTGGGAGGTGGTTCATCGGCTTCAGAGGGGGCATTGAGAGATGACTTGAGTGGTTCTGCATCCCCCATCTCAATGTCCTCGTGTTGTTGAATCCTGTCTTGAGACTGAGGATCTTCTTCTGCCATAGATACGTCTCGGGGGAGATGAGTGGCAGGTGGGGGGGGTGTATCGTGAGGAGGGGAGATTGGGTCTTATAGAAATGATGATGAGAAGGATGAAAAAAAAGCGGCAAGGAAAAAGACGGACTGGGAACAATAGGAATGTCAATCTGTGGAGGAATGGGCGCGTCGTCGAGCTTGTCGAGAATCTGGAAAGGCTCGTGGCGGGCGTCGCTCTCCACCTCGGGAATATCCGAAGTAATTTTCACGGCGACATCGGAGACGGTGTTGATGGGGGTGTCAGGAGAGTCGGCCAGAGGGGAATCGGGGTCCGTAGTTGGTTCATAGTGGAGGGGGGCAATTGTTGTCGCGTCGAGCATTGCGCGCGTGACAGGTCACGGGATAACAGAGGGGCAAAGAGGGAGAGCTGGCCAAAAGGCAAAAAGACAGCGAGGGATCGATTTCAGGTGGATGGGCATCCGAACGGGTCCCTCAGCTTTTATAGGTGCTG
>Ga0137358_10001995_pt1 | contig 11390 bp, 7 predicted proteins | sample Mad1_20_16metaG_FD_105551 | JGI IMG/M metagenome (GOLD analysis project Ga0137358, IMG submission 105551) | Vadose zone soil microbial communities from Angelo Coast Range Reserve, California, USA - Mad1_20_16 metaG | ecosystem: Environmental > Terrestrial > Soil > Vadose zone | place: USA... | reverse complement strand
CCTGCTTGCTCTCGCGGTTCAGCATGAAGGACGGCTCGTTACTTTTGATACCGGCATTCCGCTCGCCGCGGTCAGGAAAGCTACGACGCAGAAACTGTTGATTCTGTGAGCAGCTTTTTTGCACGCATCAGCGACAACACGACGCGCAGGAGACGTCCGGTATGCCACTGAAGGCATATGTTGTATTTATGCCGTAGAAGGCATATGTTGTATTTATGCCTTTAACGGCATATACTACATCCATGGATTACCTATTGCAGACCCCGGCACAACTCGCGAAGCACCTGCCATCCCTGCGAAACGCGCGTCATCTCACCCAAGCGCAGCTTGGAATGCTCGTCGGCTTGGACCAAACTCGAATCGCAAAAATCGAAGCAGATCCGCGGCGTGTCAGCGTTGGACAGCTATTCAAGATCTTAAGTGCCCTCGGGGTCCAAGTGCTATTACTGTCCACCGAAGCACCTAAAGCGCCGCCAGCCGCTGCAGATTGGTAACTTGTGGGTTCCCTGAATGTTTGGATGAACGGGGAGCTCGTGGGTGAGTGGACGACCCTGCGCACCGGCACACCCCTGTTTCGCTATACGACCACATGGTCGCAGTCGCCGCGCGCGCGCGCCCTGTCATTGTCCATGCCGATCACTGCCGATCTCGAGGTTCGCGGGACGGTCGTGGACAATTACTTCGATAATTTACTTCCCGAGAACCCGGCGATTCGCCGCCGAATTCGTGAGCGCTTCGGTACTCGGTCGACTCAAGCTTTCGATCTATTGGAGGCCATCGGCCGAGATTGCGTTGGTGCCGTACAGTTACTGCCCATCCACCAGGAACCCGTCGGTTGGAACCGAGTCGAGGCCACTCGGCTCAATGATGGTGACATGGAGAGACTACTGCTGGCGGTTCCGTCGTCACCGCCGCTTGGCCATGATCATGATGATGATTTCCGAATCTCGATCGCCGGAGCGCAGGAAAAAACCGCGCTCCTTTCGATGGGAAATGCATGGTACCGGCCTCATGGCGCCACTCCGACGACACATATACTGAAACTGCCTTTAGGGATTGTCGGCAACTTCCGCGGCGACCTTTCAGATTCGGTGGAAAACGAGTGGCTGTGCGTGCAATTGATGCGCGAGTTCGGACTACCGATTGCCGACGCCGACATACTCACTTACGGCAAACAGACCGTGCTGTCGGTCAAGCGCTTCGACAGGCGCTGGATTGGACCGGCCGCCGCGGACATTTTGCGCTCGCAATTCCATCCTGGGGCAGGCCAATGGATCGCGCGATTGCCGCAGGAAGACTTCTGCCAAGCAACGGGCAGACCTCCCACAGAGAAATACGAGGCCGACGGCGGCCCGACGAGCGAAGAAATTCTGCAGATTCTCGAGGGCAGCGAATCCCGGGATTCCGACCGCGCGCACTTCGTGCTCGCTCAGTTGGCATATTGGTTGCTGGCAGCAACCGATGGACACGCGAAGAATTTCTCCATTTTCCACCGCGTTGGGGGCGCGTTCGGCATGACACCGCTGTATGACGTGCTGTCGGCGTGGCCGGTCATCGGAGCCGGTGCCAATCAGTTGCCCATACAAGATGCCAAGCTTGCGATGGCGATCCGCGGCAAAAGTCGGCACTATCGCCTGCGAGAAATTCATTCTCGGCACTGGCATGAACTGGCTCTCAGAACAGGAATACCAGGTCTGTGGGGTCGCATGAGAAATCTGGTTGAATCGGCCGACGCGCATGCCGCGGTGGTGCGAGCGCGATTGCCGTCGCGCTTTCCGGAACGAGTCATTGACGCTATCGCCGCAGGGGTCAAACAGCAGGCGCAGGCCTTTACCGCGACGGCGCCCCCGGCTTCGGCGGAATGACGGGGGGCGCGCTGCCCCAGCCTGCGAGAATAGGACAATGCCGCCTCACACGCTTCCGCGCTCCGCGCCCGCTCTTTTCAGCCATGTCATGGCCGAAAACGCGCCGCTGTACCGGGCCATTCTCGATGTCTTCGCGGCATCGAAGCGCCAATTCCGCCTGCATCTGCGCCCCGACGACGTGCTCGCCGAAGCGACCTGGCCAGGCGGCCCGCCTACGCCGGAGACCGTCCAGCAAGCCCTCGGACAGCTCGTCGACTGGGGTAATCTGCAGTCTCAACCGGACACAGCCCGGGTCGCAACGATCGAAGACTTTTACCGCAAACGCCTGCTGTACCGGATGACCTCCGGCGGAGAAGCGGTCGAGGCGGGGTTGCAGGCGTTCGTCGAAGCTCTTGCGCGACGCGCCGAATTGCAGTCCGTGGCCCTCGACGACATCCGGGCACGCCTCATCTCCCTCGCGCAGCTCATGCGCGAATCACCCCCCGATGCGGCCAAGGTCCATGGCGCACTTCGGGATCTCGTGCATGTGTTCGAAGACTTATCGAACAACGCGGAGGCCTTCATGGCGGGTCTCGCGCGTACGATCGAGCTGCAGCGTGCCGAGGTCGCGGCCGTGATGAGTTTCAAGACGCGATTGATCGACTACCTGCAGCGTTTCATCGGCGACTTGGTCACCCGCTCGAGTCAAATCGCCGAATTGCTGATCCACCTCCGGCCGCTCGAGCGGGCGTTGTTGCAAATCGCCGCCGAACGCGACGCACGCAATGCGGCGCCGGGCGATGCCGAGATGGACACTGAAGCCGTCGACTCCCGACTCCTCGCCTGGAACGAGCGCTGGGCTGGCCTCACGCGTTGGTTCGTGTCCGACGGCAAGGATCGCGCCCAAGCTGAGCTGCTGCGCGCGAGCGCCCTCTCGGCGATTCCCCGCTTGCTGCAGGCCGTCTCGCTGCTGCACGAACGGCGCGCGGGACGCAGCGATCGCGCGGCGGATTTTCGGCGCTTGGCGCTGTGGTTTGCCGCGGCGGGCAGCGACCGCAACGCGCATCGGTTATGGCGGGCCGCCTTCGCCTTATCGCCGGCGCGGCATCTGGCATTGGCGGTCGCCGACGAGAAAGTCAGTGCAAATACACCATGGCGCGACTCGCCCGGTATCGCGGTCTTGCCGAAACTTCGCGAACAAGGCGTGCTACCAACCCGCGGCGCACCGCCGCGGATCCAGGACCGTTCCGCGGAGCGCAGCTTGCTCGCGGCCCGTGTCGCAGCAGAAGCCGCGCAAACCGAGGCGGCGCGACAACGCCTGGCCACCCACCGTGAGACCCGATTGTCCGAGTTGGGTCGACTCGATTCGGCGTCGTTTCGATTGTTCCTGACGCTGCTGGGCGAGGCTCTCGCCAGCCAGACGGATCCTGACGAGCCCGTGGAACGGTTGACCGGCGATGGCACGCTCGTCGTTCGGCTCGTTCCTCTCGCTGCTCACACCGAGGTGGAAGTTGCAACGGACTTGGGGATCTTCCGCGGTCGCGACCATCTCCTCCTCATTCGTAGAACCTAACCCATGCCAGCCCCCGGACTCAAGGACGTTCTGAAGCATCAGGAAGCTGAGGAGCGCGAGCGCGCGCTGCGCGCCTTGCTGATGCGCCCGCTCATGCCCGCCGGCGACCCGGCGCTCGAACTCGTGCGCCGACATGCCGGCTACCTGCGTGACTGGTTCGGACGCGAGACGGGATGGAACCTACAGGTGGAGCGGCAATGCGCGCGGCTCTACAAAAGGGCTGCCGCACTCGACGACCCAACGCGGGGGTTGCCGGAGTTCGACCAGGATCGCTATGTGCTCCTTTGTCTCGCCTGTGCAGTGCTCGAGCGCGCCGAATCGCAGATCACCCTGCGGACCCTGGGTGAGCGTCTGTTGGAAGCCGCGGCGGACCCCGATCTCGCAGCCTGTGGATTTGTCTTTACCCTCGAGGGCGCGCGCGAGCGACGCTCGCTGGTTGCCGTGTGCCGCCTTCTGCTGGAACTCGGCGTACTCACCCGCGTCGCAGGCGACGAAGAGGGCTACGTCAATCAATCCGGCGACGTTCTGTACGACGTCCATCGCCGGGTGCTGGCACGATTGCCCGCCGGCACGCGCGGTGCCAGTCTCATCGCCATGACTCAGACAGACCTCCACTTCGACGGCCGGCTCGCCGCGCTCTTGGATGAGTACGTGCCGGACAGTCCCGACGGCAAGCGCATGGCGCTGCGCCATCGATTGGCGCGGCGACTGCTCGATGATCCCGTGCTCTATCACGACGAGCTCTCCCCGGAAGAACGCGAGTACTTGGTCAGCCAGCGCGGACCCCTGGCATATCGACTGGCGCAGGCAACCGGACTCACCGCCGAGCTGCGCGCCGAAGGCCTGGCGCTCGTCGATGGCGACGGCGAACTCTCCGACAAACACCTCCCGGCGGTGGGTACGGAAGCGCACGCGACGCTGCTGGTGGCCGAGCAACTGGCCCGCGTCGCGCGCGCCGAGCCCAAGCGGATTCATTCGCTGCACGAGCTGGCGGGTTACCTGCGATCCGCCGGCGACCGGTACGGCCGCTTCTGGCGCAAGGACGCGCGCGAAGCAGGCGCCGAAGTCCAACTCGCCACCGAGGCGGTCAATCGTCTCGAGGCCCTGCGGCTGATTCGACGCCTCGAGAACGGCGTGCAGGCGCTTCCCGCCCTGCATCGCTACGCCATTTCAGAGCCGTTGACTTGACCCACACCCCTCCAACGATTCCGCTGCCCTCCCCCGGACGAGCCCGTTGGCAACCGCTGCGCCTCGGCCTCGTCGAGTTGTATCACTATGATGTCGAGGAGTTCTGGTTCCGCGACGGTCACCTGATGCTCCGGGGTAACAACGGCACCGGCAAATCCAAGGTGCTGTCGCTCACGCTGCCATTTCTCTTGGATGCCAACCTGAGCGCTTCCCGCGTCGAACCGGACGGCGACCGCGGCAAGCGCATGGAATGGAACTTGTTGATGAACAAGCGGTACGAGCGCCGCATCGGCTACACGTGGATGGAATTCGGGCGCCTCGACAGCGCCGGGAACGTGCTGACGCTGACTTTGGGCTGCGGTTTGCGCGCCATTGCCGGCCGTCCGACGACGGACTCCTGGTTCTTCATCACCGAACAACGCATCGGCGCGAATCTGTGGCTGACCACGCCGGAGAAAACCGCGCTATCGCGGGAACGCTTGATCGACGCCATCGGCGTCCATGGCCAGGTATTCCCCACCGCGCAAGCCTATCGCCGCGCCGTGGATGAGAAGCTATTTCGTCTGGGAACCGAACGCTATGACGCGCTGGTCGACACGTTGATTCAGTTGCGCCAGCCCCAACTATCCAAGAATCCCGACGAAGGGCGACTCTCGGAAGCGCTGACCCACGCGCTGCGGCCGCTCGATCGTGCCGCCCTCGAGGATGTCGCCGAAGCCATGAGCGAACTCGCTGACATCCGGCGCGACCTGGAAGAGATCGAGGCCATGCGCAAAGCGATCGGAGCGTTCGGGACCCGCTATCGGCGCTACGCCCAAGTCGCCACCCGGCGCCGCGCGAGAACCCTGCGACAGGCGCAGACCGATTTCGACAACGCCAGTCGTGACGTCAACGCCGCACAGACGGAACTCGACGAGGCGCGCGCCCGCGTCACCCGTTACCAGTCGCAGCAGCAGAGCTTGGACGAACAGCTGGCGGCCGACGAAGCTCGCCTCCGCGTGCTGCGATCGGACCCCATCATGCGGGATGCGAACCGGCTGTCCAGCGCTCGCGATCGAGCCGTCGAATGCCGCGAACTCATGGATGAGGCTGCGAAACGGGAAACACTCGCCGGCACCCAGCTCACTCGCGAAGCGGAGGCAGCCAATCGCCGGCGCGGGCAGGCTGACACCAGCCGCTCGACGCTGGTGGACTCCACATCCAGTGCTGCCGATCTCGCGCGCAACACGGGACTCGCCCACGGGCATGCGCGCGCACTGCAGGACATGTCTCTACCCGACGGCGTGACGGATCTCCCCGAGGCCGGCGTAACCGCCCTGCTGCGCGAGAGGCGCGAATCCGAGGCGCGCCGCCGCGAGGAGATAGCCTTGATCCGCAAGAGGCTGCGCGAGGTGGAGTCGGCCGCGCAGGCCCGCACCCGCGCACAGGACGCTCGAGCGTTGCATGCCGACGCCTTCGACATCGCCTCCGAGGCCGCCCGGAACGCCGCGGAGAATTTGTTGGAGGGAAGTGCCAAACTCCTAGCCGCGTGGCGACATTATGCAGATGCCGCGCAGGCACTGCGTATTCCTGAGGTGGATGCTGCCCTGGACGAGTTGGAACTGTGGCATACCACCTTGAGCGGCATCAACCCCATGCGCGCTGCGTTGGATTGCGCGCTCCAGCTTTTGGAACAGGACTTCGCAGCGCGCGCCGCCGCGCTGGCAGAGGAACGCCGGCTCTTAGGCCTGGAGCAGGACGAGTTGCACGCGGAACGCGCGCGTCTCGAGGCTGGCGAAGACCAGGCACCTCCCTTGCCCTACACCCGAGATGCGTCGATACGCGCCGAAGCGGCCGGTGCACCGCTGTGGCAGCTCGTCGATTTTGCCTCCCATGTGCCGACTGACGCCCGTGCAGGAGTGGAGGCGGCCTTAGAGGCCAGCGGGCTCCTCGACGCGTGGGTGCTCCCGGAAGGCAACGTGATCCATGCTCGCACCCACGATGTCATCTTGACCGTGCGGCCGCCCAGTGCGAATTCCTTGGCGGACTGGCTGACACCCACTATCCCGGACGTGGGCGGCGCCGCCTCTATTGACGCCCACACCTTGTCCGCTCTGCTGCGCTCGGTGGCCTGCGCCGAGCATGAGCCGGTCGACGTCGAAACCTGGATATCGCCGAGCGGGCAATTTCGCGTGGGTCCCGTGCGGGGCGCCTGGATGAAACCAGGCGCGCGATATATAGGTCACGCCGCGCGCGAGGCCGCGCGCGGGGCGCGCCTCAATGAAATCGCCACCCGCCTGGGCGAACTCGCGGTGGCACTTGGGACCCAAGCGTCGGCCGCCGAGCAACTCGCCGCCCTGCGCGAAGAGGCGCGCAATGAGTACGCACGTGCGCCGGCCGACGACGGCCTCCTGCGTTGGCATGCCGAGAACGATGCCGCCGAGCGACGGCGCCGTGAGGCGCAGACGCGTCTCGGCGAGGCAGAGTCCAAACTCGCGCAGGCCGACCACGCCATCGCGCGCGCGCGGGACGATCTGAGTCTGGACGCGCGCGACCTGAATCTACCGGTTGCCATCGCCGATCTCGATGTCATCGAACGAGCGCTCGGCGAGTATCGAGTGGCGGTCATCGAACTCGCCAACGCGCTGCGCCAGCACAAAGCCGCGCTGGCCGAGCTTGCCGATCAAACGCTGCGCGAAGCCGACGCAGGCGAATCCTTGGGCGCAGCCATCGAGGATCATCGAGAAAAGCAGACCCTGCTCCGCGCCGCGACCGAGACGGTGGCCACGCTGCAGGCGACGGTCGGCAAACAGGTGAGCGAATTACTGAGCGACATCGAGGCCACCCAGCAGGCGCAGCAGAAACACGAGCGCGCGCTGAAAGACTTGCGGGCACAATTGGTGGTCGTCGCCACTCAACGCGGCACCGCCGAGCAAAGACACTCGGAGCTCAACCAGAAACTCGAGGAGCGCGTGCAGGTGCGTCAGGTCGCCGTCGAGACGCTGCAGGCGTACACGCAGCAGACCGGCTTCGTGGCCATCGCCGTTCCGGACCTGCCGTTGGCGGACGACACGGCCGCATGGACCATCGAGGCCGCGCTGACCATCGCTAGGCGCGCCGAGCAGGCCCTGGCCGATATCCCGGCGGAGGAGGCGGACTGGGATCGCGTGCAACGCGAGATCGGGCGCGACCTCACGGAGCTGCAGAGCACGATGTCCACCCAGGGCCACGCCGCAACGGCGGAGCCCAGCGACCACGGGCTCATCGTGCGCATCGTCTATCAGCAGCGGCCGGAGCGCCCCGACGCGCTCGAACAGCGGCTCGACACGGAACTGGCGGAACAACGCCTGATCCTGTCCGCCCAGGAGCGCGCGTTGCTCGAGGAGCATCTCGAGAAGGAAATCGCCGCCAACTTGCAGCGCATGATTCGCGACACGGAGGAGCGAGTCACATCGATCAACGTCGAACTGCATAAACGGCCCACCTCCACCGGGATGCGCTACCGACTGGTCTGGGAGCCCCTCCCTGAGAACGATGAAAACGCGGTGCCCGGACTCGAGCTGGCGCGCAAGCGGTTGCTCAATACCAGTTCGGATGCCTGGTCCGCCGAGGACCGGCGGCTCGTCGGCGAGTTTCTCCAGGCGCGCATCGATGCCGAACGCCAGCGCGACGAGCGCGGCACGCTATACGACAGCCTGGCGCGGGCGCTGGACTATCGCCGCTGGCATCAATTCACCGTCGAACGCAACCAGGACAGGCAATGGAAACCGCTCTCTGGGCCCGCATCGAGTGGCGAACGCGCGCTCGGTCTGACGGTGCCGCTTTTTGCAGCCGCCAGCAGCCACTACGAGAGTTCGGACTCCCACGCTCCGCGGCTGGTGCTGCTCGACGAAGCTTTCGCCGGCATCGACGACGAGGCGCGCGCGAGCTGCATGGGTTTGATCCGTGAGTTCGATCTCGACTTCGTGATGACCAGCGAGCGCGAATGGGGCTGCTACGCGGAGATACCCGGCCTCAGCATTTGTCAGATCGTACGCCGCGAAGGCATGGACGCCATTTTCGTGTCCCGCTGGTCGTGGGACGGCCACGAGCGCCGTGAGGAAGCGGATCCCGTGCGCCGCTTCCCGGAAGCGGCCGTGGCGAGCGAATGAGCGGGGATTGCATTGACGGGATACGCCTGCAGAAGCTGCTGGGCGGTATCGAACTCGCGGATCTGCGCCTGCGGCTGCGCGCCCGATATGAAAGAGGCGCGTCGCGCGACGAATTTACCCTGACGGATCTCTTAGGCCACGAACGCCGCGCGCTCGCCGGCCTGCTCGGCCGGCGCACCGTCGCCGCAGGCTCCATGCGCATCCGGCGCTCCGAACTCGACACAGCGCTGGCCCGTGCCGGAATCGCACTCACACTGCGCGAGGCGCTGGAGTTCCTCGACGGACCGTTGTCGGACCGCCGGGCCGATCGAGCGGCGCGCGAGCAAGCGTGGAGTGCCGCGCTCTCTCTTAAGGCGGAGCCTCGGCTCGCCGCTCTGTTGACCGATGCGGCCGGCGCCGCCCTGGTGAAGCGTCTCTCGGGTAGCGATCCTGCGCGAGCTGAATTCCTGCTGACGCAGGCCGCTCGTGTACTCAGCCGGTTGCCGGGACACGGCATCTCACGGGCACAACTCGCGGCCGAAGTTCTGGGTGACTCGCACGGCCTCGATAACGGGCGTCCCGTGGCGACCATCGTGTTGCGGGCGCGCGCCGCCGAGACGTCCATCGACGTCATCGAAACGGCTGAACTCCAGGACGTCGAAGAATCTGTCCGCGAGCGATGGGCTCGGTTGGGTATCACGGTCAATGAGCTGGCCCTCCCAGCGCTATGTCTCAACCTCCCCAGACTGGACACCAACATCGCGCATCTGTCCCCGGGCGAGCCAGTGCATCTATCGCTGCGCGCCCTATTGCGCCGTCCGCCCACCTGGCATGTGGCACACCGCGACGTGTTCGTCTGCGAGAACCCCAACATCGTCGCCATCGCCGCCGACCGCCTAGGCGCAGCTTGCGCGCCCTTGGTCTGTACGGACGGGATGCCGTCAGCCGCCCAGCAAACCCTGCTCGCCCAGCTCGCCGCCGCCGGTGCCCAACTGCGCTATCACGGGGATTTCGATTGGGCTGGTTTGATCATCGGCAATTTCGTGATGCGTGAATTCGGGGCGGAGCCCTGGCGTTTCGGGGCCGTGGACTACCTGTCGGCGACTGCAGACCACAGAATAGCGCTGCGGGGCGACAAACCCGTCGTGGCGCGATGGGACGATCGCCTCACCAGCGCGATGTCGGAGCGGCGAGTCGTCGTGCATGAAGAAGGTGTGGCTGAAACTCTGATGATGGACCTTGCGGCGAGCATGGACTCGCAGCAGCTGCCCTTGGGCCGCGACACCAGACCCTGCGGGCAACGCTGAACTGGAGCTACGACACTCTTCGCCGCGTTGAGCGGACCGCCCTGTGTAGGCTTGCCGTAGGTCCTGTAGCTATGGATTTTAATACAATACGATACGGATCGTCTATAATATGCTACTATCGATGCCAGCACCGTAAATGAGGCAATCACAAATGAGCACGATGAGTAGTCTAGAACTGCGCACCAAGATCACTTCCGAGGCTAGACTTGAGCTATGGCTTGAGCAGGTGACCGTGCCCAAGCCAGCGGCGGACGAAGTTGTAGTCCGTATTGACGCAGCCCCGCTCAATCCCTCGGACATCATCTTGCTCCTTGGGCCCGTCGACGCGGCCAATATCCAGGCCGGTGGAACGCCAACGCGTCCGACGGCCTCCGCGAGTATTCCGCCCGAACGCATGCCGGGGCTTGAGGCGAGACTGGATAAAGCACTGCCCGTCGGCAACGAGGGCGCGGGAGCTGTGATTGATGCGGGCGCCGATGTGCGGACGCTCATCGGACGGACGGTGGCGGCACGAAGTCCGCTTGGAATGTATGCTCAGTACCGCGTGGTAAAAGCGTCGGACTGCCTTGTGCTGCCGGACGGTATCTCGGAGCGTCAGGGTGCCTCGGCCATTATCAATCCGCTCACCGTGCTCGGCATGGTTGAGACAATGCGTCGCGAAGGACACAGCGCTCTGGTCCACACTGCAGCCGCTTCCAATGTTGGGCAGATGCTTAGCCGAGTCTGCCTAAAGGACGGGATCCCGCTGGTAAACATCGTCCGCAGCCAAACCCAGGCGGAAGTCCTCCGGCTGCTAGGTGCCAAGCATGTCCTAGACAGCTCTTCCCCTACCTTCCGACGCAATCTAGTCGGAGCGCTCGAGGACACGGGTGCGACCCTGGCGTTTGATGCGATCGGTGGCGGCACAATGGCAGGGACCATCGTTGCCGCGATGGAGGAGGCACTCGGCGCTAAAGCAGAGAACTACAGTCGTTACGGCTCGCCGGTCCACAAGCAGGTGTACATCTACGGCGTCCTGAACCCAGACGCGAGGGTCCTCGAAGGCAATCTCGGCATGGCGTGGGGCGTCGGCGGCTGGCTGATGACCTGGTTCTACGAGAAGATCGACTCCGCCACAGCGCGGCGTCTTCGCGATCGCGTGACCAATGAGCTGACCACGACGTTCGCCAGTCAATACTCTTCAGAGATATCGCTAGCCGACGCGCTTTCACCAGAAGTAATCGTTGCGTACAGCCGCCGCGCCACCGGCAAGAAATTCCTCTTGCGCCCCAGCGGGCCACCTCATAGGGGCCTCGCGCCCGGGAACAAAGTTCATGAACTAAAGCCTTAGCAGGATAAAACGCAATGCAAATCGGATTCATCGGTCTTG
>Ga0137358_10001988_pt1 | contig 11405 bp, 15 predicted proteins | sample Mad1_20_16metaG_FD_105551 | JGI IMG/M metagenome (GOLD analysis project Ga0137358, IMG submission 105551) | Vadose zone soil microbial communities from Angelo Coast Range Reserve, California, USA - Mad1_20_16 metaG | ecosystem: Environmental > Terrestrial > Soil > Vadose zone | place: USA... | reverse complement strand
TATAAAAATAGGTCCATCGGCGTGACGAAGCCTGAAAACGTTTGTGAAGATGGGCGAAGGTCTTTGCCTCCCCAAATGCTACGTTAGCGTGAGGATACAGTCGCACCCCAGGCAACCGCTCAGCGCTCAACCAGCAATGTAGGCAAATTCACGACTGCTAACTGGGCAATCGCTCATTACTAAGCTGAGCGATTGCCCAGAGTGCAACTGTATCATACCACAAAAGGCGACCGTTAGAGTTACAGTAACCAAGGGGAGCTGGGGACCGAATAGTTTGGGTTCATGAGAAGTGAGCTGATGCTCCAGAGTCAGAAATCACGAATCACAGCGCACTCGTAGAATCCCCTGCATGCTGCATAGGGAGTACAGTAGCCAGTAGTAGCAAGCTGCCAGTAGCGTACCCGAGAGCGACGCCAAGTGAAGAAATGCACGCAGTTGCGCGGGAAAGCTTCTCCGTATCGCCATGATCGGAGAAGCGTAAGGAAGATAAGGCAAGGCGTGGGGGCAAGGATTTAGCGCTACGACAGATGCACCGAAATGCACCGAAACTGATGTTCGCCTGGATGGAAAGATACCCGAGAACGGCCATATATGGGAGGAGGATAGGAGGAGGAAAAAAGGAGAAAAGGAGCCGAGTGCGGCAAAGCCAAACATAAGAAACAGTGACCTAGGTTATGCCTATATGCCAACAAGAATGAACCTCCAGCCGAACATGAGACACAAAATACAGAAAATAAACCCCTACACACCTAAGGTTCGATGTGTCAATCCAGACCCAGCCCAACTTGACAACGCATCTTGCTTCATCCCCTTCTATGATGTTAACAGGTGGCGCAGGGCTGGAGGTGCATGAGATTGTCTTGTCTGGAAGTGAAAATCCGTTGTCGCGCGAGAACTGTTCAAGACAAATGGGAAAAAAGAGAGGGATGAGGGAGACAATTAAGAAGACCTCATAGCTAAGCCAACCCGACGAAGACAAAAATGGCTACGTTTATAGTGGTGGTACTGACCATTTCTTCTCACCAGAGAAAAATGCCCTGCCTATTATTCTTAGATGGCAAATACCCTTTACATGGTAATTCGTGTTTAAGGCTCTACTCGCACGCTTATCCGTGACATGGAACAGCGGGTAATTTTACACTGGTGTACAATTGCCATTTTCATAATAATAAGATCTTGAGGAATTTTACATTAAATACAAACCAGAACAATTATAAGGGGTAACATAGGCCCAGCACCACGACATCATGATCAACAGTCGCCACTTCTTGAAAACTTGGACCCATGCGCGCAGGAACCAATACCGACGTGGCGTCATAGACTACTCCAAAGAGTCGACTCTTAGAAACAAAAAACATCAACTTTAGGGCCCCATACACTCATCAGAACTTCCCCAACGTTAGCGATTAGCGGTTCTGATGTGTATGCGGATACGTGGGGATTCCCATAGGTCGCGAATTGGCTTTCTCCAGTCCATTACCTCCCCGACCTCTTGGAGTTGAAAATTCGGAGGCTCCATGCGGGACCAGATGAGGGGAGAGGGAGGAATAGATGCCCCGACGGAGGTTTCACTCTCGAGATTTCCAATGACGTCTGGAAAGACGTCAGGTAGGGCAGGAAAAGTAAGGCAGAGACGGGCCTTTGAAAACGAGAGTATCGTTCATAATCCAGACGTTATCAAAGATACGTCGCGTTCCCCCAAACTCGAAATATACCCGGCGCTCACCACTGATGAGGACAAAGATCGTGTCCCGGAAACCGTCAGTCGGCCGGCTCTTCATAAATGAGGTCGGAGATGAGGGAAGTTCCTTGTAAAAGCAGGGGTTCTGCGCGAGGGTAAGACGTCTCTCGTCCCCTAATAGGCTAAAATTCCAAAGAACGTCTTGCAGCTCCGAAGTGCTATTGAGCGCCTCTGACACAAGGATCAGAGACGAGCGCCATATTAATTAGTCATCGCTCACGATCTACTATGATGGGTGTCTTATCGGAAAGGGAACGCAAGATGTGGAAGCGGACGACCCTCAGCGTTCCATCTCTAGTACTCTGTGATTTAAGGGAAGGGGAGCGGGTTATCAGCGTAGAGTTGGACAAAAGATGTGCAAGTCCCGCGCACAATCCTCTCTTTCTTCCTGTCGTTCTTCTTGTCTTCTTCCCTTGCGGCCTCCATGCGAGGCACAACGGTGTGCTGGATACTATCCATGTCATAGGATCAGGAACAGACCTTAATACCTCGAGTAATGTCTAGTTACTTAGGGTGGAAACGACTCTCATAGTCATGTAACTTCCGAGATGCCACCGAGATACTTTGCACTACACTCTCAGATACCTTGTTTGCCTGTACAGCATCTGCAATTGCCCTATCGCATGCTTCGAGCACACTAATAACAATATCAGAATGAGAAAGGAAATAGATATAACCCGGGTAAGTTACCTCTGAAAGCTCACATCTTGATCGAGTGTTTGACGAGAGGCTGCACAGAAAACCCTGCAGATCTTAATTAATTCCATAGCCTGGGAACTGTAGACCCTGCCCCTTTTTTTCGTGAACATAGAAAACGAATAATTGCCAGACATAGCGGACACCGGCTGAAGGAGGGTGGGGAAGGTCAAACCCGCAGCCCTTGGCTTGGTCGGAACCAGCCGTTCTTTTTCACACTCAGACTAACTCAGATCAAATCCGCTTGAGGTCCGCCAGGTGCACCGCTGGCGGTGGCACAGTCGTACACCCATTGTGAATGCGAATCCACACCCATTATGAATCCCGCGCCCACTGCGAATCCCACACCCATTGCGAATCCTGCACCCATTCCTATGCGTAATGGTTATGGTGGTGCGTTTGAGAATGGTGGATATTACATCACTATTTGACTCCAACCACAGCCCAAGGAGATCCCGAGGATGACATGTGGAATATATATCTAGATGAAGTAAAAGAGGGTGATATGCAACTTACCGAGGCCTGGATAAATGATTCAAATGGTGTCCTTGCATTTGTATGTCCTGATCTTCTGATCCTTCTGTTTATCACAATGACAACTCCAACTTGAAGACAGGTCTTCTCTCTGCAACTGTTGGCATATTTATCATCGAATTCTACAAAACACTGTCCCCCAGTCCTGGCAATCAGACAGTGGCTCTTCTTGGGCAAATTTCGCAGCAACTTGCTAATTCTCCAAATTCCACCTTTCCCAACACGGCAAATCAACCATTTTCTCCCAGTGCATCCATGATATGGGTCAACGCAATGTGGCTGATAAGCCTTGTATTTAGCCTCTCATCTGCCCTGATTACGACACTACTTCAACACTGGGCACGCAGATACATCGATACGCCCAAAGTCGTGAGCGAGCCAAGCCAACGCGCGCGCGTCCGCTCGTTTTTGTTCCTTGGCATACGGCTTTACAAAATGCCCCTCGCAGCGGTGGTAGCTCCGACACTTCTTCACCTCTCCGTATTCTTGTTTTTCGCCGGCCTCATTATAACCTTTCATACAATCCACAAGAAGGTCGCAATCGCCATCGACGTTTCCGCCGTACTCTTTGGGCTGGCATGGGTTGTGCTCAGCATCCTTCCTTACCTTGACATCAGGTCCCCATATCGCACCCCACTTTCGGACATATTGTGGTATCTATGGCACGGCTATCTCTCCTTCTCAGCTTGGCTTTCGGAACGCAGTGTGAAATTCCAAGTCTCAATCGGCGGTGCTATGTCACCCATGCAAAGCCTACTTCTCCGTGTCTCACAATTCTATAAAGACGCTGCCCGTAAACATTGGCAATATCTCATGGGTGGCCTTAAGAAAAGAGTCATCGAAGCCGCTCTGAGCGCGCAGGAACACGGGGACCGCAAGATAGTCACATCGATGTTCGATGAGCTCGATAAACGCAAGCTTCGAAAGTTCGTGGCCAGTATACCAAGAAATAAAGTCCTCGATTTCATCCCACCTATCGAGTCCGGAAAAATTATCCTCCAAGAATCCTTTTTCACTTTCCTACAAAGCTTTGCAACAAACGAAGGGGCAACTGGGCTCGACGAGAATTTACGCAAGCACACCCTCCTGGTTTGTTTAGACCCTATCCACCACATCGCCAAGGCTCACAACATCCCCGATTTGAACGCGATGCGGACAAAGTGGGCAAATATTGATCTCATGCGACCATTATGGGCTGATCGTGACACTACCATCCGTGTTACTTCTCGCTCCATTTGCGCATTGGTTGCGAGACAAGTGGCCAGAGAAACGCTCGGAGAACCACAGCTCCATTGGCTAGAGGATGTCACTGGGGTAGCACAGGACACAATATATTCCGCCAGCCTTCCCATGTTCGACCTGATGAATCTCAAATCCTTCGTTTACGGGGTCTTCTCGGATCAGGAGGGCGACCTTCCTGCCGAGGATGCTACATCTTTCAAGGAAACACTCGCGATTCTCCTAGACGTACAACCCGATGTCCGCTTTCACACAAACGAACTGCGGAATCAACTCAGTGCGAAAGTTCAAGAGATCAATTGGGATGGCCCTCAAGGTGCTCATGTAGTTGGGAAATTATGTGATATGTTTCCATTTCTCGCTGCGGCCGACCCACCCCATCCCAATGCACCAGACTAGGCCCCTCCCCCTTTGCCCCATATTGATCCGTTCTCTCATGTAGTACCCCTTTTTGAATCTGATTCCCGTTTCCAGGTATCTAGCGGAATAAGAGCTCATCATTCCCCTGATTCCCACTCTTTGAGACCATGTCTGTGTCTGGCCACCCTGACGTGCGGTTGACCCAGGTGCAACCTTATTAATAAAGGCCTCCTGCTGGACCTCTAACACAAGAGTACTGTACGTCTAAATTTTGGGATTTCCCTCGTCAAGTTTTATAAGAGGATAATCTGGTATGAATGGTCCCACACGGACCATCGACGTGCCGAAGACCAAGGACGTGGCGTAGACGTTATACCATGGGGCGGACAGATTTGCATGCTCAAGAAGTATGCTAGCGGGAAAGATATCTTGCTCCAGAAGGCGGCTGAAGATTGCCAATGAATGGTATTGTGATTATGAGAAATGAGCTTTTTCGTGCCGAATAGAGAATAGAAACTCCAGTCGTGAGGAAGTCGAAGGTATCACTCAAGAACGCATCCGAGATTTTGTATGCCATGCCAGCACACCGTGTAAACAGATGCAAGCTAACCCAAATGTCGCTGTGTCGGTATGTCTGCTTGTGATGCGGCAATGGACACCGGTATACTTGAAGAGAGTACATTGTAAGATGAGTACGAGGCACTGAAGGATGCTACATAACACAATGCCTGCGCCCTGACTGCAAAACGAGAACCAATTCCAATGTGTCTAATTTACATCTTGACAGTGATGGAACATCATGCATCACAGCCCAACCGGGTGAGAACATCACAGGAATCAAGAGAATCAATATTCTCGGCTACCGATCCCGGTTAACGACAGCGTCCACCTCCACCTCGTCTCCGTCATTCCCATGTGACGATGACCACGCGCGTGCGTCAGCCCGCCCACGTTCGACATCAACCCCAGCGAGTACCGGGAGCGCCGCCCAAAGCATAAACACAAGAAAAAGAAACGCGTATCGGATGTTGCCAGTCAAGTCAGCCACGAGGCCGACGACGAGAGGGCCAATAAAGGACGAAGACTGTTGCGAGAATCTGGATCAAACCTACGCTCATTTTCGCGTCCGGACAAATACACATACCTTATCGGTGATAGAGAACAGGCCGTACCATCGTGCCTCCTCACCAGGAGGAATGACCTCTGCGTATAAAGCCCGCGCGTAGCTCTGGAACGCGCCGTACAGTCCGCCGAAATATACAGCGAGCACGAATATCTCTGCTGGGACTCGTAGGCCCCATCGTGCGCCACGTGGTGCGAATAGCCCGATGACACCGTACAGCGGAATGATGCTGGCGGCAATTACGAGTAGGACAAGTACACGCAGGGATGTGAGACCGAGGCGACGTTGCAGGATTGGCCATAGTAGCGCGCCGAGGATACCAGCACTTGGTGTGAGTACGCCCACGAGTACGAGAGAGCTGGGTGGCATGTGAAGTGATGTCTTTGCGAAAAGGAGCGCCGTCGAGGTGAGTGTTGTGAACCCTGAGAAGAGGAACATTAGCAAATACAGGTGCTATTAGGGAGGTGGGTTACGTACCATCGGAAAGGAGGAACCATGCAGCAAGGTAGCGGAACGTGTTGCGTAGCCGTCGCATATTCTCCCAACGCAACATATCGCCTAACTTCTTCCACGCATCTACCACTTCTCGCCGCACAGACCATTCAGTGACAATTACAGGTGCCACCTCGGATGCGGGTTCGCTGGTGAGTAAACCCTCGCGTTCCTCTGTCACACCGGAATTCTGAGTCTCCTCAAATTCCCTCGCACCCGGCAAAAGCATGAGAGCGGGTATCGAGAACAACGCCCACCATGCCCCAGAGCCACCAATAGCGAATCGCAGCGCATTCGTAGACCCGCCTGCGTGCTGCACGGGGAGTACAGTGACCAGTAACAGCAAGATGCCTGCAGCGTACCCGAGAGCGATACCGAGTGAGGAAATGCGTGCAGTCGCGCGGGAAAGCTTCTCTGTGTCTCCACGATCTGAGAATGGTAAGGAAGATAGGGCGAGGCGTGGGAGGTACGAATTTAGCACTACGATAGATGCGCCGAATCCGATATTTGCCAGGATGGCAAGGACCGCGGAGAACGGCCATACAGGGGATGAGGATGGGAGGAGGAAAAAGCAGAGCGAAGAAATGGAGCCGAGTGTGGCAAAGCCGAAAAGCAAGGGCTTGCGGTACGCGGCTGTGTTACGTAGACTTAAGATCAGTAAGGAAAACATCGAAGGAGCAGAAACGCACCTCTATCCGCAATTCCACCCATAGAAATCACGGTCAGAGCTTGTAATGCAACGGAAATAGAGTATGTATAGAGGCTACATAGGCATTAGTGATCTATGCCTGCGAGCATGAACCTCCAGCCGAACACGAGACAGTAAATACACAAGATGAATTTCTACACACCTGAAGCTTGCTGTGTCAATCCAGGCCCAGCCCAGCTTGACAACGCATCTTGCTTCATCCTCTTCTATTGTACCAACAGGTGGTCCAGGGTTGGAGGTGCATGGTATTGTCTTGTCTGGAAGTAGAAAGCCATTGTCGCGCGCGAACTGCTCTAGACAAATGGGAAGAAAAAGGGTAAGTGAGACTATTACAAAGACCTCGCTGGCAAAGGCATAGCTGAGCCAACCCCAAAGCTCGCGTCTCTGTAGTTTCGTCGACGACGACGACGACGGTGATGGATCTGCGGCCATGGTTAGGGTTAGGAGTAGAGGCGGGCCGATTGAGACGTGGACTCTGTTGACACATATTTGGACTAGTGGCCTGCCCAATTCGCCCGCGGCCACCGCCTTTATTTGTTTTGCCATTAGCAAGCTCTACACAGGCTGGAACTTGCTCTACAGGCAAAGACAAAGTACCGTACAGACGGTGTACGTAGATAGCTAGAGCCAACGATAAGACACCGGCTAGAAAATGTCGGACATAGCCGAATTAAAGCGTCTCGTAAAATCACTTCAACAAGCCTCGTCTCAGCGGGTACGTCCCTTGTCCTCCCCGTTCCATTCGTTTTGATTTGTCTGCTTATTCTTCTTGGTATGTCTTGAACAGGAGATCGTCGACGTCCTGCAGGTATTAAAGAAGGAGGCGAAGATAACCGAAGCCGTTCTAAGAGTGCGTCTAGAGGGTCTCGTGATTCCTTCCTGTCTCACTAACGTCCTGTTTCTCACATCCTCGCAGGAGAGTAAAGCTGGTCTTGCTGTCGGGAAATTGCGTTCGCACGCTGCAAAAGATGTCTCTGAACTTGCCAAGGAGATCGTGCGCGCGTGGAAAACGGCGGTAGACAAGGAGAAACAGGCCGCGGGGACCCATTCAAAGGGTGCGGCAAAATCCGCAGGTATGAGGAATCCCTCATTCGCAAATGACTATCATATAAACCCAAGTGGCTTTCCATCTAGCTCCCGCGCCACGCAAAGCGTCAAATGCATCGGTTCCCTCAATGGCGGGCGCCTCGAACAGTGGCGCCCGTACAGCGAAGAGCGACGGCGTGAGTATATCTATTACTGGCGACAAAACGCGGGACAAGTGCATCGAAATGCTTTATGATGCCCTTGCGCTCGACTCAGGCTTCCGTATGTCCATTTCGTCCTCTTTAACACTTATCATTTTCACTTACATAATACCCAGCGTCCGACCTTATATTGCAACGAGCCCGTGTAGTAGAGGAGACGGTGTGCAAGGACTGTAAAGGGACCACGGCGACATACAAGTCAAAGATACGGATGTTGTTTGTAAACCTCAAAGACAAAAACAATCCTGGCTTGCGCCGAAGCGTTACAGCTGGAGATATCCCCGCCCAGACATTTGCAAGAATGACCAGCCAGGTTCGTTCGTCTTTGTCGTTACTACCAACTTTAGGAATCCTGCTAACACCTTTGGGTGAACTCGTCTTACAGGAAATGGCCTCTGAGGAACGCAAGGCAGCTGACGCGAAGATTGAGGAGGATAATTTATTCTTATCGCTTGGCGCGGCCGACCAGCAGGCAGAAACAGACGCGTTCCAATGTGGCCGGTGCAAACAGGTACTAACGATTGGTCACTGGTCCTTATCATTCTCATCACCCTTCGTCAGAGGAAATGTCGTTACCGCCAAGCACAAACGCGGAGCGCTGACGAACCGATGACTGTAAGTTATCTGACTTTCTCGACTTTGTGACTACGCTAACTTACTATCAACAGACCTTTGTAACGTGCGTCCGTTTCTCTGTTCTCGTGTTTCGTTTCTTAATTAACGTCCAAATAGCTGTACAAACTGCAACCACAGGTGGAAGTTCTCGTAGATTTGCGGTCTTCACAACTGCTCTCTAGATTACATCGCTTTAGTTTGCTTTTCTTAGGTATTTCTCTACTCCCGTGGTTTGTACGTTGCCGATATTATTTCCATTCGTGGACCCATTACATACCAATATTTCCTTATCATATCCTGGCTTCGCGACCTGGGCCGGGCTGGACGGCCCTCACTAGCTTTGAGGTGTGCGTCCTCTACGGAGTTGCCAATCAAAGTGACTTTTCACATCAACTTGGCTTAAAGAGAGGGAATCATCCCTTCTATAGGGAGATGCATTAATGTATCACAGTACTACGATGACACGTTGCGCCGCATCTAGGTGGAGGAGGAAGCATCAGCAATTACTCCGGTTCGGGTTGTGTAAGGCTTACGTGTCTATAATATGCTGGTCGGTCGTCACGGTCAAACCTCGCGCCGCGGCAGCGCCTTCCAACTCTTCTTAAGCCCCATGCGTTCGATAAGACTCGCCGGCATACAATAAACAGGGTCAAGGTCTTCCAATCCAGGGTAGCCAAGCAAAGAAAGGCCAGCAACGCCGAACAACGTGTGAAACACGTCCGTCATGTCACCCGGCCGGTCCGCTATCCCACCACCCTCGGGATCCTAAAGGTGGATTGGATCATTCATTCCAAAGACAAAAAAAACATACACATAAAACAAGACCAAAAAAAAAGGACACCCGGAGAAGCCGAAATTTTTGAGACGAGTGAATGTCCGTCTACGTACCTGCGCCGAGAGGATGAAGCGCGTGAGCGCGGCACTGTCTATCCAAGTGAGCTTGTTCAGGATGGCCATGGAGGAGAGGACCCAATGACTATAACAGACCTGTGAAAATTCAGTTTGAAAGGGAAGGGAGGACATATATCAGCGCGCGATGGACCAGCATAGTAGATGTATATGAAAAAAAAAAACGAAAGAGGATGCACACATCTTCTAGCTTTTCGGGACGCCCGTTCATCCCACCGTTGGGTAGCTGTCTTTCCGCTAGCCACCATCCTAGCGTCGGTACATCGACCACGTCTAATCGATCTAGAATCGCGAGCGCAGCGGTGCACACCCACACTGCAAAGAAAGTTACACGTTACTACACGTCATCTTTTCAAGCAAGAGGCGGGCCGGCGGAAAAAGCGTACAGAGTGTGTGGGGGAGGAAGGGGAGAGCGAGATATACCTTGTGCTGCGTGGCTTTCTGAGCCAGCGATTCTGCCAAAGCCACCGTCAAAGTTGCGGCATGATGCTAGGTAAGAAACTGTACGCTCCCGATCGATGCGATCAAGCGCGCCGAGGAGGGATAGCGCGGATACGGCGCAATAGAGGAAGCGCGTGTCCGTCTCGCCAAAGGCATCGCCGGCGAAGACACCAGAAGGCTGTTGCAGGCCTACGATAACTGATATACATTGTCATCAGTATAAATCAGGATATATAGGGAGAGGGGGGGGACGTACAGCCGACTACACGCGGCTTGTTGATGCGCGAGAGGGCATCGTGCGTTGCTAGGACTTGGATTGCGCTTAGCGTGGAAAGGATGTGCGCGTCGTGTCCCGTATGTGCACCAAAGGCACCTTTTTGAACCTGGTGTTTAGTGGCGCTTTTGCTATTGCGGCGCAGGGGGAGGGAGAGGGTCGCACAGTAGGATATTCGCACCTGCTTCATCATCCCAGCAGCTCATCACATACTCTATAGTCTCTTCTGCATCTAACGCATCCTTGTGTTTCAATATGCAAAGCGCGGTGAGGCCCCAGTAGACCGCGTTCATCCGTAGGTGGGCCGTCATATGGTACGTCAAGTCATCCTTATGCTACGTGCGACACACGTCGGCGGCCGTTCAGCGGAGAGGGTATTGTTCACCTCGAAGCAACTTACTTTTCCTAGATTCTGGATATATTGTACGTGAATATCGGTGAGGAGTGTGTCTGACATGTGCGGCGGGGCGAGGCTCAAACTCGGCGAAAGGCCGGGACACGCGCGCTAATCCGAGCCTTGGTTGGTTCCCCCCGAACGCGATAAAAAGGACGTCGCAGAGGCAGCCCCAGCGGTAGTCCGCCCCGTCCACGTCACTTGTTCACCCATGTCCTCCTCTTCGGCCAACCAGTCCTCCCCTACGTCCTACGGTGTTTCCCCAGTCATCATCATCCAAGGCGAACACGAAATCTACCATCGGCAATCTCTCACCACAAGCAGCGCCACGACCCCCGTATTCTCACCAACTCATCTCAAAGAAGATGATCAGCCATCCTTGCGCACGCTTGACAATGTTCGTGATCAGGTCGCAGCGAGCGTTGCGGTGCGCATGATGCGCAAGCTTAAGACAGCCGACAATACGCAGTACGGCGTCGCACTGACACTTACCAAGAGCGACGATACAGGCTTCCTGCGTCTCGTCGCATCGCACCTTGCTTCACAACCCTCAGCCCCCCTTAGAGAGAAGGCATACCTCGTCGCGGTCACCACGACGGGTGCGGGCGACACTTCCCTCCTAATCTGCGGC
>Ga0137358_10001986_pt1 | contig 11407 bp, 13 predicted proteins | sample Mad1_20_16metaG_FD_105551 | JGI IMG/M metagenome (GOLD analysis project Ga0137358, IMG submission 105551) | Vadose zone soil microbial communities from Angelo Coast Range Reserve, California, USA - Mad1_20_16 metaG | ecosystem: Environmental > Terrestrial > Soil > Vadose zone | place: USA... | reverse complement strand
TGCGCTGGGCCTGTGTTGAGTTCGGTAATGCCGCATAACGCCCTGCGTTTGCGCATATTCTTTGCCGCAAGTCGGACACGAGTATGATTGTTTAGGCGTTTCACACGCGCCTGTGGGTTGTCCGGACGACCGCGATGGCGCTGTGGTGCGTCTATTTCTGGTTTTAGAGGATTTGATAGGCTGATTTCGTGACGCTCCTTCTTCATATCGGACAACAGTGGACGTGGAGGGAGGGGCAGTGAGGATGGGCGGTGCCGAGAGGTTAGATGTCGTGTCCGCGGGCGTATATTGATGACCCTGGTACAAGAAAGCGCTAGTTGGCAAGCGATCCTGGCTCGAGTTATGAGTTGTGACGTCTGTAACGTGGGTGTATGCTGGGTCCTCAACCCAGGCAGGCAGAACACCGTGACATTCGTGTCCTGGCGAGGCCGACTTTACAATCGTTATATCAGATAGGAATGCTCGAGCAGATTTAGAGAGCTCTCGTACCGGGGGGAGAGGGGATTCGTATAGAGTCCAATCCTCACCAATTCCCTGAATTGGATCAGACAGAAACGAAGAAGAGAGACCTGTGACAGTGGTATAGGCCTGACTCGGAGGAAGAGCGGGGTAAGGAGGGTAGCAGGCTCCGAGTCCTTCCATGACGAGAAAATAAAATGGACCGACGTTGGACTGTCACGGTATTGGAAACGGAGAGGGACTTGGAGCAAGCAACAGGTGTTTTGGTCTTGCATGGAGACCTATGGGTCTTATAGAGTTGATGGCCGAAAGGAGGGAGGTGGTGCCAGTGCCCCATCGTTGGCCTCATGTAATGTCATCAAGTAGGATGTGCCCATCTCTGTGCCATTACAGTACCACCACGCAAGCGCATTGTGATGGTGCCCGCCCCGCCCCGCCCCGCAGAATTGGCCATGAAGAGGTGTGGTTACTGAATGATGAGACAGACCTTCCTATCGGAGTCCCCTGTGCGCTGGAAATCGGATTGGCGGCCGCAAAGCGTATTCACTTGGCGCACTGATAACGTAATGTTTTCATTTCGGAGGTCCAATCGGTTGCCACTGGCCACAGTTGGCACTTTGCAAGTACTTGGCACCGACGGAGCTAGCTTCTGGGCTGACACGAGGTCACGGTCTTTCTCTCGTGCCAAAGTGACTATTGTCATCGTTTTAGAAGGCACAATACTCGTGTTTCCCGTGCGCAGAGCAGAACTAGTATTCGACCTCCCAATGCTCCCATCGATGATACGTTACTAGGGCAGAAAATCATGGACCGGCCAGAAGGGTCTTTCGTCAATCCCCTGCAATGCGGCAGCCGAATATTTCGGGACATCCAGAGAACACATTGATGTCCCTGATCACATCATAATATCACGGGGCATGTCCACCTGGCCCTAAATAAAGTTCCTCTCAAGGATGATGATGATGATGATCGCTGACACTTCACACCAATGAGGAAAACTAGCGCAATGTGCTAAGAAGATAAAGTCGTTCACAGTAAGCACGACAACAAGACGATGAGAGCTGGGAAAGCAGGAAGATGGTGTCACGCAAAACAAGAGAACGCGAGAGGACACTGAACTGACATTGGGACACAACGGAAGGGTTCTTAAATACATACGAGGCTCTTTGTAACTACTCATTTAGTATAGGATGAAAGGAAAGGGAATCACGAGTAGGTAGTAAGAAGACGAAGCAAGAAAGAGTGATCGCAAACACTCTTTGCCTGAAAGAGGGCACGAATACTATGATATCAGACCTAACAAAAAGGTAAAGGGAAAAAAGACGCTGAAGAAAATGAAACGCAGTCAAAGAAACAAGCAAGGGTAAGAACGAGCATGAAGCGAGTTGGTGATACGGTAAGGATACCCGAGCGCTGATATGCCCCATATGGTTTAATGATTCCGACCGGGTCTAGCCCAACTTCTGCTGGGGTCGGGGTAAATGTCGGTGCGGGATCCACGGTGCGAGGGTACAGATCCCACAAAGCCAGCAACGAAGGGTGGAGGAGAGTACACGTATCTAACTGGACCAACTAAAGGGTCCACAAAATCCGCGCTGCCACCGTTGGCATAATATCCACCAAAAGTTGGGGTGAGGGCGGGGATAATTGCCATTTCAGAGTTTGATGGGCCCCAAGAACAACCACCCTGGGGAGGGGGGGCACCGAGTAAGGCTGTCAGAGTCATGTGTGCACGTTCTTCTATGAACGGAAACGGGTTGTGAGAATACGTAGCATTAGACAATTAAATCCGCAGCACCTTCAGGGATGCTCCTCGTCATCATTATCGGCTGTGTCAGCTCGGGCTGGGGAACGAAGGTCACAGGTGATATATCGGGTGGGGTCGCGGTTGGAGGATGGGCCATTGCAGGAGGATACGGCTGGATTCCATAATTTTCCCGTCCAACATGTTCATCAAAGGGGGGCAAATCCTGTTGTGGTCGGTGTCTCGCGATAATGGCGGCCCTGCGGCGGGACCCCTTAACCTTGCCTAGAACCTCATTACGGTCGACCTTGGGATGATGCTTTTTGAGATGAGCCCTATACTCGTAGGGGCGACTCCATTCAAAGTCGCAATACTTGCACAAACTGGGATCGTGCTCCTTTCGGTAGTGCCGATTAAGGCCCTGTCGTTGTGCATATCCTTTCTCGCATTTCTCGCACAAGAACGAAGGTATAGCAACTTTACATATGTGAGCGGAGGTCTAGACGAAAGTGATGACGCTACTATACCTTCATCGACAGGAAAGCCCTCGTCGTGATTGCCACCAACGGGGATTTCAGGGAGAGGTGTCCCACCCTCCTCTCTGATGCGATAATTTTGAATAGGCTGTATTTGCGGATAGGGAGGCGCAGGATACATGCGCGCCAGTGGATTAATGGGAGAGCGAAGGAGTGAGAAGACAGGGGACATGATGACTCAAGGTCAATAGACGATGTATGCGGGGAAGGAGTTGCTGAAGTCTTTGAGTTTTAAGGCTTGCAGCTGAGGATCATAGGTAATTTGTTTCACGTTCCACGGGGATCGATGTGCCATGGCACCGCGTCAACGTGTTGAAGGTTAGGAGGGATGTATACCTGTAAACTCGTGTTCCGGGTAAGGAACTCATTGTTACTAGAGCGGAGAACAGCGGGGTGACTTACTCGGGCAGCCGAGGGGGTCAAGTTTTTTTTTAAAATCCGAATTCATATTCCGCAGACATGAGATTGAGGCGGGATTGAGGGGGTCATGGTCGCTAAACAGCATCATGGCCAGAGTGGTTGTGATTTGGACCTATCCGCATGGAGGGAGGGGCGGAGAGGTACGTTAGGTCGATGTACTGTAGGAACTTTTCCTAGCCTTCAACTTGGTGAGCCAGTTGGGTCAATGGTTTCAACCGGGCCTGAGCAGCTCTTGGTGAGAGCGCGGATATGATAACTTGTTCACTGGCAGCCTTCCCGCTCCCGCAGTCGTCTGAGTTTGCAAAATCCAAAATCTCCGATTGAATTTGGTTGGGATTAGATCTCCGCCAAACCATTTCGCCCCATCTATTACCTCTGTTAATCATCGTTTTTCGACCATCACCATGCCACGGACACATTGTCATCTCATGTCCACGCCAGTGCCAGTGGCACAAGATTGATTGTGTCCTCCTCGCGTTCAAGTGCAAAGCCCGCGGATGACCACGGCACTTCCCGCTGACTGTTCGTGACGTGCTCCCGCCTCACTGGCAAAGAACGTGCCCGGCTGTCTTTCCGATGATCTTCTCGACGTCGCCGCCAAAATATTAAGATAAGGACGCGGTTCGTGCGCAAGAAACTATCACCCACGCTCGTCTTATTGAAACTGCGTGCGGTGCATGCCAGTGTGCCCAACGAAAGCCCGAGATTCGAAAATGTGCTAGTGCCACTGGCACAATCCTCATGTTTGTTTCTCAAGTGTGGTACAACCCTTGCTCACCACGCATGGACTATCGTTCTTGCAGGACACGGTCGAGGTGCAAGAAGTACGAGCTTCTTCCGTAGACTATCAACTACTTCACGATCTTCGTTCTTCACGCAACACCCAATCTTCCTCGGTCAATCAAGCGCGCTTTTTTCACGGACTACATATATACATCCATGCATTAGTTATACGTATTTTCGGGTTACTGATCGTTTGCAGCGCCATATATACGCTCCTGCTAATGGTTAGCTCTATCTCTACGGTCATGCAAGGGAACTACCACCCAGTAACCGCCGCCTCCGACGTCTCTTTGTTCGGGTTTATGGGCTCCATTACACCGGAGGCATTGTTTTAGTTCCCAAAGTTACGTAAGTTACGTAGATTATGTCTTCATCTCAGTTACAGGTTGTGAATTATCGACGCTTAAATTGTAAAAATAGGCCAAAGAGAAACGAAGTCAATATGTAATTTTTGATATTCGATGCACCATGCAAGCACGCAAGCCGCTGCTTGTGCCGTAAATCCTGCCACTGGTGCCATGTCTGAGACATGGCTAAGTGTGCATGTGGTCTCGACTCTACCTACCATTTTTCGCATGTACCCCGTGTGTTCTACTTCTACATCATGTCCGCCGCCCACGCACATCACCCGTGGATGGCACATACACACTGGCACACGCACGCACATCACACGTGCGTATCAACACGTGGATGGCACACATAACGCACGCACGCACGCACACACACGCACACGTGTCATACGTAGATGTAGGTGCACACAAGCACACACACACGCAAGCACACGCAAACACGCAAACATAACACGCAAGCACACATACACGCAAGCACACATGCACCTACGCAAACAGCAAACAAACAAACAAACAAACAAACAAACCAGCATAGTTCATGCCTGGAGGTGCTGCACACACGCAAGTCAAACCCGTGTATGATACGCAATACGCAATATACAATCCCGTGACACCGTCACACGCACTGGCCACTGTGGAAGATTGATGTTTCCGAGTCTGTGTCGGATACAGTTACCCACAAAAAAAGGTGGCATCAGAAGTCTTAGTCTTAGTATTGTCGAGGGATAGTCGCCCAGCTTCTGTTCTTTCGTATTTGTAGTTGAATTTTTCCCCCAGAGGCGCTAAGAAATGACATAGGCAGCGTCAAAGTTCCAGCAGAGGGGCAACCCCATGAGAATGTTGAAACCAGAGCGTAAAACGTCGGTCCAAGTATGAGGTATCACAGAGCGATGAGAGGGAATGGCGAGCATTGCGAAGCGGTATTTCTATGCGAGAGCATGGTAGAGTGTGTTGCGAATAAGCATTTGATTCACTTATCACGAATATGGGACGATGCACCTTTTCGTTATTTGCAGTATATTTTGAACACGTAATCGAGCTCTGCAAGTGACGGTCTGGAACCATAAATTCGTCTGGGACGCCTGAAGGGCTAATTGATGAGATATACAGTAGACATGGGCCTGTCTACTACACGCACCTGTCATGCACGTTCCGCTTATCAGTCGGCCTAATAACGCGCTTCTGTACCAAGTCTTGCAAATACTTTCGCGGTTGACTCGGGTTGCGTGGTAGAGTATAATCTGACTCATATGTCAGATCAGATCACCCGTGAATCGTGAGGGCCTTCATACCTAGTCAAGCAAAAGAAACGCTGACGGGTACACTGCCGAAGGATAGACTGGAATATCATCGTCATGAATGCCGGTGATGCCACAATCCAGAGTAGGCCGGGGTAAAAGGCGGGGGATGTGGCCTGTGCGATCGTGTCAATGGATCAAAGGCAGGCACATGGAGGAGCCTACGTTGATGTTAGCATAAATCGACGAGGTGATGTATCTAGTACCCTCACCTCAACGGCCTGCGTCCGATGTTGTGTGGACGATGTAGACTCTGATGGAGCGAGTAGACATACGCTCAAACGGGAGACCGAGATGGGATATGGGACTGTAGGCTTCACCGTTCATCGCAGAGTGAACGAGCGAGCACACGAGCTATGAATGACTCGGACCCAAGGTAACAGTGTATGGATGAGTGGGGATTGCGACGTATTTCTCACTCATAATTTATAGATCAAGAGACGGCGACACGCGGTCGATTTTGCATCCACGAAAACGGCCATGCCATAACGGCCATCTGCACTGCCATGCAACCACTGAAACGCCGGAACGAATAAGGAGTGGACGTTGGACAAGCAAACATGCGTTGTAAGCATGGACCTTATTGTTATCCCATATTAATCGTGATAAAAGACTTTTAATGTGATGTAGGCATAGCCCGAGGCTCTGGTAGAGACGGATTGATGGGATAGGCGCCGGCCTGTTGGTGGAGCCGGAGGAGCGGGATCCAGTTATACAACCTAAACCAGGAGGATATTCCCAAAATTTCGGCATTGTACACGCCACAGACACGTTTTTTCGTCACACGTGTTGGCAGAACCCAGCGAAGGATTGACAATCTCCGCTTCCTTCGAAGCGGACTGTTCGCACGTTCTTCCCGTCTGTCAAAAGCCTAATCAGCATCAAAGTGAAAGCGTAAAAATGAATGAATGATAACAAGCCCAAGATGCAGAGCGCGCTGGTGGTATTTCCACAATGCTCATCATTCTTGGCTGTGGTGCCATCGTTGCTCACATCGCCTAGACCGCCATTATACAGGGCCTGTCCGGAGGGAGGACCTCGGTTGAGGGGAACAGCAGTGGGGCCCTTCTATCGTACCATCAACACAGTCCCTACAGTCCTCGCGCCAGTCCTCGTGTTGATCGTTGATTACGTACACATCACACGCCGAGTCTAAAAAAGGCAAGTCAGCACGTAGCGATTGCACCGCGGCCCCCATGCATTCTCCTTCCCGCACAATATCTGATAAGGTCAGGGGGCATGTGGAATCCGGAGGAACAGCTTCTTCCCCACTGCACTAAGGTGGGTCTCCCATGCGGGTTAGGTCTCAAGCTTCCTCGGGTAGCTCGACTGTTGATGACTTACGCCGTGACTAGCACGGCCCCGCATACAATCTCTAACTAGAAATAAGGATGGTGGACGGCGTCAAGGTTAGCTCAATACATAATAACATGGCGTAGAAGCTACTGTAAAGATCGTGGAATACAGTAACATAACAACTTACCGAGTGTGTGGGAACCACGTGTATTAGTGATAAGGGTAGGGCACTACTGTAATAGCGCCCACTACAGTAGTAGACGTACTATACTGTAACTGGTTCGAGAACAATCCAAAAGCGGATTACACTCGCGGAAACCGCACCAACTTCGCCTTACAATACAGAGGATGGTTCAATATCCCCGATTGGGCCGAGCCCAGAACCTGCAAGGATCGATATCGCAGTGGGACTAGAACCTGAATCCAGAGGGTTCAACCACAGGATCAACTGAAACTAGGCTGCAACAGGCTTGGTGAATGTGAGGTTACCAGGCGGGATACCGGTCACCAGCCGTGTATCTGCCAGGCCGGGCTAGCGCCAACCTGGAAGCATGGTCTACATGTCGTTCTATGGTTCATCTGTGGACAAAAATGCGGAAGGAACGTGTAACTTTCGCCACTTGCAGGCAGGGCGTCAATGGACATTATCGGACTTCAACCTGGCCACGTCGTGTTAAATAGTACAACTTGAATGCGAGGCATTTGTAGTGATTCCCTTCCAATGACTGTGGCCCTACGACGGGAGTCCGCAGGCTTGCTCAGTACCAGGTCGGTGTCAACATCAGGATGCCGCTTCTTGCGGTGATACCTATGCTGATAGGGGCGACCCCATTTTTGTATGGGCGTTTAAGCACTTCCCGCCATGCCACCAGGTCATCTAGTCGAGCACGACAAGCTGTAGCTACATGCAGCGAGGACCAAAGAATGTAGCAGCTAGGAGAAGAGAAACCCAGAGGGAATGTAAGAGGTACAAGAGTGTAGCGCGGAAGGAACACGCAGGCGAGTTCAAGCGGACAGAGATTAGGTCTAGAAAGGGAGAAAGGGTCAGCACTTGACGGGGCGAGAAATACGCACGATGGTTCGTTGGCTTGGTTTCGCGTTTCCGAGTCAGAGTGCAATGAGCTGAGACAAAAGAAAAGAAAAACGCTCGTGGGCTGAAAAGAAGAGAGAAAGAAGAGAACTCCGATTCCAGGTATCTGAGAGCATGCTTATATACATGTCCTTGGTAACTACGAGCCCAAATGGGAAGTGCTGGATGGCGAGCGCGTAAGTGAACAAGAGAGAGAACAAGAGGGTAGAACAAGAGAGTAGCGAGGTGCGTCAACCACGCGGCACAGGTTGTAACCAAGTCACCTGACACGGTCTGATGCGTGACGTTCGGAGCAGACTACTGTAGGAAACTATAGAAAACAAGACGTGAGTGTTATTAGGTCGAAAATAAGCAGTAGAATGGAGGCTAGTTCGAATGAAGGACAAGCGGAAGATCTAAATAGGTTAATAAAAGCGTCGCGGAGAGCATGTTCACGAAATTTGAGCAGAATGGGGAACACGAACGAGGACAAGACTACACACACTGGCACGACAATAGTAGAAAGGAAGGGACCTAGGTCATCCAAGCTCACAGTAAGATTTGCATGCCTTCGTCAGGTTACTTTTCTCAGCCACAGACACACACCATCCTGAACACACCATAAAGTATTGGCAGGATCGAACAATTCTAATCCGTGGGCACTTTCACCTTTGTGTGGTGGCTCTGCATGCTCGGCCTGAGGGTGGTAGGCCATAGATGACATGGCTGGAAGGGTGGCGTATGTAACTTTCGCCACTGCAGGCAGGGTCGGCATCGGTGGATCCGGCAGGGATTCACCCCAGCTCCGTCGATCATGTTCGATGGAGGGAAGCGTAGCCTGTTGTTGCCGTAGGTGCTTTTTCTTCATGGTGTTTCTTTCTCGAAACCTTGGTACGTTGGTCCTCAATCGAAATAGGCGGAACTCCTTCCCGTCATAGCAAAGGTTGACTTTCAATTATAACATCAGATGAGGGTGCTCGAGCAGATTGAGAAGCCCTCATACCTGTGGGAGGAGGTTTTCAGTGTATGGTGTCCCACTTCCTCCATGGATTCCTTGAATAGGACCAGACTGCAACGACAGAGAGAGAAGTGGGATTTACCCGGACGTCCATGTCAGTCGATACAAGGGAGGTGTGTCGCAGCGAATCAGAGAACGTGCCTCGACCTTGACTTGGAGACGGCGAGCGTATGGAGAGATCTGATGACGAAGAGCCTGGCCATCCTTGGTTTATGACAAGTAGGCCTTGAGATAGGGCCGTGCAAATATAGTTGGTTACTCCTTCCATATAGGAGAAGAAAAAGCACGTTTGACTGGACAGGAGATGGGAGGAAAGCAGGTTGCAGAAGGTTTTCGTCTTTGCGCCATGTACTTCAGAGTGCGTTCGGCAAAATTCCGCGTGTGGAATTCTGTCGCAAGTTGTCGCTGTCGCGCACCCTGGCAACAGTGACAGCGTTTTTCCCATTTTCGAAAATGCTGTGTGGGCGTTCGGCACCAAAATAAAATAGAATTTTTTCCAACTCGATCATGACAAAGCCTTACATCACGTGGACAGTGTGGCTTTGATGTGTGAGCTCGGGGAGAACTTGCCACGATCAATTTGATCTTGAATTTGATTATTGATTATCTATGATTAATTACATCTGTTGCTTGCTGCAAGGGATTATATCATATGGGGAAGTTTAAAAATATTTATTAGCTCTCAGGTGAACTGTATTGTTTGTAGTATCACTGTGTGCAAATCACCCGCAACCTGTAAGGTGGAGGGTTCTAGAGTGGACCACCCGCCGGACGAAAATGAGAAACCACGTGATCTCGTGACCTGCTTTTGTCCCTTTTTTCCTCCTTTAAAGGTAGTCAGTGAGACGCGCGAGACGCATACCTTGGCTGATGTGATCCTTTCGGCCCTCTATTTTACGTCTTGTTCGGCGGCGAGTGCCCTGCTTGCGCTCTATCCTTATCGCGCGCGCTGCACCATCCTCTGCTTAGGGAAAATCATGGGTTACATAACCTGTACGGGTTGGATTTTACTTGAGACCCATGGACTCAATCTTTTCAAGTCACCGTCAATCCCGCAATGCCTATGCCCGTTTCTTCGGAATCAGCTCTGCCTGGACTCCCGGCCACTTAACATACAGTCGCCGGGTGGCTGACACACCGTGCCACCCTCGTCGTGGTCATCCCTTCCCCCTTCTACACACACCTCCCACCTTTGACATCCGCGCCCCACGACGTCATACACGCCCACCATGGCACACAACACACGGAATAATGCCTGCTCTCTGACAATGAGACTGTCTCCAAACGTATGTCTCGCCTATCTTCACATCCCGGCCCCCGGTCCTGATCACCTACACCACCCAGTCATCGGCTGCGACCTCGAGTACTTTTCTCAGGCAGGCTTTGATATGGAGAAGAACCACGCACAAGCCGCGAGTACAAAAGCATGGACCAAATCACAGACATCCTCGATGATGCTGATTCATCCACATTTTATGATCGACACTTTTATACATACGTGTATGTATGTTTCCACTCCTCCCGGCAGTGCTGCTGGAACGCCACTAATAGCCACCCAGTCAACCCCTCCGATGCTTCCTTCATGGGCCAGTATCGTTGCAACAAGTAGTGCCAATTCCACCCTGAGTCCCCGACAAGTCACCCACCCGGTTCACCAACCGCTGCAAGTGACACGTCCGCCTCGACCGTGCCAGTTCAACCCACACCTATGTCCACGGCCATGATGGCACATAAATCCCAGGGTCAAACATTGGAGAAAGCGATCGTTGACCTGACCAATTGCCATGGGACAGAGTCGCCTTATGTGATGCTTTCTCGCGTTCGCCGCCTCGAGGACCTCCTAATTTTACGCCCCTTTCCAATGAGCAAAATCAAGTGCCGGATGTCCGAGGACACTCGCCGAGAACAGACAAGGCTTCGCTACCATCACTTCATGACCATGCGGAGACACGGATCTCTGACTGATCAGCAATATGCAACGACCGAAATTGCCTCATTAAAGCACAACTTGTCGCAGCATCAACTGGACGACATTCTCGGCACAAACTTCATTGAACCCCAATCGGCATCGCCTCCTGAGCCGCGCCCACCAAAAAGGAGAAAGGTTCGGCAGATCACTCTAAACGTCGCGTCCACTTGCTGACATTCTTTTCGCCTCCCCAGATGCTATGATCATACCCGCCTCCCGTCCTTCTCCTTTTTTCACACATTATTCACGTGGCATATTCTGGATCCATTTAATTTGCGCTCTCTCCTGCATGACCGTTTCAACCTCTCTGTTCTGTCGCTCACCACAATGACCGACTCCAAAACCAACGTCTATCAAGAAAAAGTGTCTTCCGGTGCATATACACGACTAATCGACAACGTCATGGCTATGAAATCACGCGCTCTCGTCTCCTCCGAATACAAACGTGACTTCTATCAGGATAGC
>Ga0137358_10001982_pt1 | contig 11421 bp, 12 predicted proteins | sample Mad1_20_16metaG_FD_105551 | JGI IMG/M metagenome (GOLD analysis project Ga0137358, IMG submission 105551) | Vadose zone soil microbial communities from Angelo Coast Range Reserve, California, USA - Mad1_20_16 metaG | ecosystem: Environmental > Terrestrial > Soil > Vadose zone | place: USA... | reverse complement strand
CGTCCGACTCAGGAAGAGATTATGATATGGAATTCGTTTATGACGAAGCGCGGCTGGCACGATAAAGCCAGCGCTTCGTTAAACCGATGGAAAACCGAACTAGGATTCACGGATCGGAATGATATTCAGATCTTTTTCGACTTGTATGATGCTGACGAAGGAAGAGAAATCGGCTCCGCCTACTCTCCGGATTAGTGATGAGCGTGCTCTTTAAATCGGCAATCCAGCATCGATAATGTCGGATAGTTGCCAAACCGTCATCGACGCCCGACGGCTCGAAAGCGACCGTCCGAATTTGACTGCTTTCATCGTCTGTCTCGGTTGTGTCGTTGTATTGCTCGATGTCTCGATCGTAAACGTCGCTTTGCAGCGGATTTCAAATGGACTCGGCGGTAGGCTTAGTGATCTGCAATGGATCGTTGATGCTTACACATTGGCGTTTGCGAGTTTCCTGCTAACCGGCGGTACAGCAGGCGATCGCTACGGCAATAAGAAGGTATTTGGTGTGGGTTTCGTCTTGTTCACACTCGCATCGGTTTTCTGCGGCACCGCTAACAATCTACCGATCTTGATTACCGCGCGAGTTATCCAAGGAATCGGGGCGGCGCTGATTATTCCTTGTTCGTTGACACTCCTAAATCATGCTTTCGATGATCCTACTCGACGCGCGAAGGCGTTTGGCTGGTGGGCTGGAAGCGGTGGAGTTGCGGTAGCAGCCGGTCCGTTAATTGGTGGTCTGTTGGTAAACATGTTCGGCTGGCGGAGTATCTTCTTCGTCAATGTACCAATCGGGGTGGTCGCTTTGCTGCTGACCATCCGATATATCCGAGAAGAGAAGCCGTTGTTTGCCCGAAGAATCGATCTGGCAGGTCAGATAGTCAGCCTATTTGCTCTTGCTACACTGATCACGGTCTTGATTGAAGGCACGAATTGGGGATGGCTCTCATTGCCGATCATAGGTCTGAGCGTCGCCTTCCTACTATTGTCGCTTCTGTTCGTCCTGATAGAGACCCGGCAATCTGATCCGATGCTCCCATTGACGCTCTTCCGATCTTCGCAATTCTCGGTTGCGACCTCGCTTGGGCTGCTCCTGAGTTTTCCGTTCTACGGGTTGATCTTTACGCTCAGCCTCTATTTCCAACAGGTCTGCCACTATACGCCGATGCAAACCGGGCTCGCTTTCCTACCAGTGACCGGATTGCTAACGGTGATGAACGTTTACGCCGGGCAACTGGCAGCGAAGCGAGGGATGCGTTTCCCGATCGTCGCGGGTCTCGCCATCGGCGGAGTCGGATTTTTCTGGCTCGCATTTGCGGCGCAGACCGGAGCCGGCTACGGTACCATTTTATTGCCGTTGTTGAGTATCGGGGCAGGCGTACCGCTCATTCTTCCGCCGGTAGCTTCCTTGGTGCTTGCCTCGGTGGACCGACCGCAAGTTGGTCTGGCTTCTGCGACGCTCAATGCTGGTCGCCAGGTAGGGGCGGCCGCCGGAGTTGCCGTTTTGGGTTCATTGGTTTCGGCTGGTCATAATTTCGTTGCTGGTTTCCGCATCGCTATGGTTGTCTCAGGAGTGATTTACATTATCGGTACGTTCCTGGCTATTCGGTTTCTGCCAGGAGGAGCCGATCAAAGATCGGCGAGCTCGAATACAGTTGCGGCCAAGATCGATTGATTGCGGTTTACCCCTGACCGGCAGGCGAAACCCGGCTCCGCCCAACTTTATCGCGCCGTAGGCTTGGCGAACGCGGAAGTCGAGTCTGTTTTGTAGTCTACTTCTACCGCGCAGTGCAGGCAAGGCTCACAGTCCGGCATGGAACACCGGGGCTTTCAAAGGGGATTCGCCGGACTGTATCGCTTTAGCGATCTGGGATGAAGATTCAATTCAGGTGTTGCGCCGTTTATAATAATTGGTAACCCGGCAAACGCAGAGCAATTCGTTAGTCTCTTCATGCACAATTTTTACTTCGTGGACAGCCAGCGTTTTGGAACGTCGTAGCAATTGGGCCGTGGCTAGGACAAATCCGGACGAAGCCGATCGCAGATGCGATCCATTGATTTCAATACCGACCGGGAAAACAGAATTGAGATCGATGCCCCAGCAAGAATGCATGCTGGCCGCGCTCTCCGCCAGCAACAAACTGATCCCGCCGTGTAACAGGCCGAATGGCTGACGACTAGCGTTAGTAATCGGCATGCGGAGGCTGAGCGACTCCACACTCACCGAAGTGACGTGGATTCCAAGCGGCTCGAGTGCGGTATTTGGAATAATGCGTTCGAACTCAACGATCGAATGCGAAATCGACTGGTCCCGTTTCGTCAAGGTCGTGTGATCCCGGTTTCTAGTGGGAGTGAAACTCACCCAGCCGCTTGCGCCTGTTCTTTCAACCAATCCAAGGTTTCGTTCGCGCTCTGATCCGGCGGAAACACCGGATAAAAGACCTTCGAAATTACGCCTTTATCGATAATCAAAGTCAAGCGCTTGATCAACGTCATACCGGCAAAATCAAATGTAGGCAGTCGGAGGGCGCGGCTGAGAAGGAGCTTATTATCCGATAGCAGCGAGTAGGAAAGATGGAGTCGTTGCACCGCCTCTTTTTGGTAATCGGTATCCTGCGTACTTAGACCGAATATCTGATCCGCGCCCGCTTCGATTAGAGCCTGGTACGAATCGCGAAAACTGCAGACTTGCGGAGTGCATCCGCGCGCGCCAGGAATCGCATCCCAAGCTGCCGGCACGGGTTCATTGGGACGTCCGGTTCTCGGATAACAGAACACGATGGTGCGCCCGGGGAGCTGGGATAAATCGACTGATCCTTCGGAGGTTGCCCTAAGTTCGACAGAAGGGACTCGAAAATCGGTGAGATGAGCACAGGCTCCGTCATTGACGGGCCGCGGTAGATCGGACGGCAAATCGAAACGGCTCATTTTGCAATCAAACACGGATCAAGTAGGACGACAACCGGCAGCCATCTGCAGACAACGGGGAAGGTTGCCGGACGTGCGAGAATGTATTCTCACCTTAGCAGGGGAGGGGAGGGGCGCCGTTGCCGGCGGTCAGTCTTCCTATAGGGTCTCCATCGTCCATGAAGGGACGGACACGGTTCCTTGCGTTGTTTCCCGGTCCCTTCATACCGGGGCACTTTATCCGAGAGTCTCCGGGGCTGATCTTCCGACACTACGGGTTGCTGGCGCCGGTCCTAAAGCGGGCTCAATAAGTTGCTAAACAGACGAAATCGGCCATCGCCAGCTGGGCCAAGAAGTCGGCAAAAGCTATAGAAACTTAAAAATAAAACGTAATAAAATATCTTGACATATAATAACTATATTATAAAATGTAACGTATGAAGGTGAGATACCTCATATTTTGCGCGCTTCCTCTGGCAGCGTTTTTGCTGACGCTCTTTGTTGGACGCCCCGAAACCGCGCCCTCGGTAACGGAGGTAACAGAACTGATCAAAACCAGAATTAACCGAATGACTTCGGTGCTGATCGCCCGCCAAGCGGAGACCGAAGCGTACCGTGAAAGTCAAACCATGATCACGAATGTCTCTGCCGGGCAGGGCCCTCGAACCCCGGCCGAGATCGAAGAAGCGCTCAGAGCAAAGTGCGAGAAGCAGCTAGCTAATCTCTCGATAAATGGCATTTCGGTGGGCCGACCGGCCGCTACCGAGTTAGGCGATAACAATCGCCCGACCAGATTTTGGCCCGTAGAATTTGAAGTGCCCAACCCGATGGAGCCTGATCAGAAGCTGCGTGCTGTGATGTTTTGCTACCGCGACTCTGATGGTGAATGGAACACCAAAGTAACCAATGTTGATGTGGTGCAGAACGGAACTGCACGGGTCATCCCCAAGTACGCGTTTCGTGAAATGGGACTAGAGTAGATGTTGGTGATGGCAAGTTGGCCCGAGGCTCGTAGTGCTCGGGCGGTGCGTTCCTGGAATAGAAAGGTGCGAATCGCTGAGCTGGATTAGTGGGTAAGCCTGATCTTTGGCCCTGCGTTTATTTTCATAATCAGGCAAGCGCGCAGCATTTTGCCGGAATTCGTAACTGACCGGAGGAGGACTGATTTCACGGCAGCACGCCGGATATTCCGCGGGCGGGTCCGGGGACGGACCGCCCTACCTTCGGGTTGGTTCGAGCCGCTTACCATTTCAGCGCTTGAAAACGCCGTGCTACTTCTTCTGCGTTTTGGCCGGAGTTGAAGGCAGAGACCCGAAAATAGCCTTCTCCTTGAGAACCGAATCCTGCGCCAGGCGTTATCACGACTTGAATCTCCTTCAGGATCTTATCAAATACGTCCCAGCTTTGATAGCTGGTCGGCGCTTGGATCCAGATGTAGGGGGCATTTCTCCCGCCAAAGACCTTGAGGCCGGTTTTGGCAAGCGCAGTCGAGAGAATTTCGGCGTTATTTAAATAATGCTCGATTAACTCTCGAACCTGTTTCCTACCGTCCGATGTGTAAATCGCTTCGGCTCCGCGTTGAACCGGATAACTTACGCTGTTAAATTTCGTGCTGAAACGTCGGTGCCAGAGAGGGAAGAGCGGTCGTTTCTCGCCGTTGCTGGTGGTGGCGAGCAGCTTTTTTGGCAACACGGTAAATCCGCATCTGACTCCAGTGAAGCCGCCGTTCTTGGAAAAACTTCGAAATTCAATGGCGCATTCGTCCGCGCGGGGAATCTCGTAAATGGAATGGGGAATATTCGAATCTTGAATATAAGCCTCGTAGGCGGCATCGAATAGGATGATGGCATCGGAAGCCAAAGCGTAGTTTACCCAAGCGCCTAACTGATCTTGAGTGGCAACAGCTCCGGTTGGGTTGTTCGGATAACAAAGATAAACTAGGTCGACGCGCTCATCGGGAATACCCGGTACAAAATGGTTACCTGCATTGCAGGCCAGATAAACCAGCCCAGAATACGAACCGGTGGAATCCGCCTCGCCGGTATGGCCGGCCATTACGTTGGTATCCACGTATACTGGGTAGACGGGATCCATCACGGCGATGCGGTTTTGATGCCCGAAAATGTCGAGAATATTTCCGCAATCGCATTTTGATCCGTCGGAAACAAAAATTTCGTCATCCGCCACCTGCAAGCCGCGAGCGCGATAATCATTCTCGGCGATCGCGTGCCGAAGAAATTCGTATCCCTGCTCTGGGCCGTACCCGCGAAAGGTCTCCCTGCGGCCCATTTCGTCGACCGCCTGATGCATGGCCTCACGAACCGCGGCGGGAAGAGGTTCGGTGACGTCGCCGATCCCGCACCGGATGATGCTTTTTGCGGTACTGGTATTCTCCGCCGCGTAGGCGTTTACTCGTCGCGCAATTTCCGGAAAAAGATAGCCGGCTTTGAGTTTAAGATAATGATCGTTGAGGAATGCCATGCGCTGAGCCCTGGGATCGCGATGACAAATACCAGATAGCGGCAGATCGACCCGCCGAAGGGATATATCTGCTATTTGTCATTTCATTCGAGCCCGGGCGAGAATGCGTTACTTCGCGGTGTGGAAATTTTTCTCCGCCTGATCCCAGTTAACGACATTCCACCAAGCTTTGAGATAATCAGGCCGTCGGTTTTGATAAAGCAGATAATAGGCGTGTTCCCAAACGTCGACCCCGATCACTGGCTTCAAACCTTCCGAGATTGGAGTGTCCTGGTTTGCCGTTGAGGTGATCTGTAGTTTGCCCTCTTTGTTGACCACCAGCCATGCCCAGCCGCTGCCAAAACGACCAATGCCTGCCTTTTCAAGTTCACCTTTGAACTGATCGAAACTGCCAAACGCAGAGTTAATTGCCTCGGCTAGTTTTCCTTTCGGATTACCGCCGGCGTTTGGACCAATAATTTTCCAGAAAAAAGTGTGGTTCGAATGACCGCCAGCATTGTTTCGCAATACGGTGCGGATTGACTCGGGAATTTTGTTTAGATCTGCTAACAGTTCGTCCACCGGTTTAGCGGCGAGATCCGGATAACCTTCGAGGGCCTTGTTCGCGTTGGTTATATAAGCCTGGTGATGCTTGTCGTGGTGGATTTCCATCGTTTTGGCGTCGATGTGTGGCTCGAGCGCGTTGAACGGATAGGATAGAGGAGGTAGTTCGTAAGCCATAGAATTCTAAGAATTAAGTGTTCTGCGAGCCCGGCTCTGTCATCCTTGACCGTCTGGCATCCCTGACCCGCAAGTTAACCTAGAGCAGGTCTTTTAACGTCGTCAAACCATAGTGCTGCATACCCGCAATCCTAATCGTCTTCGTCGTCGTGCTTGTGCTCGCTTTAGGCGTCGCCGAATGATAGCCTACCGCTGGATTACCTGGCTTAAGAATCACGAGTTTGGTACTGAGAGGCGGGCCTGGCTTTTCGAGGACGAAAATCTACTGACGAAACGACTCTGATTCGGTAGCGGCAGAATCTTTGGGTGGCTCGGCGGGCGTGCTCTGGGAATAATGTTCGGAATTAAGCGGAGGCTCGGGAATCAGATATTTCGCCAATCCTTCCTGAATAAGATCGGCCGCACAGACGTGCATCGGCCTCGCGCGATCTGCGCTAAAACGCCGAAGAGATTGTTGCATCTCTTCCGTCAAAATGATTTGGAGAAACGTCTTTTTCTCCTCTTTCAGGCGATTACGCCGTCGACGTTGAGCTTCACGCAGTTGGATTAGCCTTCTTTTTCGCTTTTGGGCGGCAGGCTGGGACATACCAGGGGGGATGGACATATGATAACTTTAACTAGGCCGAAGTCGAGAGAACTTGTCGCGAGCGCTGAATCGATCGCGCGGTGAGGCGGGGGTTCCGTCTCGGACCGCCGGCATGTCATTGCGTCATTGGGCCCAAGAATTCTCAGCGCCAATCAACCTCCGGCAATTGTTTTCGGCAACGCGCGATTCGGCGGTCGCGGAGCGACACGCCCTACCTTACGCAGTTGACAAAAAGAAGGCCTAGCCTATGCAAGGGGTTTGTGCTGCCCTTGAAGTTCTCTTCCACCCTTCCGGTTGATCGCCGCGATGAACTAGAGGCGTTGATGTTCTTTCATCCCCAGCAAGGCGAACATGAGTCAAGCATCAACGCCTCAATTCTCAGCTACGGATTTCCAAAAATCATCCAGGAAGGGGACTATCTTCGAATCGGAATTGAAGAAAAAGAAGTCCAGACCCTCTATGCCTTCGTTCATCGGGGCAAGCTCGAGGACCTTGCCGGGGTGATTGTCTATACGCGCACTTCGCAGGATACGCTTGCCTTACTTCATATGGCGGTAAAACCAGAATACTCTTATGCCGACGGTTATAAGAACGAGCTTGTCCTGGTGAGGATGCTGGCGCAGATCCGGTCTATTGCTAAGCGGATCAAGGGTGTAAAGAAGCTTTCCATTGCTTATGCAGGACAAATCTTGCCGAAAGCGGAGCTCGAGTGAAGTGGGCGAGAAGGGCTTGAATCGAGGTTACACGGATGAATAAGCAAGCGGTCGCTCTCCAGGACGTCGTATCTTTCGCCAATGAATTGCTGGAGGTCACGGAAATCGAGGACTATCCGGGCGCGGTTAACGGACTTCAGCTAGAAAATAGAGGTATTGTCTCCAAGATCGGGGCGGCAGTTGATGCTAGTACCTGTACGATCGAAATGGCGATCGACGAGAGCGTCGATCTTCTGGTCGTTCACCACGGAATGTTTTGGGGCGGAGTTTCTCCGGTGACCGGACCGGTCTATCGGCGCCTGGCAAAAGCGGTGGAAGGGGATGTAGCGATCTACAGCGTCCATCTTCCACTCGATTTTCATCCCAACGTAGGAAATAACGTCCTGTTAGCCGAAGCACTCGAACTTGCGCCAGTCACGCCTTTTTGGTTCGTCAAAGGTCGGGCGCAAGGATGCCTTTCAACCATTAGCCTGGAGTTGAATGAGTTAGTTCTAAGGGCCGAGCGGGTTCTTGGACGAAAGATTTGGTGTTGTCCGGCCGGACCGAGCCGGACCCAATGCATCGGGATAGTAACTGGCGGCGCCGGATCGCATATTGTGGAGGTTGCCGCCGAAGGAGTGGATACGTTCCTCACGGGAGAGGGACCGCATCATACGTTCGTCTTGGCCGAGGAACTCGGGATAAATCTCTTATATGGTGGTCACGCCGCCACCGAGACTTTCGGCGTCAAAAGACTGGCCGCACGGCTGGCCGAAAGGTTCAATTTGCTATGGACGTTCTTGGATCATCCCTCGGAGCTGTGAAGGAGCCCCTAATGAGCGGTGTCCCAGTTACGCGGGCCTTCTTTGAGCGGGACCCGTTGACTTGTGCTCGCGATTTGCTCGGATGCGAATTGGTTTGGCGGGAAACCTCGGGAATTATCGTCGAAACTGAAGCGTACGCAGAATATGGCGACGAGGCATGTCACACTTTTTTGCGGCACGCGGTGAGGACCTTTATTCGCGACCGGCCGGCGGGATCGATTTATATCTATCTGAATTACGGAGTCCATTGGCTCCTTAATTTTTTGGTGAAGGGCGAATCTTTTCGCGGGTTTGTATTGATACGGGCTCTGGAGCCGCGAGCCGGTATCAAATTGATGTTCGAACGACGTGCAGTCCAGAAGATGACATATCTCTGTTCCGGACCCGGGAAATTGACCCAGGCGATGGGAATTACTGCCAAATGGAATGGAGCGGATTTTTTTGCAATTCCGGGGGCAAATCTGTCACCCTGGAAGCAACCACCAGCCGTTATTGCCAGCCAGCGCATCGGCATTACGAAATCGGCTGAGCTGGAGTGGCGCTACTTTGTGGGCAACTCACCTTTTGTCAGCGGTAGAAAAGGAAAAACCCGCCCCAGGAAAAACTGAGGCGGGCAAAACACTCCTTTGATAAACACTCCTAAGGTCGAGACCTTATTTGGAGTAACCGGTCGTCGTGTGTGCCGGCGGTGGGGCAGTGGTTGTTTCTTTATGGCAAGCCGCCATGCCGAGAGCAGCAACAGCGACGGCCGCTAAAGTGATGTATTTCACGATCTTCATTTTCAGTCTCGCCTCCTTTCTTAGCTAGCAGCACTTTGCTATTAGGCTGAACCTTCCCGGGAGACAAATGTATTTTCTGAATTTTGTGCTAAAGCACAACTGACGCTTTATTGGCTTAAATTGCTCTCTGAGAATGGTTAAAGGCAAGCGTCGCAGTTTATTTTGATGTTGACTTTAGCTAACAATCTCAACTTCAGTTCCAGCTTCTACCAGTTCAAAGAGACGTGTTATGTCTTCGTTCCGCATACGGACACAACCATGACTAGCCGGCTGACCAATCAGGTGCTCTTCATTGGTGCCATGGATATAGATAAAACGTTCCCGAGTGTTCTCGTTGTGGGGTTCGACGCCATCCAGCCAAAGAATGCGGGAAGTGATGAGGTCACTTTCTTTATCCCTGTCGGAAGGATTGGCGACAGGTACGCGCCCGCGAAAGACGGTGTTCAACGGCTGGCCGCCCCCGATTTTCTGATAAATCCGGAAACGGCCGAGCGGCGTTTGGAAACTCCCGGATGCTTGACCCAAGCCGAAGCGGGAGGTCGAAATCGGAAATTGATGAACGACCCTTTGATCGTGAAGAAGGTGCAGAGTCTGTTCTTTTGTATCGATCCTGATCTTGTGGCTGCTCATTTTCTTTCTAAAGTGTCCGGGCGCTGATGAGTAAAACGTATCACTTGGCAATCGTCGGGGCTACTGGAGCAGTGGGAACGGAACTGCTCCGGTTGCTCGAGCAAAGAGACTTCCCGGTGGACAGTCTTAAGCTGTTCGCCTCGGCCCGATCAAACGGTAAGACATTGAGGTTCCACGGCACGCAAATTCCGGTGGAGACTTTGACCGAAGAAGGGTTCGCTGGAGTTGATTTTGCTCTGTTCAGCGCCGGTACCAGCACTGCCCGCAGTTTTGCTCCTGCTGCAGTAAAAGCAGGCGCTGTCGTAATCGATAACTCCTCTGCTTTTCGCATGGAATCGGACGTACCGCTGGTCGTGCCGGAGATCAATCCTCAAGATGCCGCCAAACATCGCGGAATTATTGCAAATCCAAATTGTACGGCCCTGATCACGCTGATGGCACTTTACCCGTTGCACAAGGCATTTCGGGTAAAGCGAGTGATTGCGGCGAGCTACCAAGCGGTTTCCGGTGCCGGTGCCCGGGCAATTGCTGAGCTAGAAGCGCAGAGCCGGGCTCATATTACCGGAGAAGAGATTAAGCCGGAGGTTTTTCCCCATCCGATCGCTTTCAACGTGGTGCCGCAGGTCGATCAATTCTTAGATTCAGGATATACCAAAGAGGAACAGAAATTTCTGAATGAGTGCCGCAAGATTATGCATCACTCGACCCTACGCGCTTCCGTTACCTGTGTGCGGGTACCTGTTTTTCGAGCTCACGCAGTAGCGGTTAATGCAGAATTTGTTGAGCCGGTTTCCGTCGACCGTGCTCGTGATGTACTAGCCAAGGCATCGGGAGTAGAATTGGTTGATGATCCGGGAAACCAGCGATATCCGATGCCGCTATACTCGGCTGGCAAAGATGCATGCGCTGTCGGGCGCCTCCGAATTGACACTGCCCTGGACAATGGGTTGGCTTTTTGGGTTTGCGGCGATCAGCTTCTGAAAGGGGCTGCATTGAACACCGTTCAGATAGCCGAACTGTTGGCAAAAGGATAGGGTGGGCGGCAGTCCGGCGGCTCCGAGGAATGACAGGTGTCGGGACGCACTGGATTGTCAGCCTTAACTGCTCCGAGGTCTGGCTCACACCTTTGCCTCGCTGTCGCTCGGCGACGTGTTTCGCCTTACGGGCCGGCGGCAGATCCATTCCAATTGGTGCACTTGCCAGCATAAAACCGAATAAAACGGCAAATAACGGTAGACAAACGCATACACTTGAGAGGATGCTCGGTCATGATCGATGCGGCGGAACTATTCCCAATTGAGCGCCATGACCGAATCCTTGATCTGCTTCAGGAGCAAAGGAAAGTAGTCGCGCTGGATCTCGCTCGGCGACTTAATGTGTCGATAGATACGATTCGCCGCGACCTCGACTATTTAGCTTCGAACGGCTCGATTCGGCGCGTGCATGGCGGAGCGTTGCCCACAGCTTCGTTTCCAGGATCCATCCAGCAGCGGAGAGCAGAAGAAACCGAGGCCAAAGAAGAGCTGGGAAAACGCGGAGCGTCACTCGTTCGCGTTGGAAGTGTGGTTCTATTCGACTCCGGCAGTAGCAATTTGGAAATTGTGAAAGCTCTACCCCGAGATCTCCGATTCACCGCGGTAACGCCCTGCCTTCCGATTGCCGTTGCCCTCGCTGAATTTCCAGACGTGGAGATTGTGGTACTTGGTGGCAGATTGCACCGTCGCGAATCGATGACGGTTGGATTGCGTGCGGTGAAAGAGCTCGAAGATTTTCGAGCGGATCTTTGCTTTCTCGGAGTTTGCGCG
>Ga0137358_10001981_pt1 | contig 11429 bp, 7 predicted proteins | sample Mad1_20_16metaG_FD_105551 | JGI IMG/M metagenome (GOLD analysis project Ga0137358, IMG submission 105551) | Vadose zone soil microbial communities from Angelo Coast Range Reserve, California, USA - Mad1_20_16 metaG | ecosystem: Environmental > Terrestrial > Soil > Vadose zone | place: USA... | reverse complement strand
CGCGACTAGAATTCCGCTGTCAGAGCCGTAGCGATATAGATATTTCGAAAGCTCTGAGTCCACGACCACGCGCCCGTAATTGCTTGGCGAAGAAGCGTGCATGAAATGCAAGACGCCGTCGCTTGTGCGCGATGCCAGACCGACATGGGCAGTGGAATAGAGTCCGGCCCGGTCGCGTGAAATGATTCCTATGATGTCGCCGCTGCGCAGCTTCGATTCAATTCCTGCGACTTTGTTCTTCGGAATTTCGTAGAGGGGGCGCGAGGATACATTTGCTTCCATGCGTGCAAGGGGTCCGAGCAGCGAACGGTTCGCGGCGAGATAACGATAATGTCGCCAGCCGGCGCTCATCTCCCGCGCAGAATGTGCAACGCTGCGTCCACCTAGATCGCGAGTCATATCTTCTACGAGTCCACGCCGATCGTTATCGTAAAGCCAATCCTCCAGGTAATGCAGCCGCGAAAGATAATCGCCGGTGCATTCGCCGCCCCGGTATCGATCCATCTCGATGTAATGCAGCAGACGTTCCGGAGGCCAGTTCGATTCCGGCTCGTTCAGCATTCGAGCGAAACTGAGGGCGATCTCAAAAAAGGTCCAGCAGTCCACGCCCTGAAAGTTTACTGAGGGCGACTCGATCCGGTTGTCGATCTCAAGGGTGAAATGTTTATAGCGTGTCCCAATCAACGTCTGTCCTACCGCCGCAGTCCGTTCCCCAATCGGCAACGCTTTCCAATTTCCGGCTTTGGCCTTTGCGACCAGTCGATTGAACTGATCCTGTCCTTTAAAGACAGTGCTGAACGGCAAGCGCGATTCAGACGCGAACGCGACTGAAAAGAGCAGAAACAGGGGTATAAAGACTTTCCAACCTGGCATAACCCGCACAACTCAACGCGGAATGGATAAAGTTACAAGGGTTACAAAGTTAAAAAGCTTGAAACCTTAAAAAGGCGCCGCTTTCGGCGCCTAATCGAACTTTGTAACTTTTTTAACTCTTTTAACTTCTCGACTGTCCCATATCCTTTAAGACTGTGCCCATTCGTTTCCCAAAAAAGAGCCGGAGAAACATTGTTCGCCAATCATCGGATGGCGCAACTGCCAAGCCTTCCACCCGGGTCCGGCTGCGTCCACGAGCCGACTGGCATAAGCGTAATTTTCTTACCAGCGTCCTGATTCCATCCCTTTTCATTAAACGGGCGGGTGATCAGGCGCCCCGGCCTCCGCAATTCCCAAAAATTCGAGAAGGCGAGGTTTGTATTACCTGGATCGGCCACGCGTCATTTCTTGTTCAAACTCACGAAGTGAATGTCTTGATCGATCCGAACTGGTCGAAGTGGCTCAAGGTAATCAAGCGTTTGAAGCAGCCGGGCTTCGAAATTCATCATTTGCCGTCGATCGATTTCGTCTTGGTGACTCACGCTCATTTCGATCATCTCGACCGGCGTACGCTGCGCCGCGTTGCGGCCGACCAGCCGATCGTCGTGCCGATGGGCGTAGGTAACCTGGTACACGATCTCGGCTTCCACATCGTGCACGAGCTCGATTACTGGCAGACAGTCGAGCTTGGCCCGCTCAAAATTTCACTGACACCTTGTCATCACTGGGGCGCACGATTTCTGGCGGATTTACATCGCGACTTCGGTGGATTTGTCATCGCAGCAAACGGCCGCACCATTTTCCACTGCGGCGACAGCGCCTACTTTCCCGGCTTTAGAGAGATTGGCGATCGCTACGGGATTGAGATTGCGCTGCTTCCGATCGGTGCGTACGAGGCGCCAACCGGCCGCGAAGTTCACATGAATCCGGAGGAAGCGGTCAGGGCATTTCTCGAACTCGGTGCCAGGACATTGATTCCGATGCACTACGGGACTTTTCGTCTCGGTTTTGAACCGATGCATGAACCACCGCAACGTTTGCTCAAGTCCGCACGCGAACATGGGATTGAAGACAAGGTCCTCGTGATGACCGAGGGAGAGCCCGTTGTTTTATGAAGAAGAAAACGATCAATGCTCAATTCTCAACGCCGAGTATTGAATGGCTTAGCGTAAGGGAGGGCGAGGGGGCTTACACATCGAAGACTGGAACGCCCAACGCCCAACGCCCAACGCTCAACGCCCAACTAAAAAGGACTGCCCACTTCGATTTGGAAGACAGGCTGTTGGATTTCAGTGCGCGGATCATTCGCTTGGTCGATGCTTTGCCCAACACTCGAGCGGCCAACCACCTCAGCGGACAACTCCTGCGTTGTGGAACCTCGCCATACGGAAACCACGGTGAAGTCGAAGCGGCCGAATCCCGCCGGGATTTTGTCCACAAGCTGCGAGTTTGCCTGAAAGAACTGAAAGAGAGCAAACGCTGGCTGCGACTTCTGCAAAGGGCGGGGCTATTACCTGAGCGGAAAATAGCGTCCATACTTCGTGAAACCGAAGAACTGATCAAAATCTTTTTTGCGAGTATCCGGACGGCAGAGAAGAACGCAGAGAGGAACGCAACTTGAGATCGCGTCTTTTTCCGTTGTGCGTTGGGCGTTGGGCGTTGGACGTTGGGCCTTTTCTGTTTTAGATGCCCACTCCCCGCTCCACGCGTTCGGAAACTCTTGGCGCGACCGCAGCGGGGCTACTCGTCGTTTTCTTCTGCCTTATTCTTCTCTGGCACAATCCGCTCGCTTTTTGGAACGACGATTATGAATTGTCTGTTCTGCCCGTGTTCGCAGACATGGCGCGCAGTTGGTCGGAAGGCCATTGGCCAATCCTAAGCCCCTATTCGTGGGTCTGCGGCAATCTCGCCGGAGAATTTCAGTACGGAGTGTTCTCGGTTTTTGTGAACGCAGTCATCATCGCTGTCTGGAAATTTCCGCTCATATTTCCTCAGCAAGCAGCCGCCGTCTCCATTGCGCACCTTTTTGCTCTGTCGGTGGGCGCGTTTTTGCTCGCGCGCGATCGCCAATTTTCAGTTCCCTTGTCGATCTTTGTTGCGCTTGTCGCTTCTTTGAACGGTTGGATCATTTGTTGGGGCGCGACCGATTGGTTCGGCGCGCTTGGTGCTTTTACATGGCTGCCTTGGGCGTGGTGGGGCGTGGCGCGAGCGCTCGATCCCCAGCGAGGCAAATGGAGATTCCTCTGGCCGGCGCCGTTTGTTTACCTCGTCGTAACTGGCGGATTTCCCTACACGGTTTTGATGTTGCTCTTATTGATCGCATGGCTGGTACTCAAGTCGTTAGCCGAAACGCGAAGCATTTTTTCCGTCGTGCCAGTGCTCTTCGGTGTGGCACTCGGCTTCGGGTTATCGGCGCCCGCGTGGCTCGCGATTCTCGATTTGGTTCAGGGTTCAGCGCGCGAATTACAGGCAGCGAGAGCGCATTGGCAATGGCTTGTTTCACCAGCGGCTTTGCCCGGACTCATCTTGCCATGCTGGACCGTTAATTGGGCCGATTTTTCCAATCGCTACTTGCCACATACAGCGATGGAACTGGCTTGTGGGCTTGCCGCTCCGGCAGCACTGATTGGTGGGTTAGCGTGGCGCGGACGTCTGCTTGTTAGGCAAATCAAATGGGAGTTGGTCCTGCTCTTGTTCGTGCTCTTGCTCTCCATGATCCCGACAGCTGGGCTTTTTCGGTGGAGTTTTCGTTGGCTGCCGTTTTTTCATTTGGTTCTCGCGGTCTGTGCGGCAGAAGCGTTGCACCTGCGACCGGGATCACCGATCGCGGCTACAGCGGCACTCGCTCTCACTGCCGTTACGGGCAGTGCGATGCTAATTCTGCGTACGACTGGTTCGTACGCTTTCCCGCTGACATGGATCTTTCTTGGGCTGGTGGCCTTTTGGTGTCTTTGGGAGATCGCGTTGCGCGATTCTGAACTTCAGGAATGGGTACCCGTGGCGGTCACGTTTTTGGCGTTGCTCGCGACATACATTTACATCCCGACGAACAGCGGCGTTCCCACGTACAATTTCTCTCAGCACCTGCTTAAGCCTGCGCCGCTCGATCCAGCGCGCCTTTATCTCAGCATTTATCCGTGGGCGGAACTTACATATTGCGTATCAAACAAACCCCAGCCGGTCGGAGAAGTTCTACGTCCGGGAAGCACGCCGATGTGGGCCGGACTGCATTTCATCAATGGCTACAGCCCGATTCGGCCGGCTGGCGTGGCCCGTGAATTCGCGACTTCAATTCACGGTGAGATCAATCCCGATGTAGGAAGTTATTTACTCAATAACCAGGCGGGTAAGGATGGTGAACTAACTTTGTTGGGCGTGGATGGAATTGTTGTTGCGCGGGAATTAGATTTCACGCCCCAGCCGACCTCTGAATGGGAAGCGGTTCTTACAACAGACGAAGGACGAGTCTTTCATCGACGCGGCGCTCCATTCGCTCGAGTGCGTTCGATAAGTTCCATTGATTCGCGGCCTGGAGAGCAATTTGTCATAGCAACTGTTTCGCGAATCAATAATTCGCGCAATCGAGTGGAAGCAGATATCGATGTCTCCAACGGTAATCGTCCCGCTTTGCTCACTTTTTCCAGGCCGTTTTTTCGCGGGTACAAAGCAAAAATGGGCAATCAAAAACTCGCCGTCACATCGTATCGCGGATTATTTCCAACTGTCGAAGTCCCAGCTGGTGCTCATGGACGGCTTGCTCTTATTTATCAACCAGCCTGGTTGATTTTGGGAAGTGCAACCACCGCCGCGTGCGTTCTCGTAATCCTGCTGGCATTCATCTTAAGAGGCAGAACAAACAACTGACTTTTTGCTGCCCTTGCGTTGGCGTTGCGACGCAGCCCCACGAGGGAATGCTTAAGCTCGCATGCGCCGGAGGATACGTGCAAGCCTGCCTGTCTTCGCTTTTTTTAGCTTGAGGTAACATGCTGCCCATTCGTGGGAGATTTGATTAGCTTGTTTTTCAACGGCTGGCGGTGGGATTTCCAAGTCCGGCGGAAGTGGCAATTCGAGAAATTCCAAGATCCGCTCCGCGGCGATGCGGTGAGACGCGACGACGTCTTCATAAAAGAGAATCAGAGGCTCAATTTGATTTTCGCGAAAATAATTCGCCCAGCCGTCATCGTGTGCTGCGATCCGGTTGCACCATTCGTCGATTACCTTGAAATCGAACTTGGGAATGCCGCGCGGCTGCGATTTCTTCTCCACTTTTTGACTCCAGATGCCTGTCTGGCATGCCATGGCCCAGGAGACCGCCTGCTCGACATGGTTCCGGCGGCGCATCCAGATGTATTTCGGGTTGCGGAAAACAGCCGCGAGAAGTTGCGCCCCATTAAGATTTTTATATACGGGAATTTCCTGCAACATCAGGAGCATTCGTTCGAAATAGCTCCACATTACGACGGTCCCGAAGACTCCATTGGCTGTGGTGTTTTGCCGCAAAACATTTTGCACGTAGGCGAGGCGCGATGGCGCGCCCCAGCGTTTTTCCCAGGTTTCTCCGGGCTTACATAAAAAATGCTCTTCTGGCGACGCCGCTATGCCGGTGCTTCGAAGGATGCTGCAAAGCAAATGCGTCCCGCTGCGCTGAACGGAAGTAATGATGTAAGAAATTGCAGGATTCACTGCGGAAACATGTCTGCAATTATTTAGTGAGCCTGACGAGTTAATTCAAAAATCTTGCGGGAGTAATTTTCGAAAATTTCCGAACGAGCGACCCGGTGATGCGGACGAAGATTACAGCTTTTTGGGAGTTTCCAGTAGCTCGATCACTCGTTTCAGTAAGCGTCCTGCGCCGCCGCCGTCAATACTGCGATGATCAAAGCTCAGCGTGATCTGTGCCTCGGTTCTCGGAACGAATTCCTTTTTCTGTTCGTTCCATGACGGAACTTTTTTTCCGGCCCCGAGACCAAGCAGCAATGTCTGGTCCGGCAGCGGAATTGGCGTGCCCCATTCCATTCCAAAAGTTCCGAAGTTTGAAACGGTTGCGATGCCGCCGGCTTGCATGTCTGGCGAGATGCGCCGCTGGCGGGCCAGCTCGATGAGCTCCTTGTATTTCGTCGCAAGGTCGGCGAGCGAAGTTTTTTCGGCAGATCGGATCACCGGCACCATGATTCCATCTTCCGCCTCAACCGCAATTCCGACGTCGATTGAAGTTGACTGCACAACGCGATTGCCGATTAATTTCGCCGCCGCGCCGGGAGTTTCTGCAAGCGCGAGCGCAAGCGCGCGCAACGCGTAGAGGCCTGGGCCGGGTTTGGGATCGCGCGACTGGCGATCCTGCAGCACGGTGTCGAGATTTACCGACGAACCAATCGTTGAAAGCGGCCGCATCCAACTTCGCCGCATCGCGTCTGCCACACCCGTGCGAATCGCAGAAGCATCCTGCGCCGTTTGGCTCTCTATTTTATGCAGAAAATTTTCGAGATCTTTAATTGTGACGCGGTTGCCCGCGCCCGTACCCATGATTCCAGCAAGATCGGCAGTTGTTAACTGCAGCTCGGCCATCCTCGCACGAATACGCGGGGACATGAACGTCGCGCCTTTCGGTGTAACTGGAACAGGCAATCCGCCGGCGCGTGCGCCATCGCCGTCGCGTGCGGCCACTTTCTTCTCACGCGCGGGAGCGACCTCTTGATCAGCGCGCGCAGGAATCTCCTCCGCGACTTCGCGCTGCGCCGGAGAAGGCGCCTGCTTTGCAAATCTCGCAGCGTCTGCCTCGCTCGCTTCCACGTAGCCAAGGACTGCACCGACCGGATAAGTCTCTTTCAATTGCACGGTGATTTGAGCAATCTTGCCTTTACACGGCGTCGTCACGCCCATTACCGCTTTGTTGGTTTCGACGTCTAAAATTTCCTGATCATCCGCAATCTCGTCGCCGGGCTTTACCTTAATATCGACAATTGTGGCTTCGGCGATCGATTCGCCTAGCTGTGGCATGATGATTGGGACTTGCGGCATAAATTTTACTCTCGAAGCAGCGCGCGAGCTTTTCGCGCGATCTCTTTTGCATTGGGTCTGTGGGCCGACCAAAGATTTGGATGATAAGGAATCGGTGTGTCTTTCGCGTTGAGCCGCTGCGGCGCGGCGTCCAATAAATGAAAACCCTCGGCCGCGACGCGCGCAATCACCTCGGCTGTTACGCCGCCCCATGGGAATGATTCTCCCACACATAGCAGGCGGCCGGTGCGCGCAACTGAAGCAAGCACGGTATTCGTATCGAGCGGCTTAACTGAGCGAAGATCGACAACTTCAATTTCAAAACCTTCGCCGGCCAATTGTTCCGCGACTGCGAGAGCTTCGTGCACCATCGCGCTGTAACTCACAATGGTAAGGTCGCGCCCTTCCCGCGCTATGCGTGCCGTGCCGGTGGGCACGCCCTGGGTCGGTAGCTTGTCCGCCTTGAGATGATAGTAGAGGTACTTGTGCTCGCAATAAACAACCGGATCGTCGATGGCCACCGCTTCAATCAGCATGGTGTAGGCGTCTTCTACCGTCGCAGGTGTCATGACGATGAGTCCCGGGTAATGCGCATAAATTGATTCCATCGATTGACTGTGGAATGGCCCGCTGCCTTTTGTGCCGCCGGAAGGCAGACGAACGGTGATAGGGACCGGTACATTTGTCCGCCAGTAATGCGTGCCGGCGTTGTTCAGGATTTGGTTCAGGGCGATACTGGAAAAATCGGCAAACTGCATTGCGACAATCGGTCGCATTCCCTCGATCGCGGCCCCGATCGCGGCTCCAACCATCGCGTCTTCGCTAATTGGCGTGTTCAGTACGCGTCCGGGAAATTCTTTAGCAAGACCTTTCGTCGCTTTGAAAGCGCCGCCAAAAGTGCCGCCGACGTCCTGTCCATAGATAAACACGCGCTCGTCGTCACGGAGTAGCTTTGCCTGCGCCTCGCGAATTGCTTCGAGATATGTAATGCTCATTGCAGACTATCCACAAGGTCGCGCACGGAGATTGCGCACCAATCTTCTTTGTCGCCTTCCGGCGGCGCCTCTTTTTGCGCAGTGGCAATCGCCTCATCCACCTTCGCCACTGCTTCTTTGCGCCACTCAGTCAGCGTTTTGGCATCGACCAGATTCAAATCAGCGATTGTTTGCTCAGCGACTTTCAAACAATCGCGCGCAAATGGTTCACGCTTGATCTCCTCAGTCACGTAACTGGCATCGTCGTGTTCACCGTGGCCGGAAAGCCGCAGAACGGAGGCCACGACCAACTGTGGCGGACGTCCTGCGCGTGCGCGTTTGACTGCGCCGCCGATTACCTCGAGGCACGCACTGAGATCGGTGCCATCAAGACTGTAACCTTCGAAGCCATAACCGATCGCGCGATCGACTAGATCGTGGCACGCGAACTCACGGTCATTCTGCGTGGCATAAGCATAATGATTATTTGTCGCGACGATGACCAGAGGCACCTGTTCTACTGCCGCGATATTCATTCCTTCGTGAAACGCACCGGTTTGCATTCCGCCTTCGCCGATACATGCCAGGCCGATAAAATCTTTCTCTCCCTTAAAGCGTTTCGCCATCAGCGTGCCCACAGTCACGGAAATCATCGCGCCGAGATGGCTAACCATGGCGAGCTGGTTTTGCTGCGGGCGACCTCGATGGATGTTGCCGTCACGTCCGCGCATGGGACCCTGCCGCGAGCCTAGATAAGTTCGTGTAACATCCAACAGCGGTTCGCCGAACGCGGATCGTCCCGCCTGGTCGCGAATCAACGGCGCGAAGATGTCGCCTTTTTGCAAGAACAAACCACACGCTGCGCTGACCGCCTCCTGGCCCTTGCCGATGTAGACACCGCCAGTGATCAGGCCCCCCCGATACAGACTAACGAGTTTTTCCTCCAGCGTACGCGTCAGCAGCATCCAACGATACGCTTCGAGGAAGCGCTCATGCGGCGGCGAGGGCTTTTTGGTTTTCGATTGGCGCTGCGCCGTCTGAAGCATCCGACAATTTTACGCGAGATCGGCCAGCCCGCGCAAAAAAATTTTACACCCTCACGACTTGCTCTCCGGAGAGCCACAAGCTGCCGATAGCTCCAAGCTGGCAACCTGCGCTCTCCCGGAGAGGAAATTACCGCGTTGCAAGCACGAGACGTTGTTGTCTCGACTTCTGTTCTACGTTCGCAAACGTTTCTGTGGAGACTTGCTGTGGTGCCGTCAATTTCATCCCCACGAGCTTGCTCACGCCGCGCTCTTCCATCGTCACACCGTACAGTACGTCGGCCTTGGCGATGGTGCGTTTGTTGTGCGTGATGATGATGAATTGACTCTGTTCTATGAACCGGTCCAACACGCGGACAAAGCGGTTAATGTTGCCTTCGTCCATTGCCGCATCCACTTCGTCGAGAATGCAGAACGGACTTGGTCGTACCATGTAAATTGCGAACAGCAACGCCACCGCAACCATGGAACGCTCGCCTCCGCTTAGCAGGGAAACGCTTTGTAACTGTTTGCCCGGAGGCTTGGCGCTGATTTCGATTCCGCAGTTGAGCGGATCGTTTTCGTCGAGCAAGGACAGGTCTGCGCGTCCGCCGCCAAAGAGCTCTTCGAACATTTCACGGAAGTGGATCCGTACCTGGGCAAAGGTCTCGCTGAACAACTTTTTCGTGGTCGAGTTGATCTGCGCAATCACATCCAGCAATTCGCGACGCGAATTGGTAAGGTCATTGTTCTGCGTTTCGAGAAACTTGTATCGCTCTTCCAGTTCGTCGTACTCGTGAACAGCGTCCAGGTTAACTGGCCCCATGTTATCGAGTTGCGTTCGAAGGTCGCTAATAAGCTGTTCGACATCAGGAGGGGCGAGCTCCGGCGAGCCCGGCGTCGCAGCCGCTCCGCCCTCCACTTTGTCATTGCGTTTCAATTGCGCTCGCAGAGTTTTTTCAAACGCAGCCTGGTCCCGGCTAAATTCGCGCAAATTGATTTGATATCGGCGTGAAACGCGTTCGGTGAGATTATCGATCTTCAACTGCAGTTCTGCCTGGCGCACTTGTTCTTTGGAACGCGAGTCGCGCAGATCATTCAACGAGTTTCGAATTGTGCGCAGATTCGACTCCGCTTCGTTCATCGTTGTCGAGCGCTCCCTGCGCTGTTCAATGAGCGAGGCTAACGCTGCCTCAAGATCCGCACGTTGCCCGGTTTGTTTCTCGATGGCTGATTCGGCCGTTCGCGATTCTTCCGCCTGCGTGGTCAGCCGCTTCTCGAAGTTGATGATCTCAGCCTGGCGTGCCGCGATTGTCTCCCCAAGTTCCGCGTCACGCGCGCTCATCGGCTGGCGCTGCGCGATAAGATGTTCGTAACGCTGTCGCTCGGTGGCGGCGGTAAGACGCAATTCGTTCAGTTGCTCTATTGCCTCGTTTCCGCGCTTCGCGACATCGTCCTGCGCAGCCCGCAATATCTCTTGCTCGCCTTGGTTCGCAGCCAGCGTCGCCTGTTCTCCAGCCAATTCGTCTTCCAGTTTTGCAATGCGTTCGTCTGCGGCCTGGATTTGTCGGGCCAGCGTAGTTTGCTCAGATCGAACCTGGGTCTGCTTTTGTTCGCCCTCTTGCAGTTCTCGCGTAAGAAAAAGAATCCGGTTGTCGCAATCGGATTTTTCACGTTCCGCCGTTTCGTAATCTCGACGGGCTTCTTCCAACTCGCCGCCCGCTTTTTCCAGCGCCGCTCTGGCGTCGTTGCATTCTTTAAGCAGAGCGTCCCGTTGCTTACGGATCTCAGAACACTCCCTGTCCAGCGCGGACATTCGCGCTTTGCGTTCGAGTAGAGAATCCGCCGATGTTTCCCTGCTCCCACCAAACACAACTCCCTCGGTCGAAATCAATTCGCCATCCACCGTGGCAGCTGCGATTTCGCTGTGCTTTTTCTTGGCAGTCAGGGCGTCATCGAGATTCTGAAAGATTGCAACATCGTGAAGTAATTGTGCAACAAGCGATGCGATCGACTCCGGCGCTTTCACTTTGTCAATCGCCCAACCGAGCGATTTTTCAGGAGCCTGTTTTACTCGCTCTTTTGTTGTGCCATTACCGAGTTGTGGAATGACCAGCGCCGCCTGACCGAGTTTCTTCTCTTTCAAAGCCGCAATAATTTCGGGCGCCAATTGTGCATCATTTAGCACGATCGCCTGCAAATTTCGGCCCAGCGCAGCTTCTATCGCCGGAATGAAATTCTGATCCACGTCGAGATTTGCAACCAAAGCGCCCGCCAAGGCAGGCTTGATTCGTCCCGCGACGGCGGGATGCAGGCCCTTAAGCACGGCTTGGGAACCCTCCCCAAGACCTTCGCCCTCTTCGTTGAGCTGACGAAGAATTTCAAGACGCGATTCTTTTTCTGCCTGGCCGCGCTCAATGGCGGCGAGCTCTTTCTCTGTGCTGGCGACACGTTGTTGATGGTGTCGCAGCGTCTCCTCGCTACCCTGAACAACGCCTCGACAGCGATCGAGTTTGTTCTGGAGATTCTCGGCCGCCGCCCGTGCAGCGTTGGTGTCGTCCTG
>Ga0137358_10001978_pt1 | contig 11433 bp, 10 predicted proteins | sample Mad1_20_16metaG_FD_105551 | JGI IMG/M metagenome (GOLD analysis project Ga0137358, IMG submission 105551) | Vadose zone soil microbial communities from Angelo Coast Range Reserve, California, USA - Mad1_20_16 metaG | ecosystem: Environmental > Terrestrial > Soil > Vadose zone | place: USA... | reverse complement strand
TGCTTTGCGCAGGTCTGAACACCTGCGGACTGCATACCGAGAATGGTCTCATATGCTCCAACTCCAGCCAGGAAGGGATCTGGACCGAAGCCTTCCCAGTTGCGTCCGCCTTGGGGTACGCGGCCGATATTCATCATCGGACCAAGAGCGATGTTGACCCCCTTGCCGACATGTTCACTACCCACCGCAACGCCACGGGCGCGGAGTAACGAACGTTTCCACCTGTCATTGTCCCAAACTGTCTGAGAGGAAAATCAAGATAACGTAGTTTAAAATGCTCACGTGGACGCAGCATTGATATTAGCAGGGAAAACAGTGACGAAATCTGGGCCGTTCACCCCGAGAGTTGAATCTTCAAGACAGAGACCGGAAAAGTTGTCGATGGGAGGGATATTGCCAGAACAGCGGCCGTTCATCCAACCCACTCCAGTGGTTATGTTGACCTTTTGTTCTAGTGTCCAGGTGGCAACCTAATGAAAATCAAAGGGTGGTAATCGCATCAATGCTGCAAGTTCGGCACATGCCGTACTGATAATATAGAGAATCGACAAGAAGCGGTATAACTTATGTTACACCAAACAAACGTACGACGCGAGGCGACAAGTCGAGACTCGAGAGTCTTTGAAAGGACTCGTTATACCCACCTTGCCCTTTGCCTTGTGATACGCCCTTGCCCAGGCTGACGCAAAATCGGGGACTAACGCTGGACTCTCAACGGGTGGGGGATGTTTGGGCGAACTCGCCGGAAACACGCCAGGAATGGGAGGCTCGGAAGACGGCGATGGAAAGGGCTCAAAGACATAAGGGGTAACAGGTATGACAGATGGCCCTGGTTCAGTAAGCACACTTATACTCGTAGTTGTCAGGGGGCCCGAGGAGGGCAGAGGCGAATTATTACTTCCGGAAGGAAATAGGCTAGCTGGATTGGATATTGAGGACGTGCCCAAGTGTGTTGTTGATAAGGGTGAAGGGGACAGCGAGGAAGATGTAGGCAAAGTGGAAAACGAAGGCACAGCGGAGGCGGGTGCGGCGACCACGAGACTGACGAGACTGAATATGGCAAAGGCCCACATGAATGTGTGGTGGTTGGGTCCTGTGAACCAGTTGGGTGGAACAGGGAAAGGAAAGAATCGAAGGAATGAGCTTTATAGGTCGGTTAAGTGTTCAATGAGAATTGCGCGGAGAAGTATACTTTTTTTCTGTACGGAAGTCTCGAAGTAGCATCGAGGCTTCGAAGCGTGGAATAAGGTTGAACACCGCATGGTGATGAAACGGGAAGAGAACTGAGAGGTTCTGGTATTACAAACACTTCGGATCCTCACGCGTTGCCCCGCACCGCGACATGCGGCGTCGATATGACGACTTAAACTGCAATAGAACAGATCCAGCGGAAACTCATTGCACTGAGTTTGAGGACCGTCATCCGGGTGAATTTAAATGCCAGTGCTTTATGGCCTAAGCCGGCTATCGCTAATATCCTATCGTGACACATTTGTGCTTCTGCAGAAAAAAGTCAAGCTGCAAGCGATGGGAAATAGAGGATATGACCAGAGCGTGAAAGTCCGCGCAGGAAGACACGTAGAGTAAGCTATAGTGACTAATCCCAGAATCTCCTGCGTTTTGTGATTCACCAAAAGCCATATATTCACTTAACAGTAGTAGAAATTGTAAAGTTACAGTAGTGCTACATGGGGTTTCTGTACCCCGAGGTGCACATAAATGGAATTTTTTTAAAATCCCAGAATCATTACTAATCGTAAGTACCACGCCGCAGATACAATGCGAAAAACAATATCATGAGCCTGATGTGCTTACTACAGTAGTAATCCGAGTCTACTTGGGTTAGATGTGATACATATGATTCTCCACCTTTTCATTTCATACCACCTCCGCTGGCTCGCAGCTCTTCGCTTCCTCATTTGCTTCCTGACCACGTCAGCGGAACTGAAGTACACATGAAACTACTGGGACACTAATCGTAGCTTTATTGTAAAGTGTCATAGAGTCGAGAAGGAGAAAATCTGTGGATATCTTGGCAAGCTTCAGAAAACCATATGAGATGAGATGATATCTACGTACGGCTGGAGAATCTTCAAACGTATTGAGTCCCTGCTGTTTTGCGGCTTATCAGCCCTCAGCGCCTCACCTCCAAGACGGGACACGCTCCACGCGATCTCCTAAGTCTCTCATCACTTTTTGGACCCTCGTGGGCCTCGTGCTCACATACCATACGCTCATCTGTTTCCCGACCTCTCTACTATATCATTTCCCTTTATTTTCCTGTTCCCCTGACCGTATTGATATGTCTTCTGACCATACTGCCCCCTCGCCTACGATACTTACTCCACCTTGTCATTTATATGCCCGCGCGATCGTCATTGCACCTCGTGCATGACCTATACCTACTCTTATCTTATCTCATCTCGCTTTATTACTTACTGATCCGCTTTATTTACATACTGATCCGATATACGATTTACAGATGATCTACTTCTCTTATTAGCGATACAGATACTTTGCCATATTCGTAGTGCACTCTATGGACACATAAATAGCGCAGTGTGCGCTCTACCAAATGTCATTCAGCCTTCTGTTCTCGAAGTCCCCCTCTCGTGTGCCTTCTTCCTCCTCGCGTCGCTCCCTTCCTTGTCGTTGCTCGCCTTGCATCGACGCTCCTGCCCTGTCCGACGCGTCGCTCGTTGTCTTGCTCGTCCCTACTGGTGTTTTCTGCGCCACTAGTCCCTTCCCGAAAGCGCAGCAACTGCTCGGTATGCAGAAGGTTTCGTGCGGACGCAATCTGGATTGGGGTCTCACGCCGATTGTTCTGCGTTCGGGGATTCGCACCATAACCGAGTAAGGAAGACACGACATTAAGGCAAGCCATGTCGAATTCCGGGTTCACTTGAGAAACTGCAAGGTGCAGCGGAGTCGAATCATCGCCATCCAGTGCATCGATGTGTGCACCATGATATAGTAACGAGGATACAGCAAAAGAATCACAACGTTGCGATGCCCGGTGTAGTGCCGTCTGGCCCTTGCTGTCCCGTAGATCAATTTTTGCGCCGTGCTTCAGCAACATTTCTGTGGCTCGTTTTTTCTTCTCGGAAATGGCCAGATCCAGCGGAGTCGAACCATCGTTATCCGGTACGTCCACGACAGTACCACCACGCTCTAGTAAGAGCTTCATAATATTGAGGTGATCACGTTGCGATATTAGGTGTAGTGTGGTCTGGCCTTTGTTGTTCCGCAGATTTACATCCGCGCGATGATCCAGCAACAGTTGTGCGCACGACGGTGACTCCACATCTTTGGAAACTATCAGGTGAAGCGGCGTTGAATCATCGCAGTCCAGTGCGTCCACGTTCGCACCACGTTCTAGTAATAACTGCATGATATTGAGGCGACTACGTTGCGACGCTAGGTGTAGTACGGTTTGGTCCTTCTTGTTCTTCCCCTCGATATTTGCGCCATGATTCAGCAACAGTTCTGCGGCTGATTTATTCAATTCGGAAACTGCCAGATCCAGAGGAGTCGAACCGTCGTTGTCCAATGCGTTCACATCTGCACCGTGCGTTAGTAGTATCCCCATAAACAGAAGGTCGCCACGATGCGATGCCCGGTGCAATGCGGTCTGGCCCTTGTCGTCCCGCAGATAGACATTTGCGCGATACTTGAGCAACAGTTCTGCAGCAAATCGATCCATCTTGGCAATTGCCAGGTGTAGCGGAGTGAAACCGTTGATATCCAGTGCGTCCACGATTGCACCACGGTCTAGCAAAAGCTGCATAAAGTCAAGGCGACCGCGTTGCGATACCAGGTGTAGTGCAGTCTGGCCGTTGTTGTTCTGCTTTTCGATATCTGCTCCATGATCTAGCAACAGTTCTGCACCCGATAGAGCTTCGGCTTCCGAAACTGCCAGGAGAAGCGGTGTCGAACCATCATCGTCCCGTGCGTCCACGTTCGCTCCGTTGTTATCAAGTATAAGCCGTATAATGTCGAAATGACCACGTTGCGATGCTTGGTGAAGTGCAGTCCGGCCTTTGTCATTCCGCAGAGCGATATCTGCGTCATGCTCGAGAAACAGCTGTACGGCCTCTGGGCTCATGTGGTGAGCTCCCAGGTGTAACGGTGTGGAACGATAGTTGTCCTGTAAGTTGGGGTCCGCGTTGTTGTCTAATAAAAGCCGAACAATATGGAGGTGACCGCGTTGCGATGCTTTGTGCAGTGCAGTCTGGTCATTGTTGTTGCGCAGATCGATATTGATATCTGGATTATTCTCGATCAAGAATTGTACGGTTTTCTCGCTCATCCTCGAAGCCGCCAGATGTAGTGGAGTTGATCCACGCTTATTCTGTGCCTCCACGTCTGCACCATGCTTTAGCAAATGCCCAACGCAGCGGGTAAAGTTTTCGCGCGATTCTTGGTCGTCATCGTGCATTGCGTAATGCAACGGCGTACACCCCATTTCGTCCCGGCCATTGATATCAGCGTTACGTTCGATAAGCATTCGAATTGCCTCGAAGTCTGACCGGAACACTGCAATATGCAATGCAGTTCTGCCGCAAATGTTGGTGGTACCTAGGTCACGTGGGCGGTTCCGAATGAGGCGTTGTGCGAGGCACGAGTGTCCAAGTAACAGAGTGTAGTATAAGGGAGACACTCGCGGTGGATACTTCGGATGCTCGTGATCGGACTGATCGTAATGTCGTTCGCCCAAATCCGAGCTTGAATCCAGGTTCAAATCAAAATCCTCGGAGTCCCAATCGCCATTCTGTAGCCAGAGCCATGTGTTAAAATGTGATTTGTCTGGGTCGAGAAGATCGTCGACTCCATTGCTAATCTTCGACAACACTTCCCCGACCCTGGCATGGGCGACGAAGTGTTCACCAGCGTATTCTGCAAGAGGATAGCTCTCGATGGTCTCTTTGTCCATTTGGTCATTTAGTCCAAGTAAAGCACCGAGGCAAGCTTGCGCCATGATAATGTGCGCAGACTCGCGTTCAATGTGGTAATAACTCAAAGCACTAGACTCTGATTTGGCAAGGCGATCCGAGGTCAAAAACTGCAGGACTGAATAATGGGAAAATTGAACTTGGCGCGAACCCCGGTCGTTGACGATGACGACCAAACTGGAACATATGGCCAGCACTACTTGCTCTGGAGCTTGATCTGCCGGGCGAAATTCCTCGTTCAGCTTTGGAATCCCGCTTTTCGCGGAGAAATCGATCGCAAGGATTTCCGCTAACTCCTCCACCGCAAGCGGACGATCGGCCGCGGCGAGGCATCGTAAAAGTCGGTGAGCGTAATCACGGTTTACTTTGGGAATTTCCCGCAGTATCCGCTCGTACGTCGCGTCCAACGTCTCTGGCAATTCCTTGAGTGTACGCTTCACACACGCTGGGATGCAGCGCCGCAGCCTTTGCAGTTGACAAAAGACCCAGCGGAACCTGAATAAAACAATGAGAAAAAACGTCTTCCACACTCAACGTCGTGCTTACATGCCACCAGACTTGTCCGAAAGCGTCTTGATAACCGAATCTTTGTCCTCTTCCCGCCATCTCCGCATATCTGGGTCGGAGAGAACCTCAGATTTCACGAAGTCGACGATATCACCCTTTTGTCCGCTTTCGTCGTGAAGGGATATATTGGAGGTCGGTGTTAACGGACCGAGGGTAGCTTGGATGTCAGCTTCTGGGCGACTTGTGATGCAAATTCGTAATTTTGGAAGGTCACATTTGACGAATTTCTCGACAAGAGCAAGAACCCGACCACGCCATGGTGACGTCTCAGCGTTTGGACATTCGTCAAGTGCATCGACGATAAGGTAGATGGGCACTTCGTTTGAGACCCTGAGCATGTTCTCGAGGCATCGGGTAAGCGCATTGACACTAGGTGGTTGCATTTTGTTGCGGTGAGAGGAATAGAGGTCAAGGAGAATGTCGAATAAATCGTTGGATTGATTGCCGAGTTGGAAAATGAGAGAAGATAGTAGGGCACGCTCATCTTGCTTGCCGGCGTCCTGGAAATCAAAGAAAAAGAATCCTATGTGTCCTGGCACAGTATTGTTGATATCCTGGATGATCGCAGAGCTGATCATTGGTCGAGGACATCAGCTATCCGGTCCAAATCAAATTAATAAATGACGTACCTAAGAACAGTTTTTCCAGAACCCGCTGTGAACATGGTGCTCTGTTAGCAAGGAGGAGTGCGCAGGGGTTGAAAAGTGTACGTTTTCCGTGAATCCACAGCAAGGAACCAGACTCTTTCCAACTCCTGAAGATGCTACCTTGAGTGAACCACTCCCCGGTACCTGGGTGATGGACATCGTTTGCAATTTTGAAATTTACGGATAAATCCGGGGGAGAAATCCAGTCCACAACGTCTTGGCGTTGTTGGTTCCCGGTTAGCACGTTTGAGCCTAAATTACAAACGAGGAAGCCAATAATCAAATTAAGAGGGTGCGACCAAATGAAAACAAGATGCACACCGTGAAGGACAACGTTCAATTTATTGTTAGCGACATTCACTCGGCCCTCGATGTCCCGAACATCGCTTCCTAGGCCCATCATTTCCTCGCGCACACCACACATTTCAACTAGACCTTGTACAGCCACCATCCGACTTTCCTCTTCTAGTAGTTTCTCGAATCTCCGTAAGGCATTCTCAATATCCGATTTTCCCACCAACTTTTTCAGGAATCGCCCTAAAGAATAACAGGTCAAGAGGGGTAACATATCGTGGAGAATTCACCCACTTATTTTTCCCTGTTTAATCTCCGTGGTCAACAGGGCAAGGATGTGAAGGACGTGAACCATGACGTCCACTATGATTTCCGTCATTCGTTCCATCGGCGGGAGTTCGGCATATATCTCGAGTCTGATGAAGAATCTTTTGATACGTTCGAATAAGTCGACAATCGTGGTTTGGATAGCACGAACAGCAATAACAACCTGAGACATTTGGGTGTAAATACAGCAGGAAAAAAGGATGGACAAGGAGCGCACAGAAAGAAGCGAGGAAATGCCTGTAAATATCACTGCCCCTGGTTTGTATGCCTAGAAAATAGACATTAGGATGCAGATCTTAGATGAATGACGATAAACCTGCCGAGACTCACGAGGCCAACAGCGCCGCCAATTGTTTGAGCAAAGAGGTAGAGCACATTCACCACTGGATCAACCCAGCTCGTAAGCTTGTTATCGCCATTCTCAGACTGATCAAAGCCGGGGATTTGCCGTTGCAGCTCGGTGAGGGCTTCGTCGGGAGATTTGCAAGCTTCGAGGGTGCGAAGCAATGGATCTGATTTCAGGTCCTTCCTGGTTTTCTTCTCATAGGCCTTCAAAGCTTCGTCGAATATCGCTTCATATTTCGAGCTCCGCGCAGCCTCAGGCTCAGGAGGACTCTGAGACATATAGTGGAAATCGTTGAGGGATAATAGGAAGGGTCCCGAGGAGAGGGATAAGAGGAAAGATGCCTCGTGTGTACAGTATAAGACGCTCATATGTGGGATATGATGGCCCTGGCCCGGGCGATGAGACAGGTGACCATGGTCGTGGGAGAAACTGAACGACGCCCATGTGTTCAACGAAAGAGCTCGGCCGAGTCCAAAATAACACGGTGCCATACAGAGAGGGTACATTTGAGTTTAAGCAGCGAACGCAAACCACATACTCGGCTTCAAGTTACACGGTAGAGGATGCCTCCCGTCGAGAATTCCTGGTGCTTCGGCCCACTTGGCGGTGGAGTCACGTGCTGTGAAAGGCGGAGATGGAATGCACGTCTGGTAACTTCCGTCCTGTTCGTTTATCCTTCCGTTCCCCTCGCTTTTTCAGATATCTTCCGGTCGTGAATCCTGTTTACATATCATGGTGAGCAATGCTTTTCTCTGTTTCTAATGATTGCTCATCATTTGAAAATCATGTGGCAAGATAGTCCATACCTTTGCCTGTCATGCGTCGCCTTCTGGGTGAATTGAAAGAACTCAGGATGAGTCCCCCAGAAGGCATTGAGGCGTTGAAGCGTGGAATGAGGTTGAACACCACATGGTGATGAAACGGGAAAGAGAACTGAGAGGATCTGGCTTTCCAAACTCTTCGGAACTTTACGCGATGCCCCACATTGCGACATGCGTCGATATGGAGACCTAAACTGCCATAGAACAGATTTTGGAACAGATCCAGCGGAAACTTGTTGCACTGAGTTTGGCGCTTTGAGGTCATACTACTCTATGTACCACTAAACAAATATGTACGTGTGCAGTTATTGAAGAACGATAACTGACTATATGAGTTGGCAAACAAACAGCCGTCGAGCTCCGAGTCGGCAGAAAATAGTCACGTTAAATTGGCGAAACCTGGCACCTCCTCGGCCTACAGACATCTGGCTGGCTTCGATCCAATGGCATTACTGTAACCTGTGCGCTGATCTCACAAGTCACGGCCATGAGGTGGCAGCAAGCGAATTTGAGAAGCACTGAATCATTTACACTGAATATGTCATACTTCCCCGATACCATACGTCCCATGCCGGTGCCACGTCGGCTGCTCAACCAGCCACACATTAAACCAAGAAATCGTACGACATCACGGTGGAAAACGCAGGCGCACTGGCAGTCAACTTGAAGGCGCGTGCTGTGGACCGGGACAATGGGGACAGCAGGGGGGGGCGGGACCACATAGAACAGGCGGTAGGTGCACCCCGCGGACCGTGGACACAGAAGGGGAGGGGACGGACGGGGGGAGAGCGTCTGGACCGCAAATAGGAGAATCAGAAGACGATGGGCTTTTATGCATCGGCGGGCCATCATCGGTACGCGGCGAAGAAGTGTACTCTGAGATACTTATTATCGAAGACTCGGAGAAGCATCGGCGTGTCGAAAAATGGAAATGTAGATTGGATGTTGTTGTTGGGATGCGCGAGAATCTAAGCTCTAAGCCTGGGTCGAGAGAGCGCGGAAGATGGAATGGCGGTGCCAGTGGGAGGTCATGCAACTCGGCCAGCGGAACGGAAACGGACTACACCACGTGACAGGTGCAAGCCCCGTTCACAATTAAACCAGGCACAAAAAGGAGGGTAAGATGGTGAATATGTGATTTGTTCAAATGAATGGACAATGACAATCAAAAAAGGAGAGGTATAGGAGGATACTGTAACAGTGACACGCAGTATGACCCTAAAGACCTAAAACAAACGTCCAAGCGTCCAAAAGTCCAAATCAAAAAGCAGCCCACACGACCACGGTTCGAATGGGAAAATTCAATCAAAGCGGTAAAGAGCCCCTCAACCTAAAATCGCGACTGCTTGTGCCAACCGAAAGAGAGTACGTGCCCAACGCACGCATCCACGACTGACTGGGCGCGTCCCAAACAGACAAGTCGTACCTCGAAAGCGTCACATCGACGATCATCGACTCGCCAGGCTGCAGCTCTACGTCCGTGAACCCGCGCAGGATGGATGGCGGCTCGCCCGCGCCATCGGGGAAATGCAGGTACAGCTGGGATATCTATTTGTAGTTTCGTACGCATGATAAATCGGTCGATTTCAGGACAGAGGACAGGAGAGGGAATACGCACCTCCGTCCCGGCGACTTGGCCCATATTCTGCACCGTGAATGATACTGTGTATGCTGGGCGGTGCAACCATAGTGCCGTGGATGAGCCAACCCTTCGCAGGCCTGGCTTAGCAGCCAACCAGTTCGCCTCTAGCTGCCCGTCCTGATCCTCTCCGGCGACGTCTTCGACCGGAGTGATACTCAGACCCGAGTACTGGAACTCGGTATAACTGAGCCCGAAGCCAAACTCAAATCGCGGCGCGATATTCTTCGCGTCAAAATGGCGATAGTCGACGAACAAACTGTGAAATAACATTACAATTACATTAAGCCTTTCTTGCAGTTTGAAAGAAGAAAAAAACAAAATACGCACCCCTCTGAATAAGTAATGTCCAATATTTCCTCTCCATCCCCACCAAGGGCGAGCTGCGCTGGATAGTCCTTCGGAGACTTGGCGATAGTGTACGGCAAGCGTCCACTCGGGTTCACAACCCCATAAATCACATCCACGAGAGCATTACCCGTTTCTGTTCCACCAAGACCGGCCCATACGACGGCCGTCACATTCGGGTGATCGATCCATGGTTCCAAGATCAGCGGACCGACCGAATTGATAACAACGATCGTGTTGTTATTTTGCGATGCTACCGCTTGGACCAGCGCGTCGCCATTTAACCACGCCGTGAGGTTTTTCCTGTACATACGACGGGCATTCGGACACTTTCATTAATCATTTTTTTCCCAAGAGGACCCGAGGATCCTTACCTATCACCCGCATTGCCATCTACTGTGATGTAGCCTTCACCCGAGTCGGCCTGCAGAAACACAATCGCAGCGTCCTGTTGTACGGCTGCCGTTGCGGCACCAACTAAATTGAAATCGTCAAAGAACCACGAAAAAGACGTATGATCTCTGCGAGCCCGCGCCTGAAACGCCTCGTATGGCTGTATATTATTAAATCCAAAAAAACAACCAGAAGTGAGTAATAAGCCTCGTTTTCAACTGGTGAGGATACAAAAAAACGCACCGAAATTTTGTAGGTAAACCATGCAGTTCTGCCTCACAACGTGAGCTCCGGGAAACCGGCACACCATAGTGCCTTTTCAATCACTCACCCTGATCCCCACCCGACCGCCAAGATGCCATCCACTCCACCCTGATCGGCGAATTCATTCGGACCCGCAACGCGCCCAGGACCCGCATCAGATCCAATCAATACAATTTTGCGAGGCTTCTTCAGCGGGAGCGTGCCATTGACATTCTTCAGTAGCACGATACTACTCGTGTCAATCTCCCGCACCAGCTTTCCGTGGTCATCCTGTACGTCTACGTGCTCGTTTGTCGCTTCGTCCAGGGGAAGGAATGCATTGAAGTTGGTCTTCGGGTAGTTCGACGAGTCCTGGCCGAGAAGGTACCACGATGCAAGGATCCTCGTTGCCATATCGTCCAGACGAGCCTCGGGGATTGTCCCATTTTGGACGTATGCGGTAAGATTGGCACCAAAGTAAGATGTGTTAGAGCGGAACGTAATATCGCCAGGCATGCTCATGTCCAACCCAGTCATCGCGCTGATCGTCGAATGTTGGGCACTCCAGTCGGACATTACGAACCCTTGGAATCCGAGTTCGTCCTTGAGGATCCCGTTGATCGTATTGTTGTTCTCGCATGCGTACGTCCCGTTGATCAGGTTGTATGAGCACATCACCGATGTAACGCCTGCCATGATGCTACGCAAGAAGGGTGCCACGTAGATCTCGTGTTGCGTCCGGTCATCTACGTTGGAGCTCTCCATCATACGCTGGTTCTCCTGCTCACTGTTCCACATGTCTCAACCGTCAATGCGTAGCCGGCATAACACGACCATCAAGGACTTCTCACTTGTT
>Ga0137358_10001976_pt1 | contig 11441 bp, 10 predicted proteins | sample Mad1_20_16metaG_FD_105551 | JGI IMG/M metagenome (GOLD analysis project Ga0137358, IMG submission 105551) | Vadose zone soil microbial communities from Angelo Coast Range Reserve, California, USA - Mad1_20_16 metaG | ecosystem: Environmental > Terrestrial > Soil > Vadose zone | place: USA... | reverse complement strand
TTCTTCCGGCACAGGTCCCCAGTAGCGGCTGTCATAGCTGTTGTAGCTGTTGTCGCCAAGAGCGAAATAGCCATTTTCCGGCACGACAAAGGAGCGATTTGGCTCCGCCAGATAATCTCGGCCTAACGCATAACCGCGATAGGGTAGCTTCGCCGCCATCACTCGCGCGAAACCAAAACCTTCCGCGATTTTGTCGTTCGCGTAAAGAAATGGCGGGTCGATCCGCAACTCGTCTCCCGGCAAGCCGGCTAGGCGTTTAATGTAAAAAGGCGACCCGGTTTCCGGGTCCTCCCGAATCCCGGAGATATGATTTGTTCGAAAAACGAAAACGTCGCCGCGGTGCGGCTTAACAAAGTTGTAGCTAAACTTGTCGACAAAGACCTGGTCCCCTGTGTCCACCGCACCCCTGGCAATAATCTCATCAGGGTGATAAATCCGGCCAGGGAAAACATTGAAATCATGAGTAAGCGTCTCGGGCGACGCGTAAACCAGAAAATTCTGCTGGTGGCAGATCAGCCGTGAAAATGTGAAGAAGAAAAGAAATTTTTTCTGCTCGATCCGCAAAATCTGGTCATCCTGACGCGAGACAACGTCGATGTAATTGCGGCCGAGAATAATGAAGTCCGCGATCTGACGCAGAATGTTCGGCACCGGCGCGGTACTGGGATGACCAATAATTCCGTTGAGGGTCGGTTGCATCGAGCCGGTGGGAATCTTGAACGGCTGCAAAAAATAGGAACGAATGCCGACCGCTACCACAATCGCCACCAAGATGACCTCACAATTTTCTCGCCAGTGAGATTCCCAGTTTACCGGCGTCAGTTTGTGTAATGTTTTATCGAGCGCTTCGGCTCGGTTTTGTATCTTTTCGTGGTCGCGTTCACGCAGCGCGCCCCGGAGGTTCTCTATTTCGGTAGCGATCTCTTCCCGGCTTGGGGCACTGAGCAGATCGTTCTTGTAGCGGAGATATTTTTGAGCATGCCGCAAGAGCAATCTGCTGTGCTTGACGTAACGGGTCGTAAACATTGATGCGTGTTCCTGGAAGCTAGATGTTCGGTGTGGGTTCGACGTTTTCGCCTGGTATCGTCATTGCGCCTTTAACACCTCGATGAACGCTTCCTGCGGAATATTGATCTTGCCGATGCTCTTCATTCTTTTTTTTCCTTCCTTTTGCTTTTCAAGCAATTTCCGTTTCCGCGTGATATCGCCGCCATAGCACTTCGCAGTCACGTTTTTTCGTAATGCCGAAACACTCTCGCGCGCAATAATTTTCCCACCAATTGCTGCCTGGATCGCGACTTGATAAAGCTGGCGCGGAATCACTTCTTTCAATTTGGCCGCGAGTTGGCGTCCCCTCGCCTCTGCGCGATCCTTGTGAACAATCGTCGAAAAGGCATCGACTGGTTCGCCATTCACGAGAAGATCGAGTTTCACCAACTTGGCCGCGCGATAGCCGGCGAGCTCGTAATCCATCGAGCCATAGCCGCGCGTAATGCTTTTGATCTTGTCGTTAAAATCGACAAGAATTTCATTCAGCGGTAGTTCGCAATGCAACATCACGCGACGTGTGTCGAGCGACTCGGTGTGGTCCATTTGGCCCCGTTTCTCAAGAATTAACTGCAAGATGTCACCGATATTTTCGTTCGGGCAGAGCACGTAAGCCTTTACGATCGGTTCCCGGATTTCCTCGATCACGCTCGGATTGGGCAAGTGCGCCGGATTATCGATCAAGAGTTTGTCGCCACGCGTCGTCAGCACTTCATACACCACGCTTGGACTCGTCGCGATGATATCCATGTCGTACTCGCGCCGGAGCCGTTCCTGGATGATTTCCATATGGAGCAAACCGAGGAATCCGCAGCGAAACCCGAATCCAAGCGCGACAGAACTTTCCGGCGTGTAAATGAACGCGGCATCGTTCAGCCGTAACTTCCCGATCGCAGCCTTCAGATGTTCGAAGTCGCCGGTGTTGATCGGATAGATCCCGCTGAACACCATCGGGTGAATTTCCTGAAAGCCTGGCAACGGTTCGCGCGCGGGATGACGTTGGTCGGTAATGGTATCGCCGATTTTTATGTCGGCAGTCGTTTTGATGTTGGCGATGAAATAACCGACGTCCCCTGGACTGAGCTTCGGCTGCATAAGCATCTTCGGAGTAAACACGCCGACCTCCTTGATCTCATAACGGGCGTTGTTGCTCATCAATGTGATCGCGTGATTCGCTTCCATTGTTCCGGACACGACGCGGACGTAACCGACCACACCGCGGTAAACGTCAAATACCGAATCGAATACGAATGCACGCAAGGTTTCATCCGCCGGTTTTTGCGGTGGCGGGATTCGCTTCACAATCCCCTCAAGAATTTCCTCGATACCGATTCCCATCTTCGCGCTCGCCTCAATCGCTTCCTCGGAGGGGATGGCTAGGATTTCTTCCAATTGTCGATGGACGGCAGGCACATCGGCGTTCGGCAGATCGATTTTATTGATGATCGGAACAATCGTCAGCCCCTGTTTGTGTGCCAGATGAACATTCGCCACTGTTTGTGCCTCAACCCCCTGCGCCGCGTCAACAATCAACAGCGCGCCTTCGCAGGCTGCGAGACTGCGCGAAACCTCGTAGGCAAAATCAACATGTCCCGGGGTGTCGAGCAGGTTGAGCCGATATGTTTCACCCGACTTACTCGTGTATCGCATCGTCACCGGATGCGCTTTGATTGTGATCCCCCGCTCACGCTCCAAGTCCATCGAATCGAGCAATTGGTCCTGCTTCTCGCGTTCGTGGATCGTGCCCGTGCGCTCGAGCAATCGATCGGACAATGTCGTCTTGCCGTGATCGATATGCGCGATGATGCAAAAATTGCGCGTCAGCTCAATTCCCATTAGAGCCGCACTATGCGGGCAGAGCAGAAGTAGCACAAGCTGCCCCCTGGCGTCTTAAACAATCCGCAAGCCAAAGGCTTGCGCTACCTTTAGATCCTTTACTATGTTCAAGATAGCAACATGCCCAAGCTAGTTATCAGCGGAAGCGCGTATGAACTCGCCGGAGACCTGATCACGATCGGGCGCGCCTCGGATAACATGATCGTTATTCGCGATCCGTCGGTTTCGAGTCATCACGCGCAGTTGCAGCTTGTCGGCGAAACGTATCGACTGAAAGACCTCGATTCAACCAACGGCATGCAGGTCAACGACATCTCGACTACGGAGACGGCGCTGCGCTTCGACGATAGAATCCGATTTGGAGCAGTCGAAGCGCTGTACGAACCGGACGAGAGCGGGTCGCGCCCGTTGCCTCAACTCGATGAGATTGAAGCAAATCCCGCAGAATTAAGTGCAGCCCCAGCCGATTTTGCCAACGCATCCCCATTCCCACGCCAGAAAGATCAGAAGGACCCAACTCGCACCGCAATCTTTATCGGGTCGGCAATCGTGCTCCTCGTATTTCTTGGGAGTATGATCGCCGTTCTCATGATGCACGCCCCGACGCCGTAGTTGTCATCCAAATGGACTTAAGACACCCGACCATGTCACATGGCAACGGGATGTCTTTCCTTGCCGAGAGGGTCCGCGCAACGGAGAGGTTCGTGTCTGCGCTCAGAATGACAAATTGCTCGACATGACAGAACCGAACAAGCGCCTGCTTCTTTTCGACATCGATGGCACGCTTGTCCATTCAGGCGGCGCAGGTGTGCATGCGCTTAAATCGACCCTCGCCGGGCGCTTCGGTATCGCAGATGACCTGCACGATATCGAGATCGCGGGCATGACCGATTCGGGCATCGTCGTCAGCATCCTAAAAAAGCATAAGATTCCTGTGACCAACGAAAACATTAGTGCGTTTCTGGACAGCTACGTGCATTTTCTTTCGCTCGAATTGCCGCGACGCGACGGCAAACTGCTTCCTGGCGTGCTCGAGTTGCTGGGAAAGCTGAAATTGCGGCCGCATCTCGTGCTCGCGCTTCTTACTGGGAATGTCTCGCGCGGAGCGCAATTAAAGCTCGAGCATTATGGCGTCTGGCATTTCTTTGAATTCGGCGCGTTTGCCGACGATCATCAAGATCGAAACCGGCTCGGAACGTTCGCTCGCACTCGCGCAAAGGAAAAGCATGGTCGCGAATTCGCTGCATCCGAGATCGATGTGATCGGCGACACCCCTCGCGATATCGCCTGTGGCAAAGCGTTTGGCGCGCGTACTATCGCCGTCGCGACCGGCACGTGGAGTCACGACCAGCTGGCAAAATATCAGCCGGATTATCTGATCGATGATCTTTCGAATGTGGACGCTGTTATCGATACGCTCGGATGGTAATCGATTGACGATTGAAGATGTGAATGAAAAAATCCGCGTCTCCCGCGTTTCCGATGCCCAGTAAAGATCGTCCTAATGTGCTGCCGCTCGAAGGCGAACTCGATCTGCACGTCTCGCCTGCCGTTGTGGCGTCACTCAATATGATGATCGAGAAAAAGCCGAAACAGTTGGTTGTCGATCTTTCCCACGTAACCTATATCGATAGCGCTGGTCTGGCGGCGTTTATCCAAGGAATGCAAAAGGTCGAGGCCTACGGTGGCAAGTTCGCGCTGGCCGGCTTGCAGGAAACGGTGCGTTCGATCTTTGAGATTTCGCGGCTTGATCAGGTATTTCAGATTTTCCCAGACGTAGACGCGGCGCTGGCCGCGGCCTGAATCAGAATTTCCAAAGTCCGCGCAACATTTCCTGAGATATCGAACCGCGCCGCGCATTGTATGTTGGTCGATCTCACCGCAGCGCGACGTGCTGCATCCGACCAAAACCGCAGGGCGTCACGCAAACCGATGAGGTTGTTCGCGCAATCAACAATTGATCCGTGCACGCGGTCTTCGATTATTTCGCTGAATCCGTTTGCGCGTGTGGTGATCACCGGCAAGCCACAAGCGAGCGCTTCCAGACAGGCATTGGAAAACGGATCGTAGATTGTTGGCAGAATAAAAATGTCCGCGGCCGCGTAAAGGCGCACAAGATCGGACACCTCGCCGAGGAACTGGACACGCTTTGATTTGTAGGAGCGTTTGTTTCCGCGACCAGCTACGAGCAGGCTCATGTTCCGGTTCTTGCACAATTGCATTGCTTCGATTGTAAAAAGTAATCCCTTGCGTTCCCAGCCGGACCCCGCGAAAAGAAGCGCAATTTGATCCGGCTTTAATTGTAAGTCGGTGCGCGACTTTGCTCGTAGCTCCGCATCGAACCGAAATTTTTCGAGTGGAACACCGTTCTGCACGACGTCGATCTTGTCCGCGGGATAGTGATAAAGGTCGACAATCTCACTTTTCACCATTTGCGAATTGACGATGACGCGGCCTGCGCCGCGATTTGTAAAAAGAGCATCTTCGAGCTGCAAAATGTCGCGATGCTTGCGATTAAGACTCCGAATAAATCGTTGCAGCGGGACTTCAAATTTTCTTCTGCGATTGAGCCAGGCGCGATGGACGCCGTCACCGGCGCGATAAACGTGACAATCCCAAACGCGCTCGAGGCTCATTAGGACATCGCAGGGAATGTGCGGTCGCATTTGTTTCAACTCGTCCGCAAATGCAACTGCCGATTGGCAACGCAAGCGATTGAGTGATCCAAACGGCCACTCGTTCTCCGGCCAATCGCTCGTTGTAATAAGCTGCGCGTCATGTCCTGCATCGAGCACTCCGCGCCCGAGCCTTTTCAAATACGCTTCCGCACCGCCGGTCTGAGAATAGCCGCGGCGAACAAAAATAATCGTCAGCCGTTTGTCAGGAGGCATCTTGAGTGAGTTTACAACTTTACTTGCTCCACGTTCGCCAGAATAGTTGTAACCCGATGCCGGGTGAAACTTTAAACGCCCCTCCTCCAATACGCTCCACCTCGCCAGCAGCGCGAATGGTACCGAGGAATTTGCTCTACTCGATCTTTGCTCGCATCGGCGGCTCCGGTCTGGACACGGATGCATTTGAAACCTTGCGCGCATCGTATCGGGGCGGATTTCTCGGAAAGGCAATTGCCTATGACAACCGGCAAAAGGAAATTCCCGCATCGTTGATCCATTCTCTACGCTGGCATCCCGTGCGTCTCATCTCGTTTTTCGAGCGGCCTTACTATTACGGCGCTAAAAAAAAATACCTTGATTGGATTGCCTCGCGGCATCTGGCGACCGGGCGCTACGACTTGTTTCACAGCTGGTCAGGCGACTGTCTGCGCTCGCTCCGGGTCGCGAAACAGCGCCGCATCCCATCGATTGTCGAGATTCCAACCTGGCATCGCGACGGCGGGAAAGCGAAAATCCTCCGACAGGAATCGACAAGCAATGCCCGGGGATTTCAAAAATGGAAAGACGGATTGCTGCTCGAGCGCAACCGTTTCGTCGAAGAGTATAAACTCGCCGATCTGCTGCTCGTTTTATCACAGACCGCAACCGACACCTTTCGGGTGCGGGGTTTCCCGGAGGAAAAACTATTTTACCTGCCGCGCGGGGTGGATGTGGAGCGCTTCAAGCCGGGGCGGCGCCCAGCAAAATTCCGCGCGGTTTTCTCCGGCGCTTTGATTAAGCGCAAGGGCATTCACCACTTGCTCGAGGCGTGGCACCGCCTGAATCTGACCGACGCTGAATTATGGCTTGTCGGTTCTGTGCACGACGAAGCGAAGCCGTATCTCAAGCAATTTTGGCGCGATAACATTCGGGTTGTAGGATTTGTGCGCGATCCGGAGAATTATCTTAGCCAAGGCACGGTCCATATTTTTCCGTCACAATGGGAGGGCAGCGCCAAAGTCACTTATGAAGCGGCCGCCTGCGCGTTGCCGCAAATCACTACACGGGAAGCAGGCGATGTCGTGCGCGACGGTGTGGAAGGAATTATCGTGCGACCACGGGACGTCGACGCGATCACGGCAGCACTTGATCACTTATATCAACATCCGGAAGTCGTCGAACGCATGGGCAGCGCGGCGCGGCGACGAGTTGTTGAAAATTTCACATGGGATCATTTCCGAACGCGATTGCTGGATGCTTACCAAATCGCGATGCGGAAAGCGACGTAACCAGCCCGTTTCCGGCAGTGTATGACCGGCGATGGGAACAGAAAAGAATGCGGCGTTGATAGAGCGCCGCTGCAATCGCTTAGCTCGTGAACATTCTGCTCCTCCAACTCAAACGCATCGGTGATCTAATTTTGACGATGCCAGCCATCGTGGCTTTGCGCGAAAATTTTCCTGATGCACGAGTGACACTTATCGTCTCCAACGAATGCGCCGATTTGCTGCCAGCCATCCCGGGCGCGGACCGGATCTTGGTTGCGCGGCGTAATCTCAGCGACATCGCCATAGTGATTGCCCTGGCGCGCGAGAGATTTAATTACTGCATTGACTTCACGCGAAACGATCGCTCCGCCTTTCTCGCCTTTCTATCCCGCGCGCAGAAACGGATCGTATCTCACCGTGTCCGCGATCAATCAAAAATCCGGGCACGAATCTACAATCAGTTCGTGGACAATCGCATGCGGGACATGCACACGGTCGATTATAACCTCGCGTTGCTGGAGCCGCTCGGAGGTAGCAACGCTTCCCGCGCGGTGCATCTGGAGTTGCCGGAGTCAGCCCGGGAAAAAGCGAATAAGCTTCGGCGCGATTCAAAAATCGGTGAACACTTCATCGTTTTTCATCCTGGTTCGGCGCGCATCGAGAAGTTCTGGGACCCAGCGCGGTGGGCAGAAGTCATCAACCACGCTGGCCAAAATAATGATGTCGATCTTGTTCTGACGAGTGGTGCTTCGCGCCTGGAACAGGCCCACGTTACCCATATCAAGGTGAAAACAGGGCCGCGGATCGTCGACCTTTCTGGAAGGACGGATTTGCTTACCCTGGCGGCGCTCATTGCGCAGGCACGTCTTCTAGTGACAGTGGACTCCGCCCCGATGCACCTCGCGACAGCGGTCCAGACGCCGCAAGTGGCTCTTTTCGGTCCGACGAATCCATTTCACTGGCGACCGCGGGAGAGCCCCGCCCTGATCTTACAGGGAGAATCGAGAACTCCTTTGACGGAATTTTCACCTGTACGGGCGCGCCTTCCGATGAGCCAAATCTCGACGGAAGCGGTGATCGATGCTATGGATTCGCTGCTGTCGCCTCAAGCGACGACTCAAACTTCATGAAGAACGGGAAAACCGGCAAGAAAAAGCTCTCATTTTGGCAGACTCTTAAGGGCGCCTCGGGCCCGTACCGACGGCTCTACGGCTACGTCAAGCCGTACAAGGCGCGCTTTATCCTTGGTCTTTCGTTGGGCTTCGCCTTCGGCATGGTCAATTCGCTCTTCCCGCTAGTGGTCGCCCGCGTGACAAGCGTCATCTTCCACGGAGCTGCTCCGAATCCGATGGCATTGCGCTCGAATCTCGAAGTCTTAAACAGCGGTCCCAAAATCAATTCGCTCCTTCTTATCTGCCTCGCCATTCCCGCGATCATGACGATGCGCGGCCTCTGTTCCTACGGCAACTCTTATTGCATGAACTGGGTAAGCAACAAAGTCGTGACCGACATCCGGAACCAGCTCTTCGGCAAGATTGTGCGGCACTCGATGGAGTTCTTTAATAAAATGCAGGCTGGATTTCTGATATCGCGGATCACCAACGACACGCGTGGCATGCAGATGGCGCTGACCACTGTTAGCAGCGATCTGTTTAAGCAGCCAATCACCATCGTTGGCGGAATTACTGTTCTCCTTTTAATGGACTGGAGGTTTACAGTTGTGACCCTGGTTCTCTTTCCGATTTGCCTACTGCCGATCCGAATTTATGGGCGCCGCGCGCGCAAGGCGGTGCGGAACGAGCAGGAAGACATGGGCCAGATGGTCGTGACCATGCAGGAAACATTCGCCGGCATTCGGGTCATCAAATCGTTCAGTCGGGAAGAGCATCAGGAGAAATCGTTCGTCCGGAGCAATCAGCTTCAGTTCTCGAACATGATGCGAATGATCAAATCCATGGAAGCGGTCGGCCCGCTGGTGGAAACGATCGCGGCCGTGGGCGTGGGCCTGGCGTTGCTTTATGTTTACGCCGTAAATCTGAGCGCCGGGCGTTTTTTTGGGCTGATCTCGGGGATTTTTATCCTGTACGAGCCGATCAAAACGCTCAGCAAAATCCACATCGTAATGCAGAGATCGGTCTCCGCCACTACCGAGATTTTCAGGATTTTAGATTTGGAGCCGGCCGTCAACGACGCTCCCGATGCTGTTCCGATGACCTCGTCGCGAGGCCGCCTCGATTTTGAGAATGTAATTTTCCGCTACGCAAACACTGTTACCGACGCGGTCAAAGATCTGAATTTGCAGATCGAACCAGGCAAAACTTATGCGCTGGTCGGCGCAAGCGGCGCGGGAAAAAGCACGATTCTTTCCCTCATCCTGCGCTTATACGATCCGACTTCCGGGAGCGTGAAAATTGACGGCCGCGATTTGCGCACGATTACGCAAAAATCCCTGCGCCAACAGATTGGTCTCGTGACTCAGGAAACATTTTTATTTCACGACACGATTTTCAAAAATATTCAGTTCGGAAGACTCGATGCCACGCCGGAGGAAGTTTATGAAGCGGCGCGCACCGCATTTGCGCACGATTTCATCATCGCGCAACCGAAAGGCTACGAAACAATCATCGGTGACAAGGGCTGTCTCCTCTCCGGCGGCCAGCAGCAGCGTCTCGCGATTGCACGCGCCGTCCTGAAAAACGCGCCGATTCTTCTTCTCGACGAGGCGACATCATCGCTCGATTCCGAATCAGAAAAGCAGATTCAAAAGGCGCTCGAAAAGCTCACCGCTGGACGAACCGTAATCGCAATTGCCCATCGGCTATCCACGGTTTTATCGGCCGATCAAATCGTGGTGATGGATTATGGACGCATCAAGGAGATCGGCACACATGCCGAGCTGCTGGAGAAGTCCGGGTACTATCGCCGGCTTTACGATCACCAGTTCAATCGGCCTCAAAGAGAAAGCCCGGCTGAACAGGCCATTCTCGTGGAGGAGCTTGTTTAACGATTCGCTCCAGCCACTTGCCTGTGGCCGGTTTTAGCGTCAGTCCAGTTAGGGCGTACAGCGCAGTGGCTACAACCCTTCCGCTTTCCATTTCACCTCCTCCAAATTAATCTCTAGAAAATGCCGTTCAATATCGACCTGCACACCCATTCCTTCTTTTCCGGTGACGGAGTCTCCAGCCCGGAAGATTTGATCGCGTCGGCGCGCGCCAAAGGTTTGCATGGCATCGCCATCACCGATCACAACACGTGTGATGCCGTTAATTATCTGCTCGAACGAGGTTTGATGCGGCTCGATGGTTTGCCAGTGAATGATTTTTTAGTGTTGCCCGGCGTCGAAGTAACCACAGCAGATGGTCATCTTCTCTGTATCGGAGAGACTCTTCCCTATCTCAAAGGGAAACCCGCGCGCGAAGTTTGCGAAATGATCCATGAACGTGGCGGCCTAGCGATTCCGCCGCATCCATACGATTTGTTTCGGGCCGGGATCCGTCTCTCCACATTAGAAACACTCCCGATCGACGCGATTGAGGTTTTCAACGCTGCGACCACATTGCGCCGCTACAATCGTTACGCGTTCAAATACGCGCAGATTCGCGGTTTGCCCATGACCGCTGCGAGCGATGCGCATCATGCCGCGACCGTCGGAACCGCCTACACGATTCTGAACACCGACGATTTTTCCGTGAAAGGAATCCTCGCGCAGATCGTCAAGAGCAATGAGCTCAACCAAAAATATCTCACGCCACGCGATAGCCTCCGCAAAACCTGGAACAATTGGCTGCGACTGCGACGCCGGAAAAAAATTCCTGAACTGGCGGCAAAAGATACCCAGAACGGACGCTAACTTTGACTCCTTAATTCTTTCTTCTTACTTCCGAAGATGTCCGCCTACGTGATCGTCGAAATCGACATTGTCGATCCCAGTGGCTATGAGGAATACAAGAAACTCGCCGGCGCGACCGTGGAAAAATATGGCGGCAAGTATGTTGTGCGCGGCGGCGCGGCCGAGACACTCGAAGGCGATTGGAAACCGAAGCGCATCGTCGTGTTGCAATTCGACTCGATGCAGCGCGCCAAAGAATGGCTGAATTGCGAGGAATATCGCGAACCCCGCAAGATGCGTCACCGTAGCGCAAAAACAAGAATGATCTTGGTCGAAGGGATCTGATTTGAATTGATAAGGTGCAACCGCCTGGCCCCTAGTCCAAGGGAACCTTGAACTTGGTTCCCTCTGGCCTTTGGCACCGCTTCTGTCGATCGGCTTATTCCATTGCCTCGATCTTCTGCGACTTTGCGTTCAATCTGTGCTGATCTGTGGCTGAAAACTTCTTCGTCTTTCTTAGCTCAAATGCTATGAACTCTCCGAAGAACTGATGAAACCACCGGAGCCAGATGTCGCTTTCGAAATCTC
>Ga0137358_10001973_pt1 | contig 11447 bp, 14 predicted proteins | sample Mad1_20_16metaG_FD_105551 | JGI IMG/M metagenome (GOLD analysis project Ga0137358, IMG submission 105551) | Vadose zone soil microbial communities from Angelo Coast Range Reserve, California, USA - Mad1_20_16 metaG | ecosystem: Environmental > Terrestrial > Soil > Vadose zone | place: USA... | reverse complement strand
CGTGTCCTCGCGTGTCGCCTTCTCTTCCATCTATTTCCTGCCGCCCACATACCCCTCTTCTTGCTTTCTTCCCACCATCGCCGTCCTGGCACCTCACCTTGGCCATACCCGTCATTTGGTGACGTTTATCCCGGACGACAAGTCGTCAAATGCATATCCGCTCTCTATTATGCTGTGCAAACGGAGATAATAATTTTGCTGATGTCGTTTCCCCGGGCAGTGATGCGAAGAAAGGCGTGTCGGACGCCGTGGTTCGTTGGTCTCTCACAGCTAGTACGGCCCACTGCTAACGTTCTCGCTCGCTAGAAACTCGACATGTACTCCGAGCAACGAGCAGAGGCTTTGTTCTCTCAATTCGCCGACGAGGATAACCCAGACATTATTGGCGCCGAGGGAATTGAGCGGTTGTGTAAAGAAGCGCAACTTCCGCTCGATGGCGCCTTGCCATTACTGCTTTCATGGCAGTTCGGCTCCCATGAGATCGCCAAGATCTCAAAGAAAGAATGGATGGAGGGTACCGCCGCCCTACGGTGCGCGGCTTCATCCATGAAGACGACCCACCTCTCATAGGCTTGGATTTAGGGTTGCATCGTTGACATCGTTTGCGGTAGTCTTGAATGTCTTGAACGACCTCATCGTATTGGGGAGACCCCCTGCTGCCGTGTCGCGTGTGAAGTCGCAAAGGGGCGCAACATACGATACGACGCGTTACGACAGTTACGCCGCGGATCCACACAAGGCCTTTTCATCCTTCTACGGCTTTTGCTTTGCTCTTGCCAAGCCGGAGTACGTGAGATACTTTCTCCTTTTGAATGCAGAGCTCATGTGATCATTCAAGGAGCTCAAGGAACATCGACATGGAAACTGCATGTGCTCTATGGACCGTTGTGCTAGCTCCCCAGTTCCCGCTTATAACAGACGTCACCGAGTTTATCAACGTAGGTAGCGAGGTATGGATATTGACAATTCTGTGTTGACATGCTTTACAGACTACAGGAAGCTACAAAGGGGTTAACAAAGACTTGTGGAGCATGGTGCGTGACTGCAGTCATGTGGCAAAATTCTTATCATATATCTGCAACACCATAGATGCTCGAGTTCTGCAGGGACACGCGACAAGATCTGTCAAACTTTGAAGCTGATGGGGTCAGTCGTATTCATTATGCCGAGATTGCCGTCGCTAATGTCCTCTTACATTCAAGGCGTGGCCAACCGTCATAGATGACTTTGTGCGATGGAAGATCGCCCAGGCCGCTGCCCAGCCAGCCGATTCTTTTGTCGGAGATGCTTAGAGGTTGCTCCTTCCTTGACACTCTTGCACACACAGTTAATAAATCCGCTTTGCTTCATTATACATGTCACGCATCCTTCGTTCGTTCCCGATTCACGACAATCTATCTGGTTTCATATCTACCCACACTTTATCGTCCCAACTGCACCTATGTGTAAAACATAGCACCCGTTGGGTATAACGCACTTTAGTGACGTAGGATACACCATGCGTTTTTATGACATCTGACCCTTGCGGCCATTCAAGTTTTTGATGAGAAACATTTCATCCTTCTAGTCTCCTCTGCGTCGTCTGTAATTTGTCTCCCTTCGTGGCGACGAAGTCGATGATGAGCTCATCGATAATCGTGTAAGGCTCGTTAGTTCCAAATATTGCATCTAGGGCCAGTCGGTACCAGTCGGTATCTTCTGTACATAACTCCCTCAAAACCGGTATGTTCCATTCTGATCATTCCGAATACTTAGCCATATCCCCCCGTAGGGAAACAAAAATGACCTCAATGTCTCGTCTCCCGGCGAAACCACGGTCTTGGTGACCGAATAGGCGAGGCAAGAGAACCTGATGCGTACGATCATCTCGAGGCTGCCTATAGCTGAAATCCGCATGGAGACTACCGAAACCTTGTCGCCGACTGACGCACGTACTCCATTTCAACCCTCTCGAAGCATTATCATATACAGGGAATAATAAGGCCAAGGGGATACTCAATCAGATCACCACAGGAACCAGTCCTATCCCGCACTGCACGCGGAGAATGAACGACGCTAAATTCCATATAACCCTGCAACCTGGGGACGTGCCCGCGTGGTACCCGACTACTGCTGTAGCACCACGCGGCCACAGTACCACATAAGCGCCGCTTCAGGGGCAGAGCGAGAAAGTTGGGGTCCCGGCTTCGACAACTGTAGGGTACCTTGCTTCAAGTTCAACTAATGGGTCATGTCGAAAACCTGACACGTAGTGAGACGTCCAGACGCTCATGATCGCCCGTAAATTTCCTATCACTGCATGACGATGTATGCGTCACCCATCATTTCATTTCGGACTTTCCGTCCTGTGCCATTGTATTGTATCGTATTGTATCGTAAATGAATGAATGAATGCGGCGTTGCGTTGTTTCCGCCACCGACGATATGTCGGCGGCGACCGGGCAGTGTTGAATGAATTAGTGAGTAGTTAGTCACCTCCGTATCAGTATCAGGTCCTCAGGCCTCATAGTCTGAGTTTGTGCAGTCACTTACCGTACTTATACTTAGTACCAGGCCAACCGGTCATCACCGCGTAATCGGTCAATGCACGTTTACCTCCACAATTCTCGCGTCTCTCCACTCCAACAGAGATGAAAAGTTCACTGGTAGACTTATAATAGAGATGCCAATCCACGTTGTTGTGCCTCGCCTCTACGTGCTTATACGTCGACTGGTTGCCTGGTAGGTGACAAGTATCGAGATATGTGTTCATGTTTCATTTACAGTGAAGGGGAATAAAGGGTCATTCGTGTAGATAAGGCGACAGAGACGGTCACGGTTCGACAATGCTGGGTGTGGTGTTATAGGGTTCACCTACTGTTACTGTAGCATCTGTCAAGTCTCCCGTGTCCTTTCTATTTGTCGTCGTCGACTCTAAGAACGAAATTTCAACATCGTCGCCAGGAGCCCCACGACGCCGCCTAAAATGAGTATAGGACAGAGCAGGCGGCCTAAATCGCGGAACACAGCCAGCCAAAACAGCACGGTGGCTCTGAAGCTGAAACAACTCGGTTAGTAGTACGTACAATGACCAGAGAGAGCAGTAAGAAGAGGGAAAAGGTGGGAGGAAAGAAATTCATACCTTACGATGAGGCTTGTGCGGTTGTTTAGCATCTCGTACACGCCTTCGCACAAGCCTTCCTTCTGGAGGAGGAGGACAGGCCCGTCGTCTGGCAGCATCCATGGGCATCCACTTGTGGCCCTGTCAGAGTCCGTCGCCGCGCGGAAGATAGCACCGGCGACGCGTTCAACGGGTGTCATGGGCATACCTACTTCCTCACCCAGAGACAATCATCACCAGTGATTTCCATGCACCCGCGGAGCGGTTACGCTTCATAAAGTACATTCCAAGGTGGGAAGGGCTTCTGACGATTATGAACTCACTATAGATCACGCCCATCAAATTCACCTTGAGCACCGGTGCGTCTCAAATCTAGATAATCCACCGGTGGATAACGCGACCCGCGCACACACACGACCTAGGCGCGGCGAGTGGCATTGGGAGAGAAGCTGCGTTCACTTTTGCGAGATATGGGTACGCTTTCTCTTTATTCCTGGGGGGAGAGCGCGAAGATCGCTCAACTATTGATGCGCCGTTTAATCCAGGTCTAAAGTTGTGATAGGAGATCTGAATGCGGCAGGTGGGGATGTTGTTGCCAACACCATCTGGAAGGAAGGCGGGTATGTGCTTGCTTTCTTCTTTGGTGCGAACAATGAATTTGATTAATGTTGTTTTTACCGCCGTGATGTAATCATACACCGGGCCCTGCAGGGAAGTTGTTTCTATCAAGTGTGATGTCACACAATGGGACGAACAAGTTGCGTTGTTCGAACTTGCGATGGCACGGTTCGGTGCCGTCGATATTGTGGCAAGTAGTTACGCTTTGCCTTCAGATTGATACCCTTTTCTTCTCTTCGTAGATTTCAGCCTGAAAGAAGAAAACTTACATATATATTACTGTAGATCCCGAATGCAGGCATCAACGAAAAACGAAGGAGTTTGTCTGGGAAATCTCAAGTTCGTCCACGGCAAGCCCGCGATGCCAGAGCTGTATACGTTTAGCATACTGTAGATAAAGAACTGGTCATCTGTAATCGTTGAAGTGAGGTTATCAAGTGGCCGACGCGTCATTGGAGATCGGGTCACGACCAGGAATGCAGATTGAACCGAAGCCGGGTACAGTGATACACCGATACACCGGTCCTGAACCACAATTTTAGCCTGGAGCTTGCCTCGCCAAGCATTAGATAGTGTAAACTACTGGAATAGGGGAGTGGCGCAGCACGGACATGGAGCAAATTCCACCACGTACCAAAGTTTTCTACATTTCAACCGCGTCAAGTCCGATACAATCCCACCGCCGGGACTGGGCAACGCTCGCACGGACTTAGGAGTTACGATCCCAGTCTATTCTAGTCCATTCCAGAATGCTTCATCCATTTTCCCTCGAATTTCTTTGCCTCTTCTCACCTTACAGGTGCCAGTGGTTATTCCATCCGAAGACGGACACAAATAGATGTCGACTGGCCAGTTTTACTGCCGGCAGATGGAGTAAGCCTCCTTTGCGGCTGCAGTCAGCAGATGAGCCATTGTTACGTGCACCGAGAATCGAGGGAACCAAGGAAATGCATGTTCCAAAGGAAAGTGTGATAGGCTAGGAATACCAAGGCCAAGGCTACAAATTGGTATTTCACATCGCTCAATATGCTCCACTGACCGGCAATCCGGCAGCCTGGATGCGTCCCATGATCTCACGCACCTCCGTCTCCGCAAAAACTGCAGCCTCCTTGGCAACGACGAGCTTTTTCTCAAGCTCATCAGCTGTCATGGGGCGCAGCTCGCCCCCTTCAATCTGGACCATACCCAGCGCGTCGAACTTTTCCAAGGTTCCACCTGAACGCGGTGCAAAGCCGTGTAGATCCCAGCCCGAGTCATTGAAAGCGAGCACAGCGCGAACAGCAGCAGTGTTAATATCGCGATGGAGTTCCTCGAGCTTGGAAAGCTGCACCTCCATCCAGCGTGCACGCCGTTCGAGTGCAAGTGTGAGTGCAGCGACTTCATCCTTGCCTGCACCGTTGTGCGATTTATCTTCGCTACCGTCATCGAAGAGGTCGTCGCCCTTCAGCATGTCGCGCAAAACGCCGTCGAAAGACGAGCTGTCATCCCACGTTGTACGTGGCAACAGGCGAAGCAAGTCAGATATGGTCTGCGTGAGTGTCTCGAGGAGTTGTTGGAATGATGAGACCGCATTATCGACCGAGCCAGAAGGCATGTTGTTTGCGAACGAACCGCCGCCAACGGAAAGCGCTGACAGCGCATGCGCCAGCGGACCATATTCAAGCGTCATCTTGGATGCTGGATTGAGCTTCTGCGTGTCGAATAAGGGATGGTGGGCGATGTCCATAGTCGGGTACTGGCGCTCAATCTCCGCCAATAGACCCCCAATTGATGTGGGGTCATTCGTTGTCCTTTCTATGGATTGTCCACGGGAACTCGTGGAACTGGTATCCCGTACGCTGCCGCCGGTCTTCTCGAGAGGAAGCTGAGGTCCTTCTGAAGTGGCAGATGTCAAGACTGGAGTTTCGCTCGGTAGCTCATCCTCTTTAGTGATCCTGATGGGCTTTGCAACCGGACGGTTCTTCTTGGGCAATTTGGACAAGAGGGGACCTTGGCTGGGCGTCGAAGGTGAAGAAATGGATGAAGGTAGAGATGTAGGAACTGATGTAGCCTTGGGAACCGGCACAGATTTAGGATTTGACTTTCGTTTTGCCACGGACGGGGCCACTTCTGCTTTCTGGACCTTGGTCGAATGAGTCGTTTTCTTCTGAACCTCTGCCTTGGCCATCGCCTCCAATTCTTTCGCCTTCTCGCGTTCCCGTTGCTCTCTCACTGCCATTTCCTTTTCCAACCTCTCCTTCTCCTTCCTCCGTTCTCGCTCTAGCCTCTCTTTCTCGGCCTTCCTCTCTGACCTCTCACGCTCCTTCTCTGCACGTCGCTTGGCACGCTCTGCCGCACGCTCAGCGGCGGCCGCTTCTTTTTCCGCACGTCGTGCCGCCTTTTCATCCAGCTCGGTGCTACAGGCGTCTATGGGGGTCTCAGCGGGAGGCTCGGACAAAGCGCTGGGGGGCTGTGGGAGCTGCGCCGTCAGCGCAGGAAAATCGGAGGACGAGAGCAGCGGCGAGGGTGAACGCGTGGGTGGCACTATACATAGGAATACGGACAGTCCGGGATGAGAAAAGAAAAAGGGAGTGCGGGTCAGCGTCCGGCTACTAGCCAAGCATACCAGAACGAGCGAAGGATAAAAAAAAGGGAGACGTGCGGAGGATAAAGGATAGTGGGTAGCCAAAAGATGAAGGAAAGAGGCATTTCACAGGCGACGCAGGCGTCAAACGTAGTCAGAGAGGTCCTGTTCTGGGTACGACACTCGGTATGCCTTACGTAGGCCGCCGTCTCGGGAACAGAAGAAAATAACGCTTACCGTCAGAGACCACATTATTTGGTAGGCCTGCTGGATACACAAGACCAGGTGGTGGTCTAAATGCCTGTTGGGTGTGTCCAAACGCATCTTGGGGTGATGCGAGCGGCATACCAAAGCTTGCTGACATGATTGCTGGGTCACTGAACCGAGACTGCTGATCGTGCTGCTGTTCTTGATCTGCGACAGAAACAAAGAAGTCATGTTGAGTGGTAACAGAGTACATGGAGCGGGCAAAGCAAAGTCCAATCAATAGTCAACAGCTGCTATAGTATTATGGGAAGTGGCCTCCTACCAACTAGCGCAGCATTCCTCGCAGCATTCGCGCGCTGCTGCTGCTGCTCCCGGCTGTTCTGAATGAACTCACGAAGGGCGGCTTCGCTAACACCTGTACCTTGATCGAATGGTTGAAACCTACTCGTCGACGGCAGGTGTTGGTACATGGGGCCCTGAATCTGAGCTTGGGCGTGAGGGACTAAAGGAGAGCTCGCTGCTGATACATTATGCGAGTGGATGGTATGTGCATGGTGTTGGTAGGACGACCACTGTGAAGGAGAGCCAAGCTCTCCGGAGCCCGCACCGAGAAGGTGCTGCTGTCCGAAGCCAACGCTTTCACTCGGGCTCAGTGGGGTCGATGAAATCAGAGGACTTGAGGTTGAGCTAAGGTTGCCATTTTGCCGCGCATTCCTTGCAAAGCCAAACCTTGACATCTTCCGCGAGTCGTCACCAAGTGCGGGCCGTCTCGCAGCTGCCGCATGATCCGACTCACTGCCCTCTGCAAATGGGTTAAATGAGCCGGTATAAGAGAGCGCGGGAGACGCATGGCTGGGTACTGGTGAGTTATGTGGGTCATAAATAGCACGTTGGGGATGCGGGAAGTTAAGTCCTGGAGGGTGGGATGATGTCCGGAGGGCTGGAAATGCGTCCATAAACGAGCCGTGGAAGGGTGAAGTAGCCTCAGGGAATTGCGGCGCGTCGTCTTCCACTTCCGTTTCGGCAAGCTTGGGGTCAAGATTGAAGCTGAAGCCACCAAACTTGCCGTCTACCTCCGTTAGGTTCTGCAATGTACGATCAAAGTCAGGAAAGGGGCTTGCGCCAATGGAAGGAAGTGTTGATTCGCGGCGCGCTTTGACGTCGTTAAGAAGAGCCTGGACTTGACTTGACATCTGATATGAAGTAGATGCTGGCGGACCGCGACCTCCGAGAGGAGGAAGGCCCGGAGGGGCGGCAAGTCCTGGAGGGATTGCTGGTGTAGAAGGAGCAGGCGAAAGAGATGGCGCGCCTTGAGATCCAGAGCCCGGGTCAGATTCAACAGTGACGGAAGAAGTGGGAGATCTTGGCGGAACAGGAATAGACGGCGACAATTGTTTCTGTCTTGTAGGTTTGCTGTTTGCAGGGGTGGATGGACGAGAGGAGGATGCAACCGAAGATGCCTTCACAGTGGCGCCCTTAGCATCCCTAATCTTCCAGGGTGTTGGTACCGCCTCCGGAATCTCGGGGGTTGATGGAGTAATAGGACGGTTACGAGTACTTTTGTCCCCTCGTCGTGTAGACCGAATTGTCGAGGCTCCAATCGCTCCCAGTGCAGTGCTAAAATTATTTGTCGAGGAAGTCGTAATAGGAGGTCGATCGTGGGATGATTTAGCCCACGAGGCAGAGCGAGGCAGCCGAGCTATGCGGGATATGATTAAGGCATTGCGCCCATAATACAAAAGCAACGGGCACACCTGACGAGTCGTCCGCCTTCTTGCCCAGGACGATCTGCTTTCTCGGTACCTCCGTATCCTTGATGGTATGTTGCCTGTCATAACAGGTGTCAGCTAGTAGCCAAGAAAAGATACCGCCAAGACATGTACAAAGTGGTGAGGTCCTCTTTCGTGAAGCAATCTTTCTCGTCTCCCCATTCGTGTAGGTTCATGCAGTTGTGATCCGGGCAATTGACGCCACGCAAAAAGGACATGCAGTACTTGGTAGTACCGTAGCTAGCACGCATGATCTCGCTCCCACCACCAGGTGAGGCAGAACCATCGACAGCGGCAATACAGCGTGCGGCGTCTTCTCGACGATGGTACGTGATGTAAAGCCCTACGACCGGCGCTTGTGAGCCTGGTGGAGTGCGCTTGACCAAAATAATCTTAGAAATGCGGCCATACTGGCCGAAATAATCGTTCGAGCGCAGGGTAGATATCAGCTAGGGAACAAAGGTGAGATGGAGATCGAAATTCATAATAAGTAAAAGGCATACCTCCTCCTTGGCGAAGCGCGGGCCGATACCCACGACGTATACCACGTTGCGTTGCACTACCCTAACATTGGCCAGTTGACGACGGCCAAGTGCTTCAAGATCCTTCCGTTCGCGTTCACGCTGCTTTTTCTGCTGGGCCAAACGTCGTTGGCTATAGATAAGAGATGGCTGAGATCGGACGGATCAATGAATAGGATAAATGCACACACTCTTGCTTATTGATAGGCTTGAATTGGCCAACTTCGTCGGAGTAATCCCTCCTGCATGCGGGGCATTTATTGTTGAGGTTCCTCCTGATGTGATTCCAGCAGAATCTGCAAATCTATGGCGTGACGTGGAATTCATATGGTCAGTAATAGTAAATAAATGAAGGGGGGAAAATGAGCTGGGGATGTTGAGTATAGTACTACCTGGTATTCGCATTGGCACGGCTTGAAGTTTAGATCCGAGATATCCATTTCCTCGAGGCAGAGGGGACACTCCTTCGTCTCCTATACAGAACAAAGGATAAAGATATGTAATTAAATAAGGATGGGTGGTCATGGACGTGTTTTTAGACCGGACCTCTTCATCGCTCCAGTACGCGTCCTGTACGCCTGTAAGGACGGAAGACTTTGCTTGAAGTGATGCACCCGCATGAGCTACGGAAGTGGGAACAGATGAATGAAGCTTGAGAGAGGACATGGTGAACGCGGCGGATGACGGCAGAGATTGTAAAAGTAAAAGAGACGGAAAGACACGAAGCAGCGAGAACGAGGTGCTGTGCCCTTTTCCCACGCTCTGATCACCCCCGGTCACCCCAGACACAACACAACAATGGCTGATGCTGAACTCGCTGCCCTTCGTGCTGCACGTCTCGCCCAGTTGCAGCAATCCAGCACGGATGGAAGTGGCCAGAGCGGAGCTACTGGCGAGGACGCTGAGAAGAGGCGAGCGGAGGAGCAGATGAGACGGGACCTTCTCGCCACCGCTCTCGAACCTGCTGCTCGTGAACGTCGTACGTCCAACTGTCCTCTCTTTTACGGATCTTATGCGGGGAATGAACAGCGCATATACAGTGTCCCGTATTGCACTCGTATCTCCCACGAGGTCGAGTCAGATCGAGTCCATCCTCATCCGGATGTTACAAGCTGGGCAGCTCAGGGGACGTGTCAGCGAGCAACAGCTTATCGATCTGCTCGAGCAGGTACAGTTGCACCCTCTTGGAATTCGTACTATTACGTTCATAAACTATAAATACAGGCAGACGAGGCGCAGAAAAAGGCCTCCGGTCAGGGTAATATCGTGGTATGTCCTGTCCTGATCGCTGGTACTACACGTCCAGACCACTGACCCTCTGCGCTCAGTTCCAACGGCGAGTGGACTTGGATGATGACGATTTTGATATCTGAAGGTTGCCCAGGATATGCCCCACTTTGTTACCTTTATTGCTCTAAACTACTCTTCGTTGCATTACCGTCAATCAATGAGAAGCTACTTTCTTTTCTTTGTGTTTTTCCTCTTCGCAGCAGCTTTCACGTCTTTCTCGAACCGACCCTTCTTTTTCTGCCTCGGCCCCTCGAACAGGTCGCCAGTGTCTTCTCGCAACCTAACCCTGGACCGCGCAAGGGCACTTTCCTTGCGTCCCTTCATCCTCAATTCTTCATAGCCGTCGCCAGTAAGAGTCCTGCCTCTGCGTCCCTCTCTGAGAATGTCCGCGAATTCATCCTCTAAGCCTCCACCTCTCCTCTTGCCTGTAATACCTCCTGCTCCTCCCAGCGCAATATCCTCTTCATCCTTCCTCCTTCGCCGCTCGTCCTTCTTCTTGAGCACCAGCCGCGTCATATTCTCCTCCTCGAACTCTTCCATGCGCCGTAATTCTCGCGCACGAGCACTCTGCATTGAGGGAATGATGCCCAACCCCGTAGCAGACTCCATGAACGGCCGCGAAGGATCAAGGGAGGCGAGCGAGGCGAGCGCATGTGGAGCTGGGGGCGGACGGCGTGCACGAGCCTCCTTTGAGGTGGGCTCAACGTACGGCATCGGCGCCAGCTTCGGGGGGTGGTAAATGCCGTCCTGGGATGCAGCGTCTGCGCCTTGGTCGCCATCCTCATCGGGGGCTCCGCCCATGAGGGCTTCTGGATTCGGACGAAACGCAAGTGGGTCTACAGTACTCTAAAATCAGCACCCACGAACTAGAAGTCGGATACGCATGGACGATGGCTGACCATTGATGACCATTTCATCCGAAGGCCCTTCCGCGGCGAGCTGGACAAGCTTTTCGATTTGATACCGCATCTTGCTCTCCAGTAATTTGATTTTCTCGAGTACGACGCGGCCCTCGATCATTGAGTCCACCAAGTCACCCGCATCTGCACCTCTCTTGCCGCGTTCAGGAGAATTGAAGGGTTCCGAGGGCGGTGAGCGGGTCGTGAGCGAGTGTCCGAGCACGCGGTGTGAATGGAGGAGCACGAGGGATTGCATATACGAAAGGAGCAGATGGTGCTTCAAGGAAAGGAGAGAGATGCCATCCTCGAAGTCGGGATCAGATGTCCTTTCTTGTCTGCGCCAATAGGTTGTAAGTGTTCAAACCATACCATACAGCGGGCGCATATAGTCCATACTTTTCTCGCAAGGCTCGGACTAGCTCGCGAGTAGAGGCCATGCTTTTCGTCATATCTTCTGCGACATCGCAATACTGCTGTTGG
>Ga0137358_10001972_pt1 | contig 11449 bp, 18 predicted proteins | sample Mad1_20_16metaG_FD_105551 | JGI IMG/M metagenome (GOLD analysis project Ga0137358, IMG submission 105551) | Vadose zone soil microbial communities from Angelo Coast Range Reserve, California, USA - Mad1_20_16 metaG | ecosystem: Environmental > Terrestrial > Soil > Vadose zone | place: USA... | reverse complement strand
TCGTCCCGTTCACGGCAAAAGTTTCACGATCCAATTTGGACTTCGATTTGGCTCACAGGTCTTTCGATATGCGTCCTCTCCTCTCTCCTCTCTCTGTTCCTCACTCGCAAGCCTTCTGACGCACCTCGCACTTTTCCATATACTACATTTCTTCACACAATACCGCTTCTTGTCATATTAACATTCACCAGTGCCGCAGTATCTTACGCTCACATACTCCTTTTGAGGGTATTTGTCAAGCCTGTCGTCATCGGCACAACCGTCTTTGTCCCCGCAACATTGTTGATCTCTTCCATCTGGGCGTTTGCAGGGAGTTTCATGTGGGACGGTGACACGGTGCCCACTTGGGGTGAAACTTGGGGGTACGGCTTACTGCCTCTGTTATCGTATAGCCAAAGCCACTGACATTCCCATACTCTAGCTTGCGTCTCTTCGCATTTATCCCACTTGTACTTGCGCTCATCACGGGTCGGCGCCTCCTGACATTGCCGCAGAAGATCCATTCAACGTCATTGACCCTCATACTTACCACTCAACTGCTCTCGTCGCATCCCCTTTTACTCCTTTTATCGCCCACTGTCCTACTTGCTGCTCTCCTTGTGTCCATCCCTTTCGTGACACTTACCTTTCGTTTACTCCTTGTCGGATACGCTTCTGGTCCGAGTTCGGGATTTGAGTGGCATTTACAGGGATGGGCGAATTGGGCGATTGCTGCGACAATCTCGCTATGGCTTTGGACATGGGCAGTCGCACGTGGTACATTGCGTGTCACAACAGCTGCGGTTATCGCCGCTTGGTACTTTGTGGAGTGAGTCCAACTCTACACTGTTATGCCCAACCACTCACCATGATCAACGTTTCACGCGTTGCAGTCCTACGACTCCTCCGCCACCTCCGATGGACACGCACCGCATACATGCTGCGCTCTATCGCGCATTACAGCCATCGCTGGGCAGCATAGCGCTCGCTGGTCTTCTCCTAACACTTACGCGAATACTTCTCTTATTCACCGTTTTCCTACGTCGCGTGCCAGTTTACCTCCCGATTGCGTTACGTATTTACACTAGCCCATTGCTCTTCGCAGCTGGCTACCTCGAGGACGCGGCGGGGAGTTTAAGCAAGTACGCGCTTGTGTATGTCGGCCTCACTGGCGAGGGATTCTGGGTCAGCGCACGTCGCGCGAGGGCTCTTGTGGCTGGTGCGGAGAGCGGGTCAGGGCGATTCAGGAAATACTACAAGTCGGAAGGTGAGTGCCACTTCGCACCTCCAGGACTTACTGGCTCTGACCGTTTCGTTAGCCCCGCTGACGCTATTGAGGATTGCCCCGCTGACCTTGACTCTGCCGTTCGCGCTCTCGGCGTATCTATTCGTCGCACATACACTTGGGGCCCCGGATCAAGCGCTCGCGGCTGCGCTCCTAGCTGGTACTGTCACTGCGCTAGTAGGCATGTTCTGCGTGGGTCTTGTCTCTGACACGTACGTCGTACTCCATCACTTTTATCCCTTTATCCTAACTTGCGTTCACGGAAATAAGTGCGGATACTTTGTATCTGTGCTACTGTATTGACAAGGAAACGGGGGACCGGCGTCGTGCTGAGGTATTCGAGCTGGTACGTCCTCATCTGTGCCTTCTCTTTTCCCGTATGGCTTATGATTTCCTTTCATAGTTTGAGTACAAGTCGCGACATCAGCCGCAGCCGCAGCAACAGCAACGACAGCAACAGACTGCGCACCTGCATCGTCCCCAGCCCGCTCCGCCATCTACTTCTCACGCACCGCAACCGATCTCCCAGCGTGTGGAGGGCATCGTCTCTCCCGAGTCGTCGCCCGAGCTCAGCCCGACTAACTTTCAGGTTGATCTCGAACCTGGGCGGCGCCAGCACCGTTCAACCCTCCCTGCGCAGGCACAGCTGCAGCGGCCTAATGCAAAGCCTCTGCAGCGGCAGGAGAGTATGGACCCATTCTTGCCTGATTTAGATCCGGACCCTGAACCTGAACCTGAATTGGCGGGTGTGGTCCATGGGGAAGGCGATGCGAGGGGTTATGACCTTGGCTATGACATTAATGATCGTAGCTCTGCTTCGGGAGGCCAACACAGCGATGATAGGGAGGATGAAGACGGCATGACGGCATCAGTGTTGCTCCCCGGGTCAGACATTTTCTGAGTAATTCCGGGTTTTTTAGAGATGCTTCACCTGCCAGTCGTCGTCGTATATATAATATGATGTTGCTCTGATGTCTTCTTGCAAATCGCATTTATTTTTTTCTTCCTGCTTTCTGCAATAATCAAGACTTTGTGCGGACGCCTGGTGAGCCAGGATAGAGCGCAAACAACTCATCGTTGTCGCTGGGTTGGAAGCAACCGCTAGTCTAGACTGCTGACTGTGGCAGCGCTGACTTTTGATGTGTCGGAACGTGTTCGAAACGTGAAATTGCGTGAAACGACTTGACATGGCTCGCAGACGGTGGTATGTATAAAATACATCAATCACGTGATGCTTCTATCAATGTGGTGCGATTACATCATAGTTCTTCTCGACTTTATTACTCACCTACCTGCAAAATTTCTTCCTTCTATTCACCCACCCACGGGTCCCGCATGGGGAGAACCCCGAACAACGCACAGGGTATGCTTGCTTGTTGTCTGTAACTGCAGCACCATCATCACCGAACAATGTGTCAACGGTGAGGCCAATCGCACCTGTGACATGTTGTTCTGTGATGGCGTGTCGTAGGGGAAAGAAAACAAGCTTGATGCTCCCGCTCACCCTCCACCAGAGTTTCGATGCGGAGAAGGGGTTCATACAGAGGGTCAAGCTTTACGTTTGCTTGCTGCTCCCTTCTATAAACTGTAATAGAAGGCCTTCGTCACCGCCGTCGGCTTGCGTCGCGAATCGTTTCGTCTGCCCCAAACGGGCGCACGCATGCGGTACGCTTTGTGCGCTGCATCGTGGAGATAGACAACCGGGGATGGCATGATAGTGGAGGCTATCACGGGAAAAAAAAAACTACTGCGTGTGGACAACGAGAATTCGTTCTGGTATATCGGAGTTCTCGACTTTGGTAAGAAAACGCTCCATCTGCACCATACCCTCCACTGTAAATACACGTCTTTCCACCTAGATGTACAATTGACGAACCAAAAATATATATTTAGAGGAGCAACCTACTTTCCAGACATCTGTCTCGATTCCAACTAGGGAAATTGTTGGACTGCATTGGCGGACGATGTCCAATGCATACTCAAGGGCATCCCAAGTGGGCGGACGGTCTGCGGGAGAAATATGCACCGCATGCAGATGGGTTGCCTGGGCAAGTATCGGTATAAGGTGCGCCTAATCATCCTTCTGTGAATAGATTCCTAAAGAAGAAAAGGAAATGAACCATTTCTGTGTACTGTATAGTCACGAAAAGTTCTTCTAGCCCCGGGCAACTAATGCACACATGTTTGACAGTGCCGAGACTGATGCACTGTCGATGAAAAGAAAATCGGACAAGGCGGTCACGGTGCTGATTGACAACGCCAACGCAGAATATGTCGGCGAGGGCTCTATTCGAGTACCAGTTGGGCATGATGTAGCTCTGAAAGACTTCGATGGGCGACTTTTTGAGGAGCAACTCAATGCCATTTATCCATGCGTCGGTCAACGTCTCGCAGTAAATGGTCGACGTGAAGGAGAGCAGCGATGACAAACCACCTGCCTTCGTGCAAGCTCCACCCAGCGCTAACATATCCTGGTCGGGGGCCTCCAATTAGTCAAACAAAATTACGTCGAAAGCAGCAAAGTAAACTTGCAAATTGAGGGGACAGGCCTTCGAGGCTTAGCTCCTTTATGTTCTTAACGTTGTATCTTATAACCGACCAGACACCCTCATTCGTCACCCTTGGACACCCAGCCAAATTGAGATGCTCAAGCTGTGAAAGAGATTGCGAGATATTTTGTAGGAAGCTGTCAGTAACAGAAGTATCTGCCTATACGATTGGTGAATGATATAGTCGAAGGGATGCGGACAGAAAAAGCGTGCCTTGCAAATAAGGGATAGACTTGTCAATGATCGCTCAATCGCCTCAAGCCAATGTGGAAGTATTCTGACTACGAATATGCAGGGCATTATCAATGAGATTTTGCGAAGACGAAATAATTGAACAAGGTCCGCTGGCTCATAGTGAGGGGAATATCCTCCGTTGATGGCGACGTCGGTTAATTCTGGACACTTTGCAAGGCAAGTAAGAATTTCGGAGGTCAAGGACCCATCTCTGGTCCATGTGCATGCTTGGAGATGCACACAGCTCTCGAGTCCTCTGGTAAGTATGTTTATGGACTGTTCGTCTGGAAAACCAACACCGTAACGCTTCGGGAAATCCCTAATCTCTATTCGTACTTATGTAGGGGAGAATATTTTCATAACGCATGAGAGGCAAACCTAATTGGTGCACGAGGCAGGCGAGATTGGGACACGCCGCGAGAGTCCTGAATAATTTTATTACCTGCATGACGACTTTGCCGGTGAGTTTTTGAATTCTGCTTTCTAAGCCAAATGAGAATAAGCTACAAACCCTAGACTTTGAGGACTTGTGCCAAGGGAGGATGGCAATTCGCTTGTATAGGATCGGCACAGAAAACGAGTAGAATGTGCGACCGACGAGGCATAGCGAGGCTAGGTGGTCAGGTATTGGCAAGTGAACTAGGATTTGTGGCAAGAGCTCAACGGGAAGATCTTCAAAGCGTGCCATTTGGTCGAGTTCGAGCTCAAGCTGCGAGTGCGAGACTATGAGCCGAGTTTGAGCGGTCCAGTCGGATCACCTGATACCGCATTCATGTACACGTGACCAGTCTGAATTTAGTGACCATTTTGTGCCACACTTTGCGTCCCCCTCTCCTTTTTTCGTGTTTACATGCCTTGTGATTAATGTAATTACTCAACCGACTTTGAAAAAATTATTTTGTAACTTCGGAAAAATACACGGCAAGCGCCACGCGTATTAGTAAGCTGGTCGCTGAAAACAAGTTCGGCCACCTGCTCAAGGAAGGCCTTAATTGGAATTTTCATTATCCTCAGGCTCGTCCACGTCCACGTCCATGACACCCTCCTCTAAGCGTATCGCCTCCACACGCTCATAGGGAACCCTCTCCCGAAACCACTTCCCTTCAAGAAAGTCAACTCTACACAACCCAGATCCCGTCGCGGATGCCAGCAACCCCGCAGCGGCAAGCCCCGCCCCACTGTGCCACGCAACACGCTGCACCCCCACGGAAGGATGCCATGCTCCGCCGCCGCCCCCCGGTCGCTCTGCCATCTCGCGCGGCTTGAGACGGTCCAGCATGCGAAAGCGCTTATCTGTACGGCTGTAATCAAGTTGATATACACGGTGCACGAGAAACGGCTGTTTAATTCCCCCTGCGTCAGTCCACTCAATACCAAAATGAACGCACGCCTTCGCTTGCTCACTGTGCCAAGGATGGAATCAACTCACAACATAGCCACCACGCCGCGTCCCGCGCAAGCCATTCGTTGTACAACACGTGCCGTCCGCAGAGCCGACTGCAAGGTGCGGGTGATAGTCTGACACGCCCACGCTCTACGCGTCCAGCGTTTGTCGGCAGCCCTTTGACCACTTGGCCGAAGCAGGGAATGGAATAGGCTTACCCATACAGGCCCTCCAGGGTCTAACAGCGCGTGCCCTCTCCCGAGTGTGCTCGGTGACAACGAGTAAGACTTGATCGTGTTCTCATGATCGATCGTCACAACCGCACTCAAGAACGGTGAATATGCTATAGTGTTGATGACATCTGTGGCGGGGAACGTGTCAAAACCCTCTTCAGTGCCAAGCAAGTAAGAAGGTTATAGTACCTCGGGTGCGATTAAATACATGTCCACCAAGTTCCCGGATATCGGTGAGGCACTGAAGGCCGTCATAACCGCCACTGGCGATCACTGTAGGGCCGATTCCGTGCCTGTCAGGTACGCGCACCCATGTAAGAGCACGGATCGCCGACTGGTGCACGCAGTAGTAACCGATAGGTAACGTGGCTATGTTGAGACAAGTCAGATCGTTTAGACTAAAAGCAGGAAAAGGCTGCTTGCATTCAGAGGGTGACCGGAGTGCCCTGTCGAGATTGTACACAGCAATAACGCCTAAGACACCTTGAGTTATAGACCAAGACATCACCGAAAACAGTGAAATAGAGTACCGTTGGATAGTCCCGCCGCCATCAGTTCGTTGTTCCCCCAATCGAGGGTACAAAACGCCGCTTCTTCCAGTTCAAGGCGAAGGAATGGACTGAGTCTCACTGAAGGAGGTCAGTCGATCGACGATGCCAGCATCTGGTAACCCACCATAGACGGGAATCGTCGTCGATGAACGTTCTGTTGATGCAAGATCTGGCGGGTACGGAACCACATACACCGACAGCGAGCCGTCTTCGAATACGCCACCGAGAAGACCCAGCTTTCTCGGAGAGGCTAGAGGTGACCCTGACAGCTTTTTGCTGGCTCATAATCCCTAGCAGCCAATAGCAGAGAGATTCGGGACATACGGGATCGTGCGAGGGCAATGGACACCATTTAAGCTCCAATGCCGGCCCGCTGTCTATACACAGCACCATCTCGCAATGCATTTCTCCCTTGTCATCACCAGATCCCCAGATATCAGCGGAAGGCCCCAAGCTCCATAATTGAATGCAGGAGCGTGAGGGACGCGGGACTTTGTTACCAATCTCGGGAGAATGGGTGCGCGATGGGAGCGGTGCGACGGCAAGGTAGTACTTATAGGAACAATCTGGCTCGACACGCGATCTCAACGCGAGTCCCACAGTAAACAAACATGTTCTTACGTGGTCGGTCGTCCGGGTGGATAGGACACCAGTCAAGACCCCAAACGGACGCGCCAGCGTTGAACACATGGGCGCGGCTTTCCGGCAAAAATTGAGCTACGAGTAAAGAAACGAGGCAGTGTCAATAAGAGACCGGAAAAATAGAATATTGAACGCAGCAGCAGGAGTAGGAAAGGCGCAAGAAGAGCGATCTTACAAAGGTTTTGTGCTCCAAGTGTCTCCAGGGTGACCCTAGTCTGTTCCTTAAACGGACCGAAGTCACAAGACACTGGTGGTGCAGGAAGGGCAGGGCCATCGGAACCACCACCGCCTCCGTCAATTGGCATATATGCGGTCCCATCTCTGGCACGACGCGTCAAAAAGCCGATGCGTGACTCATTCGTTAAGAGTGAAATGTGAAGACACACTCGGCACAAAGTGGAACTGCCCATCCCTCCGGGGGAGCAACATCCGTATACACCCTTGGCCTGCGCATGCGCTCATCGAAGACTCGCTCCTGTTCTGATGCCGATTCCACCGCAGGAGCCTCCCCGCTGACCTGTCGCCCCGGCAGCGCGCCTGGCTTCAACTTCTCAGCTTCGCTGAACCACCCGAGATCTTCAACAATCTGCCATAGCGGGCCCATACCAATTCCCGTGCCCCATGCCTTGCCGACTCTGCGCGTGAGCAGGGGGGAAGATGCATACGCGTTTGTCGGTATGGTCACATTCGGCGCAAAGAGCTGCGGCTTGTGCCGTAGACGCTCAACACGCAGCATCGCTGTAGGCATAGAGGTCGACGCGGGTGCTAACGTGGCTGTTGCTGTCGGGCCGGAGAAGAGTGGGAGGGGGCGGTGGCGGTGGTGGATGTTCGGGTTCGGGAGCACGTGCCGGGTGGATGTGCTCGGTGCGGCGGTCGGGGCAGTGGATCGGCATGTGGCAGGATCAGATGTTGCGGCGGGAGCGGGACTGTTCAAGCTGTGAGTAGCCTTCGCCTTCTGCTTCCCCTTTGCCTTGTCCGTTCCTATGCTTTTGGCTTTTCCCTGGCTCGTGCTGCTCTTCTTCTTTGAACGTCGCGTCGAGGAGATACTTTCAGAGCTAGAGTCAACCTCTGCGCCCAAGCCACTCCCCAGAAATGCAGGATCCTCTATGTCATCTCCATCGTCACGGCCATCTTCATTAGTGTTTGTGACCTCTTCAGGGACATGAGGCACAGAGTCACTTACTGTTATCGTCCTCCTGCTGTACGTCCGGAACTTGGTGAGAAGGACCGGATATAGTTTCTTGCTCATCTTCATCTTGAAATAAACTTGCGTAACTCTGACGCGTCTTGCGAGGTCGAAGGTGACGAGGCATGGTGACGTTGTAGATCACAATCGTGCCGGGCCGGACTGGCGATAACTTGGGCGTTTTTTCCTGCCGTTTTTCTTTCGGCGCACGCGTTGTGGGCCCCACCTCAATAGCGTCACTGATCCTTGCTTAGCACTTTCGACAATCCTTTCAACATACTGCAGTCAAGCTTCGAGTCACCCTCGGCTATCAGCGTGTTGGAGAGCTAGGTACAACAGCGGGAGGATGAAGATCTGACCGTGGATTTTTTTCACTCGGACTTTATTTCCTTGGACCCAAACAAAGTACTGGAGGCCGCGCTTCATTCTTTGCAGCTGCAATACGTTATCACCTTTGACTTTTTGTTTCGTCGTCGGAATTTCAGCCCACGGGTTGGCTGGTGCCATTGCCTCTTGGCCAACTGCCAATCGGAGGGAAAGCTTCTTGGGCTGAAGTTGAATTCGTTGCCGAAGTCCAAAAAGTCATACCAAACGAGCTATTTTGAGCTCAAGGCGAATGCCCGTGAGCTCAGGGAGTCTCACTGGAAGTTGGTTTGACGAGGTGCAACGACATGACTCTACTGTAGATGGGAATCTTGGACTCGGAATTATCTGGTTATCTGGTAGACCTGTATTTCTCGGCTTCGGCTATTCATAACAGATTTCGATCACTTCATGGGCTCGATCTATGAACACATGAGGGATCGCACAAGTGTAAAAACGACGATTAAATACGGAACAGTGATGTACAGTATATCATTTCCCACCCCGACAATAGTGGAGGGCCATGCTCCATAATTCAGTGCAGACCCATAGATGGGAGACGTCGTCGGATTTTGATGCGAGGAGAATGGGACCCTGTTTTGTTGTAGTTGGGAAGAAAAATAATGGTATCTCCGCACGATCGAGTAGCAAGGATCAAATAGGGAAAAAAAAGTGGACGAAGTGGGGTTTGAACCCACGACCTCATGCAACGTAATTCCTGAGTCAGGAGTTTGCGAAGCAAGCGCGCTACCACTGTGCCATCCGCCCGTTGGACCACAAGTCTTTTTCAAGAAATACGAACGTGCGCTCCAGACACTGAGAATGACAGATTGGTTGGGCGCTGCAGTTGTGGACCCGCGCATGCAGTCCGGCATCAAGGGGGTTGGCTGCTCATTGTTGACACTCTGTAAAACCTAGGGTGCGCCAGAAGGTTGTTATATATCCCCCTGATCGCGGGGGACGGGCGATTTACGTCGAATCTTAATCTTGATGATCCTGACATCGTGCATTCGTGCCTTCGACGGAAGATTAACTTTGTGTGTTTTGTTTGCAAGACGGCACTGACTCACTTTTGCATATAAGTGCAGGACAGCAACGTTGAGTGACGTGTACAACTCACTTTACGTGAGAGCCGAGTCAGTCGACCGCGACTGGCCTCTTTCAGCCAAGACGCGCGAGGCTGCCAACGTCGCAACACACGATGACCTCCCCACCCAATAACCGCCGGTTTTCCGGCCATTCCTTGTCTGCCTCACGTTCTATTACTCACTCTGTCTACGCGCCCACGGCCAGCTCTCGCCCTTTCCTCAACATGCTCAACCCACTAGGCCGCGCATACCAGGGCTACATGGCCGCCAACCAGTCCGTCCTCGAAGAGGATGAAGAGGACACAGATGCCGCGTCCCCAAGACACGAACATATCGACCTTGAGGCACAGGCTCTCCCCACATCAACATCCAAGGCGCCCTCCGCGGCTCCGGCCCCTACGCAACGCCTTCCCCGTGGTCCCACGGAGACCGGTATACTCCGACCCAACGTTCGCGAGGACGATCGCATACAAGAGGAGTCAGAGTCTGATGGTGAAGTCCCGCAGAGCTTCCTGATCGAGTCCCCCGCTTCGCGCCGTGCCCCGTTATCACGCAAAGGCCGGGCACGCGACACACGCCATGCCACGAACGCCACCACGCACATCGATGCACCACGGATATCTGTTCCTCCACGTCCCTCGGAGATTAACGTGGACCGTCCTCCGCTCGCCCGATCCCCGCCCACCGCCGGACAGTTCAATCCGAAGCGCGGACTGGATGCGTATGAGCGTGCGCTGTGGAATTGGGTGAATGTATACAACCTCGATGCGTTTCTTCAAGATGTGTACCTGTACTACCACGGCAAAGGGATCTATTCCATTGCTCTTAAGCGGGGGCTAAACCTTCTGTCAGTGCTCTCTCGCGTCTCAGATAGGTTCGCTAATGCCTAGCCCAGCACAGTCGGGTTTGTCATTACCTTTTCGACATTCCTCCTCCGCTGCGTGGACTATTCGCGCATCCACCCTGAGCAAGTCACCCGACTATCCGATATTGTTGTCGAGCGCTGCGTCTCCCAGTGTGTTCTCTCCACTAAGCATATGCAAATAACATGTCTCATGCTCTTTATTGACAGTTTTTCGGGGTTTACGCTCCTGTTCTTCCTGCTGTTTTGTGCTTTCTACGTTTGGCAAATCGCTATGTTTGTATTGAGCATAATGCGTCTCGTGGACATGTATCACTTCTACACATATCTCCTTCAAATACCCGACGTGCGTCTCTACCTATATGCCGCAGCTCATCTCTCAACCAACGCGTTGTTTCCAGGAAGATATCCAGACTATTTCCTGGCCCGAAGTTGTCCGACGCATCGGAGCTATCCGTAACTCAAATCCACTCACCGAACTCTCTTCCTCATCTTCACGCCCACGCGCGAGTGAGGGTGCCAAACTGGATGCGCACGACATCGCGAACCGCATCATGCGGCAAGAAAACTTCCTCATTGCACTCTTCAACAAGGAGTTGCTTGACTTGAGAGTACCACTACCGCGTGGGTGGCCCACAGAGGAGGGCAAGGGTCGGACACTCACGCGCGCCCTTGAATGGAATCTCCAATTCTGTTTGATGGAGTACTTGTTTGATAGAAGGGGACGAGTGAGGAAGGTGTTCTTGAAGAGCAAGAATAGAGCGGCGTTAATTGAAGGGTGCGTAATTCGCAAGGCTATACCATTGTCGTAATTGACGTGGGTTCGCAGGCTGAGAAGACGGTTCATTTTCATGGGTGTCTTAAACGCTATTTTCGCACCGTTCATCGTGGTGTACTTGCTCATGTATTCGTTCTTCCGATATTTCGAAGTACATGTCTCCTCCCTCGTCATGGTACGATCTCTAACGACGAGGAAAACAGGAATCATACAAGAACCCCTCTTCAATCAGTGGTCGCGCATATACTCCCTTTGCTCAGTGGAAGTTCCGGGAATTCAATGAACTCCCCCACCTTTTTGAAAATCGTCTCAAGG
>Ga0137358_10001970_pt1 | contig 11456 bp, 12 predicted proteins | sample Mad1_20_16metaG_FD_105551 | JGI IMG/M metagenome (GOLD analysis project Ga0137358, IMG submission 105551) | Vadose zone soil microbial communities from Angelo Coast Range Reserve, California, USA - Mad1_20_16 metaG | ecosystem: Environmental > Terrestrial > Soil > Vadose zone | place: USA... | reverse complement strand
ACCAGGAGGGCTCGCTAGCATTAATTTGTCTCTTTTGCCGTGTCTGTCGGTATCAGTAAGCCTACAGTGTTCCCGAACCCGGCGAGGAACAATGTCCGCCCACTCACGAGCGGACGAACACGCGTGAATGGTAGCCGAGGCGTCTCCCGCGTGACCATGGGTCGTGTGGCAAAAGCAGGGCACACCGTCGTTTCGAGCGCCGCGAGGGATGATGCACTGACTCGCGCCTCGGCAAGGTCAAACGTCCATGCCTCCCAACGTTCGAGCGAAGCCGCACTAAGGCCGCAGTCACGCTGTGCATATGTCGACAAGGATGCGGCATCCACTATCCCCGCCTTGCTTGTGTCCGAGTCTGGTGGCTTCCGCGAGCGTCGTCGTAGTCCGACTACCCTCGAGCCGGCTACGTCCCATGCGCCCCGCTCGCATGTCGTGTCTGCAATTTGGGAGATCACGAGGGAGCGCCAACGAGTGGGAATCTGGGGCGGGTCTGACGGACCCAGCGGTGCGTCGGATACGTTCTCCGGTACTACAAGCGTGTCCGCGCCCGCTATGCGACGCAAGAAATCTTTCTCGGAGGCACGGCGTGAGAGTACGCCGTGCCCGGAGATGGGGAATGGCGCACTGCCCTCCGATGTGGATGCATGTCGTGAACGAGTAGGTCGCACAGGTGTCGTCGGCGCCGTGCTATGGCTGTGTGGCTGGAGTGTGAGTGAGGACGTCCATGGTAATGCATCGGATGTCGATGAGTTGTGTAAGCAGGTGCGACGTGAAGACGACGTGGCAGTTGGAGGGGAATTGTCAGGGGGAAGGAACATGCGGAAAAAGTGTACGACAGGCCCCGCAGCGAAAACGAGAACGAAGGCATTTGATGGCGGCACGCCGCAGCGAGTGCATGGCTTGCACGGGGCGGCACAGATGCGCAGGACCTTCAGTGTTCCATAGGGCTCATCCAAGAGCGCGATACAGGAGCCGGTTTTACCGTCCCATAGCGAGATGATACCTGCTTCTGTTGCAGCAGCGATGATGAACGTACGTACACCGCCCAGTTCCACTGTACAAGCATGAAAGCTGGCGACAGTATCTGCCGGGTTGCCTGGTTGTATGTAACATTCAGAAGAAATTGGGGGTTCAAAGCCAGGAACAAGGTCTACGATATCAAGGGACCCGTCTTCGTTAGAGAAGCCTCCTATGAGACGATTGCTATCCGGGATAGATAGGACGGTGGACCAAATGCGACGTCCGTGACGTGCGGACATCGCGACGGGGTAGTCAGACTCTGCACCGTCGCACTTGATAATCTCCCCATTTACATGTGTTGCGAAGACAGTCGGTAATTGATCCGGGCGAGCTGGGGATGTGGAGGTTGACCTCCCCGATATCCGGGTATTCACAAAGTGCAGCCCAGTAACTGCCGACGATGCGCCACGGAATACACGTTGAGGCAGTCCACCCGCGGGTGCTGGTAAGGCCCAAATAGCCACGACGCCCGCCCCAGTACCTGCCGCGCAAAAAGAGCCTACATCGTCCAGCGTAATCGCGGTAATAGCAGCACTTAACGTTGACGGACCCACATCGAACACATCCGCCGTACCAAGCACAGTCGGCGATGCAGACCCATCATTCCACAGGACGAGCTCGTTTCCAATACTCGCGGCGGCGATCGTTCGCCCATCTCCGCTCGCCGCCAGCAGTTCAATATCCGTCGAATGAGCACGGGACAGTGAGGCGAAAGCGAGAGAGGCCTTTGGGGGGTCCGTGCTCGTCAGTGATAGTGGCTCAGCCTCGGCACGATGGCGCTGCGCTTCAAGGCGCTCGGCGTCTTTGAGCAGATATAGAAGGAGAGCGTAGAGCGCGGAAACCGTAGCCGCGATGGGAAGTACGACGATGCGTGCCATCCGGGCAGAGATATGCATGATGCAGGTATAAGATAATGATAGGCGAGCGCGGTGAGATGGTGGAGAAAGTCTGGCGGGCTGGGTGACGTCTATGGAGGAGAACATGAGAAGAGTGGGCGACTCGATGCGTAGATGTACTAGAGGATCATGTCCCGGGTTCAGCAATTGCCAGGTGTGCCATGCGGGGTCCCGTGTGCCAGAAAGGATGTCCAATTTACGTTGTTGAGCAAGAGGTATCGAAGTCGGGATGATCGGAGCATCAGAAAGGCGAGTGGCAGGGGATGTTACAAAGTAGAGCGTCCCAGTCGTCGCGAGAAGCTACGAAAACATTTATGATCAGTACTCGTAATACCTCAATCGTCTGACTCGTACCAAAAATAGGCTGATATTTTTGTTAGCACGTCCACGGAATAGTCCTCGGAGTGCCGTCATAAGTTTACGACCCCTCCCGTTGGGCTGGGCGGTCTGCCCCGGGTCCACAGGTGGGATTGGTGGTGTGAAGTTCGCGTTTTGCTGCAACAGCTCCTCGAGTTCCAACCGCTGAAGGTCGATGGACAGAACAGCCACGAAGAATGTATGGACAAGAAACCAATGCGCAACAAGCACGACAACAGCAAAAGCGCAGAATTGGCACGTCGCACCACTTGCAAAAAAGGCGATTATCCCGAGAATGACGTTGTACGTGAGTACCTTGAGCGAGTTGGAAGTTCCAGCTCGTGACAGACCCTCGGCAATGCGCTCTTTGACGGGAAGGGTTATGGGCGTCTTAACAACAGCCTCAACCTAGAAGGTTGTAAGAAACAAACAAAAACTCAACGGCGGGCATGACACGGACCAGACTGAACATATTCTCTGCGCCAATAAACATGATGACCAGAGGGAAGATTCCCCTGTGACGTATAGTTAGAAAAAATAAATCACTCATACTGATAGAGAACACACCAAGGTATCATAGTGACCCGGAATCCCACGAGAGCACAGACGCTCAGGCTAGTGATAGTACTAACAAGCATCTCAATCGCGCCAGTGAAGATCAGACCTATTCCATTATGCACTGGAAGCCCTTTTCGCATATACTGGCTGGAGATAATGGCGAACGCTAAGTATGCGAGGTATATGAACACAGTTAGCACGGATGAATCTGCAGAGGAAGATTTGCGTGTTGTGTACTGTAAAAACCAGTGAGGGCAACTCGTGATGCAGAATAGCGCGACACACCTCAAAAGCGATGAGCTTCGGCTGTTGGGTCTCGGTGATTAATGTGGCGCTGTCCTTTGATGCGTCCTCTAGTATATTGAGCCATGACACGTGTCCCGTCTTCCCAAGGCAATCTCTCTCTGGAAAGAAGTATGTAAGAGCCAAGAACACAGTGGAACCTGCGTCTATGCTTGAATATTTGCTCCTGTCGTCCCAAGCAACAACCATTTCTGATTCGACTGGGACACCAGCGACAGAAACATTATTTGAAGGCGCAAGGGTATGTAGCACGTTTGCGTCGCTCATAAGCGTACTTTCGTCATGACCCCAGAACATCAGGGGGGAGACTACAAGGCATTGTCCGTCAAGTCGCTTGAGGCAAGGTACCATCCGCGCGGCGAGGGTGTCTGAAATTTTACGCTCGAGGCGTAGAGTTGCGAGCAGAAGCCGTTGGCTTAGCGCCACGGAATCAGTGGAGGCGGAGCTGTGCACGAGCACACGTTCGACGCGTAATGTCTGTTCGACGCCACAACGTGCGCGGACGACAGGGTCCTCACGAACATGGAAGCTGTCGTGCGCTGCCCATATGTCGCGGAGGTGGTGTTGAGCATCATAGCTGGAGATGGCATCAACGGCAAGAAAAGGGTCAAGAATTTGAGAGGAAAAGTGGGCGAGGAAGCGGGGCTGGGAGGATGAATAGATGGCAAGGGCTGGGTAGAACAGAGAGGTAATGACGACGGCAGAGATGAGAATGACGCGAATTTGATGTGTTGCGCAATGTCTTGATGGCCGTAAATCATGATCCTATTCAGCGTGAGGTAAGAGAGAAAATACAGCAACGTACAGTCCGAAGCGATGGAAGAGCCTGTGCCCGATTGTGCGAACACGAAACAGTAGGAGCGGACCCAGGGAGTCCATGAAGGCTATAGCGAGATACTACGCGAAGTTGGTGGGCTGATTTCAAAATGGCACGATTGAGAGTCCTGGTTATCACAGCGCGATGCTGCGAAATTAGACGCCAGTTGAGAAGGCCCGATGCAGTAAACGGATGATATAAATGTTAATAAAGATGCTGTACGCGCGCTCGAACCATGAGAGAGGGTTCAGGTTGACGGTGTTGATACGTGGGTCCGTTGACAAGTCATGAAGAGGGTGAAGAGGGAAGAATGAAAGAACAGAACGCAAGACGGCAAATATGGATGCGCGTGTCAAAGGCCACCGCCGGCGTCAGGCCTGCTTTCGGGCCGCTCAAATCGGCTGAACAAACGGAGTTTCCCTTCTCTCTGCCATCATGGCCTCCTCACCATCGCTCAGATCAGCCCTTTGCCAGCCACGAAGATGCACGTTTCTGTGTCCAAAGTTCTCCATCTTCAACCAAAGCTGACATTTTAATTCCAGGGCTTCACGCAACATCTGTGTCCCGCGCCATTACCAAGTTCAAGATGCCCGCTATGTCCCCGACCATGACAGAGGGAGGAATCGCGTCATGGAAGAAAAGGGAGGGTGACAGTTTTACTGCTGGTGACGTGCTGCTCGAAATTGTATGTCACGAACGACCGCGACTCGCGGTAGAATATCTCCGATGACCTCTCCCCGGCCGAACAGGAAACGGACAAGGCGGTTATTGATGTGGAAGCGCAGGATGATGGGATCATGGCCAAGATTCTGGTTTGCTTTTTGCCCACAAGCGTGATTGGCTGCATTCTGACGTGATGTACACATGACAGGTTCAGGACGGGCAGAAGAACATTCCGGTTGGGAAGGCCATTGCACTTCTAGCTGAAGAGGGTGATGACATCTCCAACATTGAGATTCCTGAGGACGGACCTGAGCCCTCTGAGTCTGTATCTGCTTCTAAGCTAGAACAGGCACCCTCAACACCCCAAACTACTCCAACCCAGGCTCCAACTCCGAAACCGACACACCGCGTAGCACACTCACGGCCGCTTTTCCCGTCTGTAGCACGTTTGCTTCATGAGTATGGTGTTCAGGACCCCGAGAAAATCGAAGGCACCGGTGTTCGCGGGATGTTGACCAAGGGCGACGTCCTCACCTTCCTTGGCAAGGCTTCGAGTCCAACTGGCACATTCAAACCAGCCCAACCCAACCCAGAGTCTGGGGCTCCCAAGGCGGTAGATGCGAAGGTAGAAAAGGCACGTGCAATTAATTTATGTGCTATTACTTTCTGACATATAATGTACCATGACGTTAGCCATTGGATGGACTAGCAATCCGTCAGCTCATTGTACAAAACATGTATCAGACGACAGTCAGGGCGCGCGCTGCAACAGGTGAGCGCAACCATCCAGTAACTCAGCAGCGTACCCCAAATCTGACTTCGTGCAGTTCCCCAGATTGTGGCCGACTTCGACTCGGTCATTGCAGATTACCTCCCTCCAGCTCGCGCTTCCCCAGTCAAAACGACACCGCCTATCCTACCTTCAAAAGGGACGTCGGGTGACTTCCTTGATGGCCTCGTATAAAGCCTAGCGATGCTGGTTATTCTTCTATAGAACATCGCATAATACTAGACGCGTGGAATTGCTCTCCTACCGTGTCATTGAAAGTTTGTGTGGTGACGCCTTCACGAGTGATACACTGGTCAAGTTATTCAACTTCATCAAGTGGCAGAAACTGAAAATTCATGTGTCAATTGAAGTCAAGGATTGATAGACGGATTTACCCGAAACGAAATAAAGGCCTCGCTAGTCCCACCCCGGGCGAGTGGTGACGACACAAGAAATTGCATATTCATGGTTCCGTCACTACCTATCCGTAGTGATGTTTTGCTCGAGCTCTGTAGTGCCTGCTGGGCCCGTGCGATGTGCGCGAATCGGTAACTATATATCGGTCCATCATTCCGGTGTCATGTCATCGGACAGGTATCCAAACCTAAAAGAAACTGGGTCCGCGCAGTGTACAGTCTCGAGCACTTCACGGTCATTCGGATAGTCCATCTTAAATGCGACAGTAAGCTTCTAGGAGGTGAAGAGGCGAAAAGAGATGCGGACCTCAGTGCTTCCAAAGGCACCTTCAGCGTGAATTCGAAAAACTGGCGGTGGTGCAGTCGCACGCGGCCTCCGCACCGACTCGCTCTGCTCTGGAGGGTTACCAATGAGGGTGATTTTCTCGCACGACGAATCGATCTCAGAAAGAGCATCGCGAAGCCAGGATGACTATGTGCATGGTTAATTTGAATCTTGCATCGACAATGCTTCCCCTCACCTTTAAAATGAGTTGGAGAACACTATCATACAATGAGCAGAGGTCCGGTGTGAATGCCATCTCCCAACTGGGTGGTGCTTACGTTTGTTCAATGTCAAAAGACACGTCAGGTTGGTTCTCGGCAGCATATGTCGTGATCTCGAACTTGGCATCTGGTTCTGCCGAACCTTCTGCTCTGCGAACCATCATTGATGACGTGTCCCACTTGCATAGGGTGAGAGGACACGCACATGAGTAAGGACAAGGGATGTCCTTCACCAGCGTACGACAACCGCATTCCGACCGTCTTTCCCGCCGATGCGCCGAAATATGACTCGATTCTCCCTCGCGGCACGTCATCGTCCCCGCCGGGCTCGCGATCACGTACCCATCTTCGATTCTGTGTTCGACCTTCCGGGACAGTGGGCACTGAACCGGTGGAGAAGATAGACAGAGAATCTAAAAATGTACGCAAAGGGATCTCTAACACCGTCGTTTCTTCCGTCCGTGACGACTCTGGCGGTGTCGGGGAGGCAGATGGTGGCTTAATCGGACTGTAAGTAAACTCATCGAATATTTGCGCAGGAATGTATGCTGCAGCTATTTGAACGTTGATGAGAAATCGTGTGTATGCGTAGAGAGCCACATACCCGCCACCAAGGAAGACTCTTCAACGAATACGGTCAAACCACCGCTGGTGACCATCATTGCCGCAAACTAGTCCGTAAGTTAGTCCCCTGAGTTTACCGAAGTCAGGACATCTACTGGCTCACTTCGACAAAGTTCACACCTTTCAGCAGGCTACTGAAATGACGGAGATCATGCATAGATGCCACCAGAATCTCATTTCGAACAGTTGATGACTACCGACGAAAAAAAGGATTTACGGAATACTCACTGCTGGCGTCCGCTGCCCATCGTGGTTCGCAGCTGGCATGACCTGAGCTGTCAAAGAATGCAAGAGTTAAGTTAGGTTGTCTACACTGCGTCAACTCACAGCGACCCAAACGCGCTCAAATGCGTCAAAACGTGACCCCCGTCACGTGATTCGGAAGGCAAGGAAACAGTTGCGCAGCGACTCCTTCTGAGAAACCTCAGGCCGCAGGCCACAATACAGAACCTCTCAGTACTCAATACAACAGTACTAGGGTAACGGCAACGGCCAGCTAAGCCAGGTGCCCCAGCTAGGTTGCTTCCCAACTGCCATGAAACTCTACCTCTTCAACCTCACAGACAAGACCTTCTTTGTCAAGTCCAAGCCTGAACGCTCTGAGAATGCCATCGAGCTCAGTGTCATTCCGAATGACTTTGCTGAACTTCCCGTAGGCAAGGACAAATTCGGACTATCATCAGCCAAAGCGAATCCAGAAATCACATCAGAGAAGGTATTGCTTGGCCCCGAGGTAGAGCGGCAGTATCTTGTCAACCCGAAGGAGTGTTCCAGCTTCGGATGGAGTCATGTTTCTATGCCCGAAGACTGCCCATGGCGTATTTATCGCGATCAGGTGACGTCGTTGATTCTATTGCGCTTGTCTGTTAAATTCCAATAAAAGAATACTGTAGACATCTGGGAAGCGCGTGGATATCCTGGTCCTGCCTAAGCGAAACTTGGGGTCTTTCCTTTCTGACCTGCCAGATACCACCCCTCTCTATTCCATCTGTTTACCAGGCAAGACCTCATGGCTCCTGCTGCACTGTGTAGTCTGACTGTTTACTGTAGGCACCCATGATACGTATGTGCTCCATTATCTCGAAGCATCTTTCGCTAAAACTTCGTAGCATGGCCTTTTATGGGTGGCCGATCTCTCAGTGCCAGTCCGCGACTACTCCGCTCTCTGTACAGCTCGCCGATGGTATACGCATCGTTGATATCCGCCTTGGCATCAAAAATGAGCATCTCTTCGCCTACCACGGTCAGTTTCCACAACGCACGGCCTTTCAGTCTATTCTAAGCGACCTCCATGCCTTCCTCACCGCTCCTTCATCCGCACGAGAGACTGTTGTTGTTACAATAAAGCAGGAAGATTTTGCTTCCCAAAGCCCCGTAAAATTCTCTGCTCTAGTACGTCAAGAGATCGAGGCTGGTTCTGGAGGTAAGGGCATGTGGTTCTTAGCGAATCACGTGCCAACTTTGGGCGAGGTGCGCGGGAAGGCGATCTTGCTTAGCCGTTTTGGCGGTGATGGTGCAGGCTGGGAAGGTGGGCTAGAGGGTATGGGGATTCATCCAACAAGTTGGCCAGACAGTTCGAGGGAAATATTTTCATGGACATGTAAGGACGTCCTGGTACGGACACAGGACTGGTGCGTTGCGCCTGTCTCATATACCGCAACAGATCCCTGACTTGTGGTTCCGCAGGTATAACATTACTTCCTTCCTATCCATACCCGAGAAGACGCAACTTGCCATGACACCTTTCCTGCCCCCACCCGCCAGTATCACCCAACCAGTTCTCTCTATCACGTACTGCTCTGCTGCTTCCTTCCCCTTAGCAACACCCTCAGTTGTCGCGACAGGATTTGGGTGGCCAAGCATTGGATTAGGGATTGAAGGTGTCAATTCGCGCATTGCCCGCTTCTTGCTTACTGGACTCAAAGAGAATACGACGCTGTGCGCTTGGACATTTATGGACTTTTACGACAAGCCAGTCGGAAGTGGCATTGTCCCACTGCTGGTAGAATATAATTTCAGAGGAAGCGCAAGAGACGCTCACAGCGCGATTGTGTCTGATCCGACCCACGGGCTAGACGGTACGTCTATTCTATATTTAACATGACGGCTTACAACAATCACCGATTGATTTTCGCGATGGCTACTATAACAGGATCGTAACTCGAGAATCCTAGTTCTAGGCCTACAACGATAGATACTAATTGACTAGTTGCGACGCATCTCGTCGCTCCGTTATCGATGGTCAGTTGGCGATCCTCTGCCAACGGCCTTTCATCATAGCATAGCCTGTCGAAAGTTTCCTAATAATCAACTTGAGATGCAGATCATAACGCCTACTAGTGGTTGCGAGGAGCCAGATGGCGAACTGACGGAGGGCCGTCCCATCTACTACCTGCATGCAGGAGCCTGGCCTGTATTCCTCCTAACGAATCTTCTACAGAAGGCTGCCTCGCTGCAGTCAACAGCGATCGTAACATGCCGTCTACGTAAACATTAGGAGGCAGCGATAAGTTTGGCGGCTCCTGACTGGCCAAATGCGGAAGTTGAAGAACTTTGTTGAACCACCGCCGTCACCCATGTTTCTTTTGCCGATTGGAAAGGGTTGTCAAGTTTACAAACCTGAAACTTGTTTGGAAGAAGAGGGTTGTAAGACATTCTGCTTTTCATGTTATAAATGAGAGGGAGCACGCAGAGGCGTGCGGCTAGCACGCTACTCCCCTCTTGTCTCTACAAGTTTTCTGCACTGTAAATCCCTAGCAAGTGAGTGTTCAGTTTGTCAAATGATGCCCAGGGAACATGAAGTGTCACCGCCGTCCGATCTACAGAGATAATCAAATATCCGAGTAGTACCCGACAATGGATTTCCGAAGCGAGGCGAGTCCATGGGCCATCCGTGACCTTACTGAGGACATCTTTGGGGTTTGTTCCGAGTGTGATCACGCCGGATAACAGTTACCCACGTCAATCACACCCACAGGTTTCACTGGCCAGCCGTGCCGAGAGTTCCTGGGAGGAGGCCCCAGATGCACGTGTGACGGAATGTGTGTCCCTACTGGCCTTAAGAGTTGAAAATTTTTGTTAGCTGACGCCGCCCGCGTGGACGTAGCGTGTTTGGATGCGCTTCCGGATGGAGGTCATCGGACGCCCAGTCCATCGATCGCCTGCATCGACCCAAGACTGACTGTGCTGTGGCCTTCTCCGCCTGCGTCACCCAGCGAAGAAGAGTCATCTGCATCTGTAGATGACGGCTGGACCGCCTTCGATGAATGGGACCATGAATCGCCGCGCGCACGTGTCCCTGGTACGTATCTTTCGTATTGCGCATTGCGTAGCAGCCCCACTGACGAGCCTCAAAATACGTCCTAGATGAGACGGCAACTCTGACTTTGGAAGTTGAGGGTGGGTCCAACGAGTCGGACACTCGACCGGGCAAGTCATCGCCGAACGGAGAGCGAGAATGCAGAAAGACGAGATCGACTGTGAGTTGTTAGCGAGGCACAGAACAGATGATACGATGATCGAGGGGACGCAGGTCACTACTCGCGCTACTGCTGCCGCAGCCAGAAACACTAAAGCGATGGTCAAGGGCCCGGACAAGACCCACACGAAATGGAAGTGCCGCACAAAGGGAGACGTCGGCACTGCTCCTCCCTCCGGCCCATCATCCGCTCGCATATCGCAAATGGGACGTCGTCCGGACCCTGAACCAATCAGCAGCAGCAGGAACAGCAGCAAGAGAGAGAGCTGGCAGGGAGAGGGAATAGAGAAGATCCACATGAAGTTGTGGAAGTGTCGGATCGGAGGGTGTAACAAGACATTTCATAGGAAAGGTGACGCTGTGCGACACCTGCAGACGACTGCCAGGCATAATGGCAAGGCAGTCGTTTGCAACTGCGGCGCTCCGTTCTCTAGGCACGATGCGCTGAAGCGGCACCAGCGTCTGTGTAACGGACACGTCAGTTAAGAGGCAGATATCAGCATGTTCAGAGTCGAGTGGTCAATAGAAAGCGCAGGTTCGTAGGTTTTGGCGTAGTAGCACCTGGGACAATGATGCAGTGGTTGAACGTTTCTTAAAGGGCTCAGACAACCACATTTTATCGAGAGCGCGAGAATGTCAAACGTCAAGAACGTCACCCAGTATGTGCTTGCCTTGTAGCATTGACAAAATTAAGAAACCGCGTGGGTAGAGCGTGGCAGAAATCCGAGTCTCGGGGGCCACAGGACAAGGAGAGAAGGAAAATTGTGCGTTCGGAGGTGAGCCATCGAGATTGTGAAGAGCTTGATAAGGGCCCAGGTGGCCTCTTTTTTTTTTTCACACAACCACAAGGAAAGAAAGTGCAAGTCTAAACAAAGTTGGCCCGTAAATGGGCACTCCGGACTCGTCGGAAACGTTGTGGCGTGCTCTGAGAATGGCTTCAGTCCATCAACCCCATCATTGAAGTCACCGACTCACCACTAAATGGTGGGGTTGATGGACTGAAGCCATTCTT
>Ga0137358_10001969_pt1 | contig 11456 bp, 10 predicted proteins | sample Mad1_20_16metaG_FD_105551 | JGI IMG/M metagenome (GOLD analysis project Ga0137358, IMG submission 105551) | Vadose zone soil microbial communities from Angelo Coast Range Reserve, California, USA - Mad1_20_16 metaG | ecosystem: Environmental > Terrestrial > Soil > Vadose zone | place: USA... | reverse complement strand
TTCGCGCCAAGGATCGCGCCGGCCTGCTCGCGGAAATCACCGCCGTGATCAGCAGCGCCGGCTCGAATATTCACAACCTGGAAAGCCGCCCCGACCGCAACAACGCGCGCGTTGACGCCAATCTGGAAATTGTGGATAAGCGCCAGCTCGAGACCATCGTCGCGAATATTCGAAAAATTTCCGGTGTGTACGGCGTGGAGCGCGTGTATCAAGCCAGCGGATAGATTTTTTGTGCGCGTCCCGGCACACAGCATCTCGTACCTGTCCTTTCGCCGGGTATCACCTGCAGCACAAGGCCCGGCCCTTCCGCTTGCAGCCGCTAGAATGAAAGCATGCGCTACAAACTCTTTCTTCTCGGCGTGCTTGCTCTGCTGCGAGTCGGCGGTTGCGATAACCATCCGCTCACCGACTATCGGCCTCTTGATCAGGCTGGCATGTGGTCCAGCAACGTCGAAGAACTGAAAAAACTGAACACCTCGGACGCGGAAGTCGCGCAACTGGTGAAGATGAAACAAGCGGGGCTGAGCGACGACACGTGCGTGGCTATGATCAGCAACGCGCGTGATCGCAAGTATTTGTTTACGAGCGCGGATTCGGCGGTCAACCTTTCGCGCGCCGGCTATGGCGAAGCCGTGATTCTCGAGATTGCGAAAAAAGATCAGCTCGACATCATCGGCGGAGACGCGGTCATGCTGCGGCTGGTGGGGCTTTCCGACGGCGCCGTGGATAAGATTTTGCACCGGCGCCTCGCGGGGAAGCCGACGATGGGGAGCGCGCAAATCGGGCGCTTGAAAAATACCGGGTTGACGGAAAAACAAATTCTCGAGCGCATCAATCTGGGCATGACCGACGCGCAAGCCGACCGAGAAGCTTTCATCCGCGAGGCGACGCGCAATCATTCCGGAACTGGTTTCACGCGCGTGCACGGCCGCCGTTCGCGATAATTGTTTTCGAACAAATGTTTTGCGCGCGTCGAAACAATGCGCACGGCTCCGGCCGGCATTTTCTGTCGCGCAATAGAGAACGTTGCGCCACTACAACTCGCAATCTATTCTCGCGCAACGGAAAACGCCGCGCGACTTCAACCCGCAATAGTTTCTCCCGCAATGGAGAACGCTGGGCGACTACGACCGGCGATCATTTCCCCGTAGCTTTTTCTTCGAGCCGTTCCCCGTTACAATTGAATCCTTTTGAAGCCACGATTCCGCTCGCGTTGGCTGGCGAGTTTCCAAAGGAGAGCAGACGATGAGAGACGTTGTGTTGACGGACCGGGGCGCAAAACCGATTGGACCGTATTCGCAAGCCATCCGCGCGAACGGTTTTTTGTTCGTCTCGGGCCAGGTAGCACTGGATCCGAAAACGGGCGAGATGACGGAAGCCGATATTCGCAAACAAACGGAACGGGTCCTGGAAAACGTTCGTGGGATCGTGGAGGCCGCCGGATCGAAGATGAATCACATCGTCAAGACGACGGTCTTCTTGAAGGACATGAACGATTTCGGAACGATGAACGAAGTGTACGCCGGCTATTTCACCCTGGCGCCGCCTGCGCGCTCGACCGTGCAGGTCTCGCGCCTCCCGAAGGACGCGCTGGTGGAAATCGAAGTGATCGCCATGCTCTAGCAGCGGCAGGAAGAAAAGAGTTAGCCGGTCGACAGCGGATTCCGTAATTAGCAGTTCTAGAGCCTTGGCTGAGGGTAGCGGAACCGTTTAGCGGGCCGTATTCGTGGTTGTCGGGAGAAGATGATAAAGGAATTCAGTTGGCCTTCCGCCAGCGATGGATCGTTGTATCTAGCGCAGTACGATGCGCTAATAAGCATGGTTTGCTCGACCACTTGGCTACAGCGGCCCGACCTCGACCACTCGGCCAGCCTGGATGGAGAGAAGAGCTTGGGCGCAGGCAGGCATCAGCGGCAACAAATCCTTCATGCGATTCGTTTTCGCGCAAAGGATCACGATGGACACACTCCGCCCCGTCATGTTTTGCTGGTATTTGATGTTCCGGTCGCTGGCGAGCAATACATTCCACCGGCCCTCAGCAAGTGTAAGGAGCTCGCCGTTCTTCTTGGACCCAAATCCCGCTTGCCGTACCGTTTGGCACTCGTGGCCCATCGCGGTGAGGTTCCCCTTCAGTGCCGCTGGAAGGCACTCATCGATCAGGATCTTCATTTCCCGAAGCGTGCCAGAATTAGCGCCTTTGCTTCCTCCAGCGAGGCGATGGCGTTCTCCCGACTCACTCCAGGGTATTGTGCGAGGAATTCATCCAGCGTTTCTCCGCCTTCCAAGTAGTCAAGCAGCGTCTGGAAAGGGACGCGCGTACCGCGGAAAACCGGTTCCCCGCTGTGGATTTCTGGATCTTGGACAATTACGCTCTCAGAGCCAGTAGCCATGGCGACCCTCCTGCGCGCACCCTGATTATCTCATCCATCCGCAAGAAACCGCTCCGAAAAGTGCTCCGCCGATATTTAGGGATACGTAGCGCGGCTGTGAAAACAGGCGTGCAGGCAGGAGCGATTGAATCGCCAACGTTACGGGCGGTCGGGGCTTTCGAGGGCTTCGTGAACGGCCCACCCACACTAGCCGCCCGCGGGATGCGCGCGAATTGTTCGGGCGCGCACAATTAAAGGTGCTGCTTTGTCTGGTTTGCCCTGAAGCAAATATATCGAAGCCAAATTCTCAAGGCTCACGGCAATCATCGAGTCCTGAGGGGCCAACTGCTTCTCACGGATCGATAGGGCTCGCTTCAAAGCTTTTTCCGCCTCTGCCAACTTCCCTCCGTCGCGATCAGCGATGCCAATACGGTTCAAGTCTATGGAAACCTGCAAACCTTCCGGTCCGTAAGCCTTTTCGTGGATGGAGAGTGCCTGCCGGCCTAGATGCTCAGCCTCGTTAAACTTGTGTTCGAAGAAGTAAAGCAGCGACAGATCGCTCAGGATCAAGGCCGTTTCAGGGTGGTCCGGCCCCAGTAGTTTTTCGCGAATGGCAAGTGCCCGTCGAAAAAGAGGCTCGGCCTGAGCAAGGTTGAACTGCTCCTGGTCGCGGTACAAGCATCCCAAATCTTCGAGCGCGATCGCAATGTTGGCCGGGGCAGGCCCCGGAGATTTCTCATAGGCAGCAATAGCTTGTTTGTAGAGCGATTCTGCTTCGGAATATTTCCTTTGGTCCTCTGCAACCAATCCAAGTTCGATTAACCTCCCACCGTCCGCGCCGCCACCTGGGGCTGAAACATTCTGGCTGAGCTGCCGCGCGCGTGCCAGCAGTCGCTTCGCTTCGGACGGCTTGCCTTGGCCTTGGTATGCCATGGCCAACCCCTCCAGCGAATCAATCGCCGGTTGGCTCTGGGGCCCCAAGACTTTCTCTTGGATTGCCGATGCCTTGAGGTATTGCCCCGCTGCTTCCGAGAATCGGCTTTGCTGTCTGTACAGTTCTGCCAACTGGAAAAATGCACCAGCGAGATCTGGATGCATTGCCGCCGGAGGGTAACCTTCATAGGCTTCTACCGCGCGCAAAAGCAACGGCTCCGCCTCTGTGTATCGCCCTTGCTCAAAGCAAACAAAACCCAGATTCAGGAGAGCGCCTCCGCGATCGTAGCCGGTGGCGCCAGGATCTTTGTCAAAGATTGCAAGCGCCCGTGAAAAGTGTTGCTCCGCCTCCGGCAAGCGGTTCTTGTCGCGATAAACCTGTGCAAGGTTCAGCTCCACCTTGCCGAGCTCGACGCTCGGAGTCTGTGAAACACTCTCATAAAGCTGGAGTGCCCTTTTCAAGTTGGGTTCCGCTTGTTCGTAATTGCGATCAGCGCGGTATGACGTACCGAGCATGCCAACCACATTGGCTAAACGGCGGTCGTGGGGATACCGTTTCTCAGTGTCCGGCAGAAGACTGATCAGGATCTTTTCCGACCCTGCATAATCATGACGAGCAAACGCTGCTGAAGCTTGCGCGAATGACTCGGACCACACTGCTTCCCTGTGGCGCTGAAGCATAGTCCAGCCGCCCCACACTCCCGCAAAAACGAGAAGTACCAATAGGATCCAGCGACGCATCGTTTCTCCCATCTGCTACGTGACTTTCGGTAACCACAAGATTTGTCGCAGGTAGAATCACCAAGACGGTTCTGCCCCCCATGTCTACTGAAACAGAGGAAGCCTCACGTATGGAATTTTCGACTATTGCCAGCCGCATCAACGCTGAATTCCGCCACTGGGCGCGTAGTGGTTATCCTGCGTGGACGTACCCTGCCTGGAATATCGAGGAACGTCATATACACTTCCCAGTAGATTGCGGGGAGCAGGTCAAGGCCACGCGTAGCTGTGCAGGTTAGTGCTTCCGCCGGTAAACCGCGATGGATTCTTACTGACGAATCTTTGGAATTACGGGTTGTAGTATCTGGCGCAGCAGAAGCATGTGGACTCGCGACAGGTCCGCCCTCATCTGATTCCTCAATGTAATGCCGAGATAGCGTTGATAAGAGCAAAGTAAAAGAAGAACAGGGCCATAGGGATGTAGACCAACCTTGCTGTCCAAACCGGTAGTGGTTTCTTCCAGGGATTAAATCTGTTGAAATGCAACGGCGTTCGAGTCAAACCATAGTATAGAAATACAGTTCCAATCAAAAAGAGGAATAGCGCTGACCACAGTGACCCTTGATCCGTGTCGCCAGCGAACATACCAGCAATGACTTGTCCCATTCTGTCGTTCATCTTCATATCTGAGGTGATCTAGAACGCTGCCCCCTCCGAATCGTGGGTGCCAACAATGCCTTCCCCAGAGTCTGTTGGTGTATCCGCCTGAAACTCCGGCACCCGGCAAGCCAATCCCTAGTTCTGTTGCCCACTTATTCCTCGGGGCCCAAGTCCTGCGTCCACCAGCGCCCATGAAAGCGCATGCGCTACCACCCCACTGATTTACGAAATCATCAATATCTTTTTGACAGTGCTTCCCATCCAAATAGCCAACGTTAGCATAAAGTGGTGACCCGCCTGGCATGCCCAAACCGAAGACGGTTACGTATACATTGTCGTTGGTAAGAATGATGTTCGGGCTCCAGTATCCAAGGCCGCCCCCGATAGTCACATAGTCCGGGTCCTCCAGAAGGATTCTTGGCGGAGGAGGCAACGAATCCAACTCGTGGTTGATCGCCTGCGTCAGTGCCAGAGCTTGACCGGGTCCAAACGTTGATTGCTGTCCAAATGGATCAATGAGATTTATCGGATTGTCGTAAGCATATTCATAGAAATTGACGCTACCCCCGCCAAAGCTCATCGGGTCTTCAGAAATGAACCTTTGGAGTGCGGGGTTGTAGTATCTGGCGCGATAGAAGTCGAGGCCAATGGCGTCAAGTTCGCGTCCCGTATAGGCAAAGCTGTTGGTCGTGGCTGCGCCGGTTACCGAGCCGTTGCCGAACGGCTCGAAGGTGTACTGGGTTTGGAGAGTGCCCGACGAGTCGTTAGTCCGAGTGTGCTTCCCAAGGCGTCGGTCAGAAAGTTGCGAACACCCCCCGAATCCGTTCGCTGGAAAACCTCATCGAGTCCGCCCATAAGAGAATTTGCCGTGTTCGTGCCGCCGATGACTTCCTGGACAGGATTTGCCCCATCATAGAGAAAGGTCGAGCTGGTTCCGATGCTCTTTGTCGCACGGCGTCCGAACGGGTCGTACATAAAACTCGCCGTGTTCCCCAGGTCCATCTGCTTCAGACGATTCCTCGCATCCCAAGTGTAGGACGGGTGGCCCGGAGGGCGCGTTTCTCTCATTTCTCTTGAGGGCGGCATGTGATGAGAGAATACCATTTCTGTAATTAATCGGGGAGTAGTGTGACGGGGGGGGTGCCCCACCCTCGGTCTTTGAGGATGTGGTTTTTGGAATGCCAAAGGGACTGAAGCGGTACTACGGGCAAAGTCATCTTCATTTTCTGACGTTCAGTTGCTACCGGCGGTTGCCGTTGCTCGGGACACCGCGAGCAATAAACCTGTTCGTCAAGGAACCGCGCAGGGTTCGGCGAGAGTATGGCTTACGGGCGGTCGCTGCTTTCGAGGGCTTCGTGGACAGCGAAAAAAGTTACGACGGCAGTGAAACCGATGGCGTACCAGATGAACCGGCTCCTGGCGGCTTTGATTGGCGGGCCGCCGCTATTCCTGCCGCCTGCGCCGCGCGGGCCCTGCGCGGCAGCGGGAGTGTCCGACGGTTCCAGAACGATGCGATAGGAAGTGCCTTCGGCAATTACGCGCACATCATCTTCGACAGCGACGGTGAGCGAGCCACGCGTGCTCTTCACCACAAGTTCCTTGGGGCCCAAGACGGTAACCTGTCCGATTGTCGGCTGGTCCGTGTTGGGACGGATGACGGCCGAGGCCACGCGGAGGGCAAACGCTTTGGAATTGGCGGTGGAAAAAGTGGCGGAGCCCCGGGTGAGAATCGCGGCCGGGGTAGCTTCGTCCTTTGCAAACGTGGCGCTGCTTGCGCCGGAAAGAAGGAAACGCGCGGCGCCGGCGCGGACTTGAATGCTGCCGGACTGATCGGTGCTCAACCTATCGCCGCCAAAAACTGTGGCGCCGACAGATGCAGCCCCGGCACCCATGTGCGCGCCGTCGGCGTAAACGACGGTTCCAAGCGAAGAGGAAGGAGCGCCCCAGACAGGTGTAAGAAGCAGAGAGGCAGAAACCAAGGCGGCAAGAGTTTCGCGCAAGCGCGACATTACGTCTCCAAGAGGGCCATGGCAAGAATACTGACTAAGTTTTGCGACGTCAATCAATAAACACAGGGGTTGCCGAAAGTGTGCCTTCCCTGCCGTGGAAGGACGGTCTGTGGAGGGACGGTGCTGGCCGACATCGTATTCCGCTGCTACAATGCAAGCCAACACATGGCTGACTGGAAACAGATTACCGCACGCATTCGCCGAGCGCGCACCAGCAAAGATCCCGCGGGACAACTTTCGAATCTCTACGAAAAGACGCGGGACGCAATGGTGGCGTTCGAACTGGCGAAGTATTTCGAAACTTCCGGACAAAACGCCGATGCGGCGAAATGGTATTCCGCCGCCGCCGAACGCTTCCGGCGAGCGGATTGGAAGACGAAGGCGCAAGAAGCAGCGGTCCGGCTGGGCGGCGTACCCGGAGAGATTCCGTTGGAAACAGCCACGCCGATCGGCGGCGAATTTGCTTTGACGTCACCTCCGGTCGCGACACCTGAACCATCTCTGCCATTCGAACAGGATGCAGCCGCGCTTGAATCCATGGTGGCCGTGAGCAGCGAGGTCCAGCAAGCCAACGACACTGCTGCGAACGCGCCCTCTGCAGCCGATGCGGCCGGAAAGCGCCGTCGCCGCGGCCGCCGAGGCGGACGCAACCGCCGCAAGGGCGGGACCGGAAAAGAGGCTGCGGCCGCTCCCGTGGCACGATCTACGGAAATGCCTGCGACGCGCCGTGGATTGCCGCCCGCGGTGTTCAACGAACCGGATGAAGCAGCGCCGCCCCGCGTCAGCCACAGCCGCGCAATGCCGACATTGCCGATCGAGTCCGCGGGAGATCCCGGTGGACCCAGCGTCAAAGGGCGCTATGGCGATCCGGGGCTTTCGTCGCGGATTTCGTTGCTGGAGATGCAATTCCGCCGGTTGCTTACCTGCCCACCGGTGAAACTCAATGAAGCGGATACCGCGCCGGTGGGGCCAGGCGTATTTGTGCTGACCGATTCAGATTTGACAAGCTACTACTACGTCGAAGCATGCCAGACGCTGCGAATTGCCATCGGGAATCTTTTGCGGGGTGGGTCGAGCCGGCGCGGGGCGGATTCCCTCAAGCCGCAGCTTGCCGAACACCTGGGGATTCCGGAAGCGCGCGTGCCGAAATATCTGGCGGATCATTGCGTGGTACGCTGGCTGCAGTTGGATGAAGGAGCATCGCATTTTGCGCACTTCGTTGTTGCGGTGCTGCGTCCCACCCTGAACGAGTAGCCAGAACAGGGAAACTTACAGGCCTTTCGCACTAGGAGTAACCCCCTAAGAGAGCACTAAAAATGCCCGTTGGCTGACCCCTTTTACCGTTTAACCCCCCGAAATGACCGTTCGACGCAAGATACTGGCATCCAATCCAGATAGCCCTCAAACTATAGGTGTCCAAAGACTTATTGGATGTACCTGGTGTTCATGGTACGTTTTTTGGGCACTCAGAGTGAGCCCGGGGGCAGTCGTTTGAGCTCGGCTCGAACGATTGATTGGGCTCGGTAAAATTCCAGGCTAAGTAGTCGTACTTTTTGAAAGTGGAGGGTAGAGGTTTATGCCGAATCAAGTAGGCACACAAATCGCGAGGACGTTTGATTGGGTTCTTTGCAAGGCGGCTGGAATTACGTTTGACACCATCCAGTACTTCAACAAGCGCAATCCGAATCCGTCCGTGACGCCAAAGTGGTCGGACAAGCCGCTGCTCAAGTCCTGGGAGAAGACCAAGCCGACGCTGGGCTTCCCGCGGCAGACCGATTCTCTTTGCCCGGCTTGCGTGAAAGAAGCGCGCGAAGCGATTATCGCGGGCAAGAAAGACTGGCGCGACCTGATGCACGAAAAGGTCGGCGAAATCAAGGCGCAGATTATCGAGCGCGATGGCCAAGTGTGGATGGTGAAGGATTGCCCGCTGCACGGCCACTACGAAGACATGATGGCCATCGATTCCAAGTTCCTCAACTGGATCGAAAAGCAGTTCCCCGGCCGCGACATTCCGGCGCACAACGATGAAGACCTTCACAAGCACGGATCCTCGACCGTTCGCTATGGCCGCGGGTCGGTCCTTACGGTGGATTTGACCAACCGGTGCAACATGATGTGCGATCCGTGCTTCATGGATGCGAACCAGGTTGGCTATGTTCACGAACTGGGCTGGGAAGAAATCAAGGAAATCCTGGATAACGCGCTGAAGATCAAGCCGCGCCGGCAGATGTCCGTGCAGTTCAGCGGCGGCGAGCCGACGATGAGCCCGTATTTCTTTGATGCGGTCGCATATGCGCGCAAGATCGGTTACAACAGCGTGCAGGCCGCGACGAACGGCATTGAGTTTGCCAAGAGCAAGGAGTTCTGCAAGAAGGCGTTCGAAGCGGGCATGCGCTACGCGTACCTGCAATTCGACGGCATCGGCAACGACGCCAACAGCCACCGGCAGATCGGCAACTTGTTTGACGTGAAGCTCCGCGCCATCGAGAACATGCACGAAGCGGGCATCGAAATCGTGCTGGTGGTGACCATCGTCAACAACGTGAACAACGATCAGGTGGGCACCATCGTGAAGTTTGCGATGGAGAACCCCAAGAAAATCGCGTTCGTCAGCTTCCAGCCGGTTTCGTTTACCGGCCGCGATGAAGACATTACCCCAGAACGCCGCCTGCGCCAGCGCTACACGCTTTCGCATCTTGCGAAGGACGTGAGCAGCCAGGTGGGCAAAGTCGAGCCGACACGCGACTGGTTCCCGATTTCGTTTGTCAGCACGTTTGCCGGATTCTCGGACATGGTGAAGGGACAAGAGTCCACGTGGGGCTCGCTCTCCTGCGGCTGCCACCCGAACTGCGGCGTGGGCACGGCGCTGATGATCAACAAGGAAACGAAGGAATGGGCTCCCGTTCCGCGCTTTCTCGACGCCGTACAGCTCACGAAAGACGTCACCGACATTACCGACGCGGCTCGCGGCAAGAATTTTTCCAACTTCATGATGGCCATGGCCCTCTTGAAGAACTACCACCCGTTCCGCGGCCCGAAGGGGCTGAAGCTGTATGACCTCTTCAAGAAATTTGACAAGACCTGGGCGCTGACGAAGGGCGCGGAGAAGAAGTACGGCAAAACTTCTCCGGACCGCACGTACGAAGACGCCATGAAGCGCCGTCAGACCGATCCGTGGAACTTCCTGTTCATCGCGGGAATGTGGTTCCAGGATTTGTTCAACTACGATTTCCGCCGCACGGAAATGTGCATCATCCCGTACGCCACGCAGCAGGGCGAAATTTCCTTCTGCGCGTATAACACCGGTGTGGGATGGCGGCAGATCATCGAAAACATGCATAAGAACGCGACCGTGGCCGAGTGGTACAAGACCCACGGCAAGCACGAAATTTATGCTAAAGGCAAAACCGTCAACCTGCAGAGCTTCGAGCATTCCTTGAAGATTGACTCCGAAGACGCAGCGCGCGTGCGCCACCTCGAACACGACATTCCGGTGACCGCGGCCGAAGAAGACCGCGCGCGCCGCAAGAAGGCCTACGAAGAGCAGGCCAAGGTTCGCGCGATTTACGAAGAACTGGTGCTGAAGAAGCCGCAACCGACGGTTGTGCAGATTGGCACGGTCAGCGATATCGCCAAGGCGGTTCCGGCGAATTTTGCCAACGCAGGCAAGCCGGTCACCATCGCTCCGGCGAATGGCAATGGTCATTCGAACGGTAACGGCGTTACGGCTAAGACCGACGAGAAGGCTGCAGAGGCCGTCGCTGGCGACTAAGACTTCATCACGCTGGCATCCGTGCTAAGTTAGGCGCCTCCAGATTCCTTGGAGGCGCTTTCCTTTTTGGGAGACTTTGCCCCGGGAGGATTTGATGGGATTCCTCATCGGCCTGAATTTGATCCTAGCTTTTTGTGGATATTTGCTCCCGTTCCCGAGCGTCATATTAGCTTGGCGCGAATGGGCAAAGGGAAGGCGAACTCCTCCAGTTAGGGCCTGGCGTCGAATAGCGTCCAATATTGGGCTCTTGTTACTCACTTTGGGTATCGCTCTTTGGGTCTATGCGATAGTCAGAGAAGCGTGGCACCACGACTACTCTTATATAGCGTTGAGCGCGAGCGTTGGTAGGTGGGGATCCCTCGGCTTGATAATCATTTGTGCCCTCGCCGAGAACAAACTCAGGAGATATTTGCTTTTCGGGGCGGCAGGGTTGCTGTTCTTCTTTGGCGTCAGCATCGGCGATGTGACAATCTAGCCTGACGCCGTGAGACAGATCGCCAATTAGGCATAGTGCTTTGAACGCACGCTCCTTGTTATAATTGAATCAGAGAAAGAAACGAGAACTCATGCCTATCTACGAGTACATTTGTGAGGATTGTCAGACGCACTTTGAGAAGATCGTTTTGAACAAGACGCAGGAGATTGCCTGCCCGAAGTGCGCGGGGAAGAAGAACGCGATTCAGCTCTCGGTTTTCAGTGCGGCGAATGGCTCCGGTAACGGCGCGTCTGCGAAGCCATCCGGAGGATTCACGAGTGGTGGCGGTGGTTGCTGCGGCGGCGGATGCGGCTGCAATTGAACTCTCGATCACAAGATTCCATCCCATGATGCCAGGCTCTTCCTCTCTCCTGCTTTTTGTCAGCGCAGCTGTGGTGTTGCTGGTTATACCTGGGCCTGCTGTGCTTTACGTTACAAGCCGCAGCATCGGCCAGGGGCGCAGCGCGGGATTCGTCTCCGCTCTGGGAATTGGCGTCGGCACGCTGGTTCACGCGGCT